>Ga0308159_1001918_pt1 | contig 26306 bp, 29 predicted proteins | sample PhyCR1_FD_201040 | JGI IMG/M metagenome (GOLD analysis project Ga0308159, IMG submission 201040) | Phyllosphere microbial communities from UC Gill Tract Community Farm, Albany, California, United States - DLSLC.R1 | ecosystem: Host-associated > Plants > Phyllosphere > Unclassified | place: USA...
CCCAGCCGCGGTAGAAGGCGGCGATCATGCCGAGCGCGCTTCCGAAAATGCCCGACAGGATGACCGAGGCAAAGGCAACCAGCAGCGACACCCGTGCGCCATAGATCGTCCGGCTGAGAACATCGCGGCCGAGTTCGTCCGAGCCGAGATAATAGACAAGCCCGCGGCTTTGAAAGCCCGGTGCCTTCAAGCGCGCCAGAAGGTTCTGGGCGTTGGGATCGAGCGGCGCCACGAGAGGCGCAAAGATCGCCATCAGAACCAGCGCGACCAGAATGGCGGCAAAGGGCACCACGGTCCACGGCATGCGCCGTGACCGGGACATCGCGCGCGGTGCGGGAGTGGATGCTGCCATCAGGCGCTTCCTTCGATGCGGATACGGGGATCGATGATGCTGTAGAGCAGATCGGCGACGAGGTTGAGAACAATGGCCGTGATGGCGCCGAGCAGAACGACGCCCTGAACCAGCATGAAATCACGCGCGTTGATGGCCTGGACGGTCAACTGGCCGAGCCCCGGCCAGGCGAACACGGTCTCGACGATCACGGCACCCGCCAGAAGATTGGCGATTTCGAGAGCTGCAACTGTCACCACCGGGATCGCGGCGTTTCGCAGGAGATGGCGCATCACGATGCGGATCATCGGCAACCCCTTGGCGTGGCCGGTGCGGACATAGTCCTTTTCCAGTTCGTCGAGAACCGCGGTGCGCGAGACACGGGCGAAGGTTGCCATGGAGAGAAGACCGAGTGCGATCGACGGCATGATGATGCTCGGCCAGTCGCGGGCGCCGGATGGCGGCAACCAGCCGAGCCACACCGCAAACACCATAATCATCAGGATGGCGCTCCAGAACGTTGGCATCGACTGTCCCGCCAGAACAACGCCCATCATCGCTTTGGCGTCCGCCGAGCCGCGGCGCACGGCCATCGCCACCCCAAGCGGGATGCCGACACCGAAGGCGACGACGAGCGCGCCGCCGGCCAGCATCAGCGTATAGGGAAGACGGCTGGCGATCAGCGTCCAGACCGGCACGTTCTGGACATAGGAGCGGCCGAAATCAAAGGTCAGGAGCGCGCCCATATATTCGAGATACTGGACCGACAGAGGCCGATCGAAACCGAGCGACGCCCTCAGCGCCTCGATATCTGCCTTGGTGGCATTTTCAGGCACGAGCAGAAGCACGGGATCCCCCGCAAGCCGCTGCAGAAAGAAGATCAGCGTCATCACGCCGATAATGGCGATGAGGGCCTGGAAAGCGCGCTTGAGGAAGAATGCCGGCAATATTGCAGTCCACTTCGTGACTTGCGGGCAAAACGGCCCCGCAACCGGGGCCGGCCCTGAACCGAAATCAATCGGTCCACTTCATCCGGTTGAGAAACAGGCTTTCGTTCGCCGTCGGCTGCCACTCAAGGTTTTTGGCTGCGCCGTAGATGATCGCCGCCTGATAGATCGGCACCATAGGCACCTCCTCAACGACGTAGGTGCTCACCGTCTTGTAGGCTTCGAGGCGTTTCTTCTCATCCAGCGTGTTGCGGGCATCTTCCAAGAGCTTGTCGATCTTCGGGTCGGCGATCGAAGCCCACGCGCTGGACGAATGCAGCAGCGAGAACAGCACGCCATCGACATCCTGGCAGGCGCAGGACCAGCGGCCGAAGGAGATCGACGGCTGGCTTGCCGGCGCACTCTGGGCCTTCTTGAGATAGGTCGCCATGTCCGTCATCTCGATGTTGACGGTCAGACCGGTATCGCTGATCATCTGCGCCACCGCTTGAACGATGCGCTGGTCGAATGTCGGAGATGTCGCAAAGGCGACCGACTTGCCGGCCGCACCCGCTTCCTTGATCAGGCGCTTGGCCTCATCAAGATCATAAGGGTAGCCTTTCAGGCCTTCCACGTAACCGAAATGCGCCGATGTCGCCATCTGGTCGAGCGGCTTGTCGACACCACCCAAAAGACCATCGACGATCCCCTGCTTGTCGATAGAGCGGGCGACCGCTTCACGCACGCGCTTGTCGTTGAATGGCGGAAGGTTTGGGTTGAGCTTCACATAGCCGATACGCTCGGTCAGAACCGAGAGCGGCTTGGCGGCACCTGAGCTCTTGAGCTGCTCGGAGAGATCCGCATCGAGGCCGACGACGAGGTCGCTGGCGCCCGCTTCGAGGTTTGCAATGCGCGTGGCGGCATCCGGCACGGCGCGGAATTCGGCGGTCGGGAACACGCCCTTCTCACCCCAATAGTCGTCATTGCGGGCAAGTGAAACCGAAACGCCGCGCTGCCATGAGGTGAACTTGTAGGGACCGGAACCAACAGGCGCGGCATTGAAGCCGTCATTGCCCTTTTCCTCGACGACGTGCTGCGGCACGATCGACAGCTTGACGAGCTGGGCAAGCAGCACCGGATAGGCGCCATCCGTCTTCAACGTTACTTCGTGTTCGCCGGTCGCTTCGGCCGACAGGATCTTGTTGAACTGGCCGAGCTGCGGGCTGGCGAATTTCTTGTCGATGATGCGGTTGACGCTGAAAGCGACGTCTTTGCCGGTCAGCGGCGTGCCGTCGTGGAACTTGACGTCGCTGCGGATCGTGAAGACGATTTCGCTGTCGGAAGAATATTTCCATTCGGTGGCGATCTGCGGCGCAATGGCACCGGCGTCGTCGCGGGTAACCAGGTTGTCGAAGATATTGCGGTAGACGTAGTAGCTGTCCGGGTTCCACTGCTTGTGCGGATCGAGCGACGAAGGCTCGTTGACGAGATCAACGACCAGCTGATCCTTGGCCATTGCCTGGGACAGGACCAGTGGTGAACAGGCCAGAAGCAGGCCTGCCAGAGAGGCGCGCATCGAACGACTGACTATCATCATCTACAATGTCCTTGTTTTTCCAGTGGGCGGTTGAGGTCGCTGATTGCGACCCGGTTTATCTTTGTTCGCGGCGCGACGGCCGGACTTGCGGCCAACCATCGCGTCCGTTTCGAGAAAACGATCAAGCAGATAGGCTTCCAGCGCCGCGTTGGCGGACGCGAGATGTCCGATTGCATCGGCGTTGCTGCCCTCGACGAGAGCCTCCGCGAAAGACGAAAGCCTCGTCGGCAAAAATTTTGCGCGCCCGCTCCGCTCGAAGAAGTTCACGAGCCTGTTGGAGCGATCCCAGAGGTCCGCAAGAAAACCCGCGACGACAGGCATGCCGAGGGCGTTGGCGAGGAGATCCAGCATGTCCCGCTCGCAGCGACGAATGGTGGGTAGCACATCGACTCCCAGATCCGGCCGCTGCAGCAGCGCCATATGCATCTGGGACAGCGTGGTCAGCCGCCGTCCAGCGGCGTCGTCGAGAGCAGCCGAGCACAGTATCGGATCAAGGTGGCGGCGTGCGGCTATCAGTTCGCGGATCTCTGCCGCGGAAATCGGAGCGACCTCCCAACCACTGCGGGCAGTCGAGGATACAAGCCCACTCGCCTTCAGCCGCGCCAGTGCCGCGCGTACGGCGCCGCGACCGAGCGCGAATTCGGTGGTCAGCGAAGTCTCCGACAGACGCTCTCCCGGCATCAGAACGCAACCGACGATCGCGCTCCTCAACGCCCGTTCCGCCACTCCCGCCTTGCCTTCCGGCGGCGCGGGAGATGCATATGCATCTGTATCCAACATTGCGATCTGCCCTCTCAGATGCAAAGTCTGACATCCCAGTTTGCGTTGGGAAAGCGATAATTTTCCAATCTGGTACGCAAACCGAAGTAATTGTGCCAAAATGCTGAAACCAGTGCTTAAAAGCGCGGTCGCCGAATACCCAACCCCTAAAACGACAAAACCCGCCGTGGTGAACGACGGGTCTGATCAATGGTTTGGTAGCTCGCTTACTTCTTGGCAGGGCCGCCGCGGGGCGACGCCTTGCGGCCTTGGCTGTGCGCGCCGGTCGTCTTGGCATCATAGCCTTGGCCGTGATTTGTGCCACCGAGATGACCACCGCCGCTGGTATTTGCAATCTGTCGCTCAGCCTTCTTGAGAAGCAGCGCCGCATCGGTCTTTTTCATGATTGTCTTTCGGTATGTTTAGAATGAACAAAGGCCGGGCAAAATTGCACCGACCTTCCTCATCGTCGCTTCATTCACCGGTGCCAGTACATCCGTGGTCAAAGGTAGGAAGCGAAAGCGGCAGTTGCGAACATCGAATAGCCCGACGCTCATCAGCAATGCCGATGCATAGACCATGTCATGAGAATGTGTTCCTAACAAGTTGGAGGCACAGTCTTTGCCGACACAGCCAAATGAGCGCGTTTCGTCTGTGTTTCATACAACGCACAGCATCGGCCAAGTCTCAGCCGAAATCGGCATTGACGCTAGAGACCCGGCGGACCATTTATCCCTGATGCCAAAACAAAAGACGAATGAGGCTCCGGAACTGTTCAAACAGTGGCCCCTGCCTCCCAAGGCGACGCTCGGCTCGGCGGTCCGCGCCAAGGGCATCCTGCTGGAAATCCGCGCGCGCCTGCCTATGGCGTCGCGCAAGTTGCTGGATCTCGATGGAGGCAGCCTCGTGCTTGCCATGCCCGAGACCTCGAAGACCGAATTCCGTTTTGTGTCGGGCGTTGTCAGCCAAGCGCTCGTCGGCATCGAAGGCCTCGCCGTGATCCCGCGCGAAATCCAGGATATCCTGACGATCTCCCCGACCGAGCGACTTCGTTGGCTCACCGATGGCCGCTTGCCGAGCGCCGGAACTCGCACCGTGCGGCTGGCGGGACGCGCGAAGAAGATCACCTTCCATGTCTTCGATCCCCGCCTCGTCGAAGAGCTGCTCGACGGTGGCACCGTCGACGAGTGGCGTGAGGACGACAAGGCGATGGCGGCGGAAAACAGACGGCGGGCCGCGCTCAAGACGAAGCTGACCCGATCGCTGAAGACCGCCGCCAAACGCCAATCGACGGCTGGAAAAACGGCTGATCACAACGAGGGCGCGGGCCTCTCGGGCTGGGAAGAATTCGGGCGCGACGGGTTGCTCGGATAGATCCCACAGCCTTCGATCTCGCCGCGCACGGACGGCCACTACGAGGTCCTCACAGATTCGTGTCCTGGAAAGACGGGTACACGGCTCCATTTACGCACGCTTGCACCACATCCGTCATGCATTGGGACGGTATTGATCATCGCATTTCTGAAATTCGTTCACATCACCACGATTGCCATCTGGGCAGCCGGGTTGATCAGCTTACCGGGCCTCTACGTGCAACGTGCCCATGTGAAGGATAAGGATGCGCTTTACCGTCTTCAGATGATCGTACGCTACGCCTATGTGGCGATCATTTCGCCCGCGGCTTTCGTGGCGGTGGCCAGCGGCACGGCTCTGATTTTTGGACAGCAGACGTTTGCTGGCTGGTTTTCGATCAAGCTGCTGTTCGTTGGCCTGCTTGCCATCTTGCATGTCCTGACCGGCCTGATCATCATCCGGCTTTTCAAGGAGGGGGAGACGTATCCCGTCTGGCGCTTTGTTGCGGCAACCATCGTCACCACCGCGGTCGTCGGAGCAATCGTTTTCGTCGCCCTCGCCAAACCGTTTATCGGACTGGAATTGCCCGGCGAATTCATGCGCCCGGGCGGCCTGCGCACGCTTGCCGAGCGAATCAGTCCTTGGCCGATACCATGAGGCCGACACCATGATCGAAAATCAGCTTGCCGCCATGCCATCCAGCCATGCCCGTCATGATGCAGGTGAGCAGCGACACCAGGATTCCATGCGGCAACACGTCGCCGGCGTCAGTGACCCGCAGACCCCAGTTGAGGCCGGCGCAGGCGATCAGCGTCACCGCGGCGATCGCATGTGCCCAGCTGGCGACGCGGCCGCGAATGCCCGGCACCGACAAAAGCTCGATCGTGCCGACAGCACCGGCTGCGAGACCGAAGAAGAAGACGCCACCGGAACTCCAGAGACCGGCCCGCAGCCAGAACGGATCGGCGGACCACCAGAACAGCGCATCGACCGCAAGCGTTACGAAGGCAAGGGCGATCGGGAAGTGCACGCTCATCGCATGCAGAGGGTGCCCGGCGACGGCAATTGCCGAGCTGGCATCCTTGTCCCTGACATCGGCCACGACCGGGTTCGTCGTATCGGTATCGTCTTTCATTACGTCCCTCCGTTCGCAGGGCAAATCCATCAGGTCCGCACTTGGTTCCGCGTCCTCGCGCTGGCCTCCGTTTCTGCAGCGCTCAGCAGTTGCACCGGCGACCTCTCCGCGCTCGACCCCGCCGGACCATCCGCGGGTTCGATTGCCCAGCTGTGGTGGGTGATGCTGTGGGGGTCTGTCGTCCTCTTTTCCCTCGTCGTCGGGCTCTTTGCCGCCACCCTGTTTCGCCCGCGCTTTGGCCGCGGCCTCTCCCAGAGCGGCTGGATTGTATGGGGCGGCCTCGTTCTTCCCCTGCCCGTCCTCACCGCACTGACCTTCTATGCGTTTTCTCAAGGCGAATTTCTGTTGAGCGGCGGCAGCGCGAAGACAGAGGATGTGCTCGAGGTCAGGGCTGTCGGCAGCATGTGGCAATGGCAGTTCTCCTACCCGTCCCTGCCGGGCAGCCGGACCGCAACCGACCTCCTGCATATCCCGGCGGGCAGAACCATCGAAATCATCGCCGAAAGCGAGGACGTCATTCACAGTTTCTGGGTTCCCCGCCTTGGCGGCAAGATTGATGCCGTTCCCGGCCATGCCAACCGGCTGCGCATCCGCGCCGACCAACCCGGACGATATGGCGGCGTCTGCTCGGAATATTGCGGCACCGGACATGCCGGCATGCGTTTCGAGGTGCGGGCGCACACGGCTGACGATTTCGAAAAGGCAATCATCGGGGAACTCGCCCGATGACCGAACCCACGTCACCCGGGCACGACCCGATTGCGCTGCATCGCGCGCTGGACCGCTTATGGGCTGGAAAGCCCGGCTGGGGTCGTCTCGCCGCCGTCAACCACAATGTGGTTGGCGTCCGTTTCATGCTGACCGCTCTCGTGTTCTTTGCGATCGGCGGCATCCTGGCAATGTTGATCCGCACCCAGCTTGCCTCCGCCAACAGCGTGTTCATGGACGCCGAGACCTACGGTCAGGTGTTCACGATGCATGGCACCATCATGATGTTCCTGTTCGCGATCCCCTTCTTCGAGGGCATGGCGATCTACCTCTTGCCGAAACTGCTCGGCACCCGCGACCTCGCCTTTCCCCGTCTCGGGGCCTACGGCTACTGGTGCTACCTGTTCGGCGGCATGATCCTGATCGGCGCGCTGATCGGCGGCGTTGCGCCCTCCGGCGGCTGGTTCATGTACACGCCGCTATCTTCGTCGGTCTATTCTCCCGGCATCAATTCCGACGTCTGGCTGCTCGGCATCACTTTCGTGGAGATCTCTGCCCTCTCCGCTGCGGTCGAGATCATCGTGACGATCGTGAAGATCCGCGCCGCCGGCATGTCGCTTGACCGGATGCCGATTTTCGCCTGGTACATGCTCGTGGTCGCAACCATGATGCTGGTCGGATTTCCGCCGCTCATTCTCGGATCGATCCTGCTCGAGGTGGAGCGCGCCTTCGACCTGCCGTTCTTCGACCCCACGCGCGGCGGCGATCCGCTTTTGTGGCAGCACCTTTTCTGGCTGTTCGGTCACCCGGAAGTCTACATCATCTTTCTGCCCGCAGCCGGTGCGATCTCGACCGTTCTCCCGGTGCTCTCAGGCACGCCGCTCGCGGGTTACCGGGTGATTGTCGCTGCCATCGTCTCGATGGCGTTTCTGTCCTTCGGCCTCTGGGTGCATCACATGTACACGGTCGGCATACCGCATGTGGCGCTCTCCTTCTTCTCGGCGGCGAGTGCGCTGGTCGCCGTGCCGACGGCGGTCCAGATCTTCGCCTGGCTCGCCACCATGGCGCATGGACGCCCGCGCTTTTCCATTCCGATGCTGCATATTTTCGGGTTCTTCTTCGTCTTTGTCATCGGCGGCCTGACGGGGGTCATGCTGGCCATGGTGCCGTTCGACTGGCAGGCGCACGACACCCATTTTGTGGTTGCCCACCTGCACTACGTTCTCGTCGGCGGCTTCATCTTCCCGATGCTGGCCATGGCCTATTACTGGCTGCCGCATCTGACCGGAAAACAGCCCGTTCAACACCTGTCGAATGCGGCGTTCTGGATGATCTTCGTCGGGTTCAACGTCACCTTCTTCTTCATGCACCTGACGGGTCTGCTCGGCATGCCGCGGCGCGTCTTCGAATATCCGACCGAGTTCGGATGGGAGACCCTGAATTTCATCTCGTCGATGGGAAGCTTCATCATGGCGATGGGGTTTGCGCTGGTGGCGCTCGATTTCATCCTTCTGTTCAAGTTCGGTCGGCCGTTCAGACGAAACCCGTGGAAGGCCGGCACGCTGGAATGGGCGATGCCGACACCGCCCCCGTCCTACAACTTCGCGTCCATTCCGAGGGTGAACAAACGCGCGGACCTGCTCGATCCGGATACGCTCGGCCCCTACCTTGCGGCTGGACGCGGTTATCTCGGCATGCCGCGCAATGATCGCATGGAAGTGCTGGGCGTGGATCCGGTAACGGGAGAGCCTGACCAGGTGGTGATGCTGCCGCGCCAGACATACCTGCCGCTCTGGACCGCGATCGCCACAGGCGCATTTTTCCTGGTGATGCTTTTCAAGCTCTATTGGGCAACGCCCCTGGCGCTGATCTCCATCATCGCCTGCTTCTGGCTTTGGACACGCCGCGACCCCCTCCCCGTCGAAAACGATCTCGTTCCGATCGGGCATGGGTTAAGCGTGCCGGTTCACCTCCATGCGAGCACGCCGCCATCCTATCTGGCGATGGTTCTCACGCTTGTCGCTGATGCGACGCTCTACATATCCCTGTTGTTCGGCTGCCTTTTCCTGTGGGTTTCCGCCCCCAACTGGCCGCCGGCCGGCTTTGTCGTTGACGTGAAGCTGTTGGCGCTCGCCGTCGGCGGAGTGATCATGAGCTGTGTTGGAGGTCGCATCGCTGCGCGGTGCAAAGGGGCACTGACGATGGGCAGCGCGCTGGCGCTGCTCGGACACCTGATCTCGACCGGGCTGTTCCTCGCCATCGCGTTGCTGGTCATCCCCGCGCCATCAGGCCATGCCGCGATCGCCTCCGTGTTCGTGATCTTCATCTACGCCGCCCTGCACGGGACCATCGGCGCGGTGTTTGCAGCCCACGCTCTGTGGACGAGCCTTGGAAACAGGAAGGCTATTCTCTCCATCGATCTCCGGATTGGCAGGCTCTGGCATGACTATACGGCAGCAGCAGGCATCAGTGCCGCGGCATTCTATCTGGCTCTGCAAAGCCTGATCGGCGAAGGGGGCCTATAGATGCGCCATCCGCTTCTGCTTGCTATCTCGGCGTTCGTGGTCTGGAGTGGTGCATTCCTGACGATCTACGCGGTTCAGGCGACCGGCTGCAGCCTGGACTGGCAGAGTGGCAACCTCGGAGCCTGGACGTCGCCGCTCCGTCTGCTGTTGATAACGATGATGATCGCCAGCGTTGCGGCGGTTGTCGTCATCCTGCTGCGGCAGCTAAGATCACGCCTGAAGGCACCGGTTTCCGAGACCTCCAGCTTCATCAACGGGGTTGCGATCTACGTATCGATCGCCGCCCTGTTCTCGACCGCCTTCTGCTTCACCGGCGTCGCCTGGCTGACACTGTGTTCAGCCTGACGCGATCCGGTCATCTGGCATTCAGATCGATGCCACGGTGGAAACAGTCTCGCCCATCTGGGCGGCGAGGAAATGCCTTGCGCGGCTGATCCGGCTCTTAACCGTACCGACGGCGACATTGCATTTATCAGCTGCAACGTCATAGGACTGACCGTCCTCGATCACCAGCTTGTAGGCATCCCGGTACGTCTCCGGCATCGCCATCAGTGCCCGGTCGAACTCGCTCTTGCGGATGGCCCACTCCTGGGGCGAAGACGCTGCAGGCATGAGGTGCTCGAGATTTTCGGTTCCGATGCTCATGCGCTTTGCCCGCTGAAAGGCGGTATGATGAGTATTGCGCATGATCGTGAACAACCATGATTTGAGGTTGGTCCCGGTGGCGAACGAAGGCAGCGCCGCGAGGCCCCGGAGCAAGGTTTCCTGGACAAGGTCGTCAGCATCGGTCGCGTTTCGATGGAAGCGCATCGCAAAGCGCCTCAGCGCTGGAATAAGTGCTACGACTTCGTGGTGCAATCTGAGATCGGCATCCATTCTCGTCTCCTCCTACTAGAGGTAACTCAAGTCGCAGTTGCGCTCATCGTTCCGTTCGATGACGCCCAATCCGGGAAGGGTACGTTAACGTACGTAGGTAGGCGACCGGATGCCGGTCTATGGCGCCCGAGACTGGCGCACCGGAACCAACGAGAGAACCGCCAGTTCCTACTCCATTCGAGCAACACCTGGAGCAACCATGTCCGAACTTACGCTGCACGACCTGTCGAAGAAGATGGCAAAGCTGGACTTTGCCATGCTGACCACCACGACATCATCCGGCAACCTCACTTCGCGGCCGATGAGCAACAACGGCGACGTCGAGTACGACGGCGACAGCTATTTCTTCGCCTACGAGCAGTCGAGAAAGATTGCGGAAATCCGCGCCGACAGCGCAGTCGGCCTTACCTATACGGGCGCAGTCGGCATGCTGGGTGGTTCGCCGCTCTTTGTCGGCGTTGAAGGCGCGGCAACGCTCATCACCGACAAAGCGACATTCAAGGATCACTGGACCAAGGACCTCGACCGGTATTTCCCGGAAGGGATCGACACCCCCGGTGTCGTGATGATCCGCGTGACGGCTAAGACGATCCGCTATTGGGACGGCAGCGACGAAGGCCAGATCTCGCTGTAAGCTGATCTGTCCCCAAGTGGGATGGCATTACGACTCGGGCCCGGTGTTTCCACCGGGCCCGAGTGCGTTTCGGGATAATGTATCGGGCGACCCGTTACGCTGCACGCTTCGGCAGCCGCCAGTTGGGCCGCGGGAAGTGGCAGGTATAGCCATTGGGGATTCGCACCAGATAATCCTGATGCTCAGGCTCCGCCTCCCAGAATTCTGCCTCAGGCACGACTTCCGTCACGACCTTGCCCGGCCAGATACCGGACGCATCCACATCGGCGATCGTGTCAGCGGCAACATTCTTCTGTTCGTCACTGGTGAAGAAGATCGCGGAGCGATAGCTCGAGCCGACGTCGTTACCCTGCCGATTGCGGGTGCTTGGATCGTGGATCTGGAAGAAGAACTCCAGCAGGTCGCGGTAGGTCGTCTTGGTCGGATCGAAATTGATCTCGATCGCCTCCGCGTGGCCCTCGTGATTGCGATAGGTCGCGTTTGCAACACTTCCGCCCGTATAGCCCACGCGTGTGGATTGGACACCGGGAAGCTTGCGGATCAGATCCTGCATTCCCCAAAAGCAGCCGCCTGCTAAAACTGCGCGTTCGGTTGTCATGATGTATCTCCTGTTCGTCCGTCTCGCCAATATATGGTGTCGCCTTCCGCATTTAACCAGACGGCTCGAACGACCGATCGCAGCACTTGTCGGTAAACGAGCAGAGCAGTGGAACTGTGCAACCCGCCGTCAGTTCGGGAACCTTGCAGGAGAAAACGCAATGTCTGATATCGACGACATCCACGGTGACAAATTCTCGGATACCTCGATTAGCGAGACAAGGGTTGGGCAATCGGTCGAAAGCCAGGCCCAGATCAGAGACGCTTCGGTGACGACCACGCCCGGCGAAACGCTCAACATCTACAGGCTCGAACCGACCGCCCGTAGCGACGATCCGCGGTGGCAGAATGCTCCCATGCAGGGCGCAGTCACGGTTGCCGCAAGGACTGCCGGCGATGCAAGGATTGTCGCGACCAGCCAGGAAGTTGACTTCCAGCAAGTTGACGCAGCGCCTGCCGAAGGCGTCAGCACCGACTTCGCCAGCGCGTTCCGGGACGAAAAGCTCTACACCGTCATTGAAATTGCGCGTGGCCGAACCGATCTCTCTCGCGGCGTCATCGACGCCGGTGGTGTGATCGAGACGATCAAGCCGCTTCAGGACTGAGACCCAAAACCTTTGCCGGGAGATTGCAATCATGGGCCTTTTTGACGGATTTCTGGGCCATGGATCGACAGTCGACCCGGCAGACCTGAACAAGCGTCTCGATGGCGTGCTGATCGATGGAGAACAGCCGCAACTCGCCTTCAAACTCATCCGCGATTTCTTCGTCTTCACCCAGTATCGCATCATTATGGTCGACATCCAGGGGATGACGGGAAGTAAGGTCGACTACATGTCGATTCCCTACCGGTCGATCACCCGGTTTTCGGTCGAGACTGCGGGAACGTTCGATCTGGATTCGGAGCTGAAAATCTGGGTATCGGGTAGCGACAGCCCGATCGCGAAAACGCTGAAAAAGGGCACCGATGTGCGCGGCATACAGCGCGCGCTCGCGACCGGCATCTTCCGTTGAAATCAAGGTATCAAAACGACAATGCGGCTGAATGCACGGTACGGGCCCGGTGCTTCGCCGCATCCTCTTTATGCTTACAAGAGAATGGCCTGCGGCAGATGCCGCAGGCCATTCGATCTGATTAGCCGTTCGGGCGTATCACGACCTTGACGCAGCCGTCCTGCTTGTCGCGGAACGTCTTGTAGGCCTCCGGACCTTCCTCAAGTCCGATGCGGTGCGTGATCAGGAATGACGGATCGATCTTGCCATCCTGGATCAGCTTCATCAGCGGCTCGAGATAACGCTGAACGTGGGTCTGACCGGTCTTGAGGGTCAGGCCCTTGCCCATGAAGGCGCCCAGCGACGTCGGAACGGCCGGACCGACAAACACGCCGGGAAGAGAGACCGTACCACCGGGCCGGCAGGCGAGGATTGCCTGGTTGAGCGCGTAAGGACGCTCGGTTGCCGACAGCTTGGTCTGAAGCGTTTCCATCACGCCACCGGCGCCATGGCTCTCAAGACCCACCGCCTCGATGACCGCATCCGGCCCAAGACCGTTCGTCATGTCGAGAATGCGCTGCTGCAGATCCTCATCCGCATAGTCAAGCGTCTCGGCACCGGACTGTTGAGCAAGCGCTAAGCGCTCCGGCACGGTGTCGATCGCAATCACGCGCTCTGCACCGAGCAAGAACGCCGACTTGATCGCAAACAGGCCGACCGGACCACAACCGAACACGGCAACCGTCTGGCCCTGCTTGATGTCGCAGTTTTCGGCCGCCATGTAGCCTGTCGGGAAGATGTCGGAGAGGAACAGGACCTGTTCATCGGTCAATCCATCCGGCACCACGATCGGCCCGACATCGGCGTAGGGAATGCGCAGGTACTGGGCCTGGCCGCCCGGGATCTGGCCGTACATTTCCGAGAAGCCGAACAGGCCGGCCGTCGGATAGCCGATCTGCTTGGCCTGCATCGCGCCGTTGGGGTTGGATCGTTCGCAAAGCGAGAACTGACCCCATTTGCACTGACGGCACTCGCCGCAGGAAATCGTGAACGGCACGACCACGCGGTCGCCGACCTTGAGCTTCGAGTTTCCGCGGCCGACTTCGACCACCTCACCCATCGTTTCATGGCCCATCACGTCGCCCGCGTGCATGCCGGGAACGAAACCACCATAAAGGTGAAGATCCGAGCCGCAGATGGCGCAGCTCGTGACCTTGATGATCGCATCGCGGTCATGCTGAATGATTGGATCGTCTACTTCTTCGCAGCGGATATCACCGCTGCCGTGCCATGTAAGAGCTTTCACGTTCTAACCTCCGGTCGTGTTGCATTCGCGTTGGTGTTCATGCGCATGTTCATGTTCAAGGTTGCCCGCTGCCACCGGCAGCACCGTAGATCTGTCCCGTCGAGAAGCTTGCGCCGTTGTCGGCAAGCTGGACGTAGATCGACGCAAGCTCGGCAGGCTGACCCGGTCGGCCGAGCGGCGTATCGCCACCGAACTCGACCAGCTTTTCCATCGTCGCACCGCCCGACACCTGCAGCGGCGTCCAGACCGGGCCCGGCGCAACGCCGTTGACGCGGATGCCATTCGGGCCGAGCTGCTTGGCCATCGACTTCGTGAAGCTCATGCCGGCCGCCTTGGTGATGGCATAGTCGACCAGGTTCTCGGACGGATCGTAGGCCTGTTCGGACGTCGTCTGGATGATCGACGATCCCGGCTGCAGATGCTTGAGCGCCGCCTTGGTCAGCCAGAACATCGCGTAGATGTTCGTCTTCATCGTCGCGTCGAAGGCTTCGGTGGTGATATCCGACAGCGACTGGGCCTGCTGCTGACGGCCCGCATTGTTGACCAAAATGTCGAGACCACCCAGAGCCTTTGCGGCATCTTCGACAAGCTTCACGCAGAATGCCTCGTCGCGCAGATCGCCGGGAAGCGCGATGCCCTTGCGACCTTCCTTTTCGATCAGGGCGATGACTTCTTTGGCATCCGGCTCTTCATCGGGCAGATAGTTGATCGCGACATCGGCACCCTCGCGGGCATAGGCGATGGCAGCCGCACGGCCCATCCCGGAATCGCCGCCGGTGATCAGAGCCTTGCGACCGGCCAGCCGGCCCGAGCCCTTATACGAGGTCTCGCCGTGATCCGGCTTCGGCGTCATCTTGCCGGCCAAGCCTGGGAATGGCTGGGTCTGCTCCTGAAACGGAGGCTGCGGGTACTTGGTCGTCGGGTCTTCCATACTGGATGCCTTTACAGTCGTATCTTGAGAAAATGCCGGCAACGCCGAAGCGGCGAGCGCCGCTGTGGTGGACGCAAGCATGTGTCGGCGGGAAAGAATGAGCGATGGGAATGTCGGCACGATAATGTTCCTGGATTATAACCCAAGAACTAAGGTGGACGGGGAGTGTTCCCACATTCGCCTGTCTATCTTCACGGGAGGCTTCGTTCAGCCACCAGACCAGGCGTAATCCATGCAAAGAATGCACCGGCCGCAGCTCTGCCGCCGGTGCAATATGTCAGTGGTTCAGCGGATACGGCTGAGAAGCTGTCCGGCGATCAGCGGAACGGCAGCCGTCCCCACAGGTCCAAGCCGCAACCGTTGTGCAAGCCGACCAAGAACGAAGGTTGCCGTGGCGGTTCCGATCAGCTTCACCCACGAATTTTCTGGGGTCTGGGAGGACGGCGATGCACGCCGGGTCTGGCCCTCGCCTTCGATCTCGGCAATCCGGTTGCGCAGATAGACGACTTCCCGACGCAGCCGTTCCATTTCGGCCTCGCTGCCGGACATGGCCCCGGCCGATGCGCCGCGATCGCCATAAGCGACGTCGTCCAACTCGTCGAGATGTTCATTGAGAAGAGCGGTGCTTTCGAACCCGCGTGTTTTTATATTGGTCATGGTTGTCCCTCAGATCGCGCTTGGAGCATAGATACGGTTGTCGACGTCGAACCGGTTCTGTTGAAGCCAGCCGTCGATATAGGCGGCGACCTCTTCCCAGCCGGGTTCGCCGCAGATGTAATGGCCACGGTTGGGGAACTCGCGGAAGTCGGTCACGCTGCCGGTATTCTCGTAGGCCTTGAAATTTTTCTCGTTGAGATCGGCGGGAATGATCTCATCCTTCTCGCCGGCAACCAGAAGCAAAGGTTCATGCGGACGGCTGAGATCGATCTTGCCGGACGAACCCATGCAGTCGCGCAGAACGTTGCGGCTGTCGTGGGTCGCCGTCTTCTCGAACTCGACAGCCGCATGCTCTTCCGATAGCGTGTTGGCGAAGGAGCCATGGAACGTCTTTGCGTCCATGTAGACCGGCTCATCACCCTTCAGCGGATTGGTGATGATGGCGCTGTTCTTGATGAAGCCCCAGTCGAAATCGAGCATGGCATTCGGCGCAACCGACGAGATCGCCACTGCACCCGAGACGTGGCCATCCGCGAGCAGCTTCTGCGCGATGAGACCTCCGACAGAGTGACCGATGACGACAGGCTTATCGAGGCCTGCGACCGCCGATTTGATGGATGCATAGATGGCATCGAGGCTCAGCTCACCGAGCCCGGCTGGCGGGTTGTCGCGCAATGCCTTCGGATCGCCATCGTGGAGAGGCCATGCCGGGGCGCTGCAGTCGTAGCCTTTGTCGCTGAAGTAGCGAACCCAGTTGTCCCAGCTTTTGGGATTTTGAAACATGCCATGCACGAAAACGATCTGCGTCATCGATAATCCTCTCTTTTCTGAGAGAGAGGAACCGAAAACCCGCGCCGTTGTTCCCACGCGCTGAAAGACTTGGGCAAGCAGATCGCAGATTGCTGAGTCCAGAGCTGTAAGGCCAGTCGTGCGACTGGCCTTATGCGATGTCGCCCCGGATGGGGTATGCCGGGATTACGCTCCGAACGCACCGTCGATCGTGTGCATTGCCCCGGTCACGAACCCCGCCTCCGGCCCCGCGAGCCAGGCGACCATTCCGGCAACCTCTTCCGGACGACCGTGGCGCTTGATCGCCATGAAGCTGTGCATCAGGTCTTTCATCGGTCCGTTTTCCGGATTGGCGTCCGTATCGATCGGCCCCGGCTGGACGACGTTGATGGTGATGCCGCGCGGCCCGAAATCACGCGCCAGCCCACGGGCCAGTCCCTGCAGGGCCGATTTGCTCACTGCATAGGAGGCCATGCCCGGAATGGGCATCCGGTCCCCATTGACGGAACCGATGACGATGATCCGCCCGCCCTCCGGCATCTGCCGCGCCGCTTCGACCGAGGCGTGATAGGGCGCATGGATATTGATCTGGAAAAGACGGTCGATCGCGTCCGGATCCTGTTCAAGCGCATCGCCGAAGACAGCAATTCCGGCATTGACCACCAGCACGTCCAGCGGGCCGCTTTCTCGCACCCGGGCAATCACAGCATCGCGGCTGGAGCTGTCGGTCTGAACAGCCGTAGTCTTGGTCTCTGCCGCCAGCTCATCCGCCGCCGCGCGAGAGCCGGCATAGGTGAAGGTCACGTTGGCACCGTCGTTTGCAAACCGCCGCACGATGGCGGCGCCAATACCCCGGCTACCGCCGAGAACCAGAACGGATTTTCCCTGAAAAGTCGTCATCTGAGATCCTTGAGAAATACAGTAATGACTGCTACATAAATCATCAGGGTTCATCGTCAAGGTATTTTGTAATAATGACTACAGATATTCCGCGTACCCGCGGTCGCCCACGTCGTTTTGATGCCGACCAAGGTGTGGAGATCGCCCAAAAGCTGTTCCATGCGCGCGGCTATGATGCCGTGGGGGTTGCCGATGTCACGCAGGCACTCGGCATCAATCCGCCCAGCTTCTATGCCGCCTTCGGCAACAAGGCCGGCTTGTACGCGCGCGTTCTTGAACGCTACTCGCTAACGGCGGCGATTCCGCTTGCTGATATCCTGAGGCCCGACCGCCCGGTTGCCGAATGCCTTGCGGCCGTGCTGGAAGACGCCTGCCGGCGCTATGCGTCCGACCCGGCTACCGCTGGCTGTCTCGTTCTGGAGGGAACCCATTGCGATGATCCGGAGGCACGCGCGGCGACCCGTGCATTGCAGGCAGCAGCGGAGGATGTGATCCGCGGCTTTATCGCAGCGCGGCATCCGGAAAAGGCGCAAAGCGTGACCGATTTCGTCTCGACCACAATGACCGGCCTCTCCGCCAAGGCCCGCAGCGGATTGGAACTGGACCGCCTCATGGCCATTGCCCGCCTTGCCGGACGGATCCTGACGCAAGAGCTTGCGGATTGATCATCGCCGCTGCGGTCGGGCCCTGCAGCGACGGAACGCGGTTGCTGCGCACCCATCGGGTGGCACGCAGCAATCAATTCAAATGATCTACGTCGCGCTATCAAGCGCCGGTGACGCGCCAGATGACGTCGCCGACATCGTCCGCCATCAACACGGCACCGTCGGCGGCGAGAGCCACTCCGACCGGACGGCCGAAGGAGTGCTTTTCGTCCTTGGACAGGAAGTCGGTGAGGATTTCGCGCGGCATTCCCACGGGCTTGCCGTTCTCGAAAGCGACGAAGGCGAGCTTGTAGCCGGAAAGCTTGGACCGGTTCCACGACCCGTGCTGGCCGATGGCCATCCCCGCCGGAAAGCCCGGCAGCGTGCCCGCCGGCAACCAGCAGAGCCCGAGCGACGCCGTATGGCCGCCCAGCGCATAATCGGGCTGCTGCGCGGATGCCACCTTTGCGGCATCCTGCGGAACCCGGTCGTCCACGACCCGGTTCCAGTAGCAGTAGGGCCAGCCGTAGAACCCGCCGTCGCGAACCGATGTCAGATAATCCGGCGGCGTCTCGTCACCCAGGCCGTCGCGTTCGTTGACAACCGTCCACAGCATGCCGCCTTCAGGCTCGAACGCCATGCCGACAGGGTTACGAAGACCACCGGCAAAGATGCGCGACTGGCCCGTCTGAAGGTCGTATTCGTGAATGCAGGCGCGGTTTTCTTCCACGCCCATGCCTTCGTCGGCAATATTACTGAGCGATCCGACGGCGACAAAAAGCTTGGTGCCGTCATTGCTGACGATCAGGTTGCGCGTCCAGTGTCCGCCGGGCACCAGATCCATCAGCTTCTTCGGCTGCGCGGTAATCTTCGTCGCGCCCGCCACGTAAGGATAGGCCAGAAGCGCGTCACTTGCTCCCACATAGAGCGTATCGCCGACAAGCGCGATACCGTAGGGCTGGCGCACGTTTTCGATATAGGCGAAACTTTGCTCGGCCACCCCGTCGCCATCGGCGTCGCGCAGCAGCGTCACGCGGTTGGGGCTGTCGCCGGAAGCGCGCGCCCGTTGCATCGTCGCCGACATGGCATGGTCGAACAGGCTGCGCGGATTGCCCCGCTCGCCCATCGATTCTGCCACAAGCACATCGCCATTCGGCAGAACATGCATGTTGCGCGGATGCACAAGCCCGCGCGCGAATGCATTGACCTTGAGCCCTGCCGCGGCCGTCGGCTTGTGATCGCCCTCCCAGCCCTTGGCTGTCGGCATCTTCAAGGTCGGGATCTTGCCCTGCGGTTTTGCGGCCGGAATGGCAGGCGTCGTGCCGAACACCGGCTGCCGCGGGCCATCCCCCGAATGACGAATAAGAACAGCGCCCTGGCCGATAAAGGCGACGACGCGGGCAAACAGAGAAGGCTCAGTCATGGGGGAACTCTGACATTGAGGAATCCGAAAAGCAGAACGCTAAAGCCTTTATGCAACAGACACTAGAGGGCAAAGGCACAATTTATCAGAGCATCCACCGCGGCCAGGGTTGCCGCCCGGGTGACCCTTCGGCCACCGGATGCGGCCCCTTCCTGCCTATGGCTGAAGACCGGCACAGCGCGCGGTGTTGCGGATATGCGTTTCCATTTCACTCTTCGCCAAAGCCGCATCGTTCGCTCTCAAGGCCGCAATGATGCGCCGGTGCTCGGCGATCGACTGTCGCATCCGCTCGGGATCGGTCATCGGAATCGGTTGCCGCTGCGTCTCGGTGACCTGGTCGCGCACCGTCTGGTAGAGCGCCTTCAGCATGGTGTTTGCGCAGGCTGAAACGATAGTGCCGTGAAAATCGAGATCCGCCTCGACGTTTGCGAGCAGGTCCTGGCGGGCCCAGCAATCCTCCATCGTCTGCGTCGCCATTTCCATCTTCTCGAGCTGCGCCTGCGACAGGCGGCCCGCGGACAGACGCGCGATCTCCCCTTCCAAGAGGATGCGGGTCTGGAACACGTCGAACACCGAATAGCTGTCCGAGTAACGCCAGGGCGCCATGTGACCGGACTGGCTGATGGCGCCGTCCGAGACCGAGCTTGAACCCGCCGTCACGAACGTGCCGCGACCGGCTTCGGTCTTCAGCAATCCCAACGTTTCGAGCGTGAGCAGCGCCTCGCGCAACGATGCCCGGCTGATCCCGAACTTTTGAGAGAACTCCCGCTGTGACGGGATTTTTTCGCCGGCCTTCAGCTGGCCGGCCTGGATCATCGTCTGGATTTCGCGGGCCACCGACTGCGGAACGAGCGTTTTGTTGAGCATGCAAACCTATTCCAGCTGAGCCCCTGTGGCCTCTTAGATATATTTTTACCCAGGCCACCTTGCAAAGCCCAAAGTGCCGTGCTTGTTTGGTCGGACTGGTCTGACCAGTTAGACCAACATAGATTGCGTCTCATCATAAAAACAAGGGGTTCTCTCAATGCTACACGCGTCACGCATCAAAACCACTCTTCTCGCCGGCCTGTTTTCAGCGCTCGGCGCAATCGGCGTTCATGCAGCCGATCTTACCGTCGGCGCCAATATCGGCAATGTGCCCTGGGAATTCGAAGACGCCAGCGGCAAGGTGACCGGTTTCGAGATCGATCTCGTCAACGAAATCGCCAAGCGCCTCGGCAAGACCGTCGAATTCGTCAACACGCCGTTCAACGGCCTGTTCCCGGCGGTACAGTCGGGCCGCATCAACATGGCGGTGTCGTCGATCACCATCACCGAAAAGCGCCTGCAGTCGGTGTCCTTCGCCCAGCCCTATTACGATAGCGACCAGTCGCTGACCGTCACGGCCGCTTCCGGCATTACCGGCCTCAAGGGCATGGATGGCAAGGTCGTCGGCGTCGATACCGGCTCGACCGGCGACATGTGGGCAGACAGCCACAAGGGCGAATACAAGCTCGGCGAAATCCGCCGCTTTGAAGGCCTTCAGCCGGCCATGCTCGATCTCGTCGCCGGCCGCGTCGACGGCTACATCTCCGACATTCCGGCCCTGCTCTACTACGCCAAGGACAAGCCGGAACTGAAGGTCGTCGAGCGCATCCCGACCGGCGAAAAATACTCGATCATGTTCAACAAGGGCGATCCGCTGGCGACCGAAGTCAACGCCGTCATCACCACGCTGAAGGGCGAAGGCTTTATCGCAAAGCTCCACCAGACATGGTTCGGTGCCAAGGCTGAAGACACAACCTCGACCGTCGCCGTTCTCGACATGCCGAAGGCCAAGTAAGGCTCACCCGAGCACGCTTGAATTGCATCCGGCGGAGCGCCAAACGCTCCGTCGGCTTGCCAAGGGAGCCGATTCGGCATGAACCTTCTCAATACATTCTTCAACATACCGGTCTTCCTGAACAGTCTGCCGCAGCTGCTCTGGGGTCTGGTCGTCACGCTGCAGATCGGCATCACCAGCATTCTGGTCGGCCTTGGCGGCGGACTGTTTCTGGCGGTGGCGAGGCTTTACGCGCCAGCATTCTTTCAGGTCCTGATCCGCATCTATATCGACATCTTCCGCTCGATACCGCTGCTGGTTCTGCTGATCGTCGTCTACTACGCCCTCCCCTTCGTCGGCATCCGCCTGTCGCCGTTCCTGTCAGCCGTGACCGCGCTGTCGCTCGTCTCTGCCGCCTATACCGCCGAGATCTTTCGCGCCGGCATCGAGGCCATTCCGCACGGGCAGTTCGAGGCATCTGCTGCCCTTGGCCTGTCGGGCCGCAGCACGATGATGGATATCATCCTGCCGCAGGCGATCCGGATCGTCATTCCGCCACTTACCAACAACTGCATCAACGTCATGAAGGATACCGCGCTTGCCTCCGTCGTCGCCATGCCGGATCTGCTCAAGCAGGCAACCCAGGCGCAGGCGCTCAACGCCAACCCGACGCCGCTGATCGGGGCCGCTCTCATCTATATCGCGCTGCTCTGGCCGATGGTGGCCGTCGTTGCGCGTCTCGAAAAGCATTACAGCCGGGGGAAACGCTGATGGCGAAGACAACCGGCCCCCTCATTTCGATCCGCCGCCTGAACAAGGCCTATGGCACATTCACCGTTCTGCACGATATCGATCTCGATGTGGCCGAATGCGAAGTGGTCTGCATCATCGGCCCCTCCGGCTCCGGCAAATCGACGCTGATCCGCTGCATCAACCACCTCGAAGCGTTTTCGCCCAACAGCACGATCACCGTCGACGGCATCCGTGTCGCGCCGGGACCGGCGCTTGCGAAAGTCCGCGCCGAAGTGGGCATGGTGTTCCAGTCGTTCAATCTCTTCCCGCATATGACGGTGCTGAGAAACGTCATGCTGGCACCGATGCGCGTCAGGAAGGCATCGCCAGAAGACGCCGAGCGCAAAGCCCGCGAACTACTGGCGCGGGTCGGCATTTCCGAACAGGCGGAAAAGTTCCCCGGCCAGCTCTCCGGCGGCCAGCAGCAGCGCGTAGCAATAGCCCGGGCGCTCGCCATGGAACCCGGCGTACTGCTGTTCGACGAGCCGACATCCTCGCTCGATCCCGAAATGGTCGGCGAAGTGCTGGATGTGATGCGCAAGCTCGCCGGCACGGGCGTCACCATGATCATCGTCACCCATGAGATGGGCTTTGCCCGCCAGGTCGCCGACCGGGTGATCTTCATGGATGCGGGACGGCTTGTCGAGGCGGGCACGCCGGCCGAAATCTTCGACAATCCTAGGGAAGAACGGACACGCAGCTTCTTGCGCGCCGTGCTCAATCATTGAAGAACAACAAACGCAGGACCACAGGGATGAACACCACTTCACCACTCGATCTCGATTATGTGCGCAGCCAGTTTCCCGGCCTCGCGCGCGGCTGGACGCTGTTCGACAACGCCGGAGGGTCGCAGATCCTCAAAGGTGCGGTTGAGCGCATCAACACATTCCTGATCGAGAAGAACGTCCAGATCGGCGGTTCCTACGCGGTCTCGCAGGCAGCGGCCGCCGCACTCTACGAGTCGCGGACTGCTGCCATGCATCTGGTCAACGCATCGCGTCCGGAAGAAATCGTCTTCGGCGCTTCCACCACTCAGCTGCTGCAAAACCTTGCCCGTGCCATGCAGAGCCAGCTCTCGCCCGGCGACGAGATCATCGTCACGGTCAGCGATCACGAATCCAATATCGGCCCCTGGGACCGGCTGCAGGAGCGCGGCATCACGCTCAAGTTCTGGCCGCTCAACAAGGACACGCTGACGCTCGATCTGGCCGACCTTGCACCGCTGATGAGCGATCGCACCAAGCTGGTCTGCGTGACGCACGTGTCGAACATCCTCGGATCGATCAACCCGATCAGAGAGATCGCCGATTTTGTGCATGCCCGCGGCGCAAAGATCTGCGTCGATGCCGTGGCCTATGCCCCGCACCGCGCCGTCGACGTGCAGGCGCTGGATGTCGATTACTACGTCTTCAGCCTCTACAAGACCTATGGGCCGCACTACGCGCTAATGTATGGCAAATACGATCTGCTGGCCGAGCTCGACACGCTCTACCATTACTTTTACGGCAAGGACAAAGTGCCGGGCAAGCTGGAGCCGGGCAACCCGAACTACGAGCTTGCCTATTCCACCTGCGGCATCGTCGATTACCTGACGGCGCTTGGAGAACAGGCCGGCGAGACAGGCACGGCGCGCCAGAAGATCGAAGCGGCTTTCGCGGCAATCACGGCCCAGGAAAACCTCTTGGCGGAACGCCTTCTCGCTTACCTCCGCTCGCGCAACGACTGCCGCATCGTCGGCCAGACGACGAACAGCGGTAGCACGAGGGTCCCGACGATCGCGTTCCGCTTCGATGGCCGCGACGCCGGCGAAGTCTGCAAGGCAATGGACAGCGAGAAGATCGCCATCCGCTTCGGCGATTTCCACTCGCGCCGGCTTGCCGAATATCTCGACCTGACAGACCACGGCGGCATGGTTCGCGTGTCGATGGTCCATTACAACACGCTGGACGAGATCGATCGCTTTACCGCAGCACTCGATCGGATCCTCGCAACCGACGCCGGTCGCGCGGCCGCCGCCGCTTGAAGAAGGAACGGATCATGCGCTTCGATACGGTCATCAGACACGGCACGGTGGTCACCGCCAGCGACACGTTCGTGAGCGATGTGGGCATCAAGGACGGCCGCATCGCTGCCCTTGCGGCAGAGCTCACCGAGGCCGACGAGGTGATCGACGCGACAGGCCTGTTTGTCCTGCCGGGCGGTATCGACAGCCATGTCCATCTCGACCAGCCGTCCGGCGACGGCATCGTCATGGCAGACGACTTCGACTCGGGCACCCGGTCGGCGGCGATCGGCGGCAACAGCACGGTTCTCGCCTTCTGCATGCAGGAGAAGGGCCAGAGCCTGCGTGAGGCGCTGAAGATCTATCACGCCAAGGCAGACGGCAAATGCCATGTCGACGTCGCCTTCCATCTGGTCATCACCGATCCGACCCCTGAGGTGCTTGGACAGGAACTGCCGGCGCTTGTCGAGGACGGCTATACCTCGCTCAAGGTGTTCATGACCTATGAGGGTCTGCGTTTGCGCGACGACGAGATCCTGGCCACGCTCGACACCGCACGGCGCACCGGCGCGCTCGTCATGGTTCATTGCGAAAACGAGGATGCGATCCGCTACCTGATCGGCCGGCATGAGGAAGAGGGCAAGTTCGCGCCAAAATTCCATGCCACGACCAGGCCGATCGCCGCCGAACGCGAAGCCACCCACCGGGCGCTGTCGCTGGCCGAAATCGTCGATGTGCCGATCGTCATCGTGCATGTCTCGAACCGAGAGGCGATGGAAGAGATCCGCCGCGCCCGAAAGCGGGGCCAGAAGATCGCCGGCGAAACCTGCCCGCAATATCTGATGCTGACGGCTGATGATCTCGACCAGACGGAGATGGAAGGCGCCAAATTCGTCTGCTCGCCGCCGCCGCGCGACAAGGCGAGCCAGGATGCCTGCTGGGAGGGACTGGAACAGGGCGTCTTCGACCTCTTCTCCTCCGACCACTGCCCTTTCCGCTTCGACGATCCCGATGGCAAGCTCAACGAAAAAGGCAAGCGCAATTTCCGCTGGATCCCGAACGGCATACCGGGCGTCGCCACCCGCCTGCCGATCCTGTTTTCCGAAGGCGTCTTGAAGGGCCGCATCGACATCAACACGTTCGTTGCCGTGACCTCGACCAATCATGCCAAACTCTACGGTCTCTATCCCCGCAAGGGCACGATCGCGATCGGCGCCGATGCAGACATCGCGCTTTGGGATCCGGACAAGCGCGTCACCGTCACGAACGACCTCCTGAAACACGGCGCGGACTATACGCCCTATGAAGGGCTCGATATCCGCGGCTGGCCGGTGCAGATGCTGCTGGGCGGCAGGACCATCGTCAAGGACGGAGAGCTGACCGGGCCCGAAAGCCGCGGCCGCTATCTCCCGCGAAACCGCTCGTCCCTGACATCGAGCCGCGGTCCAACCTGAGGCGTTGCACAAGCTGCAACGCCTTTCGCTGGCCACCACGTCTGCCTGACGATCCGAGCGTGACTTGGCCGCCGCTACGAGGCGGCGGAGCCCACAAGCAAGCGGTGATTACTTCGTCACCGTGAGGGTCGCATGCATGCCGGCTTCGTAATGGCCCTTGATGTTGCAAAAGAGCATATACGTTCCGGGGACGAGCTTGGCCTTCAACTGGCCGTCGGCACCGGGCTTCAGATCGGCAACTTCGCCAAGGCTTTTCAGCGTCTTCTCATCGACGCGATGTTTGGCCTTGACTACGGTGAGTGTCTGATCTGGCGACTTCAACTTGACGAGCACCATTTCGTGCTCCTCGGTCGTCGCGTCGTTGTGGACCATAAACGTTGTGTCGCCTGCCGGAACGGTCGTCTGATCCATTGTCAACGTCATCGGCTCACCCGCTTCGCCGGACTCGACAACCTTGACCATAGAGCCGGCCAGTGCAGGCGTTGCAGCAACGAAAAGGGCAAGTGCAATAGCGGTGTTTCGGATTGTGAGCATGGGTTTACCTCCGGTTGTCATCACCGGATGGGTATGACGGCAAGCTGACAGCGGCCTGAACGAATTGGAGCGTGTTCTCACCGCCTACCGGAGCAGGCCGTTACATCGTGGCCACCTTATGGGCGTCGAGAATGACCGCGATGTCTTTGCTGTGCACGACACAATTGCGCCCGGACGCCTTGGCAACGAACAGCGCCTTGTCGGAGGCCTGGTAGAGAGCCTCGAACGTAGGGTAGTCCTCCTGGTCCGCAACGCCACCGGACACCGTGATATCGACCTGCCTTTTGCCCGCTTGTATGGGCCGCGCAGCAATCAGGGCCCTGCAGCGGTGCGCGAGCGAGAGACGCTCCGTCGGCGAAAGCGCTGACACGAGGACTGCGAACTCCTCACCACCGATCCGGGCAACGGCACGACTTTGCGAAAAGATCTCGGCGAGCTGATGCGCAACTGCAATGATGGCCTGGTCCCCGATATCGTGGCCAAAGCGGTCGTTGATCGCCTTGAACTTATCAATATCGAACAGGATGAGAGAAGATGCGGCGGGAGCGCGCGTCACCTCATCCAGGAACGCTCGCCGATTCATCAGCCCCGACAACATGTCCGTCCGGCTCAAATGCTCGAAAGCCGCCCGGGAGATCG
>Ga0308159_1001919_pt1 | contig 26286 bp, 18 predicted proteins | sample PhyCR1_FD_201040 | JGI IMG/M metagenome (GOLD analysis project Ga0308159, IMG submission 201040) | Phyllosphere microbial communities from UC Gill Tract Community Farm, Albany, California, United States - DLSLC.R1 | ecosystem: Host-associated > Plants > Phyllosphere > Unclassified | place: USA...
CGCGAAATCGGCGTAGCCTCCACCAAAGCCTTCACCACCCAGCTGGTTGGCCTGCTGCTGCTGACCCTGTCCCTGGGCCAGGTGCGTGGCACCTTGGCCGACGGCGTTGAAGCCCGCCTAGTGGAAGAACTGCGCCGCCTGCCGACCCGATTGGGCGAAGCTTTGGCGATGGACAGCGTGGTGGAAAAAGTCGCCGAACTGTTCGCCGACAAAAACCACACCCTGTTCCTCGGCCGTGGCGCGCAATACCCGGTGGCGATGGAAGGCTCGCTCAAGCTCAAGGAAATTTCGTACATCCACGCCGAAGCCTACCCGGCCGGTGAGCTCAAGCATGGCCCCCTGGCCCTGGTGGATGACGACATGCCGGTGGTCACCGTTGCACCGAACAACGAACTGCTGGAAAAGCTCAAGTCCAACCTGCAGGAAGTGCGCGCCCGTGGCGGCCAACTGATCGTGTTCGCCGACGAAAAAGCCGGCATGACCAACGGCGAAGGCACCCACGTCATCAACATGCCGCACATCCACGACACCCTGTCGCCGATCCTCTACACCATCCCGCTGCAGCTGCTGTCGTACTACGTGGCCGTGCTCAAGGGCACCGACGTTGACCAGCCGCGCAACCTGGCGAAGTCGGTAACGGTGGAGTAACACGCCACACCCTGGAGGCCCTTCTTCGGGCCTCCAGCCCCCTCGAAAGGATTCGAACCCGATGCACACCCCCTCCCAGCTCCACGCACATCTGAACAACCGCAGTTTCACCGTCGCCAACAATACCCAAGGGCTGTCCGGCGCTGGCACGGTGTTCCATTACCTTGTCGACGGTGATGCGATTTCCGGCACCTATCAAGGCAGCCGAATCCGCTTGGGTATGCAGGTCGGCCGGGTGACGGGCGCCGATACCATCGAGCTGCTGTTTCAGTGTCTGACGCTGGACGGTGAGCTGCTGTCCGGCTGGTCGCGTGGGACGGTCGGTGTGGACGCTGTGGGGCTTACCACGCTGCGTTTCGAATGGGGCTGGTTGTCGGGTGCCACCGGTGGTGGCGAATCGAGCTATCTGGAGCTTGCCTCGCGTTAACTACCTCTGGTTGGTTCTGTGAGCCAATTTCTGTGACGAAGACGCCTGATCACGGCACAAACTCCACCTTCAACCCCCGGCTCGCACTGCGCCCCTGGTCATCACTGACCCGCAACCGATAGTCGCCCGACTTGCCCGGCCGCCAGTTCAGCGTGGTTTGCGGCGGCCCCTGGCCGATCAGGGTTTGATCAGCAAACCAATACAGCGTCGCTGCATCGCTGGCCGCATTGGCGTTCAGCGGGATGCTTTCCTGGGGTTGGGACAGGCGCAGCTGGTAGCTCACCTGGGTCAGCGGCGAGCGGATCTGCGGCGCTTCGCTCCCGTCGCTGATGCGGTTGGGCTGGCAGTTTTTCATTACGCTGGGCGGCGTGCGCCGCGGCAGGCCGGCGGCGCGGTACAGGCGCTGGATGTCGCTGGGCCAGAACTCGAAGACTTCTTCACGGGTGTATTGCGCCTCGAACGGAGGGCATGCCGCCTTGCCGGTGCGGGTGTCGATCAGTACCGGACGGTGCAGGTTGGACACGCGAATCGGCGAGACGCCGGGGATGTACCAGGTCTTGCGGGTTTGCGGGCACCAGCGGTTGGGCAGCTCGCCGGAAGCGGCGCACACGTCGATGCGCACCAGCCCGGCGGGCGGTTTGTCGGGCTTGATCACCACGTTGGGCAAGGCCAGGGGCAGGGCGTCGGCGATACGGAAGAACAGCGGCGCAGCGGTCTTGGCGCCGATAAACGCCGGGTTCGGCCGCCCGTCAAAGTTGCCCACCCACACCACCAGCACGTACGGGCCTACCAAGCCTGCACTCCAGGCATCGTGAAAGCCCCAGGAGGTGCCGGTTTTCCAGGCGGTGCGCCAGTGGCGGCCGGGCAGGCCATCCGGGCGCGGGTTGCGCCGCAGCATGTCGCGCACCATAAACGCGGCTTGGGGCGTGAGCAGCTGTGGGCCGGCCGATTGCGGTTGTTCCTGCATATAGCGCAACTGCCGCAAATGCCCGTCGCCGGCCAGCATCACATACAAGCGCGCCAGCTCCTCCGGGGTCATCTCACCGCCGCCAAGGGCCAGGGCCAGGCCGTAATGGCTCTCGTCGCGCAGGCCCTTGATGCCGGCGCGTTGCAACAAGCCATACAACGAAGGCGACTTGACCTGGCTGGCCAGCCACACCGCCGGGATATTGCGACTACGGATCAAGGCATCGCGCGCCGTCAGCGGCCCGACAAAACTGCCGTCGAAATTTTCCGGCTGGAAGTAGCCAAAGTTACTGGGCAAGTCCTTGAGGATGCTCATGGGGTGGATGACCCCTTGATCCAGCGCCAGCCCATACAGGAATGGCTTGAGGGTCGACCCCGGTGAGCGCCGCGCCAGCACGCCGTTGACCTGGCCGTGAATGCCTGTGGATAAGTAGTCTGCCGAGCCCACCAGGGCCTTGACGCTCTGGTCGCGGCTGTCGATGAGTATCGCCGTGGCGTTTTCCACCCCGGTGCTGCGGCGTTCGGCAATAAAGCCGGTGATCAAGCGCTCCAGCAATTGCTGCAAGGGCAGGTTGAGGGTGCTGTTGATCTCATTGCCGGTTTGGGCCGCCAGCAGTTGCTCGCTCAGGTGCGGTGCCAGAAACGGGATCTGCTGGCGGTTGCGCGCTTCCAGGGGCAGGTCGAGCAAGCTGTCGTTGCGCGGGTCTTGTGGATAAGTCTCGCGCCAATCGGCCATCAAGCGCAGCCGCGCGTTTTGCAGCGACGGCCCAAAGCGCGCACGCCGCCCCGGCTGCTGAGGAATCACCGCCAATGCCAATGCTTCCGACACCGACAACTGCGCCGCCGATTTGCCGAAGTAGATGCGGCTGGCTGCCTCGGCGCCTTCGATATTGCCGCCCATGGGCGCCAGGTTCAGGTAGGCCTCGAGGATGTCGTGCTTGCTGTAGCGCGCTTCCAGCCACAGCGCCAGCGCCATCTGCTGCAGCTTGCCCGGCACCTGGCGCGTGTTCAGGTCCCACAGGCGCCGCGCCAGTTGCATACTCAACGTCGAGCCGCCCTGGCGCTGGCCGCCGCTGTAGGTGGCGAGGGCCGCGCGCAGCAACGCCGGAGGGTTGATCCCCGGGTGCCAATAGAAATTGCGGTCTTCCTTGAGCAGCAAGGCCTCGACCAGTGAAGGAGACATCCGCTCCAGCGGTAGCCAGAGTCGGTATTGGCCGTCATCCGCCAGCGTCATGCGTAGCAGCGAGCCGTCGTCGGCCAGTACTACCCTTGAAGACGTCACCGCCTGTTCCAGCGGGGCATGCGGCCATAGCCGCAATCCCGCCAGCAGAGCCGCCGCTACCAGCAGCGGCGGCGCCAGGCGTTTAAGGCTTGGTAATTTCAAGCTGGCCTACTTTGCCGCGCCCTTGCAGGGTGGTTTCGTACATGCCTTCGGCGTAGGCCGGTGGCGTGTTGAAGGTCCCGGCGTTGGTGGCGCGCACGCGGTACACGAAAGTGCCTACGTCGCGCAGCGCAGTGCCGTACAACACCACCCGATCATCACGTACATCCACGTACTCCGGCTGCCAGGTACTCAGCTCGGTTTCACCGATCGGTGCCTGCCAGGTCTCAGCCTCTTCGTCGCCGGCTTCCACGTACTCGGATTCTTCACTTTCACTCTCCTCGGAGCTGGCGGCTTCCGGCTCCGGCGGCAAGTTATACACAGGCTCGACGCCACCTGGCAGCAGGTCGACCACGGCCACTTGCTGCACCTGGTCACGGTCGGTGGCGCGCAGGCGCAGGCGCACCAGGAACTCATCGCCCACCGCCACTTTGCTCACCGGCTCGCCTTTGAGGTCGAGGTATTCGTGGATGATTTCCAGGCCATTGGTGATCGGCTTGAGCTTGGCGCCCTTGTCGAAACCGGCTTCGCTGAGCATGTAGAACGCAGCTGGGCCGTCGGATTTTTCCATCACCAGCTTTTGCGTGGCGCCCGGTACGGCAGCGCGTGGCGGCTGGCCGGCCATTTCCAGCAGTTGTTGCTGCTTGTCACCCAGCCAGGCCGTGGCCTTGAGGGTCATGTCGCTCTGTGCACGCTGGCCGTAGTTATCCAGGGCGCGCAGTAACAGGGCGGCCGACAGCGAGTTGTAACGCTGCTCGTTGAGGCGCTTGCCGAGTTTATCCAGCAAGGCCACCGGCACGTCGTCCAGCAGCTCGGGGAAGTGCCGCGCCAGCAGGTGCAGGTGTTCGGCATCGTGTACCAGCGGGTCGTAATACAGGCCGTCGCTGTCCCACTTATCCACAAGCGAACGCCATGGGACCTTGCGCAACAGCGTATCCGCCTGGCGATCCTGCTTGAGCAGCTTGTAGCTGGCGGCCAGGTATGCGGCGCCAAGGTCGTTCTGCCAGCTGTCCTTGAAGTAGCTTTCGTAACGTTCGCGGATATCGCTCAAGGCGCCGCTCACCAGAATCCCCTGACGGCTCAGCAGGTAACTGGCGTAGGCGCGGTTGCGCAATTCCGACAGGCCTTCGCTAGGACCGTTGGCCAGGTCTGTCAGATAAGCGTTCGAGCGCACCAGCAGATCTTCCGGCACCGGCAGCCCGCGTTCCCTGGCTTCGATCAGGAAGTCGGTGGCGTACAGGCTGGCGTACGGCGCCACATCCGGGTTGGCCGCCCACAAACCGAAGCCGCCGGCCTGGTTCTGACGCTGGCGCAACATGCGCACCGCGCTGCTGAAGGCCTGTTCGGCTTCTGGCGCACTGCCGCCCCAGATCAACGCCGGCATGGCCTTGGACACCAATTGCTCGGTGCAGGCATAGCCGTAGTCATCCAGATAATTTTTGAGTCCGTTGGCCCATACCAGTGGCGAAGCGGCGACGCCCAGTTGCACGTCGCGCAGTTGGGTGAACAGTTCGCGCGTGGGTTTGAGCTCTTTGCTGGCGCTGTCGAAGCGGCCCAGGCTCAGGGCCACGCGGTGTTCGCTGAGTGGACGGATCGAGGTGGTTTCCGCCACCTGGATGCGCTTGCCATCCGGCAGCACGGCGACAAAACGCAGGTCCGCCGAACCGAGGGTGTCGCCGACCTTGATCTTGAACTCGGCGGTGCCTTCCTTGCGCGGTTGCAGGGACAGGGTGCTGCCCTTGTCGCCCTGCACCACCAGGCCGGCGCTGGTCTGTAGTTCAAACTTCACATCCGCCGCCGCGTCGAGGTTGCTGAACACCCCGGCGCTTACGTTGAACACATCCCCCGGCGCCACAAAGGCCGGCACGTTGGGTGTGATCACAAGCGGCCCGCGCACTTCGGTGTTGGCCTCGCTGACCCCCACGCTGTCGCTATCCACCGCCACGGCAAACAGGTGCAGCTTGCCGTTGAAGCTGTCCGGCACCTGGTAATGCAGCACGGTTTCGCCGGCCGGCAGGTCGACCAAGCCAGACCACCAGGCCACCGGCGGCTGGTGTTTACGCTTGAACGGGTTGAGGTGGTTGGCCAGCGCGCCTTCGGTATCGCCACCGGGCGCTGCCCCACTGAGCAGGCGGCTGAATTCCGGCAGGATCAGGTCAAGGATCTGACTGGTGCCGACTTCCAGCGCACGCTTCTGGAAGAAGAAGCCCAGCGGGTCGGGCGTCTGGTAGCGCGCCACTTGCAGGATGCCTTCATCCACTGCGTAGATCACCGCACGGCCTGGACGGTCGGCATTGACCTTGATATCGAGCATTTGCCCCGGCTCGATCTTCGCCGGCCCTTCTACCTTCAGCGCCATTCGCCTTGCATCCAGGTTGATGCTGAACGGCACCACGCCGTAGGACAGCGGGCTCATGTAGACCTCGGCCGAGCCCATGTCCCGCACAAACTGCACGTTGACGTAGGCATTGCCCTCAAGCCCTGCGGGAACGCGGATATGTTGCACGCTGTTGGTGCTGTCGGCCTTGAACCATTGCTGGGTGTAGACCTTGTCGCGCTCGATGGTGATCAAGCCGGCGCCGGTGTAGGGCGCGCGGATACTGATCGCAATCTCGTCACCGGTGGCATAGCTGCGTTTATCCAGGCGCAGTTGCAACTCGGCGTTACGCTCCAGGGAACGCGAGGTGTTGCCACGCCCGGCCACGCTGTAGTCGATCTGGTTGAGCAGGTTGCCGTTGGCATCCTTGAGTTGCAGGGTGTAATCCCCCGGCGTGCCGGTGTTCAGGGCCTGCTTGGCGCCTTCCTTGGTCATCACCAGCGGTGCGGCCGGCTGGCTGATGTTCTTGATGCGCGACTCGTATTTGTAGGTGCCGTTGGACTGTTTCACCAGCACCGACACATAACGGTGCTCGACCACCTCGCTGGTCAGGCCGTCGACCGCCAGCGGCGTAAGGTCCGGCGCGACGGCCAGCCATTGCACCTGGCGCGGCGCATCCTTGGCGACGTACGACAGCGAATCCTGACTTTTCACACCCACCAGATACGGCGCGGACGACACCAGCAGCGCACTTTGCGCCGCCACGTTACGGCCACCTTCGGCCTCGAACACCTGGGTAGCCACTTGCAGGCGATAGGTGCTGCTGGCGAAGCGTTGCAGGTTGAGGTCAAGGACGGCTTGGCCGTTATCGTCCACGGTGGTTTCGGCCAGGTCTTCGGTGCTGGCGTCTTCCAGGGAATCATTTAGACGGAAACGGTAATCCGGATAGCGGTCGAAGGCCGCAAGCGTCGGGCTCAGGGACATTTTCGCGGTCACGCGGCGGCCAGTTGCCGGGGCGCCGAACAGGTGCATCGCGGTGACTTTGGCTACCACCTGGTCCGGCGCAATCCAGCCCTGCACCGGCGTGTCGTGCAGGCTCACGCTGACCTTCATGCGGTCCGGTTCAAAATCACGCACCTTGAAGCTCACGCTGCCCAGGTCGGTGCGGGTCTGCTTCTGGCCAATCAACTGCAGGGTCGCGGTGTACTCCCCGGCGGGGGCGACTTCGCTGCTGGGGAAATCAAAGGTTTCAAAGCCGCTGGCAGACAGCTTCAGCGGCTGGCGAATCACCTCCAGGCCACGCGGGTCGGTGATTTGCAGCTCCACCGGCAGGCCTTGCAGGGCGCCTTTCCAGTTGCCGCTGCGCACAATCATGCCCAGGTGCGCGGTTTCGCCGGGTCGGTACAGGCCACGGTCGGTGAACAGGTAAGCGCTGAGGCGATCAATCGCACCGTCTTCTTCCAGACCACCTACATCAAAGCGCGACAAATCCAGCTGCTGGGACTGGCGCGCAATCGGCAGGAACGACTGGTCATTACCGCGTGTGACCACATACATCAGCGGCGTTTTTTCGCGGCGCAGTTCATCCAGCTTGGCGAAATGCACATGGCCTTCGCCATCGGTACGGCCACTGCTGACCGGCAGACCGTTGCGGCCAATGATGTCGACTTGCGCGTCGGCGACCGGCGATCCGTTGCCGATGGATTGCACAAACACATCATGGCTGCCGTCGCTGGAACGCTTGGCGATGATGCCCAGGTCCGTCACCACGATAAACCGCAGGTCGCTGGTGCTGCTGCGGTCGTACTCGAATGTTCGCGGGGCCGGGTCATCCTGAGGGCTGAGCTTGAGTACGAAAATGCCGCGTCGGCCGCCATTGGCGGTGAGGTAGTGGCTGAGGTCCACGTTGTCGTACACGGTTTTGGCCGGGTCATTGGACGACAGTGGAATGTCCAGGGACTCACGCTCGACCATGCGATCGAAGTATTCGTTGCCGAAGTTGGGCCGGGCGAAGCTGCCGCTGCTCTGGTCCACCAGGTGTTGCAGTTGGTTGGGCAGCAGGCGGGCGATCTCCACATGGGCGCCGGGCACGCCACGCGCCATGAAGCCCAGGCGTTTTTCGCCAGTGAGGCTGAGCAGGGCGCCGTCGGACAGGAACTGCAAAGTGCGTGGGTAGGCCGGCATGCTCAGCAGCGAGGCCGTAGGGTTTTTCGCCAGATAGCCGCCGATGGCTTCCAGGTTGGCCGGCACCCGCACATACAACGCGCGACCCGCCGGGGCCTTGAATTTGAAGGCGTGCAGGGTGTTCAGCGGTTCGACGCTGGGTACGTGGGTCAGGCTGATTTTGCTGCTGCGGGCAAGCAGCGCGTCGTCGATGTCGTTGCTGCTGTAAGGGCGCGTGTCATCCTGGGCTTTTTCCGGCAGCAGCCAGGCCTGGACCTTACCGGCGATGGTGTCATCGGCTACGGCGCTGGAGCTGCTGAACATCAGCACCGGCTCCGGCTCACCGCGCTGGTTATCCACAAAGCTGACGTCGGCGCCGGTAAAGGTCAGGCGATAGCGACCGGGTACGGTGACTTCGGCCACCAGCGGCGCGGTACTGGCGTTGCCGCCGTCGCGGGCCTTGATGCCTTCATCGAGCTTGGCGCTGACCGGCGTGCTTTCCAGCGGCGTGGCCAAGGCGGCGGAGCGTACATAGGCGTTGAGCTTGGTGTCGTCGAAGGTGATTTCCGGGCGATTGGGCAACTGGGCATCACGATACGCCAGGCCTTTGCCGAGGGTGACGGACACGCGTTTGCGTAGGCTTTCTTCATCAACCGGGTGGGAAAACCGGAAGGTGGCTACCAGCTGTTTCAGCGTTGGGTTGGAGGGGTCTTGGTACAACTCGTTTTGCGCCAGGGTGGCACGGAACGGCTGGGTGGAAAATTGCGTGCTGTATTGGTCGAGCAGTACGCCGTCGGCCAACAGGTTTTTCTTGGCCAGGTCGAGGGTGTAATGGGCGTCTACCGGCCAGTCTTTTTCCGGCACGAACTGCAAGGTGCGGTCATCGGACCAGCGCCAGGTGCCCGCCACCTCGGGTTTGAGGGTGATGCCTTCGGTCACCGGCTTACCGATGGCCGCCAATGGCGCCACGGATTCGGCAAAGCGCACCTGCAAGTTATCCACAACCGGCGGCTGCTGGGTGTAGTTGGTGAGGTTGGGCTTGTGCAGCGAATAGCTCGCCGTGTGCGGCTGCGGCAGGTTGGAATACCAGTGCCAGCCGTAATAGCCGGCGGCGACCAGTAGCACCAGGCCCAACACCCCGGCACCGGCCTGGCGCGGATAAGCGCGGGCCTTGTTGCCCAGGTTCGCCACGCCACGGCCGATGGCGCGCAGCCAGAACGGCGGATGCCATTGGCCGAAAACGGCCCCCACCACGGTCATGAACGCGCCGGCAATACGGCGGCTGATCGCTTTGAACGAATCGAACATGGTGAGCATCCCTGGCTAAGTGCGGCGTATCTTACAGCGTCTTTGATACAAAAGATGGGGGAGGGGGCTGGGTCCCTATGGCGGTGTGTCAGGCACAACATTCAGTGACTGATCCACGGCTATCGGGGGCAAGCCCCCCTCCCACATTTTGATCTTCATTGGGGTTGAGAGGGGGGGCAGGTCAGGTCCACCAGTAGCGCACAAGGTGGAAGAAGATCGGCGCGGCGAAGCACACCGAATCCAGCCGATCCAGCATGCCGCCGTGGCCTTCGATCATATGGCCCCAGTCCTTCACGCCGCGGTCGCGCTTGATCGCCGACATGACGATGCCGCCGGCAAACCCGAGCAGGTTGATCAACAGTGCAATCAGGAACGACTGCCACGGGTTGAACGGCGTGGTCCACCACAGCGCCGCACCAATCAGCGATGACAGCAGAATCCCGCCGACGAAGCCTTCCACCGTCTTGGACGGCGACAGGTTGGGCGCGATCTTGTGTTTGCCGAACAGCTTGCCGCACACGTACTGCAACACGTCCGACAGCTGCACGACGATCACCAGGTAGGCGATCAGCAGCAGGTTGCGGCCTTCGTAGCCGGGGATGTCGAGGGTCAGCAGCGCGGGCACGAACGATACGCAGAACACCGCGATCATCAGCCCCCACTGCACCTTGGAGGCGCGTTCGAGGAAGTGCGTGGTGTCGCCGCCCAGCGAGGCGAGGATCGGCAGCAGCAAAAACACATACACCGGGATAAAGATCGAGAACAGCCCGTACCAGTCCGAGTAGATCAGCAGGTATTGCAGCGGCAGGGCCAGGTAGAACGCGGCCACCAGCGCCGGGTAGTCGCTGCGGCGGGTGGGGGTCAGGGTGAGGAATTCACGCAGCGCGTAGAACGACACCGCGTAGAACAGCAGGATCACCGCTCCGGTGCCGAGCCAGAAGGCGATGCCGATCACCACGACCATCACCCACCAGGCGTTGATGCGCGCGTTGAGGTTGTCGATCACCGCATTCGGTGTGTCACGGGTGCGCAGCTTGAGGATCAGGCCGATCAGCGAGGCCAGCACCAGGATCGCGCCGATCCCGCCGAACAACATCAGGGTTTGGCTATCCATGTCAGACATGCTCCGGGGCAAGGGCGAGCAGGGCGTCGCGGGTGCGGGCGAGGAAGGCGCCTTTGTCTTCGCCGTCCTCCAGTTGCAACGGCGCGCCGAAGCTGGTGGTGCACAGCAAAGGCAGCGGCAATACGCGGCCCTTGGGCATGACCCGGTTGAGATTGGCGATCCACACGGGGATCAACTCGGCCTGTGGGTAACTTTTTGCCAGGTGGTACAAGCCGCTTTTGAACGGCAGCAAGCCGTCCTCCAGATTGCGTGTGCCTTCGGGGAAGATGATCAGCGAGTCGCCGCCTTCCAGGGCCTCGAGCATGGGCTGCAAGGGGTTATCCATAGGGTCTTTGCGGTCACGGTCGATCAGCACGCCGTTGAACACGCGGTTGATGATGTAGCGGCGCAGCGCGCTTTTATTCCAGTAATCGCTGCCGGCCACCGGGCGCGTGAATTTGCGCAGGTTCTGCGGCAGCGAAGCCCACAGCAACACGAAGTCGCCGTGGCTGCTGTGGTTGGCGAAATAGATGCGTTGCACCGGTACCGGCGCGCAGCCCAGCCACAGGCTGCGGGCGCCGGTGACAGTGCGAGCCATGGAAGTTATCAGCGTGGCGACCACGGGTTCGAACATGGGGTTTCCTTATCCGGCGAAAGGCAGCCAAGGGCTGGCGAGGATCACGCCCAGGGTCAGCAGCGCTTGCGCGCCGAGCAGCCAGGCTTGTTTGCGCAACAGTTTGAGGGCGCCGCGACGGCGCTCGGTCCACGGCCGCCCGGCACGCTTGGGCGATTGCAGGCCAAGGGTTTGCAGGGCCTGGTCGAGGTCGCCGGTACGGTCGGTGTCGCGAGCCAGCAGGGCGAACAGGTCGGCGTCGAAGGCCACGCGCAGCGCCCAGTACTTTTGCAGTAGCCCGAGAATAATCATCCACAGGCTGAGCAACAGGCAGATCGTGGAAATACTCGCCATCAGCAGCTGGGCGAGGCCGAATACCACGCCTGCAACGGTCAGGCCTGTGGATAACTGATCCAGCGAACGCCCACGCCGTAACAGGCTGGCGACCACCTGGAGCTCCATATCAGCTGGCATGGGATAACCCCTCCAAAGCTTCACGGTGTGCGGGGTGCAGGACCACATTGGCCCGCGCTGTACGAATAATAGTCAGCGCCTGATCAACCGTGGTAGCGCGCCCTGTGTGCAGCAGCCAAGCGGCGACGGCGGTGGCGCTGCGTGAGTAGCCCAGGGCGCAGCACACCAGCAACGGGCCGCTGGCGCGCAGGCGTTCGATGGCCTCGGCGGCTTGTTGGCATTCGGCACGGGTTGGGGCAATCAGGTCCAGCACCGGGACGCATTGGTAGGCGCGGCCCTGTGGATTAATTGGCAGTTCAGCACACAGATCAACGATGGCCTTGAATGGATCCTGCTCTTTCGAAGCGGGAATTCGCCCGAGCCAAACGTTATCCACAATCAAATCCGGTTGTGGATGCTTACGTGTCCACAGCCGTGAGTTGATCCACGCCGCAGCCAGGTACGGCGCATACAGCCAGCGGGCCGCCGGTGTGAGGCTGCCATCGGCACGCTTCTGAAAGCCCGCCGCGCCGAGCACGAAGTAGTTGGCCTTGATCAAGCCCAGGGACACCGCCGGCCAGAGCAGCCACAGCCAACCACCGCCGAGGCTGAATGCCATGATGACCAGCGCCAGCGCGCCCAGGCCATAGCGCGCACCCAGGCGCCAACGCTTGCGATCCCGGGTAAGCCGCGCATTCAGCAGCGGGCTCGGGTGTTCCACCGGCCACAGCCACACGCAAAGCCAGCCGGCGAGGGCGCCTGTGGGTAAGTCGATAAAGTGATGTTGATAAGTGGTCAGCACCGAAAGCCCGATCAACCCGAACCAGCCATGCACCACCCAGCGCCAAAGCCCTTGGGTGTGGCGCTGGTACATGACCCACAGGATCACCAGCAGTGCGATATGCAGCGACGGCGCCTGGTTGAACGGTTTATCGAAGCCGGCCAGCACGGCAAACAGCCAGCCGAACACGCCATCCAGCTCTGGCCGTTCGAAGGTGAAACGCAGCGGCCAGAGCAGGAAGCAACTCACTGCAATCAGCTGGGCACTCAGCAGGCGCAGCGCGTGTTGTTTCAGCTCATGCCGGCTATTGGGCAGCAGCAGCGAGAAACCGTAGAGCAAGTCGATGGACCAGTAGGGCACGATGGTCCACGCCCAAAACGGCATATGGGTTTCCCAGCCGAACACCAGGGTGCCGACGTCGCTGCGCTGGCTGGTGACCCAGGTGGCAAAGCCGTAGGTGCTGAAAAACAGCGGCGCCAACAGCAGCAGCCAGAGAAACGCGGGTTTCAGTAAACCGGGTTCGCGCATGCTCAGATCTTCTGCGCAAGGGACACGGTAAAGATGCCCCACTCATCCACGCGCTGGGTGATCTTGCGGAAACCGGCGGCTTCGACCAACTGATCCATTTCCGCCTGGCTGCGACGGCGCATCACCCAGGCCTGGCCCTGGCGGTGGCTGGTCAGCGCGCGGGCAATCAGTTCCAGCTGCGGGTGCCACGGCTGCCCGGTGTAGACCAGGTAACCGCCCGGCTCCACGGCCTCGGCCAGGCCGGCCAGCGAACCGCCGACCATGCCGTTATCGGCAAACAATTCATACAGGCCGGACACCACGGCCAGCGTCGGCTTAGGGTCGAGCGCGGCCAGATCCAGGCGATCAAACGCGTCGCCTTTGACGAACTGCGCGATATCTCCCAGGCTCTTCTCGCGGATCAGCGCGCCACCGTCGCGCACGTTGATGTCGCTGTAGTCGCGCAGCAGGATCGATTCCGGCAGCGGCGACACACCCTGCAGGGCTTCCAGAATGTAGCGGCCGTGGCCGGCAGCGATATCGACGATGCGCACCTGGCGATCATCCGCACGCAGCTTGGTCATGGCCAGGCGCAGCAGTTCCTCAACGTTCAGCTTGCGCTGGCGAATGCCGCGCCAGCCGATGGAGTTGAGGTAGTTGGTGTCGATCATCCGCCCCAGCGCGCCTTTGCCGGTGGGTTTGTTGCGGTACACGTAATCGAGGGTGCTGCCGGAGTCGAAGCCGGTGTCGAAGCCCAGCTTTACGCCGTCCGACAGGTTTTTGCCCAGGCCCATGCTGGCGCGGGTCATGCGCCAGTACAGGTCGCGCGGGGAGTTGCGCGGCAGCGGCGCGGCAAGGGATTCGGACTCGGCGCAGGTGGCGCCCAGTTTGTCGGCATCCAGCAGCGAGGCGCGGTCCAGCGGGTGCGCAAAGTTCTGCAGGATAAAACGCCGGGCGCTGCTCACGGCCACCGCGCGGTCGCGTTCGCCGAGGGTGTCGTGGAAGAAGCCGGGGAGAATGTGCAGCTCTTTTTTCAGGCTGCCGAGGCGGTCGAAAAACTGCTGCTGGGGTTTGCGATGCACCACAAAGTCGGAGCCGGAGATCAGCAACTGAGTCGGTACCTGGATCGCCTGGGCATCGGCCACAACGCGGTCGGCGGCTTCGTACAGACCCAGCAGCACATTCACCGAGATGGCCTTGGTGATCAGCGGGTCGCTGTCGTAGGACGCTACGCGCTCGGGGTCATGGCTGAGGAACTTGGCCTTGACGTAACTGTTGACGAAAAAGTTGCCGCGAAACTTGCGCATCAACGCCAGGCCCGGGCGGGCGAAGGGCACGTAGAGCTTGACCTTGAAGGCCGGCGAGGCGAGCACCAGCGCGCGGATTTTCGGCGCGTAGTCATGCACCCAGGTTGCCGCGATCACCGCGCCGACGCTTTGCGCGATGACGGCGAGGTTTTGTTCTTCGATGCCATAGGTGGCGCCGATATGGTCGCAGAAGGTCTGCACGTCGCGGGCGCTGGTGGCGAAGCTCGGGCTGTCACCGCGTTCGCCGGGGGACTGGCCATGGCCTCGGGCGTCCCAGGCGAAGAAGTCGAAGCCGGGCAGGTTCAGTTCATCGACCAGGTGCGCGATGCGCCCCGAGTGCTCATGGCCGCGATGGAACAGCACGATGGCCTGGCGCGGCTCGCCCTCAGTGGGCGCGCTGGCGGGCCAGTGGCGGTAAAAAAGCTCGACGCCATCATGGGTAGTGAAGGTGTGTGCTTGCTGTTCGCGCATCGCAAAATCCTTATGCAGAAGGGGAAGTGGTTTCTTTCAGGCCTTGGCGTACGCGGTTGACCAGGGTGTAGGCGAGCAGGGCGGCGACCAGCCACATCACCGCGTCGACCCAGCCGGCGCCGAGCCAGCCCAGCGCCACGCCGGTGGCCAGCACGCCGAGGACGAACGCGCGATCGCTCTTGCCCATCGGCCCGTCGTAGCGGCGCGATGCACCGACCATCGGCCCCAGCACGCCGGCGTATTCGCTGAACACCGCCAGCAAGGCCACCAGCAGCACCGGCGCCAGGCTCACGCCGGGGATCAGCGCAAACGGCAGGATCAGCGCGCTGTCGGCAATCACGTCGCACAGTTCATTGAGGTAGGCGCCCAGGCGCGACTGCTGGCCGAATTCGCGGGCGAGCATGCCGTCGATGGCATTCAGGGCCATGCGCAGGATCATCCACAACGGGATCAGCGCAAACAGCCACAGGTACTCGGCGAAGCTGGCGATCAACAGGCCGACCAACAGCGAAACCACGCCGGCCAGCACGGTGATCTGGTTGGCGGTGGTGCCGTTGTCGTAGAGGCGCTGCACAAGGGGGCGCAGCAGGTTTTGAAAACGCGGTTTGAGCTGATAGATCGAAATCATGGGAGGTGACGCTTCCTTGTCCGTGAACCCGCGAAAAACTGGTTTGGAGTGTGCCGATTATTTGGGGGCTGCACCAGTGATGGCGCGTGTTTATGGGGGTTTAGTCACGGTCTCGAGAGCGATAAGGATCAAAGGTGGGAGGGAGTTTGCCCCCGATAGCGGTAGGACCGTAAATGCCCGTGTTGGCTGACCCACCGCTATCGGGAGCAAGCCCCCTCCCACAGGGGATCTGCTCGTCGCTTGAACACGGTGTTTATCGAACAAAAATTTCACGCTGCGTGTTATATCGTAACCAATTGTGTGCAGACGGGCGTTGAGTGGATGCAAGTGGATCTGGAAGCTGACGGCGCCTCGGTTGAGGGCCTCGCGCGTTTTCAACAAGGGGTGTTCCATGCCCGCCGGTTGCGGCAAGCCGGGATCAGCCTGACAGCGCTGGCCGTTGCCGGTTGGGTGCTGGCACTGTTTGTTGCGCTATTTGCACCGTTGTCGATCTGGCCCGTGGTGTTGATCAACTGTGCGTCGGCGTTGCTGGTGCTGGTGGCGGGGTTGCAGTCTGCGTGGTGGGTGGCCGATTGGCGCGCTCAGGCGCTGGAAGAACCATCCGCTGAAGTGCCGGGTGAAGATGCGCGCGGCTATGCACGCCTGGTGGGGCGCGTCGTCGGGCAGATCGGCGCGCCGGTGCTGTGGCTGGCGGGCTGGTCGCTGCTGGCGTTGGTCAGCATTATTGAATTTTGGAACATGGCGTTGCCCGCCGCCGCAGTCGGCCAATCCGCCAGCATCGGCGCCGCGCTGGGCTTGGCATTGGCGTTTGGCCTGCTGGTGTTTGAGCGCCGCCTGGCCCAGGAAACCGCCGCGCAATGGCCGGAAGCCGGGCAGCTGGCGCAGTTGAGCCGGGTGGCGATTGTGTGCCTGGTGATCAGTGGGATTTGCCTGCTGTTTGCTGGCGCCGAGTCGGTGTGGCCGCTGCGCCTGGCGACGTTGATCGGTTTGCTGCCGGCGTTGGTGGCGCTGGAGTTTCTGTTAAGGGCCGTGCTGTCGCTGTTCAGCCCACGCCGGCCGCGCCTCGAACCGCGTTTGATGGCCCAGAGTTTCATCGCCGACCTGCTGCGCTGGCCACCCCAACCCTTGCTCGCCTTGCAGCATGAATTGCACAACCGCTTCGGCATCGACTTGCGTCAGATCTGGGCCTTTACCTACATGCGCCGCGCGTTTTTACCGGTGCTGCTGGTGGTGCTGGCTGTCGGCTGGGCCCTGACCGGCGTGCACGAAGTGCCCCTGCAAGGCCGTGGGATTTATGAGCGCTTTGGCAAACCCGTGGAAGTGTTCGGCCCGGGCCTGCATGCCGGTTTGCCGTGGCCGTTGGGCCGTGTGATCAGCGTGGAAAATGGCGTGGTACACGAACTGGCCACCAGCGTCAGCGAGGTTGCAAAGCCAGACCTGGCGCCCGCCGAAGGCCCGCCCCCCGCGATTGCCAATCGGCTGTGGGACGCCAGCCATGTAAACGACAAATCCCAGGTGATCGCCAGCAGCAGTGGCGACAAGCAGAGCTTCCAGATCGTCAATATGGACGTGCGGTTCGTCTACCGCATCGGGCTTACCGACAGGGCCGCGCTGGCCGCCACCTATAACAGCGCGGATGTGCCGACTCTGATCCGCAGCACCGCCAGCCGCATTCTCGTGCACGATTTTGCCTCGCGCACCCTGGATGAATTGCTCGGCGAACAACGCACCCTTCTTGCCGACGAAATCGGCCGCGCGGTGCAAGCCGACCTGCAAACACTCGACAGCGGCGTGGAGATTCTGGCGACAGTAGTAGAAGCCATTCACCCACCGGCCGGCGCCGCCAACGCCTACCACGGCGTGCAAGCCGCGCAGATCGGCGCCCAGGCATTGATCTCCCGCGAGCGCGGTGCTGCCAGCGAGCAAACCAACCAGGCCTTGCTGCAAGCCAGCACCGCCCGCGACCAGGCGCTGGCCACGGCCCGAGAAGTGAACGCCGGCGCCCAGGCGGCCGATCTGCGTTTTGCCGCCGAACAAAAAGCCTACACCGCCGCCGGCCAGGCCTTCGTGCTGGAGCAGTACCTGGGCCAACTCAGCCAGGGCCTGGCCCACGCCAAACTGCTGATTCTGGATCACCGCCTGGGCGCCGATGGCGCGCCGACGATCGATCTGCGTTCTTTTACCTTGCCGGCCGATCCCTCGGTGCCGCGTAAAGCCGTTCAATAAGGAGTCTGTCTGTTGAGCGCTCATTCTCACGATCACGGTCATCATCATCACGGCCACCACCATCACCACCATGGCGATGAACAGGCGGCCGGCCCATTCCCTTGGCGGCGCATGGCCTGGGCGGTGTTGCTGGTGCTGTTTGCCGTTGCGGCCGCAAGCCTGGTGCAGGTGCGTTCCGGCGAAGCCACGGTGATCACGCGCTTCGGCAACCCCTCGCGGGTGCTGCTGGAACCGGGCCTGGGCTGGCGCTGGCCGGCGCCGTTCGAAGCGGCGATCCCGGTGGACTTGCGCCTGCGCACCACCTCCAGCGGCTTGCAGGATGTGGGCACCCGCGATGGCCTGCGCATCATCGTGCAGGCCTATGTGGCGTGGCAGGTGCAGGGCGATGCCGAGAATGTGCAGCGTTTTATGCGCGCGGTGCAGAACCAGCCGGATGAGGCGGCGCGGCAGATTCGTACCTTTGTCGGCTCGGCACTGGAAACCACGGCGGCGAGTTTTGACCTGTCCAGCTTGATCAACACCGACGCCAGCCAGGTGCGCATCGCCGATTTCGAAGCGCAGTTGCGCCAGCAGATTGATCAACAATTGCTCACCACCTATGGCGTGCGCGTGGCGCAAGTCGGCATCGAGCGGCTGACCTTGCCCTCGGTAACCCTCACCGCCACGGTCGACCGCATGCGCGCCGAGCGTGAAACCATCGCCACCGAACGCACCGCCGTGGGCAAGCGTGAAGCGGCGCAGATCCGCTCGGCCGCCGAGCGTGATGCGCGCATCGTGCAGGCCGATGCCACGGTGAAAGCCGCCGATATCGAAGCGCAATCGCGGGTCGAGGCGGCGCAGATCTATGGGCGTGCCTACGCCGGCAACCCGCAGTTGTATAACCTGCTGCGCTCTCTCGACACCTTGGGCACGGTGGTCACGCCGGGCACCAAAATCATCCTGCGCACCGACGCCGCGCCTTTCCGCGCGCTGGTGGACGGGCCCAAGGACGTTCAGCCATGACCGAGCGTGACAGCCCGGACAGCCCGTGGATCCAGGCCGGGCGCCTGACCTTCCTCGCGCTGTACGCGGTGACCGTGTTGGCCGCGTTGGCCTGGGCGTTTTCCAATGTGCGCCAGATCGACCCGCAGAACCGCGCCGTGGTGCTGCACTTCGGCGCCCTCGACCGCATCCAGAATGCCGGCCTTTTACTCGCCTGGCCGCAGCCGTTCGAACAGGTGGTGCTGTTGCCGGCGGCGGATCGGGTGATCGAGCGCCGGGTGGAAAACCTGCTGCGCTCCGACGCCGCGACCCAGGCCGACCGCGTGGCCACCTTCGCCGCGCCACTCAGCGATGCCCTGGCCGGTTCCGGTTACCTGCTGACCGGCGATGCTGGCGTAGTGCAGCTGGATGTGCGGGTGTTCTACAAGGTCACTGAGCCCTATGCCTTTGTGTTGCAGGGCGAGCATGTGTTGCCGGCGCTGGACCGCCTGGTGACGCGCAGCGCCGTGGCCCTGACGGCCGCGCGTGACCTGGACACTATTCTGGTCGCGCGCCCGGAGCTGATCGGCAGCGACAACGGCGCCGCCGAGCGCCGCGAACGCTTGCGTGGTGATCTGGTGCAAGGCATCAACAAGCGCTTGGCGCAGTTGACCGACAGCGGCTTGGGTTTGGGCATCGTTGCCACTCGCGTCGACGTGCAATCGAGCCTGCCGGGCCCGGCGGTCAATGCCTTCAACGCGGTGCTCACCGCCAGTCAGCAAGCCGACAAAGCCGTGGCCAACGCGCGCACCGACGCGGAAAAACTCACCCAGACCGCCAACCAGCAGGCCGACCGCCTGGTGCAAGTGGCCCACGCCCAGGCCAGCGAACGTCTGGCCAACGCCCAGGCGCAAACCGCCACCGTCGCCAGCCTGGCTCAGGTCAAAGACCCCGGCTTGCTGCTGCGCCTGTACCGCGAGCGCTTGCCGAAGATTCTCGGCCAGGCCGGTTCTGTCACCACGGTCGACCCTAAAGACGACTCCCGCTTGATCATCCAGGGAGCCGAACAATGAGCGCACCCATGCTGACCTCCGCCGAGCAGCGCAGCGCTGCCCGGCAATTGACCCTGGCCATGCTGGCCCTGGGCTTGCTGATACTCGGCCTGGTGTGGCGCTGGTTGGCGCCGGACCAGAGCGGCGTGAGCCAGTTGCTGCTCGGCGTGGCGTCGCTGCTGGTGGCCGTGCCGGTGATGCGCTCGGCCTGGTACAGCCTGCGTTTTCCTAGCCTGCATGGCATCACCGACCAGTTGATCGCCCTGGCGATGCTGGGCGCGTGGGCCACCGGCGACCTGCTGACCGCCGCCTTGCTGCCGATCATCATGATCTTCGGCCATGTGCTCGAAGAACGCAGCGTAATCGGCTCCCAGGAAGCGATCCACGCCCTCGGCAAACTCACTCGCAGCCATGCGCGCCTTGTGCAGGCCGACGGCAGCATTGTGGAAGTGGACAACGGCACGCTGCACACCGGCGATATCGTCGAAGTGCGCGCCGGCGACCGCGTGCCTGCCGATGGCGTGGTGCTGTCGGGCCAGGCGAGCCTGGACACGGCACCGATCACCGGTGAGTCGGTGCCGCTGGAAGCCAGCGTGGGCGTGCAGGTGTTTGGCGGCGCGATCAACCTCGATGGCCTGTTGCGCCTTGAGGTGACCCGCACCGGGAATGAGTCGACCCTCGGCAAAGTCATCGCGCTGATGCAGAACGCCGAGCGCTCCAAGCCGCCGATCACCCGGCTGCTGGAGCGTTATGCCGGCAGCTATATGGTGCTGGTGCTGTTGCTGGCAGCGGTGACCTGGTTTGTCACCAACGACGCGCAGGCAATGTTGGCCGTGCTGGTGGCGGCGTGCCCGTGTGCGTTGGTGCTGTCGGCACCGGCCACGGCGATTGCCGGGATTGCGGTGGCGGCGCGGCACGGGATTTTGATTCGCAGCTCGGCGTTTCTGGAAGAGCTGGCCGACCTGACCTCGCTGGTGGTCGACAAGACCGGCACGTTGACCTTTGGCACGCTGCGCTTGCAGTCCATTGAAACGACGTCGCCGGATCGCCAGGCCTTGCTCAACCTGGCCGCCAGCCTCGGCTCGGCCAGCAGCCACCCGGTCAGCCGGGCGTTGGCGGGGTTGGGCACGCAGCCATTAACGCTGACCGACATTCGTGAACGCCAAGGCCTGGGCGTGGTGGCGCAGACGGAAGAGGGCGAGGCGGCGTTGGGGCGGCCGGAGCTGTTCGAGCAATTGGGCATTGTCACCACAGCCGTACCGAACCACGACGGCCCGATTGCCGGGCTGGCGCTGAACGGGCAATTCCTCGCCTGGCTGTTGCTGGCCGACAGCGTCAAGCCGGAAGCGCGCCAGGCTCTGCAGGAACTGCGGGACCTGGGCCTGGGCCGCCAACTGCTGCTGACCGGCGACCGCCAGAGCGTCGCCGATAGCCTGGCGCTGGAGGTGGGCATCAGCGACGTCGAAGCCCAAGCCTTGCCCGAGGACAAACTCAACCGCGTGTTGGGCGAGATCGGCAGCGGTTTCCGGCCGATGGTGGTGGGCGATGGCATCAACGACTCCCTGGCGCTCAAGGCCGGTGTGGTCGGCGTGGCGATGGGGGCGGGCGGGGCGGATATCGCGCTGGCTTCGGCGGATGTCGTGTTGATCGGCAGCGACCTGCGTCGCCTCGGCACCTGTGTGCGCTTGAGTCGCCAGTGCCGGCACACGTTGCAGGTCAACGTGATCATTGGTTTGGGCTGGACCCTGGCCATTGTGGTGTTTGCTGCGTTTGGCTGGCTGGGCGCGGCCGGGGCCATGATTGCGGCGGTGTTGCATAACCTCAGCACCTTGCTGGTACTGGGCAATGCCGGGCGTTTGTTGCGCTTTCAGGAGCCGCTGTTGAAGCTGGAAGAATAAATTTTAGAAATATTTGCATACAGCTGTAACGCCGATAGGGGGCCTCACTCTAGTGCTGTGTCGAGACTGAACAATCCGTTCAGACCGGCTCCACTACCGATCATGAGGAATACAACAATGAACATTAAATCCGCTGCTGCTGGTGCTGCTCTCGCAATGGCCGCCGCAACCCTGTTTGCCGGTGTTGTCACCCAGGCCCAGGCCGCCGATACCGCTGTGCACTGCTATGGCGTCAACGCCTGCAAAGGCCAGAACGACTGCAAAACCAAGGACCACGCCTGCAAAGGCCAAGGCTCCTGCAAAGGCCAGGGCTTCAAGGCCATGGCCAGTGCCGATGCCTGCACCAAGGCTGGCGGCAAAGTCGGCGAGTAACCGGCCAACGGGTGCCACCGCGGCGTCTGCCCCCCCAGCGCCGCGGACACTTTGCCCAGGAGTGAGTCATGTCCGCGTCCCTTCCAACTCTGGGTTACGGCCTGGGTTTACGCAGTGAGTACTACCAGCAGATCCTTGAACAGTCGCCGGCCGTGGATTGGTTCGAAGTGATCTCCGAGAATTATCTGGTGCAGGGTGGCAAAGCCTTGTACTACCTGGATGCGATAGCCGAGCGTTATCCCCTGGTGATGCACGGGGTGTCCCTGTCCATCGGCGGGCCGCATGCCCTCGATACCGACTACCTGAAACACATCAAGGCGCTGGCCGAGCGTATCCAGCCGGCGTGGATTTCCGATCACCTGTGCTGGAGCCGCGGCAGTGCGCACCAGCTGCATGATCTGCTGCCGCTGCCTTACACCGAAGAAAGCCTGTACCACGTGGCCGGCCGCGTTCGCCAAGTGCAGGACGTGTTGCAGCGGCCATTGGTGCTGGAAAATGTCTCCAGTTATGTGCGCGCCAAGGCGGATGAATTTACCGAGTGGGAGTTTCTCAAGGCGCTGGCGCATCTCACCGGCTGCCAGCTGTTGCTCGACGTGAACAATGTGTATGTCAGTTCGCGCAACCACGGCTTTGATGCCTGGACGTTTATCCGCAACCTGCCGCCCGAGAGCATCCGCCAACTGCACCTGGCCGGGCATATGGACTACGGCGACTACGTGGTCGATACCCATGACCACCCGGTGTGCGATCCGGTATGGGCGCTGTATCAGCAGACCCTGGAACACTTGGGGCCGGTCTCGACCCTGTTGGAGCGCGATGACCATTTCCCGCCTTTCGAAGAGCTGCTTACCGAACTGAGCAAGGCGCGTGAACTGGGCGCCACCGCTCTGGCCAGGAGAGCGTTATGCGCCTGACCGATTGGCAATTGGCCTTTGAACAGCATTTATTATCTGAAACATCGGTGGCCAACAGTGGCTTCGCCGCCACCTTGCTCGGCGGGCCGACGCTGGATGTGGACACGGGCCTGGCGATTTATCACAACGCTTACCTATCGCGGTTGCAGGAGGTGCTGCGCCATGACTTCGGCGCCATCTGGTATTGGCTGGGTGACGACGAGTTTGCGGCGCTGACCGAAGCCTACGTGCGCCGTTATCCGTCAGCCCACTACAGCCTGCGCTGGCTGGGCCAACGATTCCCGGCGTTTATCCTTGAGCACCTGGTGGCCGAGCAAGGCGCGCCGTTGGCCGAACTGGCGCGGCTGGAGTGGGCGTTCACCCTGGCGTTTGATGCGCCGCAGGGTCAGCCGTTGACCCTGAATGACATGGCGCAGTTGCCGCCGGAAGACTGGCCGGGCTTGCAGATCACCCTCGCAGCTTCAGTGCAGCAGGTGTTTTGCCGCTTCAACACGCTGGCGATCTGGCGTGCCAGCAAGGACGAATCGGCCTTTCCCGACAGCCAGGAACTGGATCCGACGCACATCTGCCTGGTGTGGCGCCAGGAGAATGTGTGCCACTACCGCAGCCTGGAACCCGCGCAAATCTGCGCCCTGGCAGGGATGGTGACCACCGGCTGGAATTTTTCAGAACTGTGCGCCGAGCTGGAAGTCACTTATGCAGAGGGTGCTCCCCTGCAAGCCGTAACGTGGCTGAAACAGTGGGTCCAGGACGGCTTGGTCGAGCGCCGAAGGTCATAGAAGACGGCTATCAAATCGATAGCCTCCTACTTTTCTTCGGATGGTCTACCCTCCATTCAGACGTCTGAAACAAGGGGGGACTACTCATGCTCGCGCAACTTCCACCGGCCTTACAGAATCTTCAGCTACCGCTGCGTCTTCGACTCTGGGACGGCCATGAATTCAACTTGGGCCCCGAGCCCAGTGTGACCATCGTGGTGAAGGACCCCACGGTCGTGACCAGCCTGACCCATCCCACGCTCGACTCACTGGGCGAAGCCTTCGTGGAGGGCAAACTGGAGCTGGAAGGCTCCATCGCCGAGGTCATCCGGGTATGTGACGAATTGAGTCACGCCCTGATCGAAGACGACGGCGGCAGTCGTCCGGTGCGCTCGATCCATGACAAGGCCACTGACGCGGCGGCCATTTCCTACCATTACGACCTGTCCAACGAGTTCTACCAGCTATGGCTGGACCAGGACATGGCGTACTCCTGCGGTTATTTCGAAACCGGCAGCGAATCCATCGACCAGGCTCAACAAGACAAATTCCGCCACCTGTGCCGCAAGCTGCGGCTGCAACCGGGCGAGTATTTGCTCGACGTAGGCTGTGGCTGGGGCGGGCTGGCGCGGTTTGCGGCGCGGGAGTTCGGGGTCAAGGTATTTGGCATCACCCTGAGCAAAGAGCAGTTGGCGCTGGCCCGGGAACGGGTCAAGGCCGAGGGGCTGGAGGACCAGGTTGACCTGCAACTGCTCGACTACCGCGACCTGCCGCAAGACGGCCGTTTCGACAAAGTGGTGAGCGTGGGCATGTTCGAGCACGTCGGCCACGCCAACCTGGCGGAGTACTGCAATACCCTGTTCGGCGCCGTGCGTGAAGGCGGCCTGGTGATGAACCATGGCATTACCGCCAAGCACACCGACGGCCGCCCCGTGGGCCGAGGCGCCGGGGACTTTATCGAGCGTTACGTGTTCCCCAATGGCGAGCTTCCGCACCTGGCGATGATGACCGCTGAAATCAGCGAAGTCGGGCTGGAAGTGGTCGACGTCGAAAGCCTGCGCCTGCACTACGCGCGCACCCTGGACCATTGGAGCGAGCGCCTGGAGGACAACCTGGAAGCCGCGGCGAAGATGGTGCCGGAGCAGGCGCTGCGGATCTGGCGGCTGTACCTGGCCGGTTGCGCCTACGCGTTTGCCCGGGGCTGGATCAACCTGCACCAGATTTTGGCGGTGAAACCCCACGCCGATGGCAGCCATGAACTGCCGTGGACGCGGGAAGATATCTATCGCTGAAACACAGTTTCATAAACACTGAAGATCCAAATGTGGGAGGGGGCTTGCCCCCGATAGCAGAGTGTCAGTCTCCACATTCATGACTGATACACCGCCATCGGGGGCAAGCCCCCTCCCACATTTTTTTACCGAGTTGTTGGTTAGAGAATCGGTGAGATCAGGCGCGCCACCCGCATGCCCAGTTGTTGCAGGCGTCGGGTCTCGCGGCTTTCTTCCTGGCTGACTTCATGGGCCTGGTCGAAGTCGTCCAGCAACATCCCCTCTACCTGCTTGGCGAAGGCTTCGTCGACGGTAAGCAGCATCACTTCGAAATTCAGCCGGAACGAACGGTTGTCCATATTCGCACTTCCGATGGCGCTGATTTCGCTGTCCACCAACACCACCTTCTGATGCAGAAAACCTGGCGTGTAGCGGAATACGCGCACACCGGCGCGCACTGCTTCAATCGCGTAAAGGCTGGACGCGGCATACACAATGCGGTGGTCGGGCCGTGACGGCAGCAGCAGGCGCACGTCCACTCCGCGCAGCACCGCCAGGCGCAGGGCGGCGAATACGGCTTCGTCGGGGATGAAATACGGGCTGGTGATCCACACGCGTTCGGTCGCGGCGTGGATGGCTTCGACGAAAAACAGCGAGCAGGTTTCATACGGGTCGGCCGGGCCGCTGGCGAGCAGTTGGCAGAGCACGCCGTCTTCGGGGTAGGCGTCCGGCAGGATCAGTGGCGGCAGCTCCCGCGCGGCCCAGAACCAGTCTTCGGCGAACGACTCCTGCAAGCACGCAACCACCGGGCCGGTGACCTGCACATGGGTGTCGCGCCACGGTGCCAGTGGCGGTTTTTTGCCCAGGTATTCATCGCCCACGTTGTGGCCGCCGACAAACCCGGTGAGGCCGTCCACTACGACGATCTTGCGATGGTTGCGAAAGTTGACCTGGAAGCGATTGAGCCAGCCGCTACGCGTAGCGAATGCCTTGACCTGTACCCCGGCATCGCGCAGCGACTGCACGTAGCGATGGGGCAGGGCGTGGCTGCCGATGCGGTCGTAGAGCACGTAGATGCTTACACCTTGTGCAGCTTTTTCCTTCAGCAATGCATGCAACTGCCTGCCAAGCTCGTCGTCGTGGATGATGAAGAACTGGAACAGCACGGCGGTCCTGGCGTTGCGGATGGCCTCGAAAATCGCGCTGAACGTGGCGTCGCCATTGATCAGCAAGCGCACTTCATTGTTGGCAAGGCACGGCATGCGGCCCAGCTTGGGCATGGCTCGCAGCGATGTGTAGGCGCTTGAGCTGCGCGCGGCCAGGGCTTCCTCGACCCAAGGGCGCCAATTCAGCTCGGTGATGGCGGTGTGCATTTCCTGGTTGGCCTGGCGCCGCGCCTGGATGTAGGCGTCGAAGGTGCTGCGGCCGAAAATCAGGTAGGGGATCAGCGTGAGGTAGGGCATGAACATCAGCGACAAGGCCCAGGCGATCGAGCCTTGGGCGGTCCTGACGGTCAGCACCGCGTGGATCGCGGCGAGGGTCCCGAGAAAGTGCAGTGAGGCAATGAAGTAGGCGAGCAGGTGCGGGCCAAAAAAATCCATGAACGACATGACTCCAGACAATCCAGTGCCTAACAGACCATGAACGGCTGCGAATGTCGCTATTTTATTTGCCGTGCAACACTGGCGCCTTTGCGGCGTCTAACGCCCACAATTACCCAGGAGTTACCCGATGAATGCTCGTCTGCTTGGTTTAGCCATGGT
>Ga0308159_1001920_pt1 | contig 26284 bp, 23 predicted proteins | sample PhyCR1_FD_201040 | JGI IMG/M metagenome (GOLD analysis project Ga0308159, IMG submission 201040) | Phyllosphere microbial communities from UC Gill Tract Community Farm, Albany, California, United States - DLSLC.R1 | ecosystem: Host-associated > Plants > Phyllosphere > Unclassified | place: USA...
CGGCCGTCAGCAGCGGGTCCGCGGTGAGGTGGCTGATGTCGGTGTACAGGCTCGCGGTGCGCGGGTTGTAGTTGCCGGTCGACAGGTGGCCGTAATGGCAGAGCCGCTTGCCCTCGCGCCGCGTGACCAGCAGCATCTTGGCGTGGGTCTTGAGCCCGACGACGCCGTACACCACCTGGGCGCCGATCGCCTCCAGCACCTCGGCCCAGTTGATGTTCGCCTCTTCGTCGAAGCGGGCCTTGAGCTCGACCACCACCGTCACTTCCTTGCCGCGGCGAACGGCCTCGCGCAGCAGGTCCATGAGTTCCGAATCGGCGCCGGTGCGATAGATGGTCTGCTTGATCGCCAACACGGCCGGATCGACCACGGCCTCGCGCAGGAAGGCCAACACGCCGTCGAAACTCTCGAAGGGCTGGTGGATCAGCACGTCGCCGCGCTTGAGGCGCTCGAAGAAGGACTGGCTCGGCGACAGGTTGATCGGGTAGGAGGCCTGGTACGGCGGAAAGCGCAGTCTTCGGAATTCCGGCGCATCGATCAAGTCGATCATCTGCGAGAAACGCGCGAGGTTCACCGGGCCGTGCACGCGGTACAGCGCGCCGGCCGGCAGGTTGAACTGCGCCAGCAGGAAGCTCGCGAGCGCCTCGGCGCAGCTGGACGAGACCTCCAGGCGCACGGCCTGCCCGTAGTGGCGGTGCTGCAGGCCCTGGCGCAGTGCGGTGCGCAGGTTGGTCACGTCCTCCTCGTCCACGGCGAGGTCGGAATGCCGCGTGACGCGGAACTGCGAGAACTCGCCGACCACGCGCCCCGGGAACATGGACTGCAGGTGCGCCCGCACGATGCTCGACAGCGCCACCACCAGGGTCTTGCCGCCCGACACCTTGGCCGGCATGCGGATCAGGCGCGGCAGCACGCGCGGCACCTTGAGGATGGCGATCGGGTTCTCGCGGCCGAAAGCATCCTTGCCCGCCAGGCGCACGATGAAATTGAGCGACTTGTTGGCCACCTGCGGGAAGGGGTGGGCCGGGTCGAGTCCGACCGGGATCAGCAGCGGACGCACCTCGCGCTCGAAGTACTCCTGCACCCACTTGCGCTGGGCCGCGTCGCGCTTGCCGTGCGAGATGATCTGGATGCCGTCGCTGGCGAACGCCGGCATCAGCTCGTCGTTGTAGAGGGTGTACTGGCGCTCGACCAGCGCGTGCGCCGCCTGGGACAGGGCCTCGAAGGAGTCGACCGTGTAGTTGCCCTTCTGCTCGCCAGCGGCATGGGCCTGCAGGTGCGGCGCTGCGCGCACCTCGAAAAACTCGTCCAGGTTGGACGACACGATGCACAGGTAGCGCAGGCGCTCGAGCAGCGGCACCTCGGGCCGCTCGGCCCAGTTGAGCACCCGGCGGTTGAAAGCCAGGATGCTGTGGTCACGGTCCAGCAATGTGACGGGCTGGATGGCGGGCACGGGCACCGCCTCGGGCAACGCTGCGTCGTCGGGGAGTGCGGGAGACAAAGGCATGAAACTTGATTCTGCGGCAAAGATGACAGCCGTCACGGAAGTGTCATCACGCCACATGACAGCCCCGTGACAGCGTTTGTCGCCACCTGGCGTGGGCGCCGTGCGTCAGTCGCCGAGGAAGTGCCGGCGGTAGCGGGGCGGCAGGTCGGCAATGCGCATCAGCATGGGCAGGTCGGCCGTGTTGAAGTCCGGGTCCCAGGCCGGCGCGCCGAGCACCTTGGCGCCCAGGCGCAGGTAGCCCTTGATGAGCGCCGGCGGCTCGATCGCCAGTGAGTCGTCCAGCCGCTCCACCGGCAGCGGCAGGCGCGGCTGCACGTGGTACTGGATCGGCGCCATGTGCGTCCGCGACACCTGCCGCCAGATGCTGGCGGCCGCATCGCCGGTGGTCACGCCGTTGTGCCACATGGGAATGCTCGCGCAGCCGATCATGGTGTCGAGCTGGTTGCGGTGCATGAAGGCCGCCAGCGCGCCCCACAGCGCCATGATCACTCCCCCCTGGCGGTGGTCGCGGTGCACGCAGCTGCGGCCCAGTTCGACCATGCGCTCGCGCAGGCCGCGCAGCCGCGTCAGGTCAAACTCGGTGTCGCTGTAGGTGCCGCCCACGCGCCGCGCCTGGGCGGGAGTGAGCACGCGGTAGGTGCCGATCACCTGGCCCGTGACCTCCTCGCGCACCAGCAGGTGTTCGCAGAAGTCGTCGAACAGGTCGACGTCGTGGCCCGGCAGCGGCGTGCTCAAGCGCGCGCCCATCTCGCCGGCGAAGACGTCGTGGCGCAGGCGCTGGGCCGCCCGCACCTCGTCCTGGTGGCGGGCCCAGCCGACCACGATGCCGCGCTGCGCAGGGGCGGCCGGAGGCTCGGCGGCCAGGCCGGGGGCGCGCGGCACGGTCGGCGCGGTCGACGCGGTGGCAGGCCACAGCGTGCGGCGCAGGTCCAGCCCGGCCAGGGCGAGGGTGGGAATGGGCAGATCTTTCATGGAGGGTCTGTGGATGTCGCCGCGCAGTCTGGTGGCGCGGCATGAAGCCGGGATGACATGGCCATGGCAGTTGGATGACGGCGGCGGCTGGCGTCTAATGGCGCGACCGTCCTCTCACCCGGACGACCAGGAGTGCCCATGGCCCAGACCGGCCCCACCGACATGGACAGCCGTCGCCACCAGATGTTTCCCGTGCTCGGCGACGCCGACCTGGCGCGCGTCTCGCGCTTCGGCTCGGTGGAGCACTACCCCGACGGCACGCGCATCTTCACTGCCGGCGAGGTGGGGCCCGGCATGCTGGTGGTCCTGCACGGCGTGATCGCCGTGAGCCAGCGCGACGGCCTGGGCCATGTGGTGCCCATCGTGCGCCAGGGGCCGGGCGAGTTCACGGCCGAGGTCGGCCAGCTCTCCGGCCGGCCGGCCCTGGTCGACGGCTACGCCGAAGGCGATGTCGAGGCCCTCGTCGTGCCGCCGGCCGCGCTGCGCGCACTGCTGATCGCCGAGGCCGACCTGGGCGAGCGCATCACCCGGGCACTGATCCTGCGCCGCGTGGCATTGATCGAATCGGGCCACAGCGGCCCGGTGCTGCTGGGCGATCCCGATGCGGCCGACATGGCGCGGCTGCAGAACTTCCTGCGGCGCAACGGCCACCCCTACCACCTGGTCGATGCCAGCCAGGACCCCGACGCTGCCGCCGTGCTCGAGCGCTACGGCCGCTGCCAGGTGCTGGTGGTGTGCCCGGACGGCTCGGTGCTGCCCAACCCCGGCGAGGACGCACTGGCGCGCTGCCTGGGCATGTTCGACAGCACCCCGCTGGAGACGTTGTACGACGTGGCCATCGTGGGCGCCGGGCCCGCAGGCCTGGCGGCAGCCGTGTACGCGGCTTCGGAAGGCCTGCGCGTGGCGGTGCTGGACTGCCGCGCGTTCGGCGGCCAGGCCGGCGCCAGCGCGCGCATCGAGAACTACCTGGGTTTCCCGACCGGCATCTCGGGCCAGGCGCTGGCCGGCCGCGCCTTCGTGCAGGCGCAGAAGTTCGGCGCCGAGATGCTGATCCCGGTCGAGGTCGTCGGGCTGGACTGCGCCCGTGACAACCCCGACGGCGCCCTGCACCTTCGCCTGGCCGACGGGCGCGTGCTGCGCTCACGCACCGTGGTGGCGGCCAGCGGCGCGCGCTACCGCCGCCCGGCCGTGCCGCGCCTGGCCGAATTCGAGGGCCGCGGCGTCTGGTACTGGGCCTCGGCCATCGAGGCCAAGCTGTGCAGCCAGCAGGAGGTCGCACTGGTCGGCGGCGGCAACTCGGCCGGCCAGGCGGCGGTGTTCCTGTCGCAGCATGCGGCCAAGGTGTCGGTGCTGATCCGCGGGCCGTCGCTGGCGGCCAGCATGTCGCGCTACCTCATCGCGCGCATTGAGGCCACGCCCAACATCGAGCTGCATCCGCATACCGAGCTGTTGCGGCTCGACGGCGACCCCGCCACCGGGCTGGCCGGTGCCTTCTGGCACAACCGCCAAAGCGGCGAGGACTACCGCTGCCACACGCGCAACGTGTTCCTCTTCATCGGTGCCGATCCCGAGACCGGCTGGCTGCAGGACTGTGGCGTGGAGGTCGACCATGCCGGCTTCGTGTGCACGGGGAGGAACGGCGCCTCCGCGCTGGAAACGAGCGTTGCCGGCGTGTTCGCCATCGGCGACGTGCGCTCCGGCTCGGTCAAGCGCGTGGGCGGCGCCATCGGCGAAGGTGCGGCCGCAGTGGCGCAGATCCACCAGCACATGGCACCGACGGCCTGAGGGCGCGCCGCTCAAGTCCACGCACCCGGCGGGGCGGCGCCAAGGGCGCCGGCAGGCGGGCTGGGCCACCGCTATGCTGGCCGGCCCTTTTCACCCACTTCAATCCGACGGAAGCCGAGCCCCATGCCCCAAGCGCCCATCGACGTCTACAGCTGGCCCACGCCCAACGGCCACAAGGTCCACATCCTGCTCGAAGAGACCGGGCTGCCCTACCGGGTGCACCCCGTCAACATCGGCCAGGGCGACCAGTTCAGCGACGAGTTCCTGGCCATCAGCCCCAACAACAAGATCCCGGCCATCACCGACCCCGACGGGCCGGACGGTCAGCCCATCTCGCTCTTTGAATCGGGGGCCATCCTCGTCTACCTGGCCGGCAAGACCGGTAAGTTCCTGCCCGAGGGCGACCGCGCCCGCTACGAGGTGCTGCAATGGCTCATGTTCCAGATGGGCGGCGTCGGCCCCATGCTGGGCCAGGCCCACCACTTCCGCATGTACGCGCCCGAGAAGATCGGCTACGCCATCGACCGCTACACCAACGAGGCCAAGCGCCTCTACGGCGTGATCGACAAGCGCCTGTCGAAAAGCGCCTTCATCGCCGGCGACGCGTACACCATCGCCGACATCGCCATCTTCCCGTGGCTGCGCAGCTGGGAGAACCAGGGCATCGTGCTCGCCGAGTACCCGCATCTGAAGGCCTGGTTCGACGGCATCGCCGCCCGCCCCGCCGTGCAGCGCGGCGTCAAGGTGCTGGCCGACCTGCGCAAGCCCATCACCGACGACAAGGCGCGCGACATCCTCTTTGGCAAGTCGCAGTACGAACGGCGCTGACGAGCCGGCCGGTCGGGCATGGGTCTTTCTGTGGGTAGAATGCGCAGTTCGTCGGAGCGTAGCGCAGCCTGGTAGCGCATCTGCTTTGGGAGCAGAGGGTCGCGAGTTCGAATCCCGCCGCTCCGACCACCTTTTTTCCTTCTTCCCGTCCTGCCTGCACCGCATTCCTGCAACAGGAATCTGCCCGTAGCTCAACTGGATAGAGCAGCTGCCTTCTAAGCAGCAGGTCGGGGGTTCGAGCCCCTCCGGGCAGACCAAAATCCCTCGTTCTCTCGGCTCACGCCCGGCCTTGCCGGGCTTGATCTTTTTCGCAGCCAAATACCTCGCGCTCGAGTCAGACACCGAAAACGGTGGAAGTGTGCGCAAAGGCGGCGTCTATTGAAATTTGCACGCCGGACACCGTCGGTCGAAGCTGGAGAATGTGAGCCGATTTGTAGGACCAGTCCTGCATCCCCAACAGACCGCCGGCACAAGCGCTCCTATATCGGCCGCTGCGGCGCAAACTTGAGCCTGATGTGTGTCCAATAATTCACACACCGCGACACGCGCTGCTGTCACGCAGACGCGAAGAATGTACATTCTGAAACAACCATTTTGTTCGCAGTCATTTCAGTGCAAACAAAAGTTTTCTTAGCAATTGGAGGCGTATCTTGGTCGCGTGGAAAAAAGTCGCAGCAATCTTTCGAATGGGCGGCTCTCGATGCAGGGCGACAACGGCGCATCACCATCAGCGGCTGGTGGAGGCGCACTGGGCCGTCTTGTCCAAGTCAGGAGTGTCGGCCGCCAAGATGATCGAATTCCTACAACCTTTTGCTGACGCGGAAGGTTTGTCTGTTTATGAATTGCCGGTGACTCAAATCAACGGCACAGCAACCACTTTTGGGCTTGCCGGAAAATCAGCGCGCGGCAACCGCTGAACCTGTCGGAATTTCAGCAGCTGACCTTATCAAACAATTCCTGCAAGGCGACATCGTTTCTATTTTTTCCTTCGGCAAGACAACTGCTGATTGCCAATGCGATGAATCTGGTCGCGACGTCGGTGGCGAACATCTATGAGGCAGGTTGCAGCTCCGCGAGACCGGATCGACACTCGCGCCTCCAGGAGCAAGAATGCATGGTGCGTTACGAAAGCTGGCAGTGACCGTCGGTGAGAAGGAGCCGGACGCCTTCCGTTGGGAGGTGGTCGAGTTGCTGCCCGACGGAACGTGGGAGGTGGTCGAGGCCGGCCGGCGAAGGCTGCAGAGCTATCAGCTGGCCATGGCAGAGGGCCTGCTCGCATTGCAGAACCTGGTGCCGGATCTGGACCTCGGCCCACGCGAGCCGGTCCAGGAGGCCGAGGGCAAGGCCCGTGCTCCAGAAAAGGTCTTCGGCTTCGGATTCGGTCTGCCCAAGTACGGCCACCGCGACGACGGCTGACCGGGCCGACGTGGGGTGAGCAGTCGCCCTAGACCTCCCGGGATGCCGAATGGCCCGTCCAGCCCGCTTCGCGCGGGCTTTTCATTCTTGCGGCGCAGCTAACATGCGTCGCCGCCCGTCCCCAAGTCCCCGTCTCATGAAGCTCCCCAGTCTTTTTGTTGCCTGCCTGGCCGCCCTCGCGGCCTTGCTCACCGGCTGCGCCATGCCGCCGACTTCGGGCGTGGTGCGGCTCTACGATGGCGTGTTCAAGGCGCCCGACGAGGCGCAGGCGATGGCTTTCTGCCGCATCGACGGCGCGCCGATCCGTTTCCTGACCGAGCCGCGCGGCGACGCACTGCCGGGGGACGGCGTGCTGTTCCGCTGCGACTGACGACGACAGACAGCCCAGCCGCGCACGCGCCGTTTCAAGCCCCGCCCTGCAGACGGAATTCCCGCGGCGTGCGGCCGGTCGCGCGGCGGAATGCTTTGGAAAAACTCGCGGGCGTGGAAAAGCCCGCCGCATAGGCGACCTCCTCGATGGGGCACTGGCGCTCACGCAGCCAGGCCTTGGCCCGCGCGATACGCCGCTCGGCGACGAAGGCATGCGGTGGCTGTCCCGTCGCGGCGCGGAAGCTGCGGGTGAAGTGGCCCACGCTCATGCAGGCGATCTCGGCCAGTTCGGCCACGCCGAGTTCCAGGTCCAGCCGCGCGTCGATGGCTTCGAGCACCCGGGCCAGCCGTCGGCTGTCCATCGGGCGCGCCGCCTTCTCGACCAGCGGCCGGGCCGGCCCCTGCTCGGCATAGTGGCGCAGCAGGTGTGCACTGAGCGCCACCGACAGGCTTTCGACCAGCAGCCGGCCGGCGCCGGACTCCTGGTCCAGTTCGGCCACGATCTGCTGCGCGACGGCGGCCACGAAGGGATCGTGCTCGATGGTCTGGTAGCGCAGCACGGCGCGCGATGGGTCGATGTCGAACTCGCGCTGCACGGTGTCGGCGAAGGGCCGGGCCGGCAGGAACAGGTGCAGGCAGTCGGCCATCGGCTCGACCACGTTGATGTATTCCTCTTCGATGCCGGCAGGGCACAGCCAGATGGTGCCAGGCCGCCCCACGGTGTTCTCGCGCCGGCCGCCGCCCCGGCGGTCCACGCGGGTGTGGCCGCCGAGCTGGATGGCGACCTCGGTGTCGCGCGGCACCAGCCGCGGCAGCTCGCCGGCCGCATGGCTCCAGCGCTCGGCCAGGATGTGGCGCCAGCCGTGCGCGTTGGAGGTCTGGTGCATCGTGCTGTTGACGTACTTGTCGACCGAGTGTCCCAACATGGTGCTGGCAGGGTTGTCGATGCGCCACGGCGGTGGGCGTGGGGCGCTGCATGCAGCTTCCATGCCAATGGTCGACGCAGCAGACGGGGACAAGAACAGAGCAAACCCGGACAAGGGATTCGGGGCCCGGGCTCGCCAGACTCGCAGCCATCCCACCGATGCGCCGACGAGCGAAAGGAATTCCCATGACCCGCACCACCGTGATGGGCGCCTGCCCGCATGACTGCCCCGACACCTGCTCCCTCATCACCACGGTCGAAGACGGCAAGGCCATTGCGGTGCGCGGCAATCCCGATCACCCCTTCACCCGCGGCCGGCTGTGCGTGAAGGTCAACAACTACCAGGACCGCGTCTACAGCGACCAGCGCCTGCTCTACCCGATGCGGCGCACCGGGCCCAAGGGCAGCGGCCAGTTCGAGCGCATCGGCTGGGACGAGGCCGTGGCCGAGATCGCCGCACGCTTCAAGGACGTGATCGCGCAGGACGGGCCGCAGGCCATCCTGCCCTACAGCTACCTGGGCACGCAGGGCATCCTCAACGGGCTGAATGTGGGCGATCCGCTGTTCAACAAGCTGGGCGCCACCGTGTGCGAGCGCACCTTCTGCGACTCGGGCTCGTGCACCGCCTACATGATGACCATCGGCCACACGCCGGGCGTGGACCCCGAGAGCTTCGTGCATGCGCGCTACATCATCCTGTGGGCCTGCAACACGCTCAGCACCAACTCGCACCACTGGCCCTTCATCGAGCAGGCCAAGAAGAACGGCGCCAAGCTGGTGGTGATCGACCCGGTGCGCACGCGCACCGCGCGACTGGCCGACTGGCACATCCCCATCCGGCCCGGCACCGACGGCGCGCTGGCGCTGGCCATGGCGCACATCCTGATCAAGGAAGGCCGGCTGGACCGCGACTACATCGCGCAGCACACCGTCGGCTTCGACGAGCTGGCCGAGCGCGTGGCGCAGTACACGCCCGAGTTCGCGGCCGAGGAGACAGGCATTCCGGTCGAGGACATCCTCAAGCTCACCCGCGAATACGCCAGCACGCCGCCAGCGGTGATCCGCATCGGCGTGGCGGTGGAGCGCCATGCGGGCGGCGGCCAGACGGTGCGCGCCATCTCCTGCCTTCCGGCGCTGATCGGCGCCTGGAAGCATGTGGGCGGCGGCCTGCTGCAGTTGCCCATCTGGGCCTTTCCGGTCAATTGGCCCGGCCTGATGCGGCCGGACCTGCAGCCGGCCTCGATGCGCGTGATCAACAGCTGGCGGCTGGGCCCGGCGCTCAACGGCGAACTGCCTTCGGGGCCGCCCATCCGCGCCCTCTTCGTCTACAACGCCAACCCCATGGCCATGGTGTGCGAGCAGGACAAGATCGCCCAGGGCCTGATGCGCGATGACCTGTTCACCGTGGTCAGCGAGCACTTCATGACCGACACGGCGCGCTATGCCGACATCGTGCTGCCCGCCACCACGCAGCTGGAGCAGGAGGACATCATGTTCTCCTGGGGGCACCTCTACCTCACCTACAACAACGCGGCCATCGCGCCGCTGGGCGAGGCGGTGCCCAACACCGAACTCTTCCGCCGCCTGGCGAAGGCGATGGGCATCGACGACCCCTTCTTCCATCGCAGCGACGCGCAGATGATCGCGGAGTCGATGGACTGGACGAGTCCGGTGATGCAGGGCATCACGCTGGACGAGCTCAAGGTGCGCGGCTACATGCGCCTGTCCATGCCCGCCGCGGCCGACTGGGCGCCGCACCGCGAGGGCAACTTTCCGACGCCTTCGGGCAAGTGCGAGTTCAAGTCCTCATTGGCCGAAGGCGGCAACTTCGTCGCGCCGCTGTTCCGCCAGGGCTACGGCGCCGACCAGTCCGGCGAGCCCGTGGACCCGCTGCCGCACTACATCCGTCCGAACGAAGCACCGGCCACCGCGCCGGCACTGGCCGAGCGCTACCCGCTGAGCCTGATCTCGCCCAAGAGCCATGCCTTCCTCAACTCCAACTTCGGCAACCTGCCGGCGCAGCAGATGCAGGCCGGCGAGGAGCAGCTGGTGCTGCTGCATCCGGAAGACGCCAGCCGCCGCGGCATCGAGGCCGGCACGCCCATCCGCGTGTTCAACGACCGCGGCGCCTTCGAGGCCAAGGCCACGCTGTCGGCCGATGTGATGCCGGGCCTGGTGGTGGCGCCCTCGGGCTACTGGCACCGCAGCAGCCGCGGCACCGGCAACGTGCATGCGATCACGCCGGCGGTGTTCGCCGACCTGGGGCGGGCGCCCACCTTCTCGGACACGCTGGTCCAGGTCGCGGCACTCTGAGCGGAAGACGTACACCCTCATGGCCTACGTCGTTACCGACCTGTGCAGCGGCTGCCGCTACACCGAATGCGTCACCGTCTGTCCCGTGGAGTGCTTCCACGTCGACGAACGCATGACCTACATCGACCCCGACAACTGCATCGACTGCGGCGGCTGCGCGCCCATCTGTCCGGTCGGCGCCATCCATGCGGACTTCCTGCTGCCTGCGGACAAGAAGGAGTGGATCGGCGTCAACCGCGAGCGCGCCGCGCTGACGCCGGTGCTCACGCAGCGCCTGCCACCGCTGCCGGGCGCGCCGGCGCTGCCGCAGGGTGCAGGCGCATGAGTGCCCTGCCCCTCGCCCTCCGCATCGCCATCGTCGGCGCCGGCCCCAGCGGCTTCTACACCGCCGAGGCGCTGCTGCGCGCGGGCATTCCCGGTCTTCAGGTGGACCTGATCGAGCGCCTGCCCGTGCCGCACGGCCTGGTGCGCTACGGCGTGGCGCCGGACCATCCCAAGCTCAAGCAGGTGAGCGCCGTGTTCGAACGCATCGCGGCCATGCCCGGCCTGCGCTTCCTGGGCGGTGTGGCGCTGGGGCAGGACGTGACCCTGGACGATCTGCGCCGCAGCTACCACACGGTGGTGCTGGCCACCGGCGCGGCGCAGAGCCGGCGGCTCGGCATTCCCGGCGAGGATCTGCCCGGCTGCCATGCGGCCGGCGACTTCGTCGGCTGGTACAACGGCCATCCCGACCAGCGCGACTGCCGCTTCGACCTCTCGGCCGAACGCGCGGTGGTGGTGGGCCACGGCAACGTGGCGCTGGATGTCGCGCGCGTCCTGCTGCGGCCGATGGACGAGCTGCGCCGCACCGACATCGCCGCCCATGCCCTCGATGCCCTGGCCGACAGCCGCGTGCGCGAGGTGGTGGTGGTGGGCCGCCGCGGGCCCGCGCAGACGCGCTTCTCGCCCAAGGAACTGCACGAGTTCGACACCCTGGCCGGCTGCGATGCGCTGCTGGACGACGGCGACTGGACGGCGCAAAGCTTCGACCCGCTGCCGGACGCAGATGCGGAAGCCCGCGCGGCGATCCAACTCCTGCAAGGCTTCTCGACGCATGCGCCCGCGCAGCCGCGGCGCTGCGTGTTCCGCTTCCACCTGGCGCCGGCCGCCATCAGCGGCCACGGCCGAGTGCAGGCCATGCACTTCGTCCGTCCGCCGGATGCCCCGGCCGGCGGCGAGCTGACGCTGGACTGCGGCCTGGTCTTTGCCAGCGTGGGCCGACGCGCGCTGCCGCTGCCGGGGGTGCCCTACGACGCGGCGCGCGGCGTGCATGCCAATGCGCGCGGACGCATCACCGAAGCCGGCCGCGCCGTCGCCGGCCTGTACGTCTGCGGCTGGGCCAAGCGCGGTCCGCAGGGCACCATCGGCAGCAACCGCGCCTGCGGTGTGCAGACGGCTGAAGCGGTGCTGGCCGACCTGCCCATGCTGCGCGAGCGGCCGGTGGCACCCACCCCCGCCGTGCTGGCCGCCTGCGAACGCGCCGTGGACCGTGGCGCCTGGCAACGCATCGACCGCGCCGAGCTGGCCCGCGGCACCGCCCTGGGCAAGCCGCGCGAGAAGTTCGTCGACCTGGACGCGATGCGGGCCGCCGCCCGCCTGGAGGCCGCCGCATGCTGATGGACACCCACAGCCGGGGCGCGCTGCCTCCACTGGTCGACCCCTTCGGCCGCGCCGTGCGCTACCTGCGCCTGTCGGTCACCGACCGCTGCAACCTGCGCTGCGTCTACTGCATGCCGCAGCACATGCAGTTCCAGCCCAGCCCGGATCTGCTGTCGCTGGAAGAGCTGGAGCGCGTGGCACGCGCCTTCATGCGCCAGGGCGTGCGCAAGCTGCGCATCACCGGCGGCGAGCCGCTGGTGCGCCGCGGCATCCTCTCGCTGTTCGAGGGCCTGTCGCCCTGCCTGCGCGACGGCTCGCTGGACGAGCTGACGCTCACCACCAACGGCACCCGCCTGCCGCAACTGGCCGAAGGCCTGGCCGCTGCCGGCGTGCGGCGCATCAACATCTCGCTCGACACGCTCGATGCCGATCGCTTTGCGCAGCTCACGCGCGGCGGCTCGCTGCAGGCGGTGCTGGACGGCATCGACGCCGCGCTGGACGCGGGCCTGGCCGTCAAGCTCAACGCCGTCGCGCTGCGCGGCAGCACCGAGCACGAGATCCACGACCTGATCGCCTTCGCGCATGGCCGTGGCATGGCCCTGACGCTGATCGAGACCATGCCGCTGGGCGACACCGGCATGGACCGGGCGGACGGCTTCCTGAGCCTGGCGGCGCTGCGCCGGCAGATCGAGCAACGCTGGTCGCTCGCCGACGTGGCCGAACGCAGCGGCGGCCCGGCCCGCTATGCGCGGGTGGCGCAGACCGGCGGCCTGCTGGGCTTCATCACGCCGCTCACGCAGCACTTCTGCGGCGACTGCAACCGCGTGCGCGTCACCGCCATGGGCATGCTCCACACCTGCCTGGGCCACGAGGACGGCACCGACCTGCGAGGCGCGCTGCGCGCCTCGGCCAGCGACGATGCGCTGCACGTGGCCATCGACGGCGCCATCGCGCGCAAGCCGCAGGGCCACGACTTCCGGATCACCGGGCGAGAACAGCCGGTGAGGCTGGTGCGGCACATGTCGGTGACGGGCGGATAGCGGCAGATGGCGCGGAACGCCATGGTCTCGCGGCTGGCGGGCATGTGCGGACCGTCCAAACGCGCCGGCACCGCGCTCGCTACAGTGGCGCATGCCCACCCCTCTCCTGACTGTCCGCGAAGCGGTTCACAGCCGCCTGTCGGTACGCGCCTTCCTGCCCGACCCCGTGCCCACCGACGTGCTGCGCGAGGTGCTGCAGGCCGCCTCGCGGGCCCCCTCTGGCGGCAACCTGCAGCCCTGGCACGTGGACGTGCTGACCGGCCAGCGGCTCGCGGACTTCAAGGCGCTGATGCAGGCCCGCCTGGCACCCGGTGCCGAGCCCGAAGCGCCGGCCTACGACGTTTACCCGCCATCGCTGCCCGCGCCCTGGCGCGACCGGCGCTTCCGCGTCGGCGAAGACATGTATGCGCTGCTGGGCATCGCCCGGGAGGACAAGGCGGCACGGCGCCGCTGGTTCGCCAACAACTACGCCTTCTTCGGTGCGCCGGCGGCGCTGATGTGCTCGGTCGACCGGCTGATGGGGCCGCCCCAATGGAGCGACCTGGGCATGTTCCTGCAGACGGTGATGCTGCTGCTGCGCGAGCGCGGCCTCGACAGCTGCCCGCAGGAGTGCTGGGCCTTCTACCCGCAGACGATCAGCCGCTTCCTCGACTGGCCCGACAGCCGGATGGTGTTCTGCGGCATGGCGATCGGGCAGCGCGACCCGGCGCACCCGGTCAACGCGCTGGTGTCGGAGCGCGCGCCGCTGGACGAGTGGGTGCGCTTCCACGGCGATTGAGCATCCGTGGCGCTACGACGGTGGCACTGCGAATCGGCCACGCTCGTGCCGCAGGCGCGGCGAGCCGATCCGGCTGGCGCCGGGGCGATGCTCAGGCCGGGTCTGCAAATCGCGGCAGACGCTTTTCCATGTTGGCGCGCACCGCCTCGGTCTGGTTGGGGCTGCCGATCAGCGCCTGCTGCTCCTTCGATTCGGCCAGCAGCAGTTCGGCGTCGCTCACGCCGGGGTTCGCCATGGCGTTGAGCAGGCGCTTGCCGCCGCGGATGGCGTCGGGGCTGCGTGCCGCGATCTCGTGCGCGAGGCGCTGCGCCTCGGCCAGCGGGTCGGCCACCACGCGCGTGGCCAGTCCGAGGGCCACCGCTTCCTCGCCGGCGACGATGCGGCCGGTGTAGGTCAGCTCGCGCGCGACGTCGTCCCGCACCAGCGCCCGCAGCAGCGGCGTGCCGCCCATGTCGGGCACCAGGCCCCACTTGATCTCCATGACCGACATGCGGGTGTCGGCCGTGACCAGTCGCAGGTCGGCGCCCAGCGCCACCTGCAGCCCGCCGCCGAAGGCCACGCCGTGCACGGCCGCGATCACCGGCACCGGCACCTCGCGCCAGGCCATGGCGACGTACTGCGCGGCGTTGGAAATGCCATGCGTGCGCTCGATCAGGTCGGCGCGGCCGCCCTGCCCCAACACGCCGGCCCCCGCGGCCTCGTCGCCCATGCGCGCGAAGGACTCCATGTCGAGCCCCGCGCAGAAGGCCTTGCCGCGGCCGGTGATCACCACGGCGCGCGCCGTGCGGTCATCCTGCAGGCGCTCGCCGGCGGCGACCAGCGCATCGAACATCGCCGGATCGAGCGCGTTCATCTTGTCGGGACGGTTCAGGTGCAGTTCGACGACGCCGTCGTCGTGGCGGATCCAGTGGACACGTTCGTTCATGGGTGGGTCTCCTTCGCCAGCAGTATCCCGGCCGGCGCCCGGGCCGCCTATCGCCCAGGCAACAGGCGCTCGGCTTGACAGAATATGTTCAGATATCTGTCAGGACGTTACATTTGTTTCTTGAAACGCCGTCGCAACGGCTCCCGCGTTCCGCCGCGCTCTCTGCCATCCGCCATTCCCCGATCGGAGCTCCTCATGGTTCATGCATTGACCTTATCGCCGCGCGCCGCGTGGATGGCCGCTCTGCCGGCATTTCGTGCACGGCTTTCCGCCCTGCTCCTGCTGGTGGTCGCGGTATTGACCGCATGCGGCGGTGGCGGATCGGGCGGCTTCTCGGTCGCAGGACTGGGACCAGGCACGAACCCGCTCCCGGCAGCTCCGGCAGGCCTGAGCTACGCGATGAACGCGGCCGTCTACGAAGTCGCGCAACCGATCGTGCCGAATCGGCCCAGCATCGAGGGCGGCACGGTGGATCGATACACCATCAGCCCGGCGTTGCCCACGGGCCTGGCGATCGACACGGCGACGGGTGTCATCAGCGGCACGCCCGCCGCCGTCGTTGCAGCCACGGCCTACACGGTCACTGCAGCGAATGCCGGGGGCAGCACCACCGCGCGCTTGCAGATCGAAGTGCGCCAGACGCCAGCGGCGCCTGCGGGGCTCGCCTACCGCGACCTCGCGCCCGTCTACACGGTGGGCGAAGGCATCGCGCCGAACACGCCAACCAGCAGCGGCGGGCCGATATCACGCTACGAGGTCACCCCGCCGCTGCCCGCCGGGCTGGCGCTCAACCCGCAGACCGGGGTGATCGAGGGAACGCCCACAGCCACGGCGCCTGCGGACGACCATGTGGTCATCGGCAGCAACGCGGCGGGCAGCGTCGCGGTCACGCTGCGCGTGGCGGTCCAGGCCGCGGTTGCGGCGCCCCTCGGGCTGGCTTACACGACCACGGCCGCGCTGTACGTGACGACCGAAGCCATCGCGCCCAACACGGCGCAGACCACGGGCGGGCCGGCCACCAACTTCTCGGTCGTGCCCGCATTGCCCGCGGGCCTGACCCTCAATGCGACCAACGGCACCATCAGCGGAACGCCGACCGCGCTCCAGGCGCAAGCCACCTACACCTTGACCGCCAGCAACAGTGCCGGATCGGCGCAGGCACAGCTTCGCATCGGCGTCACGAGCCGCGGGAGCTGGTCGCCAGCGCCGGACCTTGCTGTCGCCCGTCACTACGCCACCTCGGTGAAGCTGGCCAGCGGCAAGGTGCTCTTGATCGGCGGCTTCGCCAGTGGCGGCCCCACGAACCTGGTGTCCGTCTACGACGCCGCAAGCGACAACTGGTCCGCGGCCGCACCGATGTTGTCCGCGCGCGCGGACGCATCCGCAACGCTGCTGCTCGATGGCCGAGTCCTGGTCGCCGGCGGTGACGCCTTGGCCTTCACGACGGTGGCGAGTGCCGAGATTTACGATCCGGTGGCGAACACCTGGACCGCCACGGGCAGCATGGCCGAGGCACGCACGCGCCATTCGGCCACCCTCCTGCCGGACGGCACCCTGATGGTCATCGGCGGCTACCGCCAGAGCGGCGGCATCACCTTCTCCCAGAGTGCCGAGCGCTATGACGTCGCCACCGGGACGTGGGCAACGCTGACCACACCGCTGTCCGAACCGCGGGGCCAGCATGGCGCGCAACTGCTGCCGGGCGGAAGCGCGGTGCTTCTGATCGGCGGCGTCAACCGCTCCGGCTTCGTGACCTCCGCAGAACTCTTCCCCGTGAACGACAGCGGGAGTACCACCACCCTTTCGTCGCCGCTGCCTGCCGGCAACGTCTGCAATGCGGTGGCGCTGGCCGACGGCAGCGTCCTGGCAATGACCGATGGCGGCACGCTCACCGCGCGCTTCCACCCGGCGACATCGAGCTGGACGACCGCTGTCCTCGCAGGAGGCGCTCCTCGCACGCTGCCTACCATGAACACCCTGAGCGACGGACGGGTGCTCCTGGCGGGCGGCGGCAATCTGGCCACGGCCGAGGTCTACAACCCCGATGCGGATGTCTGGACGCTGGCCGCGCCGATGTCGACTGCGCGCCGGGCCGCCACTGCGAGCCTGATGGACGATGGGAGCGTGCTGGTCATCGGAGGCTTCTCCAACTCGGGCGAGGTGGCGTCGGTCGAGCGATACATGCCATAGGCAAGCGGGGCGGCGAGGCGCGGTCTTCGGCCTGCCGTTCGGCGATGATCCGGTCATCGCCTTCCGCCCTGCCCCGCACCATGCCTGCTGACCGCCCCGACCGCCCCGACCGCCGCCTCTTCCTGCACGCCGGCGGTGCCGCTGCAGTGGTGTCGCTGCTGGGCCAGGGCTGCGCCCACGGCGCCACCGACGCGAGTCTGCCCGCCTTCCCCAGCGTGGCCGCCTCCCTGGCCGACGCCGTGCGCGTGCCGGCCGGCTACGACTGGCAATTGCTCTACCCCTGGGGATCGCCCACGGGCGTGGCCGGCCGCATGCCGGCCTTCGCGCCCGACGCATCGAACAGCGCCGACGACCAGGCCGTGCAGGCGGGCATGCACCATGACGGCATGCACTTCTTTCCGTTCGACGGCAGCAGCGATCACGGCCTGCTGGTGATGAACCACGAGTACACCGACGAGCAGCTGCTGCACACCGACGGCATGCCCGATGCGGGCGCCTGGACCGCCGAGAAGGTGCGCAAGTCGCAGCACGCGATGGGCGTGTCGGTGATCGAGGTGCGGCGCACCGCGCAGGGCTGGCAGCAGGTGCTGCCCTCGCGCTTCGCGCGGCGCGTCCACGCCGCCACGCCGATGCGCATCGCCGGGCCGGCCGCGGGCACTGCGCGCATGCGCACCGCAGCCGATCCGGCGGGCGTACGCGTGCTGGGCACCTTTGCCAACTGCGCGATGGGCGTCACGCCATGGGGCACGTACCTGACCTGCGAAGAAAACTTCTACGGCTACTTCGGCGGCCCGAAGGAAGCGGCACGCGCCGTCACGCCGGCGCAGCAGCGCTACGGCACGGTGCCCGGCAGCCAGTGGGTGGAGTACTGGCGGCACGACGAGCGCTTCGACCTCACGCGCCATCCCAACGAGCCGCACCGCTTCGGCTGGGTGGTGGAAATCGACCCTTTCGACCCGGAGTCGGTGCCGGTCAAGCGCACCGCGCTGGGCCGCAAGCGCCAGGAAAGCGCCACCTGCACACTCACCCGCGACGGCCGGCTGGCGGTGTACATGGGCGACGACGCGCGCTTCGAGTACATCTACAAGTTCGTCAGCCGCCGGCGCGTGCAGCCGGGGCAGGATGCCGCGGCGCGCGCCGCCAACCGCGACCTGCTGGACGACGGCACCCTGTACGTCGCGCGCTACGACGAAGGCGGGCGCGGCCGCTGGCTGCCGCTGGTGCATGGGCAGAACGGCGTCGACGCGGCCGCGGGTTTTGCCGATGCGGCCGACGTGATGATCCATGCCCGGCTGGCCGGCGACATCGTCGGCGGCACGAAGATGGACCGGCCCGAATGGATTGCGGTGCACCCGCAGTCGGGCGAGGTGTATGTCACCCTCACCAACAACAGCCAGCGCGGCGAGGCGGGCAGGCCCGCGGCCGACCCGGCCAACCCGCGGGCCAACAACCTCTTCGGCGGCATCCTGCGCTGGCGCGAGGACGGCGCCGACGCGGCCGCCACCGCCTTCGCCTGGGACCACTACGTGCTCGCCGGCGACACCGCCCTGCCAGAGGCCGGCGCGCGCTACCCCGACGGCCCGGGCGGCGAGAAGGCCGACCTCTTCGGCAGCCCCGACGGCCTGCACTTCGACAGTGCCGGCCTGCTGTGGATCCAGACCGACATGAGCGGGCAGACCATCGGCAAGCCGCCGGTCGCCGCACTGGGCAACAACCAGCTGCTGTGCGCCAATCCGGCCACGGGGCGCATCCGCCGCTTCCTCACCGGCCCGAAGGGCTGCGAGATCACGGGCTGCGTGCTCACGCCCGACCGCCGCACGCTGTTCGTGAACGTGCAGCACCCCGGCGAGACGCGCGACGACGGCAGCGCCTCGCCCAACAGCGCCTGGCCCGACGGCCAGGCCGTCGGCAGCGCCCGGCCGCGCTCGGCCACGGTGGTCGTGCGCCGGCGCGACGGCGGCATCGTCGGGACCTGAGATGCAAGCCACCGGGAGGAGCACACCATGAGCATCCGCATCGTTCGCCTCGGCACTCCCCGCGCATCCGGCGAGGGCCTGCGCATCGGCACCGTGCGCCGCCCGCCGCGCGGCGTGCCCAAGGCCGAGTTCGCTGCCCAGGACTGGTACGACGTCTGGTACCCCAACCTCGCGCCTTCGGCCGAGACGATGAAGCTCGGGCAGGAGGCGAAAACACCCGCCGAATGGAACGCCTTCGTGCGCAAGTACAAGGCCGAGATGGCCGAAGCCGACGCCAGCCGCAGCCTGGACCTTCTGGCCGCCCTGTCGCACCAGTCGGCACTCGCCGTGGGCTGCTACTGCGAAGATGAGGCGCACTGCCACCGCTCTGTGCTGCGCACGCTGCTGGCGGAGCGCGGGGCGGACATCGCGGCCTGAGGCCAAACATCCCAGTGCCCCCCCGTTCCCGCAGTGCCAGGAGCACCCGCCGCGCCAGCCAGCCGCGTCCGCTGCCGATGCGCGACGGCCTCGGCGCGAGCTGCGTGGCGCTGCCGCCCGGCGACTGGCCGACGGTGCTCGACTGGCTGATCGAACGCTTTCCGATGGTGCCGCGCGAGGCGTGGGTCGCGCGCATGCAGGCCGGGCGTGTGGTCGAGGGCGACGGCACGCCGCTGGTGCCGGAGCGGCCCTACGCGAAGGACCTGCGCGTCTGGTACTACCGCGAACTGCCGCAGGAGCCCGCGGTGCCTTTCGAAGCGCAGGTGCTGTACCGCGACGACTGGCTGGTGGTGGCCGACAAGCCGCATTTCCTGCCGGTGATCCCGAGCGGCAAATATGTGCAGGAGACGCTGCTGGTGCGTTTGAAGCGCGAACTGGGCATCGAGTCGCTGGTGCCCATCCATCGCATCGACCGCGGCACCGCCGGGCTGGTGGTGTTCGCGGTGCAGGCCCACACGCGCAACGCCTACCAGCGCCTCTTCGAGCAGCGCGAAGTGCACAAGACCTACGAGGCGATCGTGCACTGGCCGCCGCCCCGGGCGCTTCCCGCCGTGCATCGCAGTCGCCTTGCGTCGAGCTTCATGCGCTCGGACGAAGTGCCGGGAGAGCCGAACTCGGAAACCGGCATCGAGCTGCTGGCCGCGCAGGGCCCCTGGGCACATCTGCGCCTGACGCCGCTGACGGGTCGCAAGCACCAGCTGCGCACGCACTGCGCGGCGCTGGGCGTGCCGATCGCCAACGACACCATCTACCCGGTGTTCTGGCCCGAGGGCAGCGACGACTTCGCGCGGCCGATGCAACTGCTGGCCAGGTCGCTGGCCTTCACCGACCCGGTGACCGGCGCCGAGCGCCGCTTCGAGAGCGCACGCAGGTTGGCCATGCCACCGCCCGGCGCCTGAGCCGTCGTCAGCTCAGCAGCGAGCCGCCCTGCGTGATCAGCGCCGCGAGCCCGCCCGCGCTGATGGCCAATCCGAGTACCTGCCGTGCATGTGAAGCGATCGAGTTCATGTCCCCGAGTGTGGGGGCGCGCGCGCGGCCTGTGAAATTGAACGATGCGATGGCGGCGATAGCCGGCGGCGCCGGCCCTCGATGCGCTCAGGGCGTCGCCCGCAGCGGCGGCTGGCCACCCGCTGCCGTGCGCGGACGCTCCGGCGCCGTGAGGTAGAGCACGATGCCGGCCAGGATCATCGGCACGCACAGCCACTGCCCCATGCTCATGTTGAGCGCCAGGAGGCCGAGGAAGTCGTCGGGCTCGCGGAAGTACTCGGCAATGAAGCGCATCACGCCATAGCCGATCAGGAACACGGCCGACACGCGGCGCTCGCGCCGTTCCTTGCGCGCGTAGAGCCAGAGGATGACGAAGAGCAGCAGCCCTTCGAGCAGGAACTGGTAGACCTGCGACGGGTGGCGCGGCAGCATCGACCCGCTCTGCGGGAACACCATGCCCCAGGGCAGGTCCGGGCTGGAGAAGCGGCCCCACAGCTCGCCGTTGATGAAGTTGCCGACGCGGCCCGCCGCCAGGCCGGTAGGCACGCAGGGCGCGACGAAATCCAGCACCTGCCACACCGGCCGTTGGCGCGAGTGCGCGTACCAGAACATCGCCGCGATCACGCCGAGCAGGCCACCATGGAAGCTCATGCCGCCCTGCCAGACCATGAAGATCTCCAGCGGATGCGTCAGGTAGTAGCCGGGCTTGTAGAAGAGGCAGTAGCCCAGCCGGCCGCCGACGATCACGCCCATGACGCCGAGGAAGAGGATGTCCTCCACGTCCTTGCGGCTCCAGGCGGCGGGCCCGGTGAGCGAGCGGAAGGGCTCGTGCCGCAGCCGGCGCGTGCCCAGGAAATAGAACAGGCCGAAGGCCGCGAGGTAGGTCAGGCCATACCAGTGAATCGCCACCGGGCCGATCTGCAAGGCCACGGGGTTGAGCTGCGGGTACATGAGCATGCGGCCATTGTCGCGCAGCATTCGGGGGCGCCCGGCCGCGTCGCGCGGCGCCCCGTCACGCCGACCCGCTATGGATTCAGTAGCAGAGTGCGCCCGCTCGCCATCGCCGCGCCGCACCCGGCGCGACTCGGCTGATGGCAGGGGCCGGGGATCACCAGAACTGCCACCAGCGCCGGCGCGGCTTCGGTTCGGCGAAGCGCAGCGGCGCGCCGTACTCGCTGATGATGCCAGCGCGATGGCGCAGCTCCTTCTCGAGCGCCTGCCCCTCCTGGTCCATGTAGCCGCTGCCGCGCAGGGCGGCGCGGCGGTGGCGCTGGATCGCCACCGCCAGTTCGGCGTCGGACATGTCGGCGGGGTCGACCGGATCTGGACTGCGACGGTTCACGAGGCCGATTCTCGCGGCAGCCGGCGCGCGCCGCCAAGCCCGCGCGGCACCTTTGCGCACGCCGGACGCATCAGCGGCTGCGCCCGCGCACGAATTCGACGAAGCGCACCAGCGCCGGCGCGATATCGCCGGCCGGCCAGACCAGGCTGGTCTCGCAGGCCGGGAAATCGATGCTCGAGGACATCCGCCGCCGGGCCGTGCCCGCCGTGTCGGCCGCGAAGTCGGCGGCCGGGCGGTACACCACCCCGGCCCGACGGAAGCTCGTCACGCTCTGTGGCACCCAGGCCATGCCCAGTCCACCCCAGACGAGATTGACGATGGTCTGCATCTGGATCGCCTCCTGCGCGATGCGGGGCACCCGCCCGTGTCGCTGGTACAGCGCGAGCACCGCGTCGTGCAGCGAAGGGAGGATGCGGCGCGGAAACATCACCAGGGGCTGCTCCAGAAACTGGCCGAGCGTCGGCGCACGCGCCCGGGCCAGCGGGTGCTGGGCCGGCATGGCCAGGACCAGGGGCTCGACACTCACCGCCAGGCTCGCGAGGGCCGCGGGGGCCTGGCCGGGCGAATGGAGCATCAAGCCGGCATCGATCTCGCCGCGCGCGAAGGCCTCCAGCTGTACGTCGCCCGTGGCCTCGACCAGTTCCAGCGCGACGCCCGGCTGCTCTGCGTGGAACTCGCGCACCCAGGTTGGCAGGCGCTCGAAGCCCACCGTGGACACGAAGGCCAGGCGCACCCGCCCGACCTCGCCTGCTGCGGCGGCCCGTGCGCGCGCGGGCAGGGCCTGGGCGCGTGCCAGCAGCTCGCGCACTTCGGGCAGCAAGGCGTCACCGGCAGGCGTCAGCGCGACGCGGCGGCGGGTGCGGTCGAACAGTCGCACGCCCAGCGTGCGCTCCATCTGCGCGATGGCCTGGGTCACAGGCGGCTGGGTCATGTGCAGGCGCTGGGCGGCGCGGCCGAAATGCAGTTCCTCGGCCACGGCGACGAACTGGCGCCACGCCCGCAGTTCGATGGAGGGCGAAGCAGCGGCGGCGGCAGGCGGGCTCGTAGTCATTGCTGCAGCATATCAATGGCGCATGAAAATAGGATTGGAGGCAATCAATGCGCCGCCCGACAATCGGCGCTCCCACGAATGCCGCCCCGCGACGGGGCCAGAGAGACACCCACATGGACACCAAGACCCTGCAGATCAACCGCCGCAGCGCGAACATCACCGAAGGCAAGGCGCGCGCATCGAACCGCTCGATGTACTACGCCATGGGCTACCAGGAAGGCGACTTCAAGAAGCCGATGGTCGGCGTGGCCAACGGCCACAGCACCATCACGCCCTGCAACTCGGGCCTGCAGAAGCTGGCCGATGCCGCCATCGCGGGCATCGAGGAATCGGGCGGCAACGCGCAGGTGTTCGGCACGCCCACCATATCGGACGGCATGGCCATGGGCACCGAGGGCATGAAGTACTCGCTCGTGAGCCGCGAGGTCATCAGCGACTGCATCGAGACCTGCGTCGGCGGCCAGTGGATGGACGGCGTGGTGGTGGTGGGTGGCTGCGACAAGAACATGCCCGGCGGCATGATGGGCATGCTGCGCGCCAACGTGCCGGCCATCTACGTGTACGGCGGCACCATCCTGCCGGGCAAGTGGCGCGGCCAGGACCTGAACATCGTCAGCGTGTTCGAGGCCGTGGGCCAGAACGCCGCCGGGAAGCTCTCCGACGAAGATCTGAAGGAGATCGAGCAGCGCGCCATTCCGGGCACGGGCTCCTGCGGGGGCATGTACACCGCCAACACCATGTCCTCGGCCTTCGAGGCGCTGGGCATGAGCCTGCCCTACTCGTCCACCATGGCCAATCCGCACGACGAGAAACAGAACTCGGCCAAGGAATCGGCCAAGGTGCTGATCGAGGCGATCAAGACGGACCTGAAGCCGCGCGACATCGTGACCAAGGAAGCGATCGAGAACGCGGTCGCGGTGATCATGGCCACGGGCGGCTCGACCAACGCGGTGCTGCATTTCATGGCGATCGCGCACGCGGCCGAGGTGGAATGGACCATCGACGACTTCGAGCGCATGCGCAAGAAGATTCCGGTGATCTGCGACCTCAAGCCCAGTGGCAAGTACCTCGCGGTGGACCTGCACCAGGCCGGCGGCATCCCGCAGGTGATGAAGGTGCTGCTGGACGCCGGCCTGCTGCACGGCGACTGCATGACCATCACCGGCAAGACCATCGCCGAGACCCTGGCCGACGTGCCGCCGCTGCGCACCGACCAGGACGTGATCCGCCCCATCGACAAGCCCATGTACGCCGAGGGCCACCTCGCGATCCTGAAGGGCAACCTCTCGCCCGAAGGCTCGGTGGCCAAGATCACGGGCCTGAAGAACCCGGTCATCACCGGCCCGGCGCGCGTGTTCGACGATGAGCAGTCGGCGCTGCAGGCCATCCTCGACGGCAAGATCGTGGCGGGCGACGTGATGGTGCTGCGCTACCTGGGCCCCAAGGGCGGCCCGGGCATGCCCGAGATGCTCGCCCCCACGGGCGCGCTGATCGGTGCCGGCCTGGGCGAATCGGTGGGCCTCGTCACCGACGGCCGTTTCTCTGGGGGCACCTGGGGCATGGTGGTCGGCCACGTGGCGCCCGAAGCCTACGCAGGCGGCCTGATCGCCTTCGTGAAGGAAGGCGACTCGATCACGATCGACGCGCACCAGCTCAAGCTGGAACTGAACGTGCCCGAGGCCGAGATCGCCGAGCGCAAGAAGGGCTGGAAGGCACCGACGCCGCGCTACACGCGCGGCGTGCTCGCCAAGTTCGCCTTCAACGCGTCGAGCGCAAGCTCCGGCGCCGTGCTCGACAACTTCGAAGCCTGATCGCCCTGCGGCACCCGTCCGGCCTGCGCAGGCCGCCATCGTTTCGATGGCTGGCCGCGCAGGCTTCTTCTTTTCAGCGCCGCTTGCCGCGGCCCGAGCGGCTGCTCAGCATGCCCATCTGGCTGCGCTGGCGATCGATGCGCTCCTGCTTGCGCCGGTCCTCGCGCTCCATGGCCTTGCGCTTGGTGTAGCCGGACGCATCGGCCCAGGCCCACCAGGCCATCGCCAGGCCGAAGGGGATCAGCACGATCCACCAACTGAGCGTGGCAACGAAGCCGACCTCGAAATACTTGAGGAGGACGCCCAGGACGCCCAGCATCAGAAACCACATGGAAAGACCCCTTCGGACGTCGAGCTCGTGGTGGGGGAAACGGGCCGCCCGGGTGCACGCCGCTTCCTACAATCGCGTGGAAACGAATGTAACGCAGCCCACGCACCGTCCCACCATGAGTTTGTCCATCCTCCGCCCCCTGCCCGCCCTCGCGTTGACGCTGTCGCTTGGCGGCGTCGCCGCGCCGGCCGCGGCCGATCTCGCGTTGGCCACCTCGAAGAACTGCATGAGCTGCCACGCAGTCGACCGCAAGGTGCTCGGCCCGTCGTTCAAGGACGTGGCCGCCAAGTACAAGGACAACAAGGGCGCCGCCGATCTGCTGGCGACCAAGATCGTGAAGGGCGGCGCCGGCGTGTGGGGCCCGGTGCCGATGCCGGCCAACACGCAGGTCAGCGAAGCCGACGCGAAGAAGCTGGCCGCCTGGGTGCTGTCGACCAAGTAGGCCGCGACCGGCGCGGCGCCCGCGTCACAGCGGGGTCGTCAGGACCGGGCGATCGAGCGGGTCGAGGGGGTCGCGAGGACGATCGCTCACGCGCCGGTCCAGCCGGTCCTCGAGCTGGCCGATGTGCGCGGCCAGCGTGTTGTCGGCCTGCTCGGCGCGCGCGCGCAACGTGTTTTCCAACTGCTCGATGCGCGCCAGCAGCGCGGCATGGCGGTCGCCGTTGCGGGCCATGTGGTTGTTCTCCTGCGCCTCGAGGAAGTTGCGCAACTCGGTGAAGCGCGAGGCCTCGGCCTTGTCGGCCAGTTCGCGCTGGGCCTGGAGCTCCTTGGTGTGGCGGCGCGCGTCCACCAGAACGGTGCTTTGCATGTAGAGCACGTACACCAGGAAGAACAGGCCCAGCAGCACGGTGAGCCCGAACATGATCAGGCCCAGCGGCGCCGTGACCTGCATGAAGCCCAGCGACATCACGGTGGGAGTGGCGATCGTGCCCCAGTTGAGCGCAGCGAGCGCGGCGATCACCAGCACGATGAAAAACAGGATACCCGTACGAACGCCCATGGCGGCCTCTCCTTGAATGCCTCAAAGCGGGATTTGTAACGCAGCACCCTCAAGCGCCGTGTAGTCCACGGTGTGAGGCCGGAATAGGAAATGTCCGTTCAACTTCGGGAGGCTCATCAGCGGGGCCATCATCCTATTGCGGCGGCGCATCGACCCGCGCCTGGACCTCGGTGCCTCGGCCGCGCGAGCGCTGGTGATGGCCCCAGCCCGGCAAGGCGCACAATCGAAGGCTCATCGGGGAGGAAAGCCGTGGGCTTGAAAGTCAGGGAAGTGCCGTTTCTGCGCGACTTCCGCAACTGGCAGATGAAGCACCCGCGCGGGGGCGATTTCATCATCTACTCGGACTCCAGATTCATCAGCCTGCGTCGGCCTATCAGGGTACAGCTATGAGTCGGCTCAAATGGAGTCTGCTGCTGGTCTTTCTCTTGTGGGGCGGATGCCAGATCGACTCGTATCGCGACGCGGTGGGGTGGCGAAGGGACATTGCAGTTTGGGATCACTTCGAGTCACCCGGCGGCATGTACGTGCTTGAGATCGGGTATGCGGATGAATATTGGAAATGGGCGCGCCTGTACCGCAAGGGCAGCACTGAAGTGATCGCCGATCGGTGGTTCAACGAGCCGGAG
>Ga0308159_1001921_pt1 | contig 26261 bp, 23 predicted proteins | sample PhyCR1_FD_201040 | JGI IMG/M metagenome (GOLD analysis project Ga0308159, IMG submission 201040) | Phyllosphere microbial communities from UC Gill Tract Community Farm, Albany, California, United States - DLSLC.R1 | ecosystem: Host-associated > Plants > Phyllosphere > Unclassified | place: USA...
CTTGACGCAATTCCTGTGGGAGACGCCGGAGGTCACGACGGTACGGGCCGCGATTCGGACGAGGCGGTGGGTCAGCCAGGACGTTATTTAATGAGATACCGCTTCGTCCGATCGCGGCCCGGGCTGTCGCACAGCTCCAGCAGCTCCCACAGGGTTTCGTGTGCAGCTGGAAATCTGGATACGCCACGTAATCATGGCGCGGTAGATAGGGCTCTGGCTAACGCCAGACCTGTTTCGCCTTCGGCGAGTTACTTGAAAAGACACCAAGTAACCAAGTGTCCTGGCTCCCGGTTTGGTTCCTCCTTCGTCGGAATACCTTAACGAAGGCGACGCTCCGTGGGCCCGCGCCGAACGGACATCCATGTCCTGGCAGCGCTCTCGCGGCATCCATGCCGCTCGGCCCACGCGCGCCGCTTGCGTTCGGCGTGCACCCAAGTCGCGATATGTGGTGTCTGGACTTTCGCGCGCTTAGAAGCAAGATCAAGATCAACAGCGAACACAGCTGTCTGTCCTGACGCAACTCTTGTGGGAGACGCCGGAGCTGTGCGACGGCAGCGAGGCGGTGGATCAGTGAGCAGATGAGCCACCAGACCCACCGCCATCGTCCGAATCGCGGCCCGTACCGTCGTGACCTCCGGCGTCTCCCACGGGGATTGGTGTCCAATTTTGAGATTTCGGCTCGACACACAACGCTGTAGATACTCTGTTGCCGGTCAAGCTTTCAGTTGATGTAACTCGCCGAAGGCGAAACAGGTCTGGCGTTAGCCAGGGCCGGTACCAGCGCCGCCACAAATGAATCCGCATACAAACCCAACCTCCCCATAAACCCGCTCTTTACACCCCGCGGCCCAACAGACCCGCCAGTCTTTACGCTTTCTTTATGCCCGGCACGCCCTCTCGATCTCGTTCCTTTACACCCCCACTGAGGACAATTCCTGCACACGGCAATCGCCGTATGACGGAGAGTTTTTCATGAGCGTTCTGGATGGGGTGTCACTGCTGTTGGCAGCAGGGTTGTTCGTGTACTTGCTGGTAGCGCTCCTGCGCGCCGGCCGGGTCGAGGAGTGACGGCCATGCACAGTTACGACTATCTGCTGATTCTGGCCTTCTTCGCGCTGGTCCTGCTGCCCGCGCCGCTGCTGGGCCGCTTCTATTACAAGGTCATGGAAGGCCAGCGCACTTTTCTGACCCCCGTCATGGGCCCGGTCGAGCGTGTCTGTTATCGACTGGCGGGTGTCGATCCTTCCGTCGAACACAACTGGAAAACCTACACCCTGGCCCTGCTGGCGTTCAACCTGGCGGGGTTTGTCGTGCTGTTCGCGATCCTGTTGTTGCAGGGTGCGTTACCGCTCAACCCGCAAGGCCTGCCGGGGATGGAGTGGTCGTTGGCGTTCAACACGGCGACGAGTTTCGTCACCAACACCAACTGGCAGAGTTACAGCGGCGAGGCGTCCCTGAGCTACCTGAGCCAGATGGCGGGACTCACCGTGCAGAACTTTGTCAGCGCCGCCACCGGTATCGCCGTGCTGATCGCGTTCTGTCGGGGGATCGGTCGTCGTTCGACCCAACACCTCGGTAATTTCTGGGCGGACATGACCCGCGCGACCCTCTACGGCCTGCTGCCTTTGTGCATCGTATTGGCGCTGTTTCTGGTGTGGCAGGGCGTGCCGCAGACGTTCGCTCACTATGTCGATGCAGTCACGCTGCAAGGCACCGAGCAGACTATCCCCCTCGGCCCGGCCGCCAGCCAGATCGCCATCAAGCAACTGGGCACCAACGGCGGTGGCTTCTTCGGCGTCAACTCGGCGCACCCGTTCGAAAACCCGACGGCGTGGAGCAACCTGTTCGAGCTGGTCTCGATCATCCTGATCCCGGTTGCGCTGGTCTTCACCTTCGGCCATTACGTCAAGGACATGCGCCAGAGCCGCGCCATCGTCGCCTGCATGCTGGTGCTGTTTCTGGTTGGCGGCGCCACCGCGCTGTGGGCCGAATACCAGCCCAACCCGACGCTGAACCTGGCCTCCGTGGAACAGACCGCGCCGATGGAAGGCAAGGAGACGCGCTTCGGCACCACCGCCACCGTGCTCTGGGCGACAGCCACGACGGCGGCGTCCAACGGTTCGGTCAACGGCATGCACGACAGCCTCAACCCGCTGACCGGCATGGTTGCGCTGGCCAACATGATGGTCGGCGAAGTGATCTTCGGGGGTGTCGGCGCCGGCCTGTACGGCATGTTGCTGAACGTGTTGATTGCGGTGTTCCTGGCGGGTCTGATGATTGGTCGCACGCCGGAATACCTCGGCAAGAAGCTTCAGGCCCGCGAGGTGAAACTGTTGGTGGCGACGTTGATCGTGATGCCCGTCGGTGTGCTGGTGTTCGGCGCCCTGGCGGCCTCGCTGCCGGGCCCGGCCGGTGCGGTCAGCAACCCTGGGCCACACGGTTTCAGTCAGCTGCTTTACGCCTACACCTCGGCGACCGCCAACAACGGTTCGGCATTCGGTGGTTTCAGCGCCAACACGCTGTTCCACAACCTGATGCTCAGCCTGTCGATGTTCATTGGCCGCTTCGGCTACATCCTTCCAGTGCTGGCCCTGGCGGGCAGTCTTGCGGCGAAGAAAACCTCACCGCTGGGCCTCAACAGCTTCCCGACCCATGGCCCGCTGTTCGTCACCCTGTTGACCGTGACCATTTTGCTGGTGGGCGGCCTGACCTTCCTGCCGACCCTGGCATTGGGGCCGATTGCCGAACGCCTGAGCCTGGGTTTCTGAGGACTGAATCATGAATATGCCTGCACCTGTGACAAAGCACCCTGAACAGAGCCACGCCGCCGAGCCTGCCAAAACCGGTTTTGCCGCGCTGTGGCGCCCGGCGCTGATTCAAGCGTTCGTCAAACTCGACCCGCGTCAACTGCAACGAGCGCCGGTGATGCTCGTGGTGGAACTGACCGCGATCCTCACCACTGTGTTGTGCCTGATCCCCGACCCGGCCGTACCGACCTTCGTTGCCGTGCAGATCGCCGTGTGGCTGTGGTTCACCGTGCTGTTCGCCAACTTCGCCGAAGCCTTGGCGGAAGGTCGGGGCAAAGCGCGCGCCGACAGTCTCAAGGCTGGCACCGAAGGCCTGAAGGCGCGATTGAAAGGCGCAACCGGAGGCTATCTGACGGTCAACGCCAGCGCGTTGCGCAAGGGCGATGTGGTACGCGTCGAAGCGGGCGAGTTGATTCCCGGCGACGGCGAGGTCATCGAAGGCATCGCGGCGGTCAACGAAGCGGCCATTACCGGTGAGTCCGCGCCCGTGATTCGCGAGTCCGGCGGGGATCGCTCGGCGGTTACCGGCAACACCCGTCTGGTGTCCGACTGGCTGCTGGTGCGCATCAGTGCCAACCCGGGCGAGTCGACCCTGGATCGCATGATCGCTCTGGTCGAAGGCGCCAAACGCCAGAAAACGCCGAATGAAGTGGCGCTGGATATCCTGCTGATCGGCCTGACCCTGATCTTTCTGTTAGTGGTCGTGACCCTGCAGCCGTTCGCCCACTTCGCGGGGGGCAATCTGCCGCTGGTGTTCCTCGTGGCGCTGTTGGTGACGCTGATTCCGACCACCATTGGCGGGCTGCTTTCGGCCATCGGCATCGCCGGCATGGATCGTCTGGTGCGCCTGAACGTGATCGCCAAATCCGGTCGTGCAGTCGAAGCCGCAGGCGATGTGCATGTGCTGTTGCTGGACAAGACCGGCACCATCACCTTCGGCAACCGTCGCTGTGCAGCGGTGTACGCCGCGCCCGGCGTGACCGCCAAAGAGTTGGGCGAGGGCGCCTTGCTGGCTTCGCTGGCCGATGACACCGCCGAAGGCAAGTCCATCGTCGAATACCTGCGGGCGCTGCACTCGATGATCGAACCTGCGCCGAGTCAGTTGACTGCCGTGCCGTTCAGCGCCGAAACCCGGCTGTCCGGGGTCGACTTCGACAGTCATGTGTATCGCAAGGGTGCGGTGGACTCGCTGTTGAAGTTCATCGGGCTTGATCGCAGCGATCTGCCGCTGACCCTGTCCCGGGAAATCGACAAGATCGCCAAAACCGGCGGCACGCCGTTGCTGGTGGCCTGCGATGATAAATTGCTGGGCGTGATTCACCTCAAGGACGTGGTGAAACCCGGCATCCGCGAGCGTTTCGAGGAGTTGCGCAAACTGGGTATTCGCACGGTCATGGTGACCGGCGACAACCCACTGACCGCCGCCGCCATTGCGGCCGAGGCAGGGGTTGACGATGTGCTCGCCGAAGCCACGCCAGAGAAGAAACTGGAGCGTATTCGTCAGGAGCAGAACGACGGTCGTCTGGTAGCGATGTGTGGCGACGGTGCCAACGACGCCCCGGCGCTGGCGCAGGCCGACGTCGGCATGGCGATGAACGATGGCACGCAGGCGGCGCGTGAAGCCGCGAACATGGTCGATCTGGACAGCGACCCGACCAAGCTGCTGGACGTGGTGCAGATCGGCAAGGAGTTGCTGGTGACCCGAGGCGCCCTGACAACGTTCTCGATTGCCAACGACGTGGCCAAGTACTTCGCCATTCTCCCGGCCCTGTTTGCGGCGATCTATCCGCAGTTGGGCGTGCTCAACGTCATGCACCTGGCCAGCCCGCAGAGCGCGATTCTCTCGGCGATCGTTTTCAACGCGCTGATCATCGTGGTGCTGATTCCACTGGCCCTGCGTGGCGTGCGGGTTCAGGCCGCCAGCGCCGCGCACCTGTTGCGTCGCAACCTGCTGATCTACGGCCTGGGCGGCATCGTGGTGCCGTTCGTGGGCATCAAGCTGATCGACATGCTACTGACCGCGCTGCATCTGGTTTGAACCATTGCCTGCGCAGCGGCCCCGCGCGGGTCCGCTGCGCCTACTCTGATTGAGGATTGAATGATGTCCAGTGTATTGCGTCCGGCCGTGAGCCTGATCGTTCTGATGACCCTGATCACCGGCGTGGCTTATCCGCTGGTAGTGACCGGTGTCGCGCAAGTTGCGTTCCCGGAACAGGCCAACGGCAGCCTGGTGTATGACGATCAGGAAAAAGTGCGCGGCTCGGAGTTGATCGCGCAGAACTTCACCGGCGAGGAGTGGTTTCATCCACGGCCTTCGGCGGGTGCCTATGCCACCGTGGCCAGCGGCGCGAGTAACCTGTCGCCGAGCAATCCGGCGCTGGCGACGCGTGTCGGCGATGATGCGCAGAAGGAGAGGGTCGACAATCAGGGCCCGGTGCCGTTGAATCTGCTGACCACGTCCGCCAGTGGCCTGGATCCGCATCTGTCCCCGGCTGCGGCGCAGTATCAGGTGGCGCGGATTGCGGCAGCGCGGCATCTGCCTCGTGACACGGTGCAGCAGTTGGTTGCAGCCAACACCTACAGCCCGTTGATCGGGCCGCCGGTGGTGAATGTGCTGGCGTTGAATCAGGGGTTGAATGGGTTGCCTTCAGCGAAAGTGGTGAATTGATCGATTGCTGTCGAGCGACCACCACGGAGCTCTGTGGAAGGGAGCAAGCTTCCTCCCACGGGGACCGCACACGTCCTACCATGGCGTTGTGTCGCACCATCAGGATCACGTTCCGTGAATAGCTTTGTTTCATCAGGACAACCATCGTGAACTCAAACAGCCGCGCCGACGCCTTGCTGGCCAATCTGCCCCGGGACGACCGTGGGCGCTTGAAGGTGTTTCTCGGCGCCGCCCCCGGCGTGGGCAAGACCTTCGCCATGCTTCAGGCCGCACACACGCAGTTGCGTCAGGGTGCCTCCCTGTTGGTCGGCGTGGTCGAAACCCATGGCCGTGCCGAAACCGAAGCGCTGCTCGGCGGCTTGCCGCAATTGCCAATGCTGCGCTCCGAATACCGGGGCGTGATGCTTGAAGAAATGGACCTCGACGGCCTGCTCGCGGCCAGGCCGAAGCTGGTGCTGGTGGATGAGCTCGCCCACAGCAATGCGCCCGGCAGTCGCCACGCCAAGCGCTGGCAAGATATTCAGGAACTGCTCTCGGCGGGGATCGACGTCTACACCACGGTCAACGTTCAGCATCTGGAAAGCCTTAACGATCAGGTGCGCGGTATCACCGGCGTGCAGGTGCGCGAGACCCTGCCCGACTGGGTGCTGCAGGAGGCCTACGAACTGGTGCTGATCGACCTGCCGCCCCGTGAGCTGCTGGAGCGGCTGCGCGACGGCAAGGTCTATGTCCCTGAGCAGGCGAGGGCGGCCATCGATGCCTTTTTCACACAGACCAACCTGACGGCGTTGCGCGAACTGGCGATGCAGACGGCTGCCGCTCAGGTGGACAACGACCTGGCGCTGGGTTATCGGCAACTGGGCCAGGCTGCGCCCGCCGTGCGCGGTCGGCTGCTGGTGGGCGTCGACGGCGATGCCCAGGCCGAGCGTCTGGTGCGCCACGCCAGTCGGGTTGCGCAACGCCGGCATCTGCCCTGGAGTCTGGTGCATGTCGACAACGGCCGGTTCTTCGACGAGCTGGCGCGCACCCGTTTGCAGAATGCTCAGCAACTGGCCGAACGGCTGGGCGGCGAGGTGGTTGTGTTGCGCGCGCCGGAGGTCGCCAAAACCCTGATTCAACACGCCGCCGAACGTCGCGCCAGCCTGGTGCTGGTCGGTCAGTCCCGGCCGTTGCTGCGGCGTCGCATCTTCGGCGGCGGGCTGGCGGCGCGTCTGCTGCGCAACGCTCGGGGTCTGGAGATCAACGTGCTGGACAGCGAGGCGCGGGCCGATCAGCCGCGCTCGACCACGCCCCGAACCTTGCAGTGGTTCGATTATCTGCTGGCGATCATCGCGACGGTCTGCGCCAGTGCCTTGGCATGGGCGGTCTCCAGCGTCTTGGCGCTGCCGAACATTTCGCTGGTGTTCCTGGCCGCTGTGCTGCTGGTGGCGGTGCGCAGCAGCGTCGGGCCGGCGATGGTCTGTTCGGTGCTGTCGTTTCTGGCCTATGATTTTCTGTTCATTCCGCCGAACTTTTCCCTGAGCATTCAGCGCGAAGAAGACGTGCTGACGCTGCTGTTCTTCCTGATGATGGCTGCGCTGACCGGTAATCTTGCCGCCCGTCAGCGTCGGCAATTGCAGGCCTTGAGAGACACTCAGGAAGAGACCAGCGAACTGCTCGACCTGTCCAAACGCCTCACGGCGGCGACCGATCGCCAAGCGGTGCTGAGCGCTGCCGACCACCACCTGGCGGGCTGGAGCGAGCTGCACATCTGCATCCTCGATAACGATGGGCAGCAAGGCTGGAAGGTGGAAGTCGGCGGCGGTCTGGAATTTTCTGAATTCGAGCGCGCCGCAGCGGACTGGGCCTGGCAGCACGGTCAGGCGGCAGGCAGGGGCACCGGCACGCTGCCTTCGGGCGACTGGTGGTGGCTGCCATTGTGGGTCGACGATGCGCCGCTGGCCTTGCTCGGCGTCAGGCCGCGAGAGGGGCAGGGTTTCAGCGCCCAGCGTCGGCGATTGCTGACCGCCTTGAGTCAGCCACTGGGGCAGGCGCTGGCCCGGGCACGGCTGGCCGAGGACCTGGAGGCCGCCCGCCTGCACGGTGAAACCGAACAACTGCGCAGCGCCTTGCTGGCCTCGGTTTCCCACGACCTGCGCACGCCGCTCACGGCCATGCGCGGCAGCATCGACAGCCTCCTGGCACTGGGCGAGGCGATCCCGCTGGAAGACCGCCGCGAACTGCTGGAAGGCACACGCGACGAGGCCGAGCGCCTCGACCGTTACATCCAGAACCTGCTGGACATGACACGCTTGGGCCACGGCGCGTTGAAGCTGGCGCGGGATTGGGTCTCGCCGGGCGATATCGTCGGCAGCACCTTGAACCGACTGCGGGCGGTACTGGCGCCGTTGCAGGTGAGCACCGATCTGCCCGCCGACTTGCCACTGCTCTACGTTCACGCTGCGCTGATCGAGCAGGCGTTGATCAACGTGGTGGAAAACGCCGCGCGTTTTTCGCCGGTTCAGGGCCGTCTGCACATGCAGGTGCGGGCCAGTGCCGATGAGCTGATATTTGCTGTCAGCGACGAAGGCCCGGGCATTCCCGAGGCAGAACGGGCGAAGATTTTCGACATGTTCTACACCGCGGCGAGAGGTGATCGTGGCGGGCAGGGCACGGGGCTTGGGCTTGCGATCTGCCAGGGCATGGTCGGCGCCCACGGTGGACGCGTCAGCGTCGGCGACGGCATCGACGGGCGTGGCACCTGTATCTGTCTGCACTTGCCCTTGCAGGCCCAGCCGCAAGCGGAAATGGAGCAGGCGGTTTGAGCGGGCTTTGCGGTACGCTCGCTTTTTTCGGAGAACACGGGGTCATGAGACTTCCATGAGCCAGAGCGCAACCATTCTGGTGATCGATGACGAGCCGCAGATTCGCAAGTTTCTGCGCATCAGCCTCGCGTCACAAGGCTACAAAGTGCTGGAGGCCGGGACCGGCGGTGACGGGCTGAGTCAGGCGGCGCTGAACAAGCCGGACTTGCTGGTGCTCGACCTCGGGCTGCCGGACATGGACGGCCAGAACGTGCTGAGCCAGTTCCGCGAGTGGTCGGGGGTGCCGGTGCTGGTGTTGTCGGTGCGCGCCAGCGAGGGCGAAAAGGTTCGGGCGCTGGATGCCGGGGCCAACGATTACGTGACCAAGCCGTTTGGCATTCAGGAGTTTCTGGCGCGGATTCGCGCCTTGCTGCGCCAAGCGCCAGAAACCGGGCAGGCCGAGTCGGCGCTGGTGATCGGCCCGCTGACGGTGGATCTGCCCTATCGGCGAGTGCTGCTCGATGGCGCCGAAGTCGCGCTGACGCGCAAGGAGTACGCAGTGCTGGCGCAACTGGCACGGCATCCCGGGCGGGTCATCACCCAGCAGCAGTTGCTCAAGGACATCTGGGGTCCGACTCATGTGGAGGACACCCATTACCTGCGCATCGTCGTCGGGCATCTGCGGCAGAAACTCGCTGATGATCCTGCGGCCCCCCGGTTTATCGTGACCGAGGCGGGCGTTGGGTATCGGTTGGTGGAATCTCCTGGACAGTAGTAACGGAGGACGCCCAATCTGGTTCACTTGGCCGTTCGGAGATGCTGTGCTGTGGGAGACGCCGGAGCTGGCGACGGCAGCGAACGCGCTGGGTCAGCTGCTCACAGGCCGGCTGACACTCTGATTTCGCTGCCGTCGTCACCTCCGGCGTCTCCCACAGGGATCTCGGTTCATCCTTGACTTGGAGCTGTGCGGCCTCCGGCGTCTCCCACAGGTATTGCGGCGAGGCGCAGAGCTCAATGCTCGCGCTCATACCGATCCAGCGTATCCCGGGCGATCTCCCGGCCCAGGGCGATCAGCTCCGGTGCTTTGTAAAATTCGAAAAACCGGCAGACCCGCTTGGGCACGTTGATCAGAATGTCCGGCGGGTAGCCCGCGATCTTGTATTGCGCCAGTGAGGTCTGCATCACCTCAAAGCTCTGGTTGATCAAGTCCAGCAGTGAAGCAGGGCCTACGTTGTCGACGATCACCGAACCGCTGGCGGATTTCGGTGCGCCCGCTTGCTGCGGGGCGGCGGCCGGTTGCTGGCCCTGTGGGTCGGCGGATTCGGTGTCGTTGCTGCCCAGCCATGGACTGTTCGGCAGCGTCGCGGCGGTGGCCTTGAGGCTGTCCTGTTCCAGACGCAGGATGTCGTTGCCCGCCACGTCGATTTTGCGCCGAAAGGGCAGATGCGAACCGATGGAGCTGATCAGGCTGTCGAAGCGCTTCTTCACCGCGGGTGGGCGCTCGATCACCGGCAACTGATAGTGTTTCTGGTTGGTCGAATTGAGGTTGACCGCGACGATCAGATCGCAGTGGCTGGACACCACCGGCACGATCGGCAAAGGGTTTAAAAGCCCGCCATCCACCAGTGTGCGATTGCCTTGGACGACCGGCGTGAACAGGCTGGGGATTGCGGCGGAGGCGCGCATGGCCGAGTGCAGATTACCTTCCTGAAACCAGATCTCCTGCTGATTGGTCAGGTCCGTGGCGACAGCGGTGTAAGGAATACGCAGGTCCTCGATGTTCACCTCGCCGACGATCTCGCGAATCTGGCCGAAGACCTTTTCCCCGCGAATGGCCCCCAGACGAAAACTCACGTCCACCAGACGCAGCACATCCAGATAGTCCAGGCTCTCGATCCAGGCCTTGTACTCCGGCAATTTCCCCGCTGCGTAAATCCCCCCGACCACCGCGCCCATCGAGCAACCGGCGATACACGCGATGTCGTAACCGCGCCGTTCCAACTCCTCGATCACCCCAATGTGCGCATACCCCCTTGCGCCCCCGGAACCCAACACCAGCGCTATTCTTTTTTTCATATGCAGGCTCCCCGTTGCAATGGTTCTACCCTACGCCCAAGGCTGCCCGGATTCATCTGGTGTTTGCAGGGATCCTGATATCTGCCGCTGCAGACGCCATCGCGCTCGAAGGAAAATTCAGCACTGTATCTTTTCTGGATGACGGGTGTAATCTTCTTTTCCAGCAAGTGGCCCCGGCAGGCAACGTGTTTCTCAACCGCAAGTCTGCGTCGACAGGCCAGGCCCGAATCGGTAATACCACCAAAGATTAAGGAACCTCCCCATGCCTCTGGTCAGAATCGACGTAGCTGCTGAAACTTCCACTGAAACGGTCGCTGCCATCGGCGATGTGATCTACGACGCCATGGTCAGCATCGCCAGCGTCCCCGAGCACGACAAATTCCAGATCGTCCACCGCCACGCCGCCGATGAACTGGTGTATCCGGCGGAAGGTTATCTGGGCATCACCTACAGTAAAAACATCGTGTTCATCCAGATCACCTGGAACGAGGGGCGAACGGTCGACGTCAAGAAGGCGTTTTACAAGGCGGTCGCGGAGGGCATTCATGAGCGGACCGGGCTGCGCCAGGAAGACATCTGGATTAGCCTGCTCGACACCAAGCGAGAGAACTGGTCGTTCGGCAATGGCGACATGCAGTACGCGCCGAAGGACTGATCCCGGCCTGGGCGGCGGCTACTGTCGCCGTGCAACCCCATCTCGATCATGGAAATGAGGGCGGGGCGCCTATTACGGTTTTCATGACCAATCTTCAGCGTTGAAATCAGCTACTCTGCGACGCCTGAGCATGGCACTTTTGCATCGCCAGACCGTCAAAGCCGCATCGTCGATTTCCATTGTTGAGGTAACACTGAATGAAAGCCTGGATCTGCCTGCCTTTGCTTGCCCTTGTTCTCACAGGCTGTGCCGGTAAAACCGCCTATCGCGACTCGTGCGCCACCAATCTGGACGCTGCGTGGCACGAACTGGATCTGGCCAAGGCCGAAGGGTTCGCCGGGACCGTCAGTTATTCCAAGGCCCTGTCGCTGCTGACCGGCGCCAAGACCCAGCAACAGTTCGAAGCGTTCGAGGGCTGTTCCGAGAAAGCCGAGAAAGCCCGTTTCTATATTCGTGAGTCCCGTGCAGGCCGTTAAGAGGCTTGAAACAAACCTGTAGCAGTCCGGCTTGCCGGCGGTGGCGAACTCGCCGCCCCAACCGCCGTCAAGCCGTGCTGCTACAGACGATGCCGCAGCCCTGACTTCTTCGGTTTCGCCGTACTGCTTCACCCTCCCGCAACAAATCCTCCGCAATCCCCCCATCCGCTCTGGCAAAAGGGCCTACGCTGACCTTAAAGTGGCTGCACGTCTGGCATTTTCTGCAGTCCTACTAGCCAAGAGCAGTCGCCTGGGGAGGCTTTCCAATGGGCAGAAAACTGGATGCGTGTCTCAACGCGATCAATGAAGTGGTGCTGGGCAAGGAGCCGCAGGTTCGCCTGGCCATGACCTGTCTGCTGGCCGGCGGTCATCTGCTGATCGAAGATCTGCCCGGCATGGGCAAGACCACCCTCAGCCATACCCTGGCGCGGGTATTGGGGCTGAGCTTCCAGCGCATTCAGTTCACCTCAGATCTGTTGCCGGGCGACATTCTCGGCACCTCGATCTTTGATCGGGAAACCGGGCAATTCACCTTTCATCCGGGGCCTATCTTCGCCGAACTGGTGCTGGCGGACGAAATCAACCGCGCCACGCCGAAAAGCCAGAGCGCTTTGCTCGAAGCGATGGAAGAGGGTCAGGTCACCATCGAAGGTGCAACCCGCCTGCTGCCCGATCCGTTTTTTGTCATCGCTACGCAAAACCCTTTCAGTTCGGGTGGCACCTTTGCCTTGCCCGAGTCGCAACTGGACCGCTTTCTGATGCGCCTGTCCTTGGGCTACCCGGCACGCGCGGCAGAAAAAGCCTTGCTGCAGGGAGAATCACGGCGCGAGTTACTGCCACGTATCGAGCCGATTCTGGACCACACTGAACTGGCGGCCTTGCAACAGGACGCGCGCCGCGTGCGGGCCAGCGATGCGCTGGTGGACTATGTGCTGCGCCTGGTGGATGCCACCCGCAGCCAGCCTCAGTTCGCCTATGGTCTGTCACCACGCGCCAGCCTGGCGATTCTCTCCGCAGCGCGGGCGTGGGCCTTGTTGATTGGGCGTGATTACGTGATTCCTGAAGACGTTCAGGCGATTCTGCCTGCGGTGATCGGCCATCGCTTGCGCGAGAGAACCGATCCGACCGGGCATGGCGGCGGGGCGTTGGTTCAATGGCTGCTGCGTGAGGTGCCGGTGCTTTGATGCCACAGTTCAAACCGGTCTGGCAGCGCTGGGTGGGACGTCGTATTCCCCCGGCTTCGCGGATCGAACTGGATCACCGCCGAATTTTCATTCTGCCGACGCGGGTTGGCGGCACGTACGCGTTCGTGCTGTTTTTACTGTTGCTGGTGTCGATCAACTATCAGAACAGTCTGGCTTACGGCCTGACCTTCCTCATGCTCTCGGTGGGGATCCTTGCGATTCTGCACACCTACCGCAATTTCAGCGGCCTGATCCTCAGCGCCAGCAATGCGCGCTCGGTGTTCGTCGGCGAGCCAGTGCAGCTTCGTCTGCGGCTGGAGAGCGCAGCCGGTGGACATCAAGCCATTGCCCTGGGCTGGGACAGCGAGCAACTGGAGCAGACTGACGTCGATCCCGAACGGCTCGTGGAAGTCGCCCTGACCCTGCCCGCCGCCCATCGCGGCTGGCTGCGGGCGCCGCGCCTGCGGGTCGAAAGCGTGTTTCCGCTGGGCATCTTCCGCGCCTGGAGCTGGCTGGATCTGGAACAGACCGTATTGATTTATCCGCGGCCGGTGCCAGGCAGTATGCCGTTGCTGCAAGGGGTACAACCTCACGCAGAGGATGACGGCCAGGCCACTCGAGGGCAGGGCGTCGACGATTATCAGGGCCTGCGCGTGTGGCAGCACGGCGACTCGCTGCGGCGCATGCACTGGAAAGCCTGGTCGCGCGGGCAAGGGTTGATGGTCAAGGAGTTCACCGACCTGAGCGGCCATGACCTGTGTCTGGATTTCATGGCCTTGGGCGGGGACATCGAAGAGCGTCTGTCGCGCCTGTGCTATTGGGTGCTGGAACTGTCCCAGCGGCAGCAGCCGTTCGCCTTGCGCCTGCCGGGTTTCCTCTCGGCCGTGGACAGCGGCGACGCCCACCGCGAAGCCTGCCTGCGCCAACTGGCGCTGTATGGGGTGCGGGCATGAGCAAGAGGTCGTCATGACATCGGCCAGTCTTGCCCAGCCGATCCCCCGGGTCAGCCTCAACTGGCTGTTGATCGCTCAGGCGCTGGTGATCGTGCCGTTTGCCCTGCACATCCCTGTCTCCCTCATTGTGTTGTGGCTGGTCTGCACCTTCTGGCGCATCCAGATCTTCCGCATGCGGGTGCGGATGCCGGGGACCTGGGTGAAATCCGGGTTGCTGGTCGGCACCGCAGGCGGGATCTTCCTCGCGCGAGGCAGTCTGGTGGGGCTGGACGCCGGAGCGGCGCTGCTGATCGCTGCGTTCATCCTGAAGATGCTGGAGATGCAGACCCGCCGCGATGCGCTAGTGCTGATCTTTCTGGGCTTCTTCTGCGTCGCCGTTGGCTATCTGTTCGAGGATGCGCTGCTCTGGGGGCTGTTCACCCTGCTGCCCATCGCGACCTTGCTCGCCGCGTTGATCGGCTTGCAGCAATCGAACCTGTCGAATAAACCGGCGGGCACCCTGATGCTGGCGAGCAAGCTGCTGTTGCAGGCGGTGCCGCTCATGTTGCTGCTGTTTCTGTTCTTCCCGCGCCTCGATCCGCTCTGGTCGTTGCCCCAGCCCAGCAACAAGGCGTTGACTGGCCTCTCCGACAGCATGGCACCGGGTGACATCGCCGAGTTGAGCAAGTCCGCCGCTCTGGTGTTCCGCGCCAGTTTCGAGGGGGCGGTGCCGCCGCGCAATCAGCAATACTGGCGCGGGCTGACCCTGGAGCAATTCGATGGCAGACGCTGGTCGCAGTCTTCTCGAGCGCAAGTGCCGGACGCTCCCGACTGGCGCAAGCAAGGAGAAAAGCTCAGCTACAGCATCGTCATGGAGCCGACCGGGAAGCCTTGGTTGATGACCCTGGACGTGGGCGAGACCGATCTCGCGGGGGTTCGTCAGATGAGCGATTTCCGCTGGCAACGCCGACGCCCCGTCGAGCAATCGATGCTCTATAACGTGAACTCCTGGCCTGACGCCGTGCGCGAAACCGCGCTCAGCGATGGCGGGCGCCTGCAGGATCTGCAACTGCCGGCCAAAGGCAATCCAGAAGCGCGAGAGTGGGCCGCCGACCTGCACCGGCGCTATCCGAAACCCGACGCGCTGGTCGATGCCATGCTGTCGTATTTCACTGAACAGCCTTTCCACTACACGCTGAAACCGCCGCAGCTGGGGCCCAACAGCATCGACGATTTCCTGTTCGCCAGCCGCGCCGGTTTTTGCGCCCATTACGCGGGCGCGATGACCTTCGTCCTGCGCGCGGCCGGTATTCCCGCCCGTGTGGTGGCGGGCTATCAGGGCGGTGAGCTGAATCCGGATGGCAACTACATCAGCGTGCGCCAGTTCGACGCCCACGCCTGGGTCGAGTACTGGCAGGCGGGTGTCGGCTGGCGCAGCGTCGACCCCACCGCCGCCGTGGCGCCTGCACGAATCGAACAGGGGCTGGAGCAGGCTCTCGCCGCGGATGAGGACTTCCTCGCCGACTCGCCCATGTCTGCATTGCGTTATCGGCATCTGGCCTGGCTGAACTCGATCCGCCTGAGTTGGGATAACCTCAACTACGGTTGGCAACGCTGGGTTCTGGGTTATCAGGGCCAGCAACAATTGCAGGTGCTGGGCCGCTGGTTCTCCGGCTTCGAAACCCCGGTGTTCGCTGCTGGCGCGCTGGTGATTCTCGGTTTGCTGGCGTTGTGGCTATTCAAGCCCTGGCGTCGTGAGAGCGACTCACAGCTGCGCCTGTTCAACGCGTTCGAACGACTGCTCGCCCGTCATGGTCTCAGACGTCAACAAGGCGAAGGTGCGCAAGCCTTTGCCCGCCGAGCCGCGCAGCGTTTTCCTGCGCACGCCGAGGCCATCGAAGGCTTTGCCGAAGAGTTCGAAGCCCAACGTTATGCCGGTATATCCGGCTCGGTCGGCCATTTGCGCCGGCGTTTGAAATATCTGCGCCGCAGTCTGCCCTGGCGCTTGTCGGCGGTGAAAGACAAGCAGCCTTAATGCTGGATAAGGAGTCACACATGTCTGCCATGGTCGATCACCTGATCGCCGAGATTCTCAGTCTCAACGTCAAGTTGCTGGCCTGTCACGCGCGGCTGGCGGCGTCCACCGACAGTGAGGCGCTTCACGATCTGCGTACCACTGTGCGACGGCTGCGCAGTGTGTTGCGGCCCTTGCGTGGATTACCCGGGATGGACCAGGTCGAGGAGGCTGCCAAAGGGGTTGGCGAACTGACTACGCCGCTGCGCGACATGCAGGTGCTGGCGGCATTTCTGACTGAGCAGGGCCACGATCAGGCGGCGTCGAAACGCACCAGGCATCTGCAATCAGCCTGCCCGAAGGTCGCCACGTCTGCCGAACTCAACCGGCTGTTCGGTGTGCTGGACCAATTGCCCTCGTTTCTGCGCGCCCAACAACGTCACGGGTTGCTGAAAAAGCTGCGTCAACGCATCGAAAAACGCATGGACAAGCAGTGGAAGAAGTTGCGCGAAGCCATGGCCGATCCGGCTCACGACCGGCATCGCTTGCGCTTGCTGATCAAGCGCGTGCGTTATGCCGCCGAGGCGTACCCCGAGCTCAGTCATCAGCCGGCCGGCATGCAAAAAAGGCTCAAAGCCGCGCAGGGCGCATTGGGTGACTGGCACGATCACCTGCAGTGGCTGGCCCAGGCGCAGCAGCAGTCGGACCTGGCGCCGTGCGTCGCCGGGTGGGAGTTGGGCATTCTGCGCGCCGAAGAAAAGTCGGACAAAGCGCTCGACCGCCTGTTTCAGGCCTGCTTTGGTGACGCTCCAGCCCATTGACCCCGATCAAGCCGCAGGATTGGCAGTTATGAACCCTGTCCTGCGGCCGACGCCTCGCTACCATCTGGAGATGTTCGTCATCGGCCACATGGAGTGCGCATGAAATTCTCCGAATTGCTCGACGCTGTTCGCGACAACCCCCAGGCCGTGACGATTCCGGCGTCCTGGTCCCAGGGGCGCTCGTGCTTCGGCGGGCTGATGGCGGCCCTGCAATATGAAGCCATGCGGGCGAAAGTCCCGGCGGATCGGCCTATTCGCTCACTGGCGATCTGTTTTGTCGGCCCTCCGGCAATCGATATACCGATCTCGTTCGAGGTGGAAATCCTGCGCGAGGGCAAGGCGGTCAGCCAGGTGCTCGGGCGGGCGGTGCAGAATGGCGAGACCATGACCCTGATCCAAGGCAGTTTCGGTGCGGCCCGTGAGTCGATGATCGCTGTTCAGGCCGAGCCCGCGCCGCAATTCAAGCCCGTCGAAGACGTGCCGCCATTCCCCTTCATTCCAGGCGTCATGCCCGAATACCTGCGATTTATCGACATGCGCTGGGCATTGGGCGGGTTGCCGTACACCAATACCAAGTCGCCAGCCATCGGCGGCTATGCGCGGCTGAAGGATGTCGAAGAAGAGAAACTCACTGAGGCCCATTTGCTGGCGCTTGCGGACACTTGGCCACCCGCGGTTTTGCCGCACCTGAACAAACCGGCGCCGGGCAGTTCGCTGACCTGGACCATCGAGTTCGTGCAGCCGTTGCCGGAACTGACCACTCATGACTGGACGCAATACCGCGCCGTGATCGAGCATGCGCGCGATGGCTACGGGCACGTGGCTGCGGGGCTGTGGACGCCGAAAGGGGAGTTGGTGGCGATCAGTCGCCAGACAGTGACGGTTTTTGGTTAGGAAGGCAGCTTGAAAGGGCGGGCTGAGAGACGCCGGGTGAAGGTTGTTGCACGAGGGATTACGCTGAATTGGGGAGCTGCCCCGAGACCTTACTGGCCTCGGGTTTTGATGGCCTGCGCTGCGATCAGGCCGAGTATGCCGATGCCAGCAGACGTTACGCTGGAATTCAGCGCCGCATCGAGCAACAACAAGCCCGAGACGATGGACAGCGGGAACGCCATGGACGACAGCACCAGCTTCGACGAAAGGCCGTACTTGTTGGCCGAGAAGAAGTCTTCAAGGTGCAGGTTGGAAATGAACTTGGGCATGATGATGACCTCGTGAAGCCTGAATAAGAACTGTTTTCGATGAGTTCAGAATAGGCCCGCCGTCGTACGACGGCGAATCGAGGTTTGCTATCGGTGTCATAGCCAGCATGAGGGAAAGCAATGGGTTCGCGGCTCAAGCCGTAACTGCCCGATTGCCGTGTTCAATTCTCTGGCCAGGGTCGCCAGTTCATCGCTGGTACTGGCCGCGTCCACGGTCTGGCGCGCAGTGCGTTCGGTGACGTCACGAACGCGGCAAGCCCTGCTGCTCTGGGAGGTTAAACAGTGGGCAACGAGAAGAACGACCGGGCGCAGGCGGTGGTGTGGGCGGCAACGTCTTCTAGGGTTTCCCCGCGATGCAGCGCCACTTCGCGCAGCACTTCGGGCAAATAGGCCGGTTCGTTGCGGCCGTTTTTCGGCTTCGGACGCAGGCTGCGCGGCAACAGATAAGGCGCATCGCTTTCCAGCATCAGCCGCCCCCGGGGGATCTCCCGAACCAGCGGGTGCAAATGTGTACCCCGGCGCTCGTCGCAGATCCAGCCGGTGATGCCGATGTGCAGGTCCATGTCCAGATAGCTGAACAGCGCGCGTTTCTCGCCGGTGAAACAATGCACCACGGCGGCGGGCAAATGATCGCGGTAGTCGCGCAGGATCGCCAGCAGCCGCTCGTCGGCATCACGCTCATGCAAAAACACCGGCTTTTTCAGGGCGACCGCCAGGGCGAGATGCGCTTCGAAAACTTTTTCCTGTTGCGGACGCGGCGAAAAATCGCGGTTGAAATCCAGCCCGCATTCGCCGACTGCGCACACCGAATTTTCTTTGAGCAGGGCATGCAACTGTTTCTCGGTGTCGAGTGTCCAATCGCTCGCCGAATGGGGGTGTACCCCGGCGGTGCTGAATAATCGCTGGCCGCTTTCGTCCATTTGGCGGCACATCTGCAGAGCCTGTTCGCTGGTCTCGACGCTGGTGCCAGTGAGGATCAACTGAGCCACGCCCGCAGTGTATGCACGGTCGAGAACGTCTCGCTCTTTTGAGGCAAAGCTTGGGTTGGTCAGATTGACGCCGATGTCGATTAGTTGCATGGTGCTACCTCAGGCCGGAGGCCGAGAAGAATACCAGAGCGATTGAAGCGATAAAAAACAAGCAGACTCAACTGCTTAGAATTATTAGATCCCTGTGATGTTGCTGCTGCGGAACCTGTCCGCAGCGCTGGCGACTGGCCAACACAGACTTCAAGCCCGTTTTTTCGGCATTTTCCCGGAGCGTCAATGATCCGAGCCTCTCTGATCTCGTTGCTGTGTCTTTTACTGGTTCCGACCCACGCCCAGGCGCGTCCTGCCGGGCCGCCGGTGGTCATCAAGAAAACTCAGGTCCGCGACCTCGCCGCCATTCGCAGCAGCAAGGTCTTGCGCGTGCTGGTCAACCAGAGCCGCAACAGTTCCGGTGAAGTGCAAGGCCAGCCCATCGGGGTCGAGTACCGCCGTCTGCAAGCGTTCGAGCAATACCTCAACGGCCACGCCCGCGATGGCCAGAAAGTTTCCCTCAAACTGATCCCCAAAGCCAAAGACCAATTGCTCGCTGCGCTGCAACGCGGGGAGGGCGACATGGTTGCGCCCGGCGAACTGCTTGATGCCAGCGCCGCTCACTACGTCGATGCCACCGAACCTGTGGTAAGCCACGTGCCGTTGGTGGTGGTCGGGGTTCGCGGGGAGCGCAGTTTCAAACGCGCCGAGCAACTGTCGGGGCGCACACTGATGCTGGCCAACGGCAGTGCGGCGGACGAAGCCATCATTCAACTGAATCAGAAGCTGGCACTGCGCAAGTTGCCGCCGGTAAAGATCGAGTGGGTCGACCCGAGCCTTGCGGTTGAAGACGTGCTGGAAATGGTTCAGGCCGGGATTTATCACCTGACTGTGGTCGAGCAGCCGATTGCCGAGCGTTGGGCGAAGGTCATGCCCAAGCTGCGCGTCGACCGCTCGCTGGCGCTCAGCGATCCGGGCGACATGAACTGGTTCGTGCGCAAGGACGCCGTGATGTTGCATGCCACGGTCGACCGATTCCTGGAAACCTACGAGCCGCCCGCCAATCAGGACATCGCGTTCCAGAAGGCCTACAAGGATCTTTACCGCGTCCACTATCCCCTGGCACGTGAAGATCGCCAGCGTCTGGAGAAATTGCGCCCAACCCTGCAACGTCATGCCGACGCGCAGAAAATGGACTGGCTTGACCTCGCCGCCCTGGCCTTCAAGGAGTCGCAACTGAACCCGACCGCCAAGGGCGGCAGCGGCGCCACGGGGCTCCTGCAGATCACGCCTTCAGCGGCGCAACGGGTGGGCGTGGGCAATATCCACGATGTTGACGGGAATGTTCAGGCGGCGAGCAAGTATCTGGCGATGATCCGGCGCAAGTTTTTCGCCAGCCCCCGGATCAATGAGCGCGAGCGCACGGCGTTCACGCTCGCAGCGTACAACCTGGGGCCCGAGCGGGTGCAGGCGATGCGCACCCAGGCCAAACGTCAGGGCCTGAACCCCAATCAGTGGTTCTTCCAGGTCGAACGGGTGGCGATGGAGCAGGTGGGGATGGGTGTGGTCAGCTACGTTAATAGTGTGAACAAGTACTATCTGGCGTACGACCAGGAGCGCAGTTCGCTGGAGAGTCCTTCACAGCGTAAAGTGGCTGTTCGCGATTAATCTAGTATTTCGATATTGATGACGCGTTTTTTGCGGTATTCATATTTGTTAATCCGATTATCATGGCGCCACTTTCTTCTTCCCAAATGGAATTAAACGCCATGAACACTCAACTCAAATCGCTGTTCAACACCCGCGCTGGCTACGGCATCGCCATCTTGCGCATTCTGGTCGGCATCATCTTCATGGCTCACGGCAGCCAGAAATTGTTCGGCATGTTTGGTGGTTATGGTCTGGAAGGCACCGGTCAGTACATGGCCAGTCTGGGTCTGAATCCGGGCTATCTGATGGCTTTGTTGTCGGGCAGTGCCGAGTTCATCGGTGGTCTGGCGCTGTTCCTTGGTCTGCTGGTGCGTCCTGCTGCTGTTGTGTTGATTGTGATGCTGGTGGTGGCGATCCTGTCGGTGCATATCCATAACGGGCTGTTCATGGCCAACAACGGTTACGAGTTTGGCCTGGCGTTGTTGGGTGCGGCGATTGCGGTGCTGGTGGAAGGCGCTGGACGGGTTTCGCTGGATCGGGTGATCGCCACTAAGTAACGATTGATGCTTTATCGAGAATCCCGGTCTTTCTGAGATCGGGATTTTTTTGTCAGCTGGCTTTTGGCTTTGCGTGTGTATTCATTATCGGTGTTGACGCCGATTCACCTTTGCGCGCTTACAGCGGGTCACTCTCGAAAAGCGCGAAAGTGACCAGAACGCTCTTGCTTCTGGTTTGGCAACACCGTCGCCGTCGTTCCTTAACGAAGGCGACCTCACTTGCGCCACCGCCGGCAAGCCGGGCTGCGACAGGGTTATGTGTCGAGCTGAGGTTGTAGAGTTCAGCACCATCCCTGTGGGAGAAGCGGGAGCTGTGCGACAGCAGCGATAGCGGTGGGCCAGTTGCAGACAGGGTATTTGCAGACCGCATCGTCCGAGTCGCGGCCCGTACCGTCGCACAACTCCAGCGTCTCCCCATATAAGGGCCGTCCAAGATAATGGATCTGAACGTAATCCCCACCATTGCACCGCCAATTGACAATCCCCACACCGCTTCTCTAGGATGCTGCACATGCGCCGATTTAAACAGCTACTTGCGGGGCGCCGGATGTCGTGAACACGTCATCGAAATACCGCTAAAGCGCTGGTTCGGTGTTGCCTCTCACCGCTGCCCAGCGGAACACTGAGGCAGAGAAACCACACTATGAGCAGCACCCCCAGCCCACGCCCCCTCGTCCGTCTGGCACCTATTGCCAGCCAGTTCACCCGTCGTAATCCCAAGATCCTCCTTGGCGGCTCCCATCAGCCAACGCTGCTGCGTTACCTGGATGGCTGGCCCCGTCGCCAGCACGGGCCCCACGCCTTCCTGATCCAGTTCATCGACACCCACGACTCTCTCGAACGTTTCACCAACGACCAGTTCGACCTCGCCGTGGTTCAGGCGCCAGATGCCGAACACGCTGAATCCGTGATTCGACACCTGACCCGCATTGCCCGGCAGGGCCTGATTACGCGCTGCTGATGGACCCTGCAGATTCGCAGGCGCGATCTACCCTCTGCGGCCATCTGTTGGCAACGGAAGATCAAGAGCGATGGAAAAGGGGACATTCTTCAGGCGTTTACCGTCGACTTCAGTAAACGCCCATGCTGTTTTGAATCAAAGGCCCCGCTGCATTGCGCAGACGGTACCGCTGTGACATTCGCGGACGGTGGTTCAACGCACCATCAACACCACACGACCGCGCACCGGGTCTTCATCCAGATGGTTGTGCGCCTTGCCGAACTGCTCGAACGGCCAGGTGCGATGGATGTCCGGTTTGAGCAGGCCCTGAACGGTCAGCTCATTGATGGTGTCCAGCGCACGTTTCATCGCCGCCGTGTCCTGTTCGATACCCAACTCCGGTTTGCCGGTGAAGTTCTCCAGGCAGTGCACGAAAAAACGCATGTTCTTGCGGAACGCCTGCAGTGCAGGGAACGGCGTCTTGTTGCCGCCGCGCAAGCCATACAGCACCAGGCTGCCGCGGGGTGCGAGGACGTCACCGAGCATCGACATCTGCATGCCGCCGAAACCGTCGAACACCGCCTCGATACCCTGGCCTTTGGTCAGTGCGGCAATGCGCAGGCAAATGTCGTCTTCGTCCGTAACGATCACTCGCTCGGCACCGTTCGCCAGCAGGTATTCGCGGTGTTCCGCGTGCTGGGTCGCTGCGATCACCCGCAGACCAAGCGCCTTGCCCAGTTGAACGAAAGCGATTCCCGGGCTATAGGCGGCGTCGGTGACCAGCACGGTCTGGCCGGGCTGCACTTTTGCCAGATCGACGAAGGCGAAGTACGCCAGCAACATGGGCGTGTAATGCACGCTGGCCTCGACCGGCGTCAGGACGTCCGGGTAGCGGGTCAGGGCGTTGCGCGGTACCAGTACATGATCGCCGCACACGGGGTAGTCGTTGGCGCTCATGGCCTTGAAGCTGGCGACCTTGTCACCGACTTGCAAATCGGTCACGCCAGAGCCTACGGCTTCGACGATCCCGGCCATTTCGCTGCCAATGCCAGCAGGCAGTTGCACATTGCTCAGGCCCAGATTCTGCCGCCACAACACGTCGTCCCAGCTGATGCCGATGGCCTCGGCACGAACCAGCACTTCCTGTGGACCGGGGGACCGGTCAGGCTGCTCCTCGCAACTGAGCACATCGGCTTTGCCGAAGCGATGAAATTTGATGGCGCGTGACATTTCCAACCTCGACTCATTTGATTAAGGATGTAATGACTGTATCGACGTAGGGCTATTCGCACTATTTCTCTCTGTCGATACCCGACATGTCCGTTATCAATTCGGGTTTATGGAACTCTCGGGGATTGATGGCGCAAATGGTGGAGGCAAGCCTTATGCTGAGGGCGCAGGCGCTCTCATTCATTTTTCGAACGAAAAGGACTGAAAATGTCGTGTGATGCTCGCTTCAGACAGGCGTGTGAGCAGTTGGGGTATGACTTCGATGGCGAGATCAGGATTGGAGGCAATTACGTGCCGCTGATTCGTCACGAGGATCAGATTTACATCAGCGGGCAGATTCCGCGAGTGGGTGACACCGTGGTGGTCACCGGCCGAGCGGGCGCCGATGTGACCCTGGAGCGGGCGCAACTGGGGGCGAAAATAAGTGCCTTGCGCGCCATGGCCTTGCTGCAACGCAGCCTGGGCAGCCTCGACAACATCAAACGTGTGCTGCGCATGACGCTGTTCGTGCAATGCACTGACACCTTCACCCAGCAGAGCGAGGTGGCTGACGGCGCATCGGAGCTGCTGTTCTTCGTGTTCGGTGAAGCAGGCGCCCATACCCGCAGTTCGGTGGGCGTCTTTCAGCTGCCGAAGAACGCCACGGTGGAGATGGATCTGATTGCGGTGGCGGAGCCGGACTGAGCGCAGGGATTCACTGCCCCCATTCAGTCAGCGCACACTCCACGAAATGCCTGACTTTGGGCAGTCGATAGCGATCCTGCGGGTACATCAGCCACATCGGGCGACTGGGAGGCTGATACTGCTGCAGCAACGGCTCCAGCCTGCCTGCTTGCAGGTCTTCGCTGACCAGCACATCGGGCAGCATGGCAATGCCCATGCCTGACAACGCTGCCTGACGCAAGGCGGGTGAGCTGTTGACGATCATCGAGCCCGACACCGGGATCTCCATCACACCTTCCGGCCCCGTGAGCTTCCATAGCTTGTCGGCGGCGCGCCAGTCATCGCCGGCCGGGTAGGCGAACGCCAGGCAGTTGTGATCGCCAAGGTCTTCGGCGCGCAGCGGCGTTCCCCGGCGTTGCAGATAGTCTCTCGACGCGCAAATGGTCAGCGTGTAATCGCGCAGAGGTCGTGCGATCAGCGCAGAAGATTCCGGGACACCGAGGCGAATGGCGGCGTCGAAGCCGTGCTCTACCAGGTCCATCAACTGATTGCTCAGCACCACTTCCACTTTGATTTGCGGGTAGCGTTGAATGAAATCGCTGAGCATCGGCGACAGCCGTTCAGCGCCAAACGCAGGCGGGGCGGTGATCCGCAATGTACCGCTGGGCTGAGTTTGTGCCTGTTCGGCCATGCGCTCGGAATCGTTCACCAGCGCCAGCACTTCCACACAGCGGCGGTAATACTGCGTCCCGAACTCTGTGAGGTTTTGTCTGCGCGTGGTGCGTTGCAACAGGCTCACGCCCAGTCGTTGCTCCAACGCCTTGAGGTGATTGCCGACCATGGTCGTCGACATTTCGCACTGTCGCGCGGCGGCCGTCATGCTCCCGCTTTCCACGACTTTGACAAACACGGCCATGGCCTGGAAAACGTCCATTATCAATCTCTGCTTTAAAGTCACTGAAGTAAGTCGATCTTTATACAGCAAATCGGGTTAACGATACTGGCTGCATCCCACCGTGATGGAGCTTCGAACATGACCGCCGCCTGCCTGATGAACACCTACAAACCGCTGCCACTGAGTTTCGTCCGGGGCGAAGGCGCGCGACTCTGGGACAACAGCGGCCGTCAGTACCTGGACGCCGTGGCGGGGGTGGCCGTGACCAATGTCGGCCACAGTCACCCGTGGATCGTCTCGGTGATCTGCGAACAGGCGGGGTTACTCCTGCACACCTCCAATCATTACCGCATCGACTGGCAACAGCGGCTGGCGGAGAAGCTTACGCGGCTGTCTGGCCTGGAGCAGGTGTTCTTCAACAATTCCGGCGCCGAGGCCAACGAAACTGCGCTCAAACTGGCGCGTCTGTATGGCTGGGCCAAAGGCATCGAACGGCCTCTGGTGATGGTCATGGAAAATGCGTTCCACGGTCGCACCCTCGGCACACTGTCGGCCAGCGATAACGGCACGGCGCGCCTGGGGTATCACCCGATGTCGGGTGAGTTCGTCAAGGTCGCGTTCGGCGACATGGACGCCATTCGGCAGGCCGCGCGGGTCTATGGCGAGCGCATCGTCGCGGTGATGCTGGAGCCGATCCAGGGCGAGGGCGGGGTTGCGCTGCCGCCGCCGGGTTATCTCAAAGCCCTGCGCGCGCATTGCAGCAACAACGGCTGGCTGATGATCCTCGACGAAATCCAGACCGGCATCGGCCGCACCGGTCGCTGGTTCGCGCATCAGCACGACGGCATCGTCCCGGACGTCATGACCCTGGCCAAAGCACTGGGCAATGGCATTCCCATCGGTGCCTGCGTGGCATCGGCGGCCGTGGCGCGGTTGTTCACGCCAGGCAGTCACGGCAGCACATTCGGCGGCAACCCGCTGGCCTGTCGCGTGGGCTGCACCGTGCTGGATATCATCGAGCAGCAGGGCTTGCTGAACAACGCCGCAGGGCAGGGCGAACGCCTCGTGGTGCGATTGCGCGAAGCCTTGCACGGGCATCCGGATGTGGCGGGTGTTCGGGGCCTGGGTCTGATGGTCGGGATCGAGCTGAATCGGCCCATCCGTGACCTCTGCCTGAAGGCCGCACAGGACCATGGCGTGCTGATCAACGTCACGCGGGGGCAGACGATTCGCTTGTTGCCGCCATTGATCATCGATGAGGCGGATGTGGAGATGATTGTGGGTGGGGTGGTTGGGGCGTTGGAGTAGACCAAAAACCGCGGTACCGATCACTCCGAAATGGCTTCAAACGTCCGGGCTGTTAACGTTCCTGTGGGAAAGCTGCTGGAGGTTACAACAGTGGCGAAGCGGTGATTCAGGCTGGTAGATACTGACTGACCCACCGCCATCGCTGCCGTCGTAAACTCCGGCGTCTCCCACAGGATCCGCGGCGTTTGCATGAACAGCGCCGGCCTTCAAACATGCCGCGTGAACAACTCCGACGTCCAGAGACCCCGGACCCTGTGGGAGCTGCTGGGAGCTTACGACAGTGGCGAAGCGGTGATTCAGGCTGGTAGATACTGACTGACCCACCGCCATCGCTGCCGTCGTAAACTCCGGCGTCTCCCACAGGATCCGCGGCGTTTGCAT
>Ga0308159_1001922_pt1 | contig 26250 bp, 22 predicted proteins | sample PhyCR1_FD_201040 | JGI IMG/M metagenome (GOLD analysis project Ga0308159, IMG submission 201040) | Phyllosphere microbial communities from UC Gill Tract Community Farm, Albany, California, United States - DLSLC.R1 | ecosystem: Host-associated > Plants > Phyllosphere > Unclassified | place: USA...
GGCTCGTAGTCGGTGCGTCCCTCACAGGAGACAAATCCTTCGGATTTGCTCCGGCACTACACGTAAACCGCAACGCGGTTTACGCAGACGCGAAATTTGGCAATGCCAAATTCGCTTGGCGCGGGGTGGAGCAGCCCGGTAGCTCGTCAGGCTCATAACCTGAAGGCCGCAGGTTCAAATCCTGCCCCCGCAACCACTGAGACTTGTAACAGCATCCATTGCTGCTCACGCTCGGCCAGCAAGGCTTCGCAGCGGTGCAGGAATTTTGTTCTGTCGGCAAGTGACTTGAACTCTCCAGCAAAACGTATGCGGGCGAACTGCGAAGATTGTTGATGCCGCAGGTCACACGAGACCTCACGCCAGGCTTCCTGGGCGGCCAGAATCGCGGCGAGGCGACCGTGAATGGTCAGTTCCGCCGTCTTGCCACCCGACGATGGCGCGATGACCACCTTTTGCACGAGCTGGCGGGTTATCGATATCCAGGTCTCCTCGACACCGTTCTCTCGGGTTGACAGCATGGTCTTGACGGCGGCTATCGCGCCTTTGAGCAAGCCAGCATTGAGGGGTGGGCTCACGGCAGGCGTGGATGTGGTCGGTGCGGAAGTCAACTTCGCGGCCAATGACAGTCGCTGCTGTTCCAGTTCATCGAGCATATGATCAAGTGCAGGGATAGCAGCGTGCCCTGCCATCAGACGTTCCGCGATCTTCTCGCCGATTGCCTTTTGCTTCGTTTCAATCGTTTTGATCTCGCCACGGAGATGTTCAGGCTCCATCAGTGCCCGTTGCTGTCCGCGTTCGACGGCCGCCTTGATGTTGCGGTTGATCCGGTCGAGATTGTCGGCACCCAGCAAATTGTCCGGCACGGCGGACACGACCCGCTCTTCCAGTTCGAAGCGGCTGATGGTCTTGCTGTTGGTGCAGACAATTCCGCCGAGATGGTCGATCGGCAGCTTCTTCTGCCGGTTTGTACAGCCATATCGATCCTTCGCCATAATGGCATAGGGCCCGAAACAGTGAGCGCATTCGAGGATGCCGCTCAGCAGATATTGCGGCCGGTGAGCCTTGTTCAGGCGGTTTGTTGTCGTATGGGAAAAGCTTTGCTCGACTTCCATCTGCCGCTTTTTGACCGCGGACCAGAGCGCATCGGAGACAATGCGCAGCTCGGGTTGTCCGCTTACGACCCATTCATCTTGATTGTTCGGGCGCGAAACCCGCCTCTCGCTATCGGGGTTCTTGCGGTATTCGCGCCGGTTCCAGACCACTCTGCCGATATAGAGTTCGTTGTTCAGGATCCCGGTACCGCGGCTGACATGTCCGCGAATGGCCGTGTCGCGCCATTTGGCTCCGCGTGGTCCAGGTACGGCCGGGACACGGCTGTTGAGTTCGACAGCAATGTCTTTTGGCGAACGGCCCTTGGCGTATTCCTCGAAAATCCAGATGATGATACGGGCTTCGGCGTCGGCGACCTCGCGCAGACCTGGAATGCGGTCTCCGCGTTCGTCATAGGCCTGCTTTACGCGGTATCCATAGGCAATGCCGCCGGCAGCCTTACCCTTCTGGACGGTGGTCCTCATACCTTCGCGCGTACGGTAACGTCCTTGCTCAACGGTCTCTTGACTGAGGACCGCGCTGAGGTGCATCTCGATATCGGATATGCGGGCGTTGGCTCTTGCGGTCCAAATCTCGACATCGTGATAGCTCAGCTTTTTGCCGATCTGCGCGCAGTGGGCAACGTCACGCGAGAGCCGGTCGACCGACAGGCAAAGCACGATGTCAATGCCGCCGCGTTCTACACGCCGCAGCACCTGCTGGATGCCGGGCCTGCGCTTGTAGCTCGTGCCACTGACGGCGCTGTCGTGAAGGGTGTCGACGAGACGCCAGTCGTGCTGGGCAATGGTTGCCTGACACCGTTCAAGCTGCGTCTCGATCGACTGATCGTCCTGGCGATCGGTCGAATAGCGTGCGTAAACTAGGACATTCTTGGTCATGGAGCCCCCTTATCAGGTGGTACCTAGGGAGAAGCCAGGCCCGATACAAGCGATGGGCTCCGGTGGCGGGCGTAGATACTCAAGGCCTCGCCGATACAATCGCAAACGCCGTTAAATGAAGTAATGGGGGGAGATATCTCACTTGCCTGAAAACGACGTTTGTGAGAGTCCCCTAGGTCAAATGGTTCCATCCTTCGGTGCATCGGTGTCGCCGTCGTTGATGTGATTGCCTGCCCAAAGATGTGGTTTGCGGTGGAAATCCCAGCCGCCATCGACATAGCGGTCGATGAGATCCCCTAGCGCCCGGTCTGACGCCGCCGGATCAAATCCTTGCTCAACCAGTTTCTCTAAAATCGCTACCTCGACTTTGTTCATCCGGGCCGGATTTCCTTCCCGCTCGGCGAGCTTCGATGTGTTGACAATCAACCACTGCAGCGCGATCCGAGCGATATCGTCGCGGCCGGGGCGTCGTTGCATCTTCTGCTCATCGCGATATTCCTGTTGCCTCGCTCTCTGCTCTCGCAGTCGTGTCGCCTTGGATTTAGCCATCATCGCCTCCCGCAAACGCCGTTCGCCCGAGAATCGAATCTATCGTTCGTTGAATCGATGACTGTCGATGTTGAGACGAAAAAGATTGCGCATGGAGCACGGCAGACAATCGGGTCGGAGCATGGCCGCTAAGGGAGGCTGCCGCATACCGGATGAAGTCGATGGCCTGATTGGTCATTGTCATGGCCATTCAACTCCGTTCAAATGGTCAACAAAGGCGATGTCAGGAAATCCCTGGCGGAGCACCTTGATCATCCAGTCACAGGTGTCCATCTCGGAAAAGCGTCCAGGCTCATAGGGAACGAAGATCCCTGGAAGATATCTCGCCTGGTGGACTGACATCCAGCAGAAGCCCTCAAAACAAACAGCGTCATTCTCACTACGCGGATCTGATCGGATGAACGCTGCGGTCGCGTCCCGCGTTATCGTCTGTACTGCTTTGGCCGTATTTTTTTTGACGGAGACGACGAAGCGGGGGGTGCGCCCGTAGTCCTCCTCAAAAATCTGCATCTGATACGAATAATCGAAAATGCATCCGTCATCGATGAACACCAGTGTTCTGTAGATGTGGATGTACCCGGCAAGGTCCGGATGGGGCTGCACTAACTTACCCAGAAGTCGCACCGAGCCCGCCTTGAAGCGGCTCAAGGTCTTTGTCGCAAGGCTCTGGAGCGCGGCTTCGTGTTCCCTAGACAGCGTGGATACCCAGTCGCGGTCAAATGCGTCGCCGGTGCAGGCATTCTCCTTGATGTCAGTCGACGTCAAGGTCAAAGTGATGTCCGTGCCGACGGGCACCGGCTGGCTGCCGTAGATGACAGCATCGTCACTTAGAAATGGCTGGATTTGGCCAAACGAGTTTGACTTGTTGGTGTTGAGATCGTGCCTCAGCTCCATGGTGTGAGTTCCATGCTGACCAGTGGATAGAGTTCGGTAGTTCTCATCGAAAAGGAATACGAAATCGTATATATGCGCGCGGGCGCGACTGAGGTTAAGCGCTTGTTCATTTGGGGAGATCTGTGTTGAAACCTTAATTAGGCTGTGGCCAATCCGTAAGTCTGTCAAGTGTAAGAAAATCTTCTGGTAGCTTCTCCCAACCAAGGACTGGTCTGGATACCTTGTGTCTGGGCGACCGGGCTCACCTTTCCCTGGGGGAAGACAATAAAAGCCTCCAAACAGGTCTCGAACACATGGTGGGTTGAATCTGCGGCAAACGCGGTTACCGTTTGAATCGACTATATCCAATACGGAATCAGTAAAGTCGAAGCCGGTGTTTGACCGAGAAGCGCCGACGAATGTATTTGAATCGCGTACTGCCCGCCTCGAATCGGAAGTATCAGGCTTTGAATCGACGGTGTGCAAAGTATTTTAACGTAAGTTAACGTGTCCTGATCTGCTCGTGCGGTAGCGCACGGTATCTTACGTTCGGATGCGTGCAATACGTTGGCAAGACCCATAAAATTGCTGCGTCTTACCCAGTACGGGGCCAAAGTCAGCGCCGCAAAGTTGCCCCCCGGACATTCGCGTCCGGGGTGTCGAAGCTGTCAGGCTTCGCGCTTCGTTTTATGCATTGTTGAGCGTATCGCACTGAGATGTGCCTGGCTCCGCAGTTCAGCTTCGATTGCTGAAACCCGTTCGGGCGACAGTCTGCCGGTAACAATCAGTTCCTCAATCAATCGGTCGATCAACAACCGTTCCTCCGAGAGGATCGCGCTGGCGCGTCGCAGTTCCATCTTCAACACGTGATCAACGCGAGCGCGAAGGTGGGGGTCGTTCCGCCGCAGACGCTCAAGATCGTCGTCATCGGCTACTTTGCTAAAAAGCAGCCTCTCACCCATTCCGAACTGCGTCTCCGCAAGCGTTGCCAATCGTGTCGCCATGCCGAGATCAGAGCGATCATCGCCGCCCGCGCCGTCTCCAGTCGTTCCGAGTATCAGTTGCTCTGCCGCGATGCCTGCGAGGCAGACAGCTATTTGATTGAGATAAAATTTTTGATCGCGGCGTTGAAAAGGGGTCATTTCGAAGACCGCTTGCCCGCCGGTCGATATCGACCGACCCGCCAGGACGCGATCCGCAAGCTCCGTTCCGAGATATATGCCGTGGTTGAGACGCAGCCCAACAATCGTGTGCCCGACCTCGTGAATTGCATTGGCTCGCAGGTACGCTTGGTCGAGTCGAACAACTTCCGGCAGTGCGGCGGCGACATCACCCAACAGGACATCCCTTCCCGCGCGCCGGGCAATCCGCTTGGCGTCGCGTACAGCCTTTGCGAGATCCGCTCCGGACATGCCCTCGGTGCATGCGGCCAGCGCCGAAAGATCGCCAACCGAAATTGTCTGATTCAGTTGCTGATTAAGGAGAGCGATCCGATCCGACGCATCGGGCAGGGGGACCTCGACATGCTTGTCCAGCCGTCCCGCCCTGACGATCGCGGGATCGATACGCCCTGGATTGTTAGTCGCGCCGACCACGACAACGCCCTCGCGACCCTCTATCCCATCAAGGCATTCGAGTAGCGCATTGATAACTTGAACGGAGTAGTCGCGACGATCATGCGTGAAGCTGTTTCGGTCGCCGAAACTATCCGCCTCATCAATGAAAAGGATCGAAGGCGCTTCATCCTTTGCACGCGCAAAATCCCTGCGCATGGCCTTGAGCAGGTCGCCGAGATGACCGCATGCTTGCCACTGCCCGAGAGACGCCGCGATCAGATTGGCGTTGCATTCCTTTGCCAGTGCTTTGGCGAAGATTGTCTTTCCGACGCCGGGCGGCCCGGAGAGGATAATCCCGCGATCGACTTCCGACCATGGCAGTTCACCTGCCGACCATGCCTGGAGATCCTTCGCGAGATTGAGGCCCCATTGTTTGGCCGCGCCGTAACCGAACATCCGGCCAAGCCGCAAGGTGTCAGAATCGGATCTTGCCTTCGGCATTTGGTTGGCGGCGCTCTCAAGGCGCACGAGCACATCCCGCGCCTGGCGGCGCGGTCGCAGTGTCGCCCAGACCAGCTCTAACGGATGGGCGAGGATTTGTGCTGCCTCGTCCAGACTCATCTCGACGCTATTGACCACACGCAAAGCAGCCTGCAGGTCGCGGGCAGAGATTTGAGGCAGATCGAGGATCGCGTCGGCGGCGAGCCGCAAGGGCGCGGGTATGGCTGCATGGCTCTCCGCAAAGGCAAGCAGGCGCTCCTTCGACTGATACTGCTCGGCAAAATCCGACAGGATCGTGCTTTCCTTGCGCTCTGTCCGGATTGAGAAATAGTCGAGGTTGTCACGGGCGTAGCGCTCTTGACCGCTGTGGAGAGCATCGATCGCACTGCACTTGTAGTAGCCGGTATCATACCCCTCTGGGACGATGAGAATGACAAAGCCCTGAGACCCCCGCAGGAAAGCACGGTTCTGCCTGAGTGTCCGGATGAGGCTACAATAGAGCGCATAATCTTTGACCGAAGTCATGCGGCGTGGGCGGCGATTGTGGCGAGGCATCTTTTTTTGCATATTTAGTTCCTGTCTGCGGCACGCGGCCACGATGACACGCCTCCTCGGCGAGCGAGGGTGCGACGCTCGGTACGACGGGAGAACGTGCTGGGATGTTGGAAAGATAGCCGAGGGCGCGCCGGAGCGGCGGCTCCGGACGCAGTCGGGTCAATGATCAATGACGGATTGAGGCGGTTTAGTGGATCGCGCTTCGGCCCGGTCGATAGAGCCCGACCGTGACCGTCCGTATCGGGGTCGTCGTCTTGCGTGGCCTCCCGCGTGGTCGTTTAGCCTGCGGTCCGGTCACAGGGGCTGGCTCCGCCTTAGCCGCGTTGCCCACGATAATATTCCCAGCACGTCCTACCGCATGCCGGATTGCCCTGGACCACAGCTCCGAGATCCCGCGCCGATATGCGGCGATGGCCGATTGCGCGATGACCCCTGCACCGGGCACCCCGGTCAGTTCATCGAGGCGAACCAGGGACCAGATCCCTTCGGTCACGTCGCTGTCCGTTCGTGACCCATCAATGATCGCCACGGAAACATGCTTGACCGCAAGGCGCTGGTGATCGCGCCACAGGATATCTGGCAGCACGAGACCTGCTGCCTGCATCCTGTTCTTGAGTTCGCTGAGCTTGGAGCCACCGAAATAGCCCCCGAGGCTTCGTTTGACGTCGATGACGATGGCTTCGGCCGTTCGACGGTTGGCCAGCACAAGATCGGGATGGTAGTGACGCCGCGATCGTCCCTCTGGATCCAGCGATAGTGAGCTAATGGTCCCTTCATCCGAATTGCGCTCGATCAGTGCCAATGCCGCATCGGACACCGGCAACTTCAATCCGCTGAGGACGACGAGATCACCATTGCGCCGCGCGAGAGCGATAACAATGCTCTCAAGGAGGCGGCCTTCATCGACGGTAATGCTGCGACCCAGTGCTGCCAAGCCTTCGGAATTTCCGGAAACCGCTTGTCGAGTGGCTTCTTGATGCATGGTGCGTTCCAGTGCTTCCTGCATCAGTTGATAAATATCGCCCGGGATAGGGGTACTTGCTGACGCGTTGCAGCATTCGGCCACAAGGCCGGTCAAAATGTTTGTCATGGAAAATCCTTGCCTGAAACTCAGTGAGCGACGCTCGAACGCGCAGATCCCGAAACGGTCGCGCAAGACATTGCGTCTGGCACGTCAGCCGATTGAGGCATGGACAACGTTGTGGAGGACGAGATCGCTGATGCTTTCCTGCGAACAAAACTAGAGGTAAGGGTCATGTAGCCCGATTCCTTCTAACCAAGGGTAAGGGTAAGGCTCTCGTTCGGTGTTACTAGCACCGGCGAGAGCCGCTATTACGAAAGCCATGTTGCTCGCGCCGGGTACCTATAGATTCGAATTGTCGAGCTGGCAATTCTGCGGCATAACTTCGATATGGTATGGTTAATTTTTGGCTGGACGGTTCGCGAGAAGGATAGAGGCGAGGACGTTTTGCTCTCGGCTACTCCAGACTGTTCGTCGGCCTTAACGCGTCAGGGTTCGGCTCCAATATGGCTGCCCGGTCGATTTGCTGGCGCAGTGCGGGTCCGGGCCACTTCCATTTTACATCGAGGGCTGTTCGCGAAACTTGCTTATCGCCTCGAGCGTGAAACGCAGGCACCGCTCCTCCGTTGGTCCATCCTCTAAATCTTCACCCGCACCCTTGCGGCCAGTCTCTGCGTGGAGCCAGGCGCCAGATTGCTGGCCGCGCTGAATGATGAATGTCAGCAGCCCTGCTTCCAACAGCAAACGCCAACGATACCCATCGACCGTGCCCGAACCCAGTAGCTGCTCCGCTTCCACATCCAATGCTTCGACGTCAAATCGCTGTGTGGCCTCAAGGCGCTCCAGACATTCATTGCTGATGTCGTAGTCGTCAAAATCGTTGAGCCTGGGAAACCCGGCTTGCTCATTTGGCACCCACAACCACGTCATAACATAAGCGCCATTGCGCGTCCGCTCGATCGGTGCGTCATCATGCACATGAACGAAATCGCTGAAGCAGTCGGCGGCCCTCCGGAACGCGGCAGCATCGGCAAGCGGAAGGGCTTTCAGCTTTCCCACAATCGAACGGTGATTCACCCTGTCCAAAACGCCTGCGACTTCTTCTTTGTCTAGCTCTACCCACATTGTTGCGTTCCGTTGCGATGTCCACAGACAGGCTCACCCAATATTCTGTCGGTCGCAACAGCCTTTTTGAATGAGTTCGAGGCCGGCCTTATTGACGAGGCATGCCGTGGGAGGTGGATAGAGGTCGTCCCATTTATCGTTCGAGGCAGACTATGATGGCCTGGAGAAGGTCTAGGTTCCATGTTCACGTCCGGCGGACAGGCGGCACGTTGGACTGTCGACAGGTTGAATGTGATATAAGTAAGATTGTATGGAGTTGGCCGATGCTCCTTGGGAAAGAGTAAGGGAAGTTGATCGCGCTCATGAAAAATAAATTAACAATATCAATTACTTGATATTTCGACCGCTGGGATCCTCAATTTGGTGATTGACGGGCAGAGAAATTGGCCGAACACTTTTAAGTATTGCCACTCCCGGAAATTCAATATGCCTCGTCATCCTCTGAACGCATCCATCAATGAACGCATGGAGCGAGATCCCAAAACTCTTATTATTGTCGATGCTCTCGTGAACCAAAGATTATCTCCAGTGATAGACATTTATGATCTTGCGGAACATACCGGATTAAACTTCGACGACAGATATCAGGCTCTGGCTTATATGCGGCATGCTTGCCGGATTATCGTCGACCGCGAAAAGTTCAGTTTGCTGCTCATCACCTGTGACAGCCAGGTCTGCCTTGGACAGGTCGATCGATCACGCGGCGAAACCGAAGATGAATGCGGCGTTGCGCTTTCTAAAATTGCAGCCGATTACGTCAGGCAGTGCGCGGCAAAAAATACCGAGATCGAGTCTCTCGACATCATCGCGATGCCGCTGGGCCAATATCAGGCTGAGCATGGTATGGTCGCCGACCAATATGGCGTCTCGCTTGGATCTTATCCCTCCGACTACCTCGAGGATATGCAAGCCGCATTCAGCCTGTTGCTGCCTGACGCGGCATAGATCCGGCTCCCAGTCACCTTCCAATCCTTATCGAACAAATTAGTCGGATCTGCCTGCCCGGTGGTCCGCAGGAGAACCTATGTCTGCATATCTCAATCTAGTCCTGAACAAAAAAATCCTCGCAACGACGAAAGTCGGCGATGGCACTCATGATGCTCTTGAGCAAGCCGAACGCATGATCAGCAATCTGGATCACTTCATCAACATCGAAGAAGGGCGACACGAGATCATTGATCTGCCTGCGCCAGTTGATCGTGAATCGGTGCCCGAATGGATCACTCCTTTGAGGCTTGTGACAACAGCCGAGCCGCCACGAGGCCGAAAGATCAAGGATAAACGCCGGGTTGCGCCCGATCGCTGGATTGGCATTCGTGACCATTACATTCTCATAGACAGGTTTACCCGGCCGTTCGCCGAGACGCTTAACAATGCCTTTGTAGAAGGTCGCGATGTTTACAACGACAGCACCATTAACGAGTTGCTCGCGGCCAGCTTCGACGCATTCGTCGAGCACTGGAATCTGCCGGTTGCCGAACTGGTCAAGGCGTTCGTCCTTCCAGCCCCTTATGCTTGGAGGCTTGAGAAAAACAGCATTCGCATTGTGCGGGAAAGCGAGGGGTCGCTTCATCTAGCGTCGGATACCACCCCTTCTGTCACGCTGCACTAGAGAGCTGGCCGGTCTTTGCGGAGGCCACGTCTTCTGCAAAGCGGCGGCAAAATTGCTCGTCTTTTTCAAACTCCAAAAAGGAAATACGCCATGTTAACCGATCACCATGTTCATGAACTGCCGCTCCTAAGCCTTATGTCCTCCGAACTCGGGCGTGGATCGAGTCTCCAGATGATGCCAAGCCTGCCTGACAGTCGCATGACGATCACCAGTACCTCAGACGCACGCTGGTATGCGATCGATCCAGACCTTAAGCGCGCTAATGAGATGTTCCTGCGGAAGCAGCGCCTCTTTTTTGACGAGTTTGCAGAGAGTTGCCTGAGAGGCTTCCGGCGCATCTTCCCCCGTGTGGCACGAACATCAATAATTTCTACCGCAGGTCAGCTTGTCGTCACCGGCGACCACGTCGAATATGCCGGTGACATCATCATGATCGGCTATCGCGACGGCTCTCGGCAGTATTTACCATACCGGCATCCGTTCGGTGTCACGCGCCGCCAGGAGACTTGGAATATGGTGTCCAGAGACATAGAGAGCCATGGCATAACAGGCCACGATGCGTTGATGTCACTCGTTGATGCGGCTTCGCACTGGGCGGCAAGTCGGGATAAAAAATGGCGACTGAGCTTCTTTGATCCCACCGGCTTCTGCTGGACCGGAACAATCTGCCCATTCGCACTCGATGAGGACCCGGACCACACACTGTATGCTCTCCCAACCAAAGACACCGGAGGTGGGATGCTGGACCCCTTCGCCTCGGTGTATTGATCTGTGGCGAGCGCCCGTCAGTATACGTCAGTCGCCGCAGGAATATGCTTATAACTGTGTAATGAGCTTATGTAAAAAGCTACGAATTACATTTCTCAAAATATAATCAACAATTTCTGTTCATTATTTTACTGTTTGGTATGACCATCGATAAGAGGTACTTATCGATGGTTATAACCCCAACCCAAATCATACTATGTGGCGAACTTTAATATTCATATAGAGTTCCAATAAGAAATCATTTACCATGATTTCAATGGCTTACGATATTGCAAGAATCAGCATGACACCCCTGATGCGACCGGCTTTCGAAGCCGGTATCGCTTTCACCCGTCTTGACGAGCGCATCGACCGCTCGCCCGTCGGCACGGGCTTCCTCGAACGCACACAATTCACCGATGCGAGCGCCTCGCTGTGGATCGACGGCGGGCTTGTCCACCTGGAAGACCTCGTCCTCCACGACGCCACGCGGGATATTCGCACACCCACCCATGAGCTGACAATCTCCCGCGACGTGCTTCGCACCCGGCGCCGCATCGCTGCCCAACTCCCCGGCTGGGCCCTCTCTGCCGACGGCATCCGCTCGCTGCGGAAAACTTCGGAGATCGGGTCGGGCGGCGGGGACGAGGCGACGACGGCCGGAGTTGTTCGGCCGGCGGTCGCGATCGACGCGGAAGGGGAGGGGGAAGATGTCGACCACAGCGAAAATCTCCCCGGCCTCGACTATGCCGCCATCGATGCGGTGCTCGCTCGCTCGGAGGCGGCGATCGAGAACGCAGGCCGGCCATGTCGCGGAGGTGGCCAAGACAAAGATCCGATGATCTACGATCTCGACTGGGACGAAGACGCGCGGCTGGACGAGTGGCGCGGCGTGTTGCGCCAGGCCCAAGAACTACCGGCGGTGCTGCAGGCGATCGTCGCCCTCGAGGCCTGGAACGAGCTTTCGGTGCTGCAGCACTCCCCTTGGCTCGGCCGGCTGTTTTCCGCCGCGATCCTGCGCCAGGCCGGCATCACGTCAGGCGCGCACCTCGCAGCCATCAATCTCGGCCTCAAAACCATTCCGGTCGATCGGCGCCGGCATCGCGACCGCGAAACCCGGCTGCTGGCCATTGCGCATGGGATGATCGCGGCGGCTGAGATCGGGCTGAAGGAACATGACCGGCTGGCGTTGGCGCGCACGATGTTCGAGCGAAAGCTGGGCGGGCGCCGGACGTCTTCAAAACTGCCGGAACTGGTCGAGCTGGTGATGGCGAAACCGCTCGTGTCGGCCGGGATGGTCGCGAAGGCGCTTGAGGTGACGCCGCAGGCGGCGCGGCGGATCGTTTTTGAGCTGGGTCTGCGCGAGATGACGGGGAGGGGGAGGTTTCGGGCGTGGGGAGTTCTCTAGCCATACAGTTTTAGGGGAGAATTACGAGCCTTGTGAGAGGTTCGATGTCGTAAGCTTGGCTAGTTAGCTAGCTATTTGGTCAAGCGATCCACGTACCTTTCCAACAGAAGCCGGAGAACCTGTGCGCTGGAATAGGCTGCGTATTCCTGGTAACCGTCAGCCTTTTCGGGATCCGCAAAATCACAGACGCCCTTGAGCGCTAAAAACGTGGGTTGTGGGTAGGAGGCACCGTGCGCTGCTGCGTAGAGCCCGTAGATCTCCATCTCTATACCTATAAGTTCTTGGTGTTGGCCGCGAACGCCTTTGATAATCTCTCCATCAGAAAGTACCGCGGACCCGGAAGCAAGCGGGCCCGGCACGATCTTGCTCACGCCAGGCTTCGTCCCGCTAAAGCCTGTCCAAATTGCCTCGAGAGCAGCTTTGTCTGTTCGCAGTTGTTGAACGTGGGCCCGCACCTTTGTAGGAGCAGGTATATGGTGAGGGCGAAACAAAAAGCGGCCAGTTTCTCCATCCCACTTGCCACTCTGAAAATCCCAGGCAGGATCAGCAAAAAGAACATCGCCAAGGTTCACTTTTCCGCGCACCCCTGCGCAAATACCAGTCATGGCGATCAATTTAGGCATAAGCCGTTCGATTAACGAATTGGCTGTTATCGCAGTTGCAACCATGCCCATTCGTGGCAAACAAACAGCACCAACGCGGTAGACAGTTCCCGCAACTTCAAGCTGACCGTCATGAATAAATATCGTATCGTTCAACGGTCGAGGCGGCTTCCAATTCCAAGGAAGCTTTAGCACCTCAGAGAGTTCCGGATTCTCCAGCGCGCATACGACGACAATATCGATGCCTGACGAGCTACCGCGTTGCTCGTTTGACTTTGCTTGAACGAAAGTCACGCAATTTAATGCTCGATGCAACCAGTCATCTGTGGAGTGGGAATAGTCTAGGACTGTCCAACACCAATTTTCGAATTGCTCGAGCGCGGGGCCTGCTGCCATCCTATCGGCAGTCACACCTAAGATATGTGGGACACTGGCAGTAATTCCGCCCTCCCGAATTTCGAATAGAAGATCGATAGCGTTTTGGGAATTATCTGTATCCTCAGGGCGGAAGGGGATCAGGATATCAAGAATGAGAAGGTCGTACTCTTGGCTAACTAACAGTTTCCGAGCGTCAATGCTTGATGTGACCAGATCGACTGAATCTCTGTCGATATCGATAGCTTGAAGCTCATGCATAAAGCGGTCATATCGTTTGGGCTGATCGTCAACGATGAGAATTCGCATGGTTAGCGTTCCTGTACCCCAAGTTTGTGAAGTGTGGCAGTTAACGTAGTTTTCCATTCGTCGTACGTTGAGTTATAGTGAAGCACGGAGCTCAACGTCCCTTCGAACTCAAGCATCCACTCTCGTCTCAGCAGGTCGAGATCAACAGTAGTGCCACCTTCTCTAGCGAAGCCTTCGTAGCCAGTTATGATGACCACCGAGCACGAGATTTCTGCCATCTGCATCATTCTCAAGATCTCAGCGCCGCCAAAACCCTGAGGTCGCCCGCCATTCTCTCGGTCGCCGGCATCAAATGTTGGAAGCGACATATCAAGCAGCATGAGATCAAATTTCTTGTTCTCCAGGAGATCGAGCGCGGAATTGACGGATCGCGCGGTAAGTATCTCGACGCTAGCGCTAATATCGCGAAGTAGCCTCTCAATATGCTCCCTCTTTGGAGCCTCATCTTCTACCAGTAGAATTTTGAAGAGCTCAGACATCGTGGTGCTCTTTGATTTGCATGACAACGGCATATGTGACCTCCAGCCGAAAACGACCGTCCGCCTGAAAGCCGAATTCAATATTTCCCCTGTCAGATTGACCAACTATTGCCGCAAGTTTGGCGAAACCGCTACCGTCATCTTTTCGGGTGTGGCGTGGGTAAGCGCCAGCCGCCACCATTTCCCTCACCTCATTAGCACGCCTTGCCTTTTCGGCCCTCACATTTGGTTTGCAATCACTGACTATTTCGATTGCCAGCGTATTCGACGCTGCGGTCCATTTTGCCGTGATGTCTATTCTCGGCGAGGGCAAACCGGAATGCTTCTTTGCATTTCCAAGCCCTACAAAAAGCACGTCGTGCACGAAGACCAAGTTGGCTGCGTCAAGTGAAAGATCACCTTCGGTGGCTTTGAATATCCGTGGAGTGTACCCTCTTTGGGTTGTTAGAGTGGCCTCCATACCAACTTCGAGTATCTGTTCAAGGGTGAAGAGATGCTGGCTAGCTAAAGCGCCCGTATGGACGAACCATTGTGACGCCTCGTCCAATTTTCCTTGAACTTCCGCGGATCGTTTTCCCACCTCAGAATCAAAGTCTAGAAAGGCGGGATCTGATTCTGCAACTTCTCTTACGGCTGACCGAAGTTTATCGAACTCTTCGACGAGCGAACTTTTAAGCTCCACGGAAATAACTTGTCGAACTCCACGCAGGGATTGCTCAAGGGATATCCAGAAAACGTTAATCAAAAATCGGAAGAATGTTGTGATATCGAGTTCAAGCGTGAGCCAAATTCGTACAACCGAATACAGGGCGCCGCTGTAGGGAATAAAGAGCATCCCTAATGGATGTTCTGTAGTTCTCACATGAAAAAACTTGTCTTTCGCTTCGAGAAGGACGTCATCGAACCGGGCGGAAAAAGCTCGCAAAGCATCTTCCACAATAGCGCGCTCGTACGTCCCTAGCGTCCGGAAGCGATCCAGCCAAACTTGGTTGGAGTGGTACTCACTTGTCTCCGTCTCACGTGTGGTAATCAGCTTGCTATCTTCTAGCGGCCCCCTGATCAATCCGATGAACGAATGATGCCTCACATTTTTAGCGAGATAGAAATCTAGTCCAAAGGTTGCATTGGTTAGGAACTCATCACCGGCGCGTCGGATGACACTCATGAGAACGGCATCGGCTTCGTTTTCTGGTGAGAAAGAGCGTCGGCTTGCCGTTGCGTCATCTAGTTCCCGCAACACGTCTTCGAATGATTGCGGTGCATCGACGGTAACTGGTTCAAGGTCACGATATCGACCATAGTCCTCTCGTAATTCTCGAGATGCCCACCGAACGAATGTCTCATCCTCAACGTGAATTCTCGTTCTATCGACGATCCATCGACCTTCGTCCAATGCAAGATTATGCGATATCAAAACAGCTTCACTAGTAAATTCTTCCGCTAAGTCGGGCCTCAATACACATAAAGCTAGGTATATACGTCGTCGCTCTTCGATGACCTCTCGTGAACTTGAGAAAAGCCTAGTCACGTCCAAAATCTCTGGAATGCACACATGCCGTAAGAAGTATTCCAGTTGCATGTGGTCAAAAATTTCAGCAAACTCCAGAAGGGCGCTGGGTCTATTCACACCTAGTTTTCGAAGTGCTGAGCCTGTTGCGTAGCGTAGCTGAGATGCGGTTACGCTGTCCTCAGTCCTAACCCATAGTAAGTGTAAGGCAATTGGCGCGGCGAGAGGATCCTCTACTGATTTATAATCTTCCCAAGTGCAGTCCTTAAGACCTTCAATAACCGGAAACATGCTAAAGTAGGACGCATTCTTTGCGCCCTCGGAGGCAATGAGCGCGATTTTCTTACGGCGATCGCCAAAGGCGTGTAGAGAGTGAAGCCGAGCAAGTTGCCAAAGCGGTTGTAGCGCTCGTGGTGGTGGCGTCGCATCGTCTTCGTATAGAATATGGCAGGCATCCTCAGGGTTCGCGTGTGAAAGATAGAAATGCGCTCGTCCAAGCACGGTGGATGGTTGTCGGATATCTATCGGGCTTCCATCTTGCAGAGCAAACATCCATGTTTTCGAAGTCGGGGTCTCGGGAAAAGTGATCTCAGGCTTCATGTCAATCCCGGAGAAGTCCTCAATTCCGTAAGAGTTGCTGTGTAGGCCGATCAACCAAGGACGCCAAGCAAGATCGGGTCTTTCACGGCGAATAAGAGACAGGAATTCTCCAACGCCTGCAGCAAAGGGCAGCCCCCTAAAGTTCAGACAAAGCTTGGCCGCCTGAGCCGCAAAGTCGCCTAGTTCTCCCGGCGCCGCTAAAGCAGCGGCGATCCATCGATAGAGGGTTTTAGGGCTGAGTGACCCCCGGGGGCCACGCTCTGAACTGGCATGGGCAAAGCTGGAGTAGATTATCTGCCACGGATCGACGGACGTGTTGTTGCCAGCAAATGCGATAGCATCACGAATACAGTCGGAGAAGAGCGCGTCCGATAAAAAGTGAGGAGCGCTGTGGTAAGGTAGTAATTTTGGCGGGGTTCAGCGCCAGACGAATTTTTTCCAATCTATAGTCTGGAGTATTTATATCCTCGATACATGCCAGGACCACAGCTTGGAGATCCTTGCGATGATTCCAACGGACTAACTCCTGCAACACAGCTACGAAAGTCTCATAGATATCGAGGATGCCGTGGCTTTGCTCAATTCGTAAAATATCGGCTAATTGAGCGCCTGTGGTGGGTAGCTCGCCTTTCAAGCGATAACGCATGTAACTTTTTGTGGCATCATCGTAGTAAACATGGTTAGCAATGCGGCGGTCTATATCGTCGCTGAATTTTTTTATCGTGGTGCGCTCTTCATTGCGGACGCTGCTGTGGTACGTAATGAATCCAAGTAATCCCTGCTTGTAGACAGATCTAACTTGCGCGGAATACTTTTTTTGCTGCTCTATGCCGCCAATTTGCTGGTCAAGTGCTAGGCGCAACTGTATTGACCATAGAGTTGCGCCATATGCTTCATGAAGAGCGTCGAGTGCGGCGACGGCCCCGGAATAATTGGTTTCCAGCGTCGCCCGTTCTACGAGTGCTTTGAGAACGAGAAATTTTGTTATTTTCTCATTCTCACTTCTTATCCGCGCTGCGATCCATCGCAGTTCATTTTGCAGCTCGAGAACCGGCGCTTTTGGAAAAATGCCAGTGAGGTTATCGTATCGAGTTGGAATATGCGAGAGATCTGATAATTGGCTGGTCAACATCTCCTGCGACCAGTCAAGAAAATCGAAATACTGGCTCGGTGCAAGCTTCGATCTGAAGTCTAGATAGAGCTCGTTCAGGCCTGTTCGAAAGCGTCTGCTGGGAGGGACGCTACGCTTCTCTACGAATCTCCTCGACTTGAAATCCGCTATGATGCCCCGAAGCCGATGTTGCTGCTCCAAGTACGTCTGGGTAGAGCTATCGCCGCTAATCTCGGTAGAAAGCATTGCTCGTTCCCTGTCAGAATCAATCGGAAAAGTTGAAATCAGGAGAACACTGGCGGTAGGTGTTATGCAAGCGAGGACTGTTAGGCCAGACATCTACTATTCGTTCGCAAGTGGGAACAGCCGCCGTCCAGCCGCCGGCTTATCTTCTATAGTTGACGCCGGGTGCGTCGTGGGCAACTCCTTTAGCCGTTCGAAACAGGTGGAACGCAGGTTCGTATCTGTATTGGCCCCATGAAAGCGATGGACGCTGGTTCGCACCCTAGCAGAGCTCGGTGGTTACGTCCCCGGTGACGTTACACGGCTCCATGTCACTCGGCGCCGAGACAATAAACCGCCAGCTTATTGCCATCCGGGTCGCAGTTGTAAGCGGCAAGCGTGCCCGGTGCCCAAGACCGTGGACGCACGGCTCCCTAATCCGGCGAACTAAAGGCCAGCGCTGCCTGTTCAACCGCATGAACAGCCTCTCTGGTTGCCGCTTCGAGACTGATTTGATGGTGACGCCGTTCAGACGGCCGTGGGCTGTCCGTCACGCGGTTTGGTCACCCTGAAACTCTGTCGCTTGTCGCCCCATAGTGACCCCGTGTCGCCGAGATCAGCTATCCGGGTTCAGCCGAGTTCTCTCGGCACGCTGTCATAGAACTGGCGGGATTTCGGAACCGCCATGCGTTTTCACTGGCGTCAGACACCGAGAGTCACGGCGACCTGTTGATAAAGCGACAAATTCGCCTCGTGCCATAACTCGACGGCGACAGCAAACGTCTGCTCGTCGACGAGATTAGCAGCCCATTTGCCCTCGCACCGGACGACCAGATAATAGCTGTCGCCATAGCCGGACATATCTTTGTGGGCCACGAATGTTCCGACCTGCAGCGTTCCGGCTTCCTGAAGCGTGGCAGCAGGCTTCATCTTGCACCTCCACGAATCGCCCTCGAAGACAAGCTCGCCGCCGTTCGCGTCCTTCTCAGCCTTGTCCCACTTGCGGAACCGTTCGAACACGTCGTCTGCGGTTTTCCCGCGTACCAGATGGTACCCCATTTTGATGCCCATATATTCCTTGCGCGTGTTGCGCATCGGCGGATCAAAGGCGAGTGAGACCTTGATATGTCGTCGACCTTTGACCCTCTGGAAATCTGTGGGGATCGGGATTTCGTAGACCGCGAAGCGGTCCACAGGCAGACTGTCCTCGATGGCCATCACCACGCGATGATCTTCCGAGGCGCTGGCAAGACCAATATCGACAACGCCATATCCGGCGTGCTGAAAGCTCTCCCGGCCGTTTGCAACGCTAACGCAGTCGACAAGCGCCGGTGGATGGTCGGTGCTCAGGCCCATCAGGGCGCGAATGAAATTGGCACTGCGCTCGGGAAATTCCGACAACAGCATCGCCGCCTTGAAAGCGGCAACCGGAGCTGCAAAGGACGTGCCGTAGCGGTAGGTCATCAGGCTTTGCAGATAATTGGCATTGAGCGTTAGTACGCCGCAGCCGGCACGGTCAGCCGACAGGGTAGAGGCATAGCCCAGCCATACGGCTGTTCCGCCATATTCGACCAAATCCGGCTTGATACTGCCGCCGAAGCCCGGTCCCGCGCGGCTGAACGGAGACGGATGATGCACGTCCGTCAACGCTATCACGTCGGCATTGTCCACATCGCCGGCCATCAGGCCATTGCCATGCGAAAGCGAGCCGACCACCAGTACATTCAACGCGCTCGCTGGCTCGAACAGACGATTGTCGTCCTCAAGCAGATAACCCGGGTAGATTGAAAGCCCCTCAGCTTGCAGGCGCGCGCTGATCCCTGCAACATTCCCAGCCGATACGGTGACAACGATGCCGAGCTCGCGCACCAGATTGTCGAGCACCATCGCCCAGTTCGATGGCCGGCCGCCAACAATGTGATCGATATCGGCAAGGGAAATATTGATGACGCGGCATCCGTATTCGCCATGAAGCCGTCGAATGGCCTCTTCGATGATATCAGCCACCGCACGGTCCTCGTCGAAACGACCATGAGCATCGACGACCTTGGCACTGGCAATCCGGAACTGTGGCGCAAGCCTCTGTTGGACAAAATGTTCGGCCAGCGACCCGTAGGCGGCGAGCGCGGCAACCGATGTGCCATGGCGCTTGTCGTCGTCGTTGCCGAAGTGCTCAGGCACCCCGAATGCGCCGGAGACGACACCCTGCAGCATCGGGTGGCCGGCCGTTACTCCGGAATCAACAATGCCGATACAGACACTCTCGGCCAAAGGCGGATCGAGTGGTGGCAAATCCGCGATGGTCATGTCTGCGACCGGATCGGGAGCAAAATCCGGCCGGGCCGGCAAGTCGATCCAGGCGATTTCCTTCATTGCGAGCAACACCTTCAGACAGGCACCCGGCCCCCTGACCCTTGCGATGAAAAGCCCCGCCCCGCGATAGCGACTGAGGAACTCGCCTCCTGACGCCTCGGCCGCCAGCCGCACTCGCTCGACATAGATCTCTCTCAGCATAGCGTCATCTACGTCCCAGAGCTCGACATCGAGCAGGAATGTCATATCGTCGGGAATTGCCGCGACCGCGGCATAACCCTCACGTCGAAGCGCACTGCCGATCCTGTCGGCCGGATCGAGTTCCGAAAAATCCTCGACGGCGTTGAAAAATCCCGCATGCGAGGGCGCTTTGTTGCCTGCCGGGATCGGTCCGGAATACTGGCTCGAGCGCACGCGCACCTGCGACAGCTGCGGGTCCATCGACAACACCACCGTTGCCATATCATCCTGTTGTGAAAGGACCTGCAGGCCGACGCCGGTAAGGCTGTCCTCGCCGATATAACCGTTGGTGGTGATCTTCAGAATGATGGACGGGTCGTCGGCCGGGTCGTTACGAGCCGCCTTTCTCGTGACGATCTCGACAAGTGCCGCCTGCAGCCGCGCACCATGCGCGATGTGGTCCCGATCGGGGGAAGACGGATAGCCCTTACGCTTTCGCCGTTCCAGTGACCCTTCGAGGCGGCGCAGAGAGAGATGCGGTCGGCGGGCCAAGCATATCCTCCTACTTGCTGGACACGCTTATTTTATCCTGAATATCTTTGCGGCGTCGATCTAAATTTACAGCATATTCAAGATCATATTCGGATATTTTTTTACGTTTTTCCATGATCGCATGCCGCATTGCAGTAAAACAGATGCGCTCCACATCGGCGTGACTTCGACCAACCAGCTTTCGTCCGGTGTCTGCGATATTGAATTCAACCCCGAAATTGCGCACCTTGAACTTGATCAAGCGGCGGATTTCCGAAGCATTGGGACGATTGAACAAGACCACCTCGTCAAAGCGGCGGATGATAGCGGGATCGATCGTCGATTCCAGATTGGTTGCGGCGAGGATGAAACCCCGCCCCTTGAACCGCTCGATCATCAGCAGCAGGTTGTTGACGACCCGGCGCATTTCGTTGTGCTCGGTCGGATCCGACCGCGTGCGGGCCAGCGCGTCGAATTCGTCGAGGAAAAGAACGGAAGGCTGCTTTTCAGCAGCATCGAACATCCGCCGCAGGTTCGATGCTGTTTCCCCTAGCATCGAGCCGATCAGGGCATCGAGCTTGGCAACAAGGAAGGGCAAACCCAGTTCGCGGGCGAGGACTTCGGCGGTCATCGATTTGCCGCAACCGGGGGGGCCACAGAAGAGGATCCGGGTCCGCAACGGGAGGCCATGGCTTCGGATCGCCTCCGCGTGTCGATATTCATCTGCGATGTCGTAGAGCACGCGCGACACTTCCGTCGACAGTACGAGCTCCTTGACACTGCGCTGCGGCTCGACGAGATCCAAAAAATCGGCGGCGCGACCGCCTATGGGACCGGACGTCGCAAACGCCTGGCGCGGCAGGACCTCGCCACCCCCGGCAAAACGCGAACGGGAGGCTCCTAATGGCTTGAGGGCTGAGGCCTTGCTTGTCTCAGTCGATGATTTGGATTCTGACCGTGACATGATCACCCCTGTTGCCGCAACACTATATCACGCGATCGCAAGGTTCAACTCGCGCGGTGCAAACACCGCGACTGATTGCCGGTCCAGCCACCTTCCGACGGCGCCAGTAGTCGCTCTGGCCCTGCCTTCACCAACTCCCATAGTCGCAAGCGGCGAATCGGTAACAGGTGGGCCAGCCAAGCACCCAAAAAGGTTTGCTGTCGCGTCTGCGTCCGGGCGGCCCCAATCATCACGGAGTTCGGGTTCCGGCTCAGCTCTCAGCGGCAATCAACAGATACTTATCGAAAGCGCGAGTTTAAAACGCGCAAAGCACCCTATGGGGCATCTAGGTACGGCCAGTAATTTTCAATGGAAGATCAGCGACTTCGTCCACGGCGATCAACGGGTCGTTGGCTCAGATCCCGTCAAGAGCAGGATGGCTGGCTACGCGCTTCTGATGAGCCGCTCGCGGCCCGCACGCAATGACCGCTTCGCGCCAAGAGCGGTCATTGCGTCTCATCACTGCACTGCGTAATCTGCGAAACGCGTACGGAAGTCATCGATATTGATCGACCCAAGCGGGGCTGGCAAAAGTCGTCTTGCCGCGGTTTGCGGCCGCGCGGGAAGAGTGCTTTCGACGCAGTAATGCAGGAGGTTTTCGTGCGCGCGATCGCCATTATTATCGCCACGGTGGTGTCGATCTATGCCGGATCATCTGCAGCCGTTCCCGTGGAAATGACGGTCGTCCGTCTCATCAGCATCTGTATGGCTTCCGACATCAAGGACGTGTCCGCCACGGGCGACGAGCTCGGATGGCAGCGCATGTCCGAGGCGGATACGTCGGAATGGCGTTCGGCGTTCCAGGGATACAACGGAGGATCGGTCGAGGTTGTTGGCTGGAAGCGCGAACAGTCCGACAGCACGGATTCGCTGTCGTTCTGGATCGCCGTCGGACCCAGTGGTCATCAGGCGTGCACATACTCCACGAATCACCCTGCGGGCCTTGTTGACGCGCTGAAAGCCCGGCTCGGTTCTCCGGACGATTTCGAGAAGATGGAGGAGATCGAAAGCACAACCGCCTTCTGGAATAAGGAAGGGATAAAGTACGCTTTCTCGCAGACAGGATCGTCCGCGATGATCCAGATCAGCAAGGGTCGATGATGGCTACGGTCACACGATTAACCTGCTAACTGTCGGGCAGGCTTCGGAAGTCGTGTCCTATAGGCATGGTGTCCGCGATCCTCGACAACTCGGGACTTCGCTGCCGTTGCGCTATCTGCAGGTTCCGTCTAGCCTTTCGAAAGCAAGACAATCTCTGAGGTCAAATCCATTGAACCCGATCGACGTTATAATCGACGTGATATGGCGATCTTTAGAGGGCCGGAATCGCAAGGATTGGATGGTGTTGTTGGTAGGAATCCTTATTCTTAGCCTGGTCGGACTGAGCCTATTCCTGCAGTTCCGCTAAAAGTAACAGCCGCACGCGACGACAACGTTCGCAATGGCTAGAAGGCGTCTTCCGCTTCGCGCCAAATGCAGTCGTTGGCGCACGCCCGTTGATGAAGTACCTTCGCCCCGTGTTGGCTGGTTCCGGAGAACTTGGAGCGTCGGGCGACTTGGCATGCTCTGTCTGGCGTGCAATGTTCGCACGTAAAAACAGTTCAAACGACGGGTGGGTCTCATACGCCTCGACAAGCTTTCGCCTAACGATAAGCCCTACGATGTCGATGGTTTACCTACGCTCTACGGCGGCAAGGGCGCTTGGGTCACGGCGCTACCAATGCCTTTGACTTCAACGCTTCAACACTCTCTTGTCGCTCTACCCCATCCTGGACGTGGCAACGCCGACTTCGCTGAGCCGGGCGAAGTGCCGGTGATCTTGGAGAACGACGACGGTACGGGTGACGCGCCCTGTTCCACCATGATCGCAGCAGCGCGATGGCTGATTGATAACGACGCAGAAGTAGAACAGGCGATCATCGCTACCATTCGCTCCTCGCTTGATGAGCTTATCAACATTCAGGATGGAATTGACGGCGTGACCGACGAGGTCGTTAATGAGACATGGGAAGAAGCGCAGTTGCGCCCGAGAATGCGCCTTCTCCACATCGCGCTACCAGACGTGGTAGGAAAGCTTCCTTATTTTGGTGTCGAGCTTGCTTGCAATTGGGATACTGAGAATGGCTACGGTATCATGTTCCACGGCACGGATGTCGTGGAGTGGGGCGCTGGAGACGTGCCAAACATGCCTTGGATTGCCCTTAACCATGCCGAAGGACGGAGTTAGCCTCGGACGTACAGCAGGCATCTGTTTCCATTGCGTCCGACTCTGTCCTGGCCATTGAAAGCGGATGGGCTGAAAAACAACCCAGCTCAAGGCGTTGTTGCGAATTTAGGTTTCCGTGAAAGCGCGCCCCCTTTGCGCCACACGCAGACAAGGACCCGCTGTAACCCGATGCTGCTTTCATCCTTATCTTTGTCGGGCTTTGGCCACGGAGATGCACACCACGGTAAAAATCGGTATTCCAAGCAAGAGAATGCTCCAGGGGAAAAGTGCGATCAGGAATGCAGTAAGACTTCCTACACAGGCAATAGCTGCAATAATCACGAGTGTCGTAACGGCTGTATCTCTCATTCTCGCCCAGCCCAATCTACCGGAGGTCACATAGTATCGACAGAATGGCAATGTTGCTACCGCTCCGACCGCTTCTTGTTGATTGCAGCCTTGCTCAAATTGGCAAGATGGCGGAGAACGTTGTCATGGGGTGGAACGTATGATTGGCCTTCTCGAAAACCGCTTGGTTCCCGTGACAGACACAATTGGTTTCCTCCAATGTCCCGCAGAGGTCGCAAAGTCAGCATTCTTGGATTGGCAGAGACCTCTACAGGAACCGCGCGGCACGCTCCTTCATGAGCAGCGCGTTGCCGGATCGTTGGAAGCAATACTAAGGAGACTGCTTCCTTTGACGAGCGTTGAGGCTCGGCGCTTTTTGTTTATCCCGACACAAACTGACTGGACGGCCTTTTTTGACAATGGGCATCAAGGAACTGACGCGTTCGCTCCGATCAGCTATCTCGCTAAGGAAATTGGGTGCGTTGGCGTCCGGGCAACGGACGCGCTACCCGGCCGAACACAGGGAGGAACGGTCTTTGAGCTATACAGCGCCGAAGACACAGATTGGTTGAACGTGGTGCGGTCTATTTCTGCCGCGCCAACTGACGGGCAATGGGCTTTCACCGCAAGCGGCACGACACTGTCTTTCGAAACGATCGAGTTTTATGCCAAAAGGCGCATCAAAGATCGCTTCAATTCCGAGATCCTAAAGCAATATCTCGAGGAACTTGCTATCGATGCCTTTAACCCGGACTTCTACGCCAAGGAAGGTTTTCTAGTAGAGAAAGTCGGAACCTTTGCACCTGCCATGCAGCTATTCGGCTTGGCTAACTAGCGGCCGGTTTCGGGCAGCGCCCGCGATCCTGTAAATGACTGGTTCGGGCCCGAACGCGGAACACATCACCGCTTACGTGGATGTCCGGTTTACGCCGTTCGGCACCCATCATCGGACAGTCCGCTTTGCGGCCAGATATCCGACGATCCCTTTCAACACAAACGACGGTCCCCGCTGTGGAAGTTCAGCGCGTTAGCTCAATTTAAATAATAGGGTCGTGGGTTCGATTCCCATTAAGGCGAAGACGCGGCTAGCATTTTTGCTCGAAACCATGCCGCCCACTTGCAGTGACAGCATTGCGCCTCAACGCCGCCGTTCGGACATCTGCTGCATCTACGAAAGCAGTCCGAACGCGGTCCTAGACATACCGGCCGCGTCGTCATCTTGCTTACTGGCTGCTCAAGATCATCCATGATGTTTTGGACACACCGGCGTTCAGAATGGCAACGAAGTCCCTGAGCATCGGAACTCGGCGCGGACGGAAGCTCTCCTCCGTCATCTGGATGCCGGCGATGCGGTCGACGCGGAACTTGCGGAAATCCTGGCGCAGGCAAACCACCGACGCCTCCTAGAACCCATCGGAAACTCACCGCCAGCCGAAGCTGAAGAGGAGAGTTACGCTAAGCTGGACGCACCAGCCATGGCCGCATAACATAAACAAAAATGGCCTGCAGCAAACCCGGTGCGGATCACCCAGACGCGCAGCTCTTGCATGTCAGCTCATAGTTAAGAGGCATCTAATATTTTAGCGCAGGCAGGTAGAGAAAAGATCCTCTACTCGAATACCGGTAGCCAAAAGGAGGGAGGCCACGGCTTTGGCCTCCCTCCGCGAGGCAGCAAGCGTTGGTTGAAACCAAACGAAGGGACTGCTGCCTCGGTACAGGAAGGCGCTCACCACGCTCCCTATTGTCACCGAAAAGAGGGGGTGTCTGCCGGCAACGCGCAAATATTAGCACAATCTACTATACAAGCAAGCAAGTGATACCACCGCTTTCATGGTGCTATTGAGGCAGCATGGTTTTCACATGGAGTAAGTTATGCGCCCGGCGCGTGGTCCCGCCGAAATTCGCTGCCGAAGTCACGTAATCCTGCTAAATGGGCAAATTGCGAACAACTAGCAAGTTACGACGATAAGGCCCCTTTAGACTGTTGCTTCGCTTAGATACCTTCTGAGACATAGCGTAGACGTCATACGTATAATAGCACCGTCCCAAATACGATGATTATGGCTGGCACTAACGCAATCAGGTTAGCCTTGACCGCATAGCCGGGATTGGCAGTGATGGCCTTGGCAACGAACAACTGACCAACACCACAGCCGACAATCAACCCAGCCATTATCGGAAGTTTTTCGAGCCCGAAAGCAGCAAGACCAAAACCGGCAAAGAGAAGGCCAAGCCATATCCACGCTGTTACTTTCAGAAAACGCATTCTCACACTCCAAGAGATCTGAAGTGATTATGCCGCCTTCGCCTTTCAGTTGCGTGAATGTGTCGATCGCGTCGACAGGAACCAGTCGCAGTGACCTGAGACCCTAAACTTCCGCCAGATTTTGGTAGAGTCCGTCCCAACGAGGAGACGGACGAATGAAGCGTTCACGGTTCACGGAAGAACAGATCATCGGGATATTGAAGGAGCAGGAGGCGGGTGCGAAGACAGTTGACGTCTGCCGCAAGCACGGCATCTCGGACGCA
>Ga0308159_1001924_pt1 | contig 26239 bp, 26 predicted proteins | sample PhyCR1_FD_201040 | JGI IMG/M metagenome (GOLD analysis project Ga0308159, IMG submission 201040) | Phyllosphere microbial communities from UC Gill Tract Community Farm, Albany, California, United States - DLSLC.R1 | ecosystem: Host-associated > Plants > Phyllosphere > Unclassified | place: USA...
TCTCTCCATGGCGCCCATCGACATCCAGCTGCAGGACACCTACTACGTGGTGGCCCACTTCCACTACGTGCTGGTGGCCGGCTCGCTGTTCTCCATGTTCGCGGCCTACTACTACTGGGCCCCGAAATGGACCGGCGTGATGTACAGCGAGGCGCGCGGCCGCATCCACTTCTGGGGCTCGCTCATCACCTTCAACATCACCTTCTTCCCGATGCACTTCCTGGGCCTCGCCGGCATGCCGCGGCGCTATGCCGACTACCCCATGCAGTTCGCCGACTTCAACATGGTGGCGTCCATCGGGGCATTCGGTTTCGGCTTCATGCAGGTGTACTTCTTCCTGGCCGTCGTGCTGCCCGCGATGCGCGGCAAGGGCGAGCCGGCGCCGCAGCGTCCGTGGGAAGCCGCGGAAGGCCTGGAGTGGGAGGTGCCTTCGCCCGCGCCCTTCCACACCTACGAAACCCCGCCCAAGCTCGACGCATCCGCCACCCGCGTGATCGGCTGACGGCAGAGGCCGAGAAGGAGCACGCGATATGGCGACACCCGAGCAGAAGAAAGCCAACCTGCGGATGGCCATCATCCTGGCGAGCATCGCGGTGGCCTTCTTCATCGGCTTCATGGTCAAGATGACGTGGCTGCACTGACCTCCCCGCCATGAGCCGACGCCGAGAGAACTTCCGCATGGTGGGCAAGCTGGCCGTGATCTCGGCCGGCATGTTCGCGTTCGGCTACGTGCTCATCCCGATCTACAAGCACATCTGCGAGGTCACGGGCATCAACATCCTGTCGCTGTCGGAGCGGCAGGTGCCCGGCAACGGCGTGGCGGGCCGCGACGTGAAGCTGCCCGCGAACACGCAGGTGGACACCAGCCGCACCATCACGGTCGAGTTCGACGCCAACGCGCGCGGCCCGTGGGACTTCAAGCCCGCCCGCTCCTCGATCCAGGTGCATCCCGGCGAGCTGGCCACGGTGATGTACGAGTTCCAGAACGTGCAGAACCGCCGCATGGCCGCGCAGGCCATCCCGAGCTACGCGCCCCGGCAGGCGGCCGCGCACTTCAACAAGCTCGAGTGCTTCTGCTTCAGCCAGTACACGCTCGAGCCCGGCGAGAAGAAGGAGTGGCCGGTGGCCTTCGTGGTCGATCCGCGCCTGCCCAAGGACGTGACCACGATCACCCTGTCCTACACGTTCTTCGAAGTGGGCGGCAAGACCCCGGCGGCCCCGGCCACCGTGTCCGCCGCGCCGCGCGCCCCCGCGGAGGCCGGATCGTGACCGGCTCGCGCCACGACCCCGCCCGGGTGCCGACGCAGGCGCCGCGCGCCGGTTCGTGGTGGCGCACGGTGCGCGCCGTGGCCTGGTCGCTGCTGGGCATCCGCAAGGGGGCCGAGTACCAGCAGGACACCGAGCGCATCGGCCCGCTGCACATCATCGTGGTCGGGCTGGTGGCGATCGTGCTGATCGTGGGCGGCCTGATCGCCCTCGTGAACTGGGTGGTGTAGCCCCCCCCGCGACGCCAGCCCCCGAGACACCGCATACGACAAGAAGGAAAGACAGGAGCCAGCCATGAGTGCAACAACCCCCCAGGGCGCCACGCCGTACTACTACGTTCCCGCGGAATCCCGCCACCCGGTCATGGCGGCCGCGGGCCTCTTCTTCGTCATCCTCGGCGCCGGCCAGTGGATCAACGGCCACGAGTGGGGCAAGTACTCGCTGTTCTTCGGCCTCGCCTGGTGGCTCTTCGTGCTCTACCAGTGGTTCCGCGACGCGGCCCGCGAGAGCGAGGGCGGCCTCTACGGGCGCAAGATCGACCTCTCGTACCGCTGGAGCATGAGCTGGTTCATCTTCTCCGAAGTGATGTTCTTCGGGGCGTTCTTCACGGCGCTCTGGTGGGCGCGATCGCACTCCGTGCCCGCGCTGGGCAGCCTCGACAACGCGCTGCTCTGGCCCGACTTCAAGGCCGCGTGGCCCAGCATCTCCGCCGGCGCCACGGCCTCGCCGGCCGGCATCGTCGAGCCGTTCCAGACCGTCGGGCCCTTCTGGCTGCCCACCATCAACACGGCGCTGCTGCTCACCTCGGGCGTCACGCTCACCATCGCCCACCATGCGCTGCGCGAGAACCACCGCAGCCGGGCCGTGGGCTTCATGTGGATGACCGTCGTCCTCGGCTTCGTGTTCCTCTGCGTGCAGGGCTACGAGTACTTCCACCTCTACACCGAGCTGAACCTCAAGCTCAGCTCCGGCGTCTTCGGCTCCACGTTCTTCATGCTGACGGGCTTCCACGGCTTCCACGTGTTCGTGGGCATGCTGATGCTGCTGTTCATCACGCTGCGGCTGCAGAAGGGGCACTTCACGGCCGAGCGCCACTTCGGCTTCGAGGGTGCCGCGTGGTACTGGCACTTCGTGGACGTCGTGTGGCTGGGCCTCTACGTGCTGGTGTACTGGCTCTAAGGCCGGGGCCCTGATCCAGCAGGGCCCGGCCGGCACGGTTGCGGGCCGCTTCCGGCGGGGCTCAGCGTCCCACCGGCAAACCCGTGGGCTGGATGTAGCCCAGCTTCCACGCGGCCAGCAGGCACAGGAAGAGCAGAATGGACAGCCCCACGCGCACGGCCAGCGCGCGGGCCATGTGCCGGCCGCGTTCGTGGTCGTCGTTCCGTCCGGTGCGCATCATGAAGAAGAGCGCCGACGCCAGGCTCGCCAGAATGGCCAGGAAGGCCAGCACCACGACGTATTTCATGCAGCCCATTATCCGCAAGCGCACCGACGAAGCCAGGGGTTTCCGTGCCGACGGGCGCTTCTGGTGCATCACCGTGGCCGCCGTCACCGCCATGGCCGCCACCGCGGCGCTCGGCCGCTGGCAGCTCGACCGCGCCGCGCAGAAGGAAGCCTGGCAGGCCACGGTGGACGCGCGGCAGGCGCAGCCGCCCCTGGACGGAACGGCATTGGCGGCGCTGCCCGCGGTGGCGCAGGCAGGTAGCGCGGGAGCGGCGCAGGGCGCGCCGCCGTCCGTGCCCGCTGCCGCCGAAGCCCTCGTCCATCGCGCCGTGGTGCTGCGCGGGCGCTGGCTGCCCCGCTACACGGTGTTCCTCGACAACCGGCAGATGCAGGGCCGGCCCGGCTTCTTCGTCCTCACGCCGCTGCAGCTGGAGCCCCCGGCGGCGCAGGGCACGGTGGTGCTCGTGCAGCGCGGCTGGGTGCCGCGCGACTTCCAGGACCGTACCCGGCTGCCCGAGGTGCCGGCCCCCGCCGGAACGGTGGAGGTGCGCGGCCGCATCGCCGCTCCGCCGTCGCGGCTGTACGAGCCCGGGGGCGGCTCCGCGGGCGCCCCCGGCACCTCGGCCGGCGAGGGGTCTTCCCGCATCCGGCAGAATCTCGATATGGTGGCCTACCGCGCCGAAACGGGGCTGGCAGGGCTCGCCCCGCTCACGGTGCTGGAAACCGGCGGCCCCGCAGGCGGGCTGCTGCGCGACTGGCCGGCCGTCGATGCGGGTGTCGCCAAGCACCATGGCTACGCCTTCCAGTGGTTCGGCCTCTGCGCCCTCGTGGCAATCCTCTATGTCTGGTTCCAACTCGTCCGACGCTTCTTTCGCCCAGGCCGCCAGCCGGCCCCTCCCGCATGACGGCCCCGATGCGGCCCATCTGCTGGAGCTGAGCGTGCACAGCCTGCCCGGCACCGGGGAGGCGGTGGCCGCGCTCGAGACGCGGGCGCGCCAGGGCCGCTGGAAGATGCTGGGCGTGCTGCTGATCTGCGCCGCGCCCGTGGTCGCCTCGTACGTCACGTATTACTTCGTGCGCCCGGACGCCCGGCGCAGCTACGGCGAACTCATCGATCCCCAGCGCCCGGTTCCCGATGCCGTGGCCGCCCGCGCGGCCGACGGCACGCCGGCAGGCACGCTCGGCGACCTGAAGGGCCAGTGGCTGCTCGTCAGCGTGGCGCCCGGCGCCTGCGACGAACTCTGCCGCAGCCAGCTCTATCTGCAGCGCCAGTTGCGCGAGAGCCTGGGCAAGGAAAAGGACCGCCTGGACCGCGTCTGGCTCGTGACCGACGACGCCGCGCTCCCGGCGGACATCACCCCCGGCCTGGCCGGGGCCGTGGTGCGCCGGGTGGATGCCCGGGCCGTGGCGGGCTGGCTCGCCCCGTCGCCCGGACACACGCTGCAGGAACATTTCTTCCTGGTCGATCCGATGGGCCACTGGATGATGCGCTTCCCCGCGCGCATGGACGCCGCCGGCGCGGGCCGGGCCAAGCGCGACCTGGACCGCCTCATGCGCGCATCGTCGTCGTGGGACCAGCCCGGACGTCCGGAGGCCATCAGGCCATGACGCCCGCCCAGCCGCTCTACGATTTCGCTCCGCTGGCCGAGCTGATGCTGCTCGGCACGGCGGTCGCGCTCGGCCCGCTCGCGTGGGTGGCGTGGCGCAACCGGCACGGCAGCCCCGTGCGCCGGTGGCAGGCGCTCGCCATCCTCACGCTGTTCCTCACCTTCGATCTGGTGCTGTTCGGCGCCTTCACCCGGCTCACCGATTCGGGGCTCGGCTGCCCCGACTGGCCGGGTTGCTACGGCAGTGCCAGCCCGGTCGGCGCGCGTGCCGAGATCTCGGCGGCGCAGGAGGCCATGCCCACGGGCCCCGTCACCCACGGCAAGGCCTGGGTGGAGATGGTGCACCGCTACCTCGCGTCCGGCGTGGGCGTGCTCATCATCGCGCTCACCGTGGGGGCCTGGTGGCAGCACCGCCGGTCGCGCGCCGCGCGGGCAGGCGAGGGGCAGGACCGCCAGCGCATCGCGGTCAGCCCCTGGTGGCCCACCGCCACGCTGGTCTGGGTCTGCCTGCAGGGCGCCTTCGGCGCCTGGACCGTGACCATGAAACTGTTTCCCGCCATCGTCACGCTGCACCTGATCGGCGGCATCGTGCTGCTGGCGCTGCTCTGCGTGCAGGCCGTGCGGCAGACGCAGGCCTCGAACGGCACGTCGCCGGAGCCGCTGCCCCGTGCCCTGCGCGGTCTGCTCGTGCTCACGGCGGTGCTGGTCGGCCTGCAGATCGTACTCGGCGGGTGGGTGAGCACTAACTATGCCGTGCTGGCGTGCACGACTTTTCCGGCCTGCCAGGGCAGCTGGTGGCCCGACATGGCGTTCGCCGAAGGCTTCCAGGTGTGGCGTCCGCTCGGCATGCTGCAGGACGGCAGCCACATCAGCTTCGCCGGCCTCACCGCCATCCATTACGTCCACCGCCTGGCGGCCTACCTCGTGCTGGCGGCGCTGGCGCTGCTGGTCTGGCGCCTGCGCCGTGCCGGCGCGCTGCGCCCGCAGGCCCGCTGGCTGGCGGGCCTGGCGCTGCTGCAGTTCGCCACCGGCCTGTCCAACGTGGTGCTCGACTGGCCGCTGGTGGCCGCCGTGCTGCACACGGGCGGCGCCGCGGCGCTGGTCGTGGTGCTGACCTGGGCCCTCACCGCGAGCCGCGCGGCGGGCGCCAGGGACAAAATGTCCATCCCCCGCGCGGTTGAAACCGCCCCGGGCGCCCCGAGAATTTCTTCCACATGAGTGCCGCTTCCGCTTCCACCGCATCCCCCGCGGTGCCGTCCCGCTTCTCGCAGTTCTACGCGCTGACCAAGCCGCGCGTGGTCCAGCTCATCGTTTTCTGCGCCTTCATCGGGATGGTGCTCGCGGTGCCGGGCCTGCCGAGCGGCGCGCAGTGGCTGCACATGGCGGTCGCCTGCCTCGGGATCTGGCTGGTCGCCGGGGCCGCCGCGGCCTTCAACTGCCTCGTCGAGCAGCACATCGACGCGAAAATGAAGCGCACCGCCTGGCGCCCCACGGCCAAGGGCGAGCTCTCGAACGCGCAGACGCTGTCCTTCTCGGTCCTGCTGTGCCTCGCCGGCTCGCTCGTGCTGTTCTTCGGGGTGAACGCGCTCACCATGTGGCTCACCTTCGCCACCTTCGTGGGCTACGCGATCATCTACACGGTGGTGCTCAAGCCGCGCACGCCGCAGAACATCGTGATCGGCGGCGCCTCGGGCGCCATGCCCCCGGTGCTCGGCTGGGCCGCGATGACGGGCGACGTCGGCCCCGAGCCGCTGATCCTCTTCCTCATCATCTTCCTCTGGACGCCTCCGCATTTCTGGGCGCTCGCGCTCTACCGCGTCGAGGACTACCGCAAGTCCGGCCTGCCGATGCTGCCCGTCACGCACGGCAACGAGTTCACCCGGCTGCAGGTGCTGCTCTACACCTTCATCCTGTTCGCGGGCTGCCTGATGCCGTTCGTCTACGGCATGAGCTCCTGGATCTACCTGGCCGCGGCGGTGGTGCTCTGCGCCGGCTTCTGCGCCTATGCGTTCCGCCTCTGGCGCAACTATTCCGATGCGCTCGCGCGCAAGACCTTCCGCTTCTCCCTCATCCACCTCAGCCTGCTGTTCGCCGCGCTGCTGGTGGACCATTACGTGCTCTGAACCGCCATGCCCCTGAACAAACGCACCCTCCTTCGCAGCGCAGCGGCCTGCGCCCTGTTCGCCGGCGCGGCGGGCCTGCTCGCGGGCTGCTCCAAGGAGAAGGCCCCGGCCTTCCAGGGCGTGGACGTGACCGGCGCGGAATACGCGCGCGATCTGCCGCTGCCCGACCACAACGGCCAGCCGCGCCACCTGAAGGACTTCGCCGGCAAGGTGGTGGTCGTGTTCTTCGGCTACACCCAGTGCCCGGACGTCTGCCCGACCTCCATGGCCGAGCTGGCCGAGGTGAAACGCTCGCTGGGCGCGGACGGCGACCGGCTGCAGGGCCTGTTCGTCACGGTGGACCCGGAGCGCGACACGCCCGAGGTGCTGAAGGCCTACATGACCAACTTCGATCCGAGCTTCCTCGCGCTGCGCGGCACGCCCGAGCAGCTCGCGGCCGTGGCCAAGGACTTCAAGATCTACTACAAGAAGGTGCCGGGCCAGACGCCCACGAGCTACACCATGGACCACTCGGCCGGCAGCTACCTCTACGATCCGGCCGGCCGCCTGCGCGTCTACCACCGCTACGGCAGCGGCGCCCAGGCCCTGGCCTCCGACGTGAAGGCCCTGCTGCAGACCCCGGCGTCCTGAGTTCCCGCGCCGCCCCTGCGGCCTGGCCGGGGTGACCGGGCCGGGCGCGTGGGCAGAACCTGCCATCAGGCCCGCGCCGCCTGCGGCACCGGCGCGGCGGCGGCGCGCACCGGCCGCCGCACGGCAGCGGCCACCAGGTCGAGTTCTCGCACGGCCGGTACACGGCGCGATGCGGCGGCCGAAGGTGCAGCGGGCGAACGATCAGCGGGCGAAGGAGCAGCGGGCGAAGGAGCAGCGGGCGCTGCGGTACGGGAGGCCACCGTCCGCGGCATCTCCCCGGCATGCGCCGGCGCCCCTTCCAGCAGCGCCACCAGCGGCCCGCGCACGATGGCGCAGTGCCAGCGGTCGTGGCGCACCACCGCGCCTTGCTGGGCCAGCTGCGCCAGGGAACGCGCGACGGTTTCCCGGGTAGTGGCCAGCAGCGAGGCCAGCACGGTGTGCGTGGGGAGCCGCACCAGGGTGCTGCGCTGCAGTTGCGCGAGCTGCAGCAATGCGCTCGCGAGCTGGGCCGGCACGCCGCGCAGCCGCAGCAGCCCCGACCAATCCGCGAGGCGCGTGCGCGCCAGCGCCTCCTCCCGCAGCAGCGAGAGCAGGAATTCCGGTCCCGCGCCTCCTGCGCGCAGCAGCGCCGTGGCCGGCACGTGGCACATGCGGCCCTCCAGCACGGCCACCCAGGTCAGGTCTTCGGGCGTGCCCGCCACGGCCCCGGTGCCCAGGGCCTGGCCGCAGCCCGCCATGGCCACGGGCCGGGGCGTGCCGTCCACCCCGGTGCGCTGCAGCAGGGCCGTGCCCACCTTGAGCACGGCCACGGACTGCGCGGTGTCTCCCTGGCGCTGCAGCACGTCGCCCTTGCGGAAGCGGCGCTCTTCCACCAGCGCGGCCCACGGCGCACGCCCCGCGTCGCTCTGGCGGCCGATCAGGCACTGGAGACGGCTGCTGCACTCGTGGCAGGGCTTGCGGTCCGGTTCGGAGGAGGGCATGGGTGTCGGGCCGATCGATGGAAGAACGCGCGCGTCGAAAAGCAGGAAGGCGTGTGCGCGCCGTCAGGCGTATGCCACGTCGCCGTGCCGGCCTTCGACCAGCGCGCCGGCCGACAGCGACATCATGAGCAGCGCGATCCGCTCGTGCAGGATGACCGTGCGGTGGTTGCCGCTCTCCACCATGTGCCGGCGCAGCGCCTCGCGCACCGACGGCTGGCCCGTCACGTCGATCACGATGTCGGCCGAGGCGCCGCAGCGTTCCAGCAACTCCGGATAGTCGTCGGTCACGGGCACGCCGTGGCTGCGCGCCAGCGCGATGCCGGGCAGGGAAAGATCCAGGTCCGCCACGCCGAGCACCTGCACGAAGGACGCCTCCAGCAGTTGCCGCAGCAGCGGCGTGCCCGTCTGGCCGGCACCGACGACGATGATGCGGAATGGGGTCATGGCAGGGATCTCCCGGAGTACAACGATGCCGAGAGTCTGACGGCGGGCCGCCTCCCCGGGCATGATCTACATCAATCCCCCTGGCCGCGCCGCCCGCCCGGGCGTGCCACGCCGTGCCCGTTATTCGATCCGGATGTTCTGGGCGCGGACCACGCGCTCCATCTGGGCCGTGTCCGCGTCGATGCGGCGCGCCAGGCCTTCGGCCGAAGTCCCCGCGACCTGCCAGCCCTGCTGGAAGAGCGGCTCCCGCACGTCGGGCCGGCGGGCGATCTCGGCGATCAGCGCGGACAGCCGCGCACGCACCGCCGCGGGCATGGAGGCGGGCGCCGCGAACGCGTTCCAGATCTCGAGGTGGAAATCCGTCACGCCGGCCTCGGCCAGGCTCGGCACGCCCGGCGCGAGCGGGCTGCGGCCGGCGGAGGTCACGCCCAGCAGCTGCAGCTTGCCGGTCTTCTGCTGGGCCTGTGCCAGCGCCGGCGGCAGCAGCGCCATCTGCAGCTGGCCGCCCAGCATGCCCATCGCCACCTGCGGGTAGCCGGGGTAGGGCACGTGCACGGGCGCGATCCCGGTGCGGGCCTTGAGCAGTTCCGTGCCCACGTGCCCGACGGTTCCCACGCCGGGAGTGCCGTAGCTCCAGCGGTCGCCGGCCTGCCGCGCTGCCTGCAGGAACGTGCGCGCATCGGTATGGGCGGGAACGCCCGCCTGGGCGGCCGGCACCGTGAGCACCAGCGGCGATACGCCCACCAGGCTGAGCGGGGCGAGATCCCTGCGCGGATCGAAGGGCAGCGCCGGGTTGATCAGCTTGGCGATCGTCAGGTTGACGTTGATGAACAGCCCGATCGTGTGTCCGTCCGTGGCCTTGGCCACGGCATCCGCGCCGATGTTGCCGCTGGCGCCCACCTTGTTCTCCACGATCACCGGTTGCCCCAGCGCCCGCGCGAGCGGCTCGGTGAACGTGCGCGCCGTCAGGTCGGGCGAGGAGCCCGGAGGGAAGCCGACGATGATGCGCAGCGGCCGGGCGGGCCAGCCGGGCGTGCCCGCCGCGCCTGCCGCCGGCTGCGCGCCGGCCCAGCCGCTGCACAGCAGCGCAGCGCCTGCAGCCAGCGCGTTGCGGCGGGAAAGCGGAAGGGACGGGGCGGGATGGCGTGTCATGGCAGGGGGCACAGCGTGTGGGAACGAAAAAAAGGGCGCGCCACCTGCGGAGGTGGCGCGCCCGGATTATGGCCCGCACCTGCGGGAACTCCCGCAGGCCGGCGGCGGCTCAGGCGTACTCGGCCAGCGCCTTCTTCATCTTCTTCATCGCGGCCACTTCGATCTGGCGGATGCGCTCGGCGCTCACGCCGTACACGGCGGCCAGCTCATGCAGCGTCATGCCGCCCGAGCCGTCGTCGTTCACCTTCAGCCAGCGCTCTTCCACGATGCGGCGGCTGCGGTCGTCCAGCGTGGCGAGAGCGCTGGCGATGCCGTCGGTGGCCAGCACGTCGCGCTGGCGCGATTCGATCATCGCCGTCGGCTCGTGCGCGCCGTCCGCGAGGTAGGCGATCGGGCCATAGGCCTGCTCGCCGTCGTCGGACGGAGCCGGGTCCAGCATCACGTCGCCGCCGGAGAGGCGCGTTTCCATCTCGATGACTTCCTCGCGCTTGACGTTCAGGTGGCGGGCGACCACGTCGATCTCCTGCTCGGAGAGCGTGTCGCGGTGCGTGGCCGCATCGGTCGCCGCGGCATCGGCCTTGAAGCCCTGCTTCATCGACCGCAGATTGAAGAACAGCTTGCGCTGGCTCTTGGTGGTCGCCACCTTCACCATGCGCCAGTTCTTCAGGATGTATTCGTGGATCTCGGCCTTGATCCAGTGCATGGCGTAGCTCACCAGGCGCACGTTCTGGTCGGGATCGAAGCGCTTCACGGCCTTCATGAGGCCGACGTTGCCTTCCTGGATGAGGTCGCCGTGGGGCAGGCCGTAACCCAGGTACTGGCGGGCGATCGACACCACGAGCCGCAGGTGCGACATCACCATCCGGCCCGCGGCTTCCACGTCGTTGTGCTCCTTCAACCGGCGGGCGTAGGTGCGCTCCTCGTCGGCCGTCAGCATCGGCAGGCGGTTCACGGCCGAGATGTACGCATCCAGGTTGCCCAGCGGGGGGATCAGCGCCCAGGCGTTGGCAGGGGCGGGGGCAAGCGCGGTGGCGGCGGTTCCAGACTGAATCGTCATTCCAGAAATCCTTTCTTCCAAGCTTTCACTTTAGCAGTCTCTTCGACTGAGTGCTAAAGCCAAAGTTCCTCACCCTGCGTAGGACGGGGGCTGCCCGCCGTGCAAGGGTGTGTTCAGGGGGTTCGATGCAGCCAGCATCGATCAGAAAAGCCCTCTCCACGGGTCGAAGCCGGGGAGCAAATCGGTGGGGCAAATCCCTAAAGGCGCTTAAACGGCTCCCTCCGGGAGCTTCGCGATCACCTTGATCTCGAACTGGAACCCGTACAGCCACGTCACGCCGACGCCGGTCAGCGTCGGGTGCGGCGCGTCGCCCCAGTACTCGCCCACCACCGCCCAGGCCGCCTCGAAGTGCTTCTCCGGGTCCACCATGAACACCGTCACGTCGATCACGTCGTCGAAGGTGCAGCCTGCGGCCTGCAGGATGGCGTTCAGGTTCTCGAACGCCAGCCGCACCTGGGCCTGGTAGTCGGGCTCGGGGGATCCGTCGGGACGGCTGCCGACCTGGCCGGAGACGAACAGGAAGCCGTTCGAGCGGATGGCGGGGGAGTAGCGGTTCTTCTCGTAGAGCGCCTGGCGCCCGGGCGGAAAGACGACGTCGCGCGGGGAGGTGGGGGGAGGCGGCATGGGAGGGTGTCCTTCTGGCGGGGCTGCATGCCCGTGGGGGTATCGATGCCAGGAATTTATCGATGTGCCCGCCGCAGATAAACAGGCCGGCGTGGGCATCACTGTTTGCAAAATCCAAACAATCGCGGGGGCGACCGGGTCCGTTGTCACCGCGGCAGAGTTTCGGCATTCGCCGACAGCCTCCCTCTGCCCGGCGGCGGCACCATGGCGCATGCCTGCCTCGCCGCCCGCCCGCTCCGCTGCTTCCGCCAGCCCACATCCCCGTCCATCCGTGAACCCGCCCCCGCCGGCCGCATCCGCGCCTTCCCGCGATTCGACCCGCGCCCCGACCCGCGACCTCACGCAAGGCCCCATCGGCCGCACCCTGCTGGTCTTCGCGCTGCCCATCCTCGCGGGCAACGTGCTGCAGTCGCTGAACGGCTCGGTCAACGCCGTGTGGGTGGGCCGCTACCTGGGGGAGGCGGCGCTCACCGCGACGGCCAATGCCAACAACATCCTGTTCCTCCTGATCGGCGCGGTGTTCGGCGTGGGCATGGCGGCCACGATTCTGGTGGCGCAGGCCATGGGCGCGCGCAACCTGCCGCAGGCGCGCCGCGTGATCGGCACCAGCGCCACCTTCTTCGGTGGTACGGCGGTGCTGATCGCCGCGGCCGGCCCGCCGCTGTCGCGCGAGATCCTGGGCTGGATGGGCACGCCCGCCGCCGCCCTGCCGCTGGCCGAGGCCTATCTGCGCACGCTGTTCCTGGCGGTTCCGCTGCTCTACCTGTTCGCCTTCATCTCGGCCGTGCTGCGCGGCGCGGGCGATACCCGCACGCCGTTTCTCTTCCTGCTCCTGGTGGTGGTGCTGGACACGGCCCTGAACCCGCTGCTCATCTTCGGCTGGGGCCCCGTGCCGCGCATGGGCATCTCCGGCTCGGCCATGGCGACGCTGGTGGCCAACGCGATCAGCTTTGTTGCGCTGCTGGCCTGGCTGCGCTGGCGCCGGCACCCGCTCTGGATCGGCCGGGCCGACTGGCGGCTCTTCAAACCCGACGGCACCATCCTGCGCGCGCTGGTCGTCAAGGGGCTGCCGATGGGGGCGCAGATGGTGATGATCTCCACCGCCATGCTGATGCTGATGGGCCTGGTCAACGCGCAGGGCGTGGTCACCGCGTCGGCCTACGGCGCGGCGCTGCAGCTCTGGACCTACGTGCAGATGCCCGCTATGGCGATCGGCGCGGCCTGCTCGTCGATGGCGGCGCAGAACGTGGGCGCCGGCCGCTGGGAGCGGGTGGACGGCGTGGCCCGCAGCGGCACGCTGTTCAATTTCGTGCTGACCGGCGCGATCATCGTGCCGCTGGTGGTGCTGGACCGCACGGCGCTGTCGCTCTTCCTGCCGGCGGGCAGCGCATCGCTGGAGGCGGCGCGCCACCTCAACCACATCGCCGTGGGGTCGTTCCTGTTCTTCGGCGTGACCTTCGTGCTTTCGGGCGTGGTGCGCTCCACCGGCGCGGTGGTGCCTCCGCTCATCATCCTGGGCCTGGCGCTCTGGGGCATCCGCCTGCCGATCGCCTACGGCCTGCAGCCCTGGCTGGGCACGGATGCGATCTGGTGGAGTTTTCCGGCGAGCGCGCTCTGCGCCATGCTGATGTCGATGGCCTACTACCACTGGGGCGGGTGGCGCCGGGCGCGCATGCTGGCGCCGGCCGAGCCCGTGGTGGCGACCCCGGCCGAGGTGGGGGGGCTTCCGCCTTCGCCCGTCTGCGCACAGGCGGAGGCCGCGCCCGGATCACCTGGCCGGCAGCCCTGGCCGCCCGGCGCGGCACGACGGCCGGCCTGAGGGACGGCCGAGCGTTCCGGGCGGAGGAGGCCGGGTAACCCGGCTGCGCGCGGCACGACGGATCCAGGACGATGCGGGCAGAAGCTCGGCGGCATCGCCCGGCCGGTGCCCGCACGGGAGCCCATGGGACCTGGCCGGTTGGCCGGTTGCGGAGCGCCTCAGCGCACCTCGCCACCAGCCGGCGTCATGCCGCCAGGGCCGCCACGGGACGCGAGAATCCCACGGCCGTGTGGCTGCCGGCGGCGGCACCACCGATGGCGACGCGGCCATCGCCCAGGTTGAACGTGGATACGCCCCGCACCAGGTCCTCGGCCTGCTTGTTCAGGCTGCCGGCGGCCGCCGCCATTTCCTCCACCAGTGCCGCGTTCTGCTGCGTGGCCTGGTCCATCTGCGTCACGGCTTCGCCCACCTGGCCCACGCCGGTGGCCTGCTCCACGCTGGCGGCGCTGATCTCGCCCATGATGTCCGTCACGCGGTGGATGGCGCCGACGATCTCGGCCATGGTCGTGCCGGCCTGGTCCACCAGCGCATTGCCGGCGGTCACGCGTTCCACGCTGGCGCCGATGAGCGTCTTGATCTCCTTGGCGGCGTCGGCGGAGCGGCCCGCGAGGCTGCGCACCTCGCTCGCCACCACGGCGAAGCCGCGGCCCTGCTCGCCGGCGCGGGCGGCTTCGACGGCCGCGTTCAGGGCCAGGATGTTGGTCTGGAACGCGATGCTGTCGATGACCTGGATGATGTCCGAGATCTGCCGCGACGACTCGTTGATGCCGCGCATCGTCTCCACTACCTGGCTCACCACCTGGCCGCCCTGCGTCGCCACCACGGCGGCATTCTTCGCCAGCTGGTTGGCCTGGCGCGCGCTGTCGGCATTCTGCTGCACGGTCGAGCCCAGCTGTTCCATGGAGGCTGCCGTCTGCTCCAGGGCGCTGGCCTGGCGCTCGGTGCGGCCGCTGAGGTCCTGGTTGCCCTGCGAGATCTCCGCGCTGGCCGTGGCCACGGCTTCCGCGTTGTGGCGGACGCTGCCCACGGTCGTGCGCAGGTGCTCGCGCGTGGCTTCCAGTGCCTGCAGCATCTGCGCCAGTTCGTCGCGTCCGGACGCGGCCACCGGGTGGCTCAGATCGCCCCGGGCCATGCGGTGCGCCGCATCCGAGCACAGCCGGGCGCGACGTGCCAGGTTGTTCGCCATCAGCACCGCCACCACCGCGCTGAGGGCCACCATGGCGATCAGCCCGATCAAGAGTTGCAGGCGCCCGTCGCGGTACGTTTCGGTGGCCCGGTCCGCGGCCAGCTCGCTGCCCTTGTTGTTGATGGCGACCAGGTCTTCCAGCGCCTTGTTCGCCGCGCGGTAGGCGACACCGGCCGGACCGACGAAGATCCCCCGCACCGCGTCGATGTTGTTATCACGCGCGAAATTCAACTGCTGCGGAAGCGTGGAGGTGTACTCGGCCACCTGGGTGCGCAGATCCTGGTAGATCTTGGCCTCCTCGGCGCTGGTAAACAGGGGGGCTGCCGCCTTCACCGACGCGTTCAGCGCGTCGCGGGCATTTTCCACGGTCGTGATGGCCTGCGGCATGGGCGCGTTCGGACCGGTGAGGATCAGCCCCAGGCGGGCGATGCGAAGCGCGGAGAGGTCGCGGCTGATGGAGCCCGCCGCTGCCACGCTGGGAAGCGCCTTCCGGGAAATCTCGGCCGTCCGGTCGTTCATGCTGGACAGGTTCGCAATGCCCAGCAGGCTGACGACGCAGGCGATGACCAGCACCAGGCCGAAGCCGATCGTCAGTTTGGCGCGGATCGTCCAATTGTCCAAGTTCATAGCGTTCTTTCGGGGGAAGCAGGAAGCTGCCTGCGCTCTGCTGGAAATGCCATTTCCGGAAGAGGCGCGGCATGTTTGTTAAGAAAATTCACTCAATGTAATCATATGTAATGATAAAGACGATGCTGTAGGCCGACTGCCCGTCCTGGCTGCCCATGAAGGTTTTTCCGGGAATGCTTGCCAATCGCCTCCGACCGTGGCTGATCCGGAATGCGGAACGCCCGCCACCGGCAGGGCCGGGAGCGGGCGTTCGGAAAGTACGCTGCAGTGGTGCGTTGGCGCGGCAGCGCGCCGCGCACCGGGAACGCTCAGGCCATCGCCTGCATCTCTTCCATCAGTTCGTTCTTGCGGGCCTGCAGGGCATCGCGCATGGCCACCAGGTCGAGCTTGCGCGCGGCGCGGGCCTTGGTGAAGATCTCGTTGCGCTCTTCCTTGACGTGGTGGTCGATGTACTCGCCCAGCACCGTCACCTTGGCATCGAACTTGTCGTCGGTCGGGTCGGCGCCTTGGATCTGTGCGATCAGGTCCTTGGCGCTCGCGTGCTCGACTTCCGCCTCGTCGAGCAGGTCGGTTTCGCGCAGTGCTTCGCGCAGTGCGGGGTAGAAAATCTCTTCCTCGATCTGGGCGTGCACGGTCAGCTCCAGGCAGATCTGGTCCGCGAGTTCGCGCTTCTTGGCAATCGACGTCTTGGACTTGGAGCCGGCGAGCTCCTCGTATTCCTTGAACATCTTCTTGACTTTGCGGTGGTCTGCATCGAGGAGGCTGCATGCGTCGGCAGGGGTGCGTGCGGTCGTGGGCATGGCGTTTTCCTTGGAGTGGGTGGGGTGGTCCCATTGTCTTTCTGCCATTCCGGCGGGCCGTAGGAAAGACGCCTGCGTCTCCGTATCTCACGAGCGATACGGCCCATGCGAAAGGCTCCTGTCGGGCCGTGCCGCGCGGGTGCTTCCGGCGGGTCCGTGTGGAATATTGGCGCCGTGCCGGAACCGCTCCACCGAGGCATGGTTGATTATCCACAGCGATGCTTTGCCATGCCGGGGGGCGCTGCGATGCGGGGATGCGCTGCGCGACGAATGGAGGCGGTTGCGCCGGCAGAAAGTAGGGGGTGGATTTTGAGTGATGGATATTCGTCGCTTTTGAATCATGGCTGTTTTATCTTGCCGATGTCTTCACCTGGTACCCGGGGAAATACAGCGCATTCCTTTCACCGCGCAACGGGGTCTGCGGCGGTAGCGTCGCGAGCGACGGGCGACCGTCCGATGCGCGGCGCGCCATGCGCAGCCCACAGCGTGGCAGCCAGCGGCGTCAGGATGGCGGTGACCACCACGGAGGCGGCGACGAAGGCGGTGGCGGCCTGCGCCACGGGCGCGAACTGGGGCGCGGCCTGGGCCACGAGGTGCGGGGTGGCCACGGCTGCGCCGGCGGTGCTGGAGGCGGCGACCCCCGCCGTGCCCCGGCCGCCGCCGATGGCGATGTCCGCGACGACCAGTGCCGTGCCGGACACCGCCATGACGATCAGCGCCAGCACGATTCCGGGAAGCCCGGTCTGCAGCACCACGTGCAGATCGATCGTGTTGCCGAGCGAGAAGGCGAAGAACGGGATCAGGACACGGATGGCCCGGGAAAAGAAGTCCCGCAGTTCCGGATCCAGGTTGCCGAGCGCGAACCCGGCCGCGAAGGGCAGGACGACGCCGGCCAGCAGCCGGGGCTCGAAGGCCGCGAGGCCGGTCGAACCCAGGATCAGCATGGTGACCAGCGGCCCGGACTCCAGGCCGATCAGCACCGACACGCCTGCTTCCTCCCGGGTGCCGTACTCCTCCATGATGGACGCGTAGAGGCCCCCGTTGGTCATGTCCATGGCGGCCACCACGGCCAGCACGGAAAGGCCCGCGAAGAAGCCGGTCTGTGTGCCCCCGGGGGGAATCCATTGCGACAGCAGCCACGCGGCGAGCCAGGCGACGCCGATCTTGGTGCCGACGAGCGCGCCCGACTTGCGCAGCAGGGTGCCGGTCGCCCTCAGGTGGATGGAAGCCCCGAGGCAGAACATCCAGACGGCCAGGATGGGCACCACGCCCGTGACCAGTCCGTTGGTGAACGACCCGAAGTACTTGCCGGTGCCCGGCCAGAAGGTGTGCAGCGTGGAGCCCAGGAGCAGCGGCACGAGCATCATGCCGCCCGGAATTTTCTCGATGGTGGATTTGATTTTCATGGCGATGGGCGTTGAGGAATCGGCGCTGCCGACCGGGCCTGGTTTTTGGACGGGCGGACGGGAATGCCGCTGGTGGCCGTGGCGGCAGGAGCGGTGGCATTGCGCAATCGGACGGCCGAGATTAATGGGTGCGGGTTTCGTTGTGGTGCCCGAAACCTGCTGAAGAAATTAATGGATTGGATAAATTTTTGCCGTGCGCGGTCTGTTCTTTTTGGTTTTTACTTTCGGGCTGTCCATTACCGAGGAGTTTTCGATGCATCGTCTGAAGGGGAAATCCGTCCTGGTGACCGCAGCCGGGCAGGGCATCGGCAGGGCGAGCGCCCTGGCAATGACGCGCGAGGGCGCCACCGTGTGGGCCACGGACGTGGATGGGCAGGCGCTGGAGTCGCTGTCGGCCGAGGCCGGCCGCGAGGGCCTGGCGCTGGAGACGGGGCACCTCGACGTGCTGGACGGTGCCGCGGTTCAGGCCTTTGCCGGCCGCACGGGCCGGGTGGACGTACTGTTCAACTGCGCAGGCTACGTCCACCACGGCGACATCCTGGCCTGCGAAGAGCGCGACTGGGATGCCAGCTTCGACCTCAATGCCAAGGCGATGTACCGCACCATCCGGGCCTGGCTGCCGGCCATGCTCTCCGGCGGCGGGGGCTCCATCATCAACATGGCCTCGGCGGCGTCGAGCGTGAAAGGCGTGCCGCAGCGGTTCGCCTACGGCGCCTCCAAAGCCGCGGTCATCGGCCTCACGAAGGCGGTCGCGGCGGACTGCGTGCAGCAGGGCATCCGCTGCAACGCCATCTGTCCCGGCACGGTGGAATCACCCTCGCTGCAGGGGCGCATCCGTGCGCAGGCGCAGCGGTCGGGTTGCGACGAATCCACCGTCCGGGCCGCGTTCGTCGCCCGCCAGCCGATCGGGCGCGTGGGGCGTGCCGAAGAGGTGGCCGCGCTCGTCGTCTACCTCGCGAGCGATGAATCCACCTTCACCACCGGCGCCATCCACATGATCGACGGCGGCTGGTCCGCCTGACGGCGGATCGCCGAGAATTGCCTGCGATTCCCGTTCGTCCGGCGGCCCCCCGCCGGCGTCCTTGTCTGGAGAGAGAGAAACCTTATGAAGTTGGTTCGTTACGGCCAGGCCGGCCACGAGAAGCCCGGGCTGGTCGATGCCCAGGGGCGGGTCCGCGATCTGTCCGGGCACGTCGCCGACGTGGACGGTGACCTGCTGTCGTCGCCGGAGCAGTGGGCCCGGCTGTCCGCGCTCGATGCGTCCGGCCTGCCGCTCGTGGAGGCGCCGCTGCGCCTGGGCCCGCCGGTGGCGCGCGTGGGGAAGATCGTCTGCGTGGGGCTCAACTATGCCGACCATGCCGCAGAGACGGGGGCTGCGATTCCGGCCGAGCCCATCCTGTTCCTGAAGCCCAGTTCTTCCATCGTCGGGCCGGACGATACCGTGGTCATTCCGCGCGGTTCGGTCAAGACGGACTGGGAAGTGGAACTCGGCGTGGTGATCGGCCGCAAGGCGTCCTACGTCACGGAGGCCGAGGCGATGGGCCATGTGGCGGGCTACACCGTGGTCAACGACGTGTCCGAGCGGGAGTACCAGCTCGAGCGCGGTGGCCAGTGGGACAAGGGCAAGGGCTGCGACACCTTCTCGCCCATCGGCCCCTGGCTGGTGTCGAGAGACGAGGTGCCCGATCCGCAGAACCTCGGACTCTGGCTGGAAGTGAACGGCAGGCGCTACCAGGACGGCAGCACGCGCACCATGATCTTCCCGGTCGCCAGGCTCGTGAGCTACATCAGCGAGTTCATGTCGCTGCTGCCGGGCGACATCATCACCACCGGCACGCCGCCCGGCGTGGGCCTGGGCCAGAAGCCGCCCGTGTACCTGAAGCCGGGCGACACCATGCGGCTGGGCATCGAAGGCCTCGGCGAGCAGACGCAATCGACGCGCGCCTGGTCGCGCTGAGAGCGGCCCACCCACCCTTGCGGCGCCGTTGCCGCACCGCTCAGGCCAGCAGGGCCTGGGCGAACTCACGCGCACTGAAGGTTTCGAGGTCTTCGAGCTTCTCGCCGACGCCGATGAAGTAGACGGGAATCGGGCGCTCCTGCGCGATCGCGGCCAGCACGCCGCCCTTGGCGGTGCCGTCCAGCTTGGTGACGATCAGGCCCGTGAGCTGCAGCGCATCGTCGAAGGCGCGCACCTGCGCGAGGGCGTTCTGCCCGGTGTTGCCGTCGATCACCAGCAGCACCTCGTGCGGCGCCGTGCCGTCGGCCTTGGTGATCACGCGCTTGATCTTCTGCAGCTCCTGCATGAGGTGCAGCTGCGTGGGCAGGCGGCCGGCCGTGTCCACCAGCACCACGTCCTTGCCGCGGGCCTTTCCGGCGCTCACGGCGTCGAAGCTCACGGCGGCGGGGTCCCCCCCGTCCTGGCTCACGATTTCCACCGTGTTGCGGTCGGCCCACACGCCGAGCTGCTCGCGCGCGGCGGCCCGGAAGGTATCGGCGGCGGCGAGCAGCACCGCGGCGCCCTCGGTGGCGAGGTGCTTGGTGAGCTTGCCGATGGACGTGGTCTTGCCCGCGCCGTTCACGCCCGCCACCATGATCACCGTGGGCGTGTGGCGTCCGATCTCCAGCGGCTTCTCGAGCGGCCGCAGCAGATCGGCCAGCGCGTCGGCCAGCAGTGCCTTCACGGCGGCCGGCTCGGTGGCCTTGGATTCCTTCACGCGGCGCCGCAGATCGTCCAGCAGGTGCTGCGTGGCCTTCACGCCGGTATCGGCCATGAGCAGCGCTTCTTCCAGCTCTTCGTAGAGCGCCTCGCTGATCTGGGTGCCGGTGAAGACGGTGGCGATGCTGGTGCCCGTCTTGCGCAGTCCGTTCTTGAGGCGGTCCAGCCAGCCCGAACGCTCGGGAAGGGCCCCGGGCATCGCCGCAGGCGCCGTGGTGGCCACCGCCATCGGGGCGGGCGCCTGCGCAGGGGTCGGAGCGGGTGCGGGTGCTGCAGGGGATGCCCCGATGGGGGCGGGCGCGGATGGCTCCGCTGCTACGCCGGGCCCCTGTCCGGGCGTCGTCGTGGGGGCGGCAGGGCGCAGCGGCACCGAAGGCTCTGCGACCCCTGGCGCAGGCGCGGGTGCCTTGCCGAATGGATTGCGCAGCCATCCGAAGGCCGATGGCTGCGCCGCAGGCTCGCCTGCAGGCAGGTCGGCAGTGGAGGGGGGCGGCACCGTGGCGGGCATGGTGGTCGCCGCGGCGTCCGCAGGTGCCGTGGGCAGGGGAGGGAGCGCCGGGACCTCGGGGGTGGGCGGCGTGGCGGGTTTCTTCTTGAAAAAACTGAACATTGGCGGGTTCTTAGAATCGCATCCATTCTATGAAACGCGCATTCACCCTCCTGGCCCTGCTGGCCTGCGTGCATGCCGGGGCGCAAACCCCCGCTGCCGCCAACGCTCCCGCACCCACCTCCGCGGAGGGATCGCAGCCCGGCACGCCGGCGCCCGCCGTCCGCCAGTACACGCTGGGCAACGGCATGCAGTTGTTCGTGCAGCCCGACCGGCGCGCGCCCACGGCGGTGCACATGGTCTGGGTGCGCGTGGGCGCGATGGACGAGGTGGACGGCACCTCCGGCGTGGCGCACGCGCTGGAGCACATGATGTTCAAGGGCACGAAGACCGTGCCGCCGGGGCAGTTCTCGCGCCGGGTGGCCGCGCTGGGCGGGCAGGAGAACGCGTTCACGAGCCGCGACTACACCGGCTACTACCAGCAGATTCCCGCTGCGCGCCTCGCCGAGGTGATGCGTCTCGAATCCGACCGCTTCGCCCACAACGCCTGGCCGGATGCCGAGTTCACCAAGGAGATCGAGGTCATCAAGGAAGAGCGGCGCATGCGCACGGACGACCAGCCGCGCGCCGCCCTGATGGAGCAGCTGAATGCCGCCGTCTTCACCGCCTCCCCCTACCGCCGTCCGATCGTCGGCTGGATGAGCGATCTGGATTCCATGACGCCCGAGGACGTGCGCGCCTTCCACCGCCAGTGGTACGTGCCCGCGAACGCGGCCATCGTGGTGGCCGGCGACGTGGATCCGGAGGCCGTGCGCAAGCTCGCCGAGGCGACCTACGGCCGCATCCCCGCGCGCGCCGTGCCGGCGCGCAAGCCGCGCACCGAACCCGCGCAGCGCGGCCTGCGCCGCATCGACTTCAAGGCGCCCGCCGAGCAGTCCTTCGTCGCCCTGGCGTTCCGCGCGCCGGGCCTGCAGCGCCTGGAGAACCTCGAGGAAACCGACCGCGACGCACTGGCGCTGATGGTGCTGTCCGGCGTGCTGAGCGGCTACGACGGCGCACGTCTGGAACGCGCGCTCAGCCAGGGCGCCGACCGCGTGGCGGACGGCGCGGACAGCGGTGCCTCGGTCATGGGCCGGGGCCCGAGCCTGTTCCTGCTCACCGGCGTTCCCGCGGCCGGCAAGACCGCGCAGCAGGTCGAGGCCGCGCTGCGCGCCGAGGTGGCGCGGGTGGCGCGCGAGGGCGTGGGCGAGGCGGAACTCGCGCGCGTGAAGACGCAGTGGGCCGCCTCCACCATCTATGCCCGCGATTCGCTGCAGGCGCAGGCGTCCGATCTGGGCAGCAACTGGGTGCAGGGCCTGCCGCCCGACGCCGACGCGCGCCTGCTCGCGCTGCTGCGCGGCGTGACGCCGGCCGAAGTGCAGTCGGTGGCGGCGCGCTATTTCGGCGATGACCAGCTCACCGTGGCCACGCTCGTGCCCCAGCCCGTGGCGCCCGGCACCCGCCGCCCCGCCGCTCCCGCGAGCTCCGACGGCCGCATGCACTGAGGCGCCGCCCGCCCGGAAAGACCACCCCATGACGATGAACCCCGCCTTCCGAAAAACCGCGTCGCGCGCCGCGCTCGCCGCTGCCGCATGGCTGCTGGCCGCGCAGTCCGCCTGGGCGCTCCTTCCCATCCAGCACTGGACCGAACCCAGCGGCGCCCGCGTCTGGCTGGTCGAGAGCCCCGGCATCCCGATGGTCGACGTGCAGGTCGATTTCGATGCCGGTTCCCGGCGCGATCCCGCACCGCAGGCCGGCCTCGCGAGCGCCGTCGCCGCGATGTCCTCCAAGGGCGTGCGCGCGAATGGCGCCGGTCCGGCGATGGACGAGAACGCGCTAGGCGAGGCCTGGGCCGACCTGGGCGGCAGCCTGCAGGCGTCGGCCGAGCGCGATGGTTTCAGCTATGCGCTGCGATCGCTCACCGACCCGGCCCTGCTGGACCGCGCCGCCGGCCTGGCCGCGCGGCAGATCGCCGAGCCTGCTTTTCCTGAACCGGTGTGGCAGCGCGAACGCGCACGCTGGAGCGCGGCCCTGAAGGAAGCGGAGACCCGCCCCGGCACGGTCGCCTCCCGGGCGTTCGGCCAGGCCGTCTACGGTGCGCATCCGTACGGCCAGCGCGCCACGCCGGACACGCTCGCCCGCATCGAGGTGGCCGATCTGCAGCAGTTCCACGACCGCTACGTGCAGGCCTGCCGGGCGCGCGTCAGCATCGTCGGCGCCATCGACCGCGCGCGTGCCCAGGCCCTGGCGCGGACGCTGCTCGCCCGCCTGCCCGCGGCGGATGCGGCGGCCTGCGCGCCGCTGCCGGCCGTGGCTGCGGTGCAGCCGCTGGCCCAGGCACAGGAAGTGCGGATTCCCTTCGCCTCGGCGCAGGCCCACGTGCTGATCGGCCAGCCCAGCTTTCCCCGCAAGGACCCGGATTTCCTCGCCACGCTCGTGGGCAACCACATCCTGGGCGGTGGCGGCTTCACTTCGCGGCTGACCGAAGAGGTGCGCGAGAAGCGCGGCCTGAGCTACAGCGTTTCCAGCCAGTTCTCTCCGGGGCTGGATGCCGGCCCGTTCGTGATCGCCCTGCAGACCCGTCCTGACCAGGCGCAGCAGGCCGTGCAGGTCTCGCGCGACGTGCTGGCCCGCTTCGTGGCCGAGGGCCCGACCGCAGCCGAGCTGCGCGCCGCCAAGGACAACCTCATCGGCGGCTTCGCGCTGCGCATCGACAGCAACCGCAAGCTCCTGGGCAACGTGGTGAACATCGCGTGGAACGACCTGCCGCTCGACTACCTGGAGCACTGGACCGACCGCGTGGAGGCGCTGACGGCCGCCGACATCCGCGCCGCGATGGCGCGCAAGCTGCAGCCCGACCGCATGGTGACGGTGGTGGTGGGCGGAGGTGCGCCATGAGTCCGGCACCGCGCAAGGCGGGTGCGCCCGCCCGGACCGGTTCCAGTTCCGGTTCCGCTGCCGGCAAGGCATCCACGCCGGGGGCTGGCGCGCGAAAGCCCGCCCACCACGGCGCCGGGGAGGTTCGCATCATCGGCGGGCTCTGGAAGCGCACGCGCCTGCCCGTGCCCTCCCGGCCCGGCCTGCGGCCGACGCCGGACCGCGTGCGCGAGACGCTCTTCAACTGGCTCGGGCAGGACCTGTCCGGCTGGCGCTGCATCGACGCCTTCGCCGGCACCGGCGCGCTGGGCCTGGAAGCCGCTTCGCGCGGCGCGGCCGACGTGCTGCTGGTGGAGAACGATGCCGGGCTGGCCGATCAGCTGCGCCAGGTGTGCACGAAGCTCGGCGCGTCGGCGGTGCGCGTTCAGCGCGGCGACGGCACGTCGGTGCTGCGCCAGCAGCCCGCCGGTTCGGCGCACCTGGTGCTGCTCGATCCGCCGTTCGACGGGCAGCTGTTCGAGCCCGCGCTCGCCGCGGCCGCGCCCGCGCTGGCCGCGGATGGCTTCATCTACCTGGAGGCGCCCCAGGCCTGGGACGAGGCCGCGTTGGCGCCGCACGGGCTGGTCCTGCACCGGCACCTCAAGGCCGGCGCCGTGCACGCGCACCTGCTGCGCAGGGCCTGAAGGCGCTGCCGTCCCGGCCGGCCCGCCGGCTGCAATAATCCCTGGCGCCCACTTCCGTCCGCCTTCGTCCAGGAGACCCGTCCCCCATGGCCCAGAACGTCCTCGCCATCTATCCCGGCACCTTCGATCCCATCACGCTGGGGCACGAGGACGTGGTGCGCCGCGCCACGCAACTGTTCGGGAGCGTGATCGTGGCGGTGGCCGCCGGCCACCACAAGAAGACGCTGTTCAGCCTGGAAGAGCGCATCGAGATGGTCCGCGAGGCCGTGCGTCCCTACCGCCAAGTGCAGGTGGAGAGCTTTTCGGGCCTGCTGCGCGACTTCGTGGTGGCACGCGGCGGCAAGGCCATGGTGCGCGGGCTGCGCGCGGTGACCGATTTCGACTACGAGTTCCAGCTCGCCGGCATGAACCGCAGCCTGATGCCGGAGGTCGAGACCGTCTTCCTCACGCCGAGCGACAAATTCCAGTTCATCAGCAGCACCTTCGTGCGCGAAATCGCGGTGCTGGGCGGCGAGGTGGACAAGTTCGTGTCCCCCTCGGTCTGCGAGCGCCTCTCCGCCAAGGTGCGGGCGATGCAGCCGGCCGCCTGACGCGGGGCGTCTGACGGCCTCGCACCACCACCCGGCGCCCGCCGCGCGGTTGCGGCGTCAGGTCATGTGCACCAGATCGTGCACGAAGCGCAGCTTGGCCAGCGCGCCGACGGACAGCGCGAACGGGTAGGCGTCCTGCTGCCCGAGGCTGCGGTTGAGGCTGTTGAGCAGCAGGGTGAGAGGCACCCACTCCTGCACCATCGCGTCGAAATCGGGCTGCAGCGTGGCGAACGGGTTGCCCACGCGGTAGCTTTGCCAGCCGGCCGCATGGGGGATTTCCAGACCGGTGCGGTAGCTGGATGCCGTCTCCAGCAGATCGACCATGTGCAGGTAGTGGGCCCAGGTTTCGGCCCAGTCTTCCCAGGGGTGCGCCGTGGCGTAGGCGCTGACGTGGCTCTCGCGCCAGGTACCCAGGTGCGGGCTGCTCGCGTAGTAGGTCTGCAGGGCCGCGGCGTAGTCCTGGCGTTCGTCGCCGAAGATGGTCCGGAATTCGTCCAGGCGGCCCGAGTTCAGCAGCAGGTGGTCCCAGTAGAAGTGCCCGGACTCGTGCCGGAGGTGGCCGAGCAGGGTGCGGTAGGGTTCGTGCAGCGCCAGGCGCCGGCGTGCGCGTTCGTCGTCGTCGGCCTCGGCCACGTTGAGCGTGATGGTGCCGCCCGCATGTCCCGTCATCACCGGCTGCCCGGGCTGGTCCGCCAGGAATTCGAAGACCGGGTTCGCGCCGTCCGGCGCGGGCTGGAGACCCAGCCGGGCGAGGGTGTAGTAGAGCTGCCGCTTGGCATGCTCGATCTGTTTCCAGCGCCGCAGGTTCGCGGGCTCGGAGAGGTCCGGAAGGATGCGCGTCTGGCGGCACGACGGGCACAGCTGCTGCGGGTCGTCCGCCAGCACCGCGAAGTTGCAGGTGCCGTGGGCGACGCGGTTGTGGCAGAGACGGTAGAGGGGCGACGCGCTCCCGTGGCGGTGCGACGCCACGCGCTGCCAGAGATCGCCATCGGCCTGCAGTCCGGGCACGGCGGGCGCGAGCGCTGCCATGGTGAGTTCGTGGGGCAGGAGCGCGAGCTTCGTGCCGCAGTGCAGACACTGGACGCTGTCGAAGAACACGAGATGACCGCACTGGTCGCAATTGAACACTTGCATGGCGGCGGAGCATAGACCCTGTTCATGTCTTCCGACGCACCGGCCGGGCGATGGCTGCCGGCCTGGCGCCGTCTCCGTGCCATGCGCTCGGACCGCGCGGGCGCGGAATAAGACGTGCCAAGAAAAAACAGGCTCCGATGGGAGCCTGTGGAGGGTGCAACCGGCAAGGCCCCAGGGCCCGGCCGGCTGCTGAGCGTTCGATCAGGGACGCACGACGATGCTGTTGCGCACTTCGCGCACGTGCTTCGCACTGCGTGCGAGGGCTTCCGCGCGGTCCTTCTCGGCTTGCGACTTGGCGAAGCCCGACAGCTGCACCGTGCCGTTCAGCGTTTCCACGCTGATGGACGTGGCGGACACGGACTTGTCCTCGGCCATCTTGGCCTTCACGGCGGTCGTGATGCCGGCGTCGTCCACGTAGGAGCCCACGGACTGCTGGTCACGTGCCACGGAGCATCCGGTGGACACGATGGTGGCGCCGGCGAGGGCTGC
>Ga0308159_1001926_pt1 | contig 26211 bp, 18 predicted proteins | sample PhyCR1_FD_201040 | JGI IMG/M metagenome (GOLD analysis project Ga0308159, IMG submission 201040) | Phyllosphere microbial communities from UC Gill Tract Community Farm, Albany, California, United States - DLSLC.R1 | ecosystem: Host-associated > Plants > Phyllosphere > Unclassified | place: USA...
AACTCCACCATATCCGATGAGCCCGGTGGCCACCGTGACGCCGATGCCGGGATGGGGCCTCGGCCCCATCCCGGCATACACCGTCATCTACACCGGGAAATTACACCACGAACGCGGACGCTAACTCAGGAAGGCGCGGAGCGACGCCGGGAAGCTCGCGAAGTGCGGCCCCTTGTCCGGCTGCCAAAGGTCGCAGCCTCGTTCGTAGTGCGCCAGCATCGTCGCCCAGGCGGACCGAAAGCGTCCCGCGCGCGCGGCATCGGCGACATAGGCGGCGCAGGCGCCGTTGCGGTAGCTTTCCTTCGACAGGCAGCGCGGCTCCAACCGCGCCATGTCGGCCGCGAAGACCGGCCGCATTGCCGGATCGCGGCTTTCGTCGACCACGCGGCCCTGCTTGACCGCGAACATGCGCGGCGGGCGCGGGGTGCAGGCGTTGCAACCGAAGACGTTGGCGAAGGCCCCGTCCCGCAACGTCAGGTCGACATATCCGTCGCCCGACAGGTCGCGCGGTTCGTCCGTGATCTCGCCCTGCAAGAGCCCGCCGGAGAGCGACCCCAGGGGAAGGACGCGATAGCCCGCCCCGCTCGGCACTAGGAACTGCACGCTCAGGGCGCCGCCCGATCCGCCCGACTGGCTCTCGACGATGACGCCAGGCCGGGGATCGTTGCGGCCGAAGCGGCCGACCGCGATCCGGGCATAGCCGCTCTGCCGGTCGGTCGTCACGGATAGCGGCGTCACGCCCGCCGCCTGCACCGTGACCCACGCCTGGTTGTTATAGCCGTCCCAGTGGCAGGAACTTTCCCCTTCGGGATGGGCGGGGCAGGGGAGGGGCGCCATCTCCACCGTCACGCCGCCCGAGGTGAAGGCGAGCGGCGTACGGCCCGACGGCAGCCAGGTCTGGAAATGGCCGATCGGCACGGAGACCGGCGCGGCCGCCCCCGCAACGCTGGCGAGAAGAAGCGCAGGCATCATCAGAACACGCATGGGGAATCGCCCGAGGGGACAGGACCGTCCTGCCGCGATGATGCGAGGCACGGGCACGCGGCGCAAGACGGGGTGCGATCAACTCGTGGCGGCCGGGTTGGAAGCGGGGGCCTTGGCCCGTTGTTGCGCGATATAGTCCAGTTCGTGCTGCGCGATGCCATCCTTCGGATTGATCACCAGTGCGTCGCGATACCGCTGCTCCGCTTCGTCGTAACGTTGGAGTTCGGTCAGCGCATAGCCCTGGCAGCGCAGCGCTGCGCCCTGCTGCACCGGCTTGATCGCCGGATCGGCGATTTTGGCGGCATCGCCCGCTTTGGTGCAGATCGCCAGCATGCGCGGCCAATCCTTTTCCAGCCGGATCAGCTGGCCATATTCGGTCTGGTACTGCGCATACATCGGCGCCAGCGTCAGCAGGCGTTCGTAGATCGCCTTGGCCTCCGCCACCCAGCCGAGATCGACCAGCGCATAGCCCTTCAGATAGAGCGCGGTGCAATAGCCGGGCGGCAGCGCGACCGCCGCCACTTTGTCCTTGGCCGCCAACGCCAGGTACAGCAGCGTCTCCTGTACCGACATGCCGCAATAGATACGCCGGGTTTCCCCCGCGAGATCCGCGTCATAGGCGGCAAGGACGGGGGCCAGCGTGTCGATCGCCACCTGCGGCTGGTGCGCGCGCACCGCCTGCGCGGCGGCTTGGATCTGCGGCGTCATCCGCTGGTCGAGCGACGGGGCCTTGTCGGCCGGGGGCGGGGCTGGGGCTGCCTGAACCGCCAGGACCAGCGCCGCGATCGAAGACAACAGGCTCATCGACATCCCCCCTTGCGGTCGCGCCGCATCGTTTCCGTCACCAGCCTATAGCATGGTCAGCGACGGACTCCTGACGGGGTCATGACGAAGATGTACCGCACGGTGGGCATCCGATGTCTCGACCAATCCCGATGGCGGACATAGGATCAGCCCATGGCGGGATAAGGACATCGTCTGTGGGGGCATGGGGCGCAGTGATCATGGGCTTCTTCGGCGCGGTGTTCGCTTCGATGACGCTCTATTGGCAATGGCACCTTCACGGCGTCGCCCTGGCTCTGCCCTTTCTGGGGTTCATCCTGATCGGTATCGCCGCGAACCATGTGATCCGCAGACCGGGTGAGGGCATCACGCCATCGCCGAGCGAAGAACGCGCCATCATGTGGAGCAGTATCGGCGAAGGCGTCGGCCTTTTCCTGGCCGCCAACATCGTCATGAACCTGCATCGGCCCGATCTTCTCTTGCCGTCGATGGCGCTGGTGGTCGGGCTGCATTTCCTGCCCATCGCGTTCGTTGCCCGCTTCCGTCCGTTCTACATTCTGGGGACGGCACTGATCGTCGCCGCGATCATGGGCTTCGTCATCAAAGCCTCGACGGGCGGCGCGGTGGCGGGGTTCATGGCCGCCGGGGCGCTCTGGCTGGCGTCCGACATGGCCCTGCGGCGCGACGGATTGGCAAAGGCGCGCACAGCCTGACCTGGTGGCCGACAAGCGCCGACGGAACCAACGCACAGCCCCGCCGCTATGCCGGGCATGGCAAATGACGAAGACAAGCCCGGCCGTGTCACCCACCGCGCCGTCCCCAGCGGCCGCTTCGCCCGGGCGGGCGCGTTCGGGCGGCTGGCGGGCGGGGTCGCGGGCGGAATGCTGGCCGAGGGCGCGCGCAGGCTGGCCAATGGCGAGCGGCCCCGGCTGGGCGACCTGATGCTGACGCCGGGCAATGCCGCGCGCGTTGCCGACCGGCTGTCGCACCTGCGCGGCGCGGCGATGAAGCTGGGCCAGATGATCTCGATGGACGCGGGCGACCTGTTGCCGCCCGAGTTGCAGACCATCCTTGCGCGGCTGCGCGACCAGGCGTACCGGATGCCGCCCGCGCAGCTCGACAAGGTGCTGAAGGCGGAGTGGGGCGCCGACTGGCGACGCAAATTCCGCCATTTCGAGGCTGCGCCCATGGCAGCCGCCTCGATCGGGCAGGTCCACCGCGCGACGCTGCCCGATGGCCGGGTGCTGGCGATCAAGGTGCAATATCCCGGCGTGCGCGACAGCATCGGCTCCGACGTCGACAATGTCGCGACCTTGCTGCGCGTGTCGAACCTGATCCCGCCGTCGATCGACCTGAAACCGCTGCTCGAAGAAGCCAAGCGCCAGCTGGCCGAGGAGGCCGATTACTGCCGCGAGGCCGAGCGGATGCAGGCTTATGGCGACCGGCTGGCGGGCGATCCGCGCTATGTCGTGCCCCGGCCGGAGCCTTCGCTGACCACGCCGCTGGTGCTGGCGATGGACTTCGTGCCCGGCCAGTCGATCGAGACGCTGGCCGAGGCGCCCCAGGACACGCGCGACACCGCGATGACCGCACTGATCCAGCTGGTCCTGCGCGAGCTGTTCGACTTCGGCATGATGCAGACCGATCCGAACTTCGCCAATTATCGCTGGCAGGCGGACACCGGGCGCCTGGTGCTGCTTGACTTCGGCGCGGCGCGCGACGTGCCGGCCGAGACCGCCGCCTCCTATCGCCGCTTGATCGAGGCGGGGCTGGCGCATGACCGCGACCGCATTCGCGAGATCGCGGTGGAGACGGGCTTCCTGGGCGAGAAGGCGGTCGCCGCGCACCGCCCGGCGGTCGACCGGATCATCGCCGCGATCGATGACACGATGGCGCGGGCAGGGCCGTTCGACTTCGGCGACCGCGCCTTCGTGCCGGTGGTGCGCGAGGAGACCAAGGCGATGATCGCCGACCGCGACACCTGGCACGTTCCGCATGTCGAGACGCTGTTCGTCCAGCGCAAGATCAGCGGCACCGCGCTGCTCTGCGCCCGGTTGAAGGCGCGCGTCGATATACGCGGACTGGCGGCGGAGGCGATCGGAAGCGCCATTCCTCCCCTGTAAGGGGAGGGGGACTAGGCGCAGCATGGTGGAGGGGCGCGCGCCCCATCGAGAGCGGGACACCCCTCCGTCAAGCCTTCGGCCTGCCACCTCCCCTTGCAGGGGAGGAGAGGTCGCGGGAAAGTTCCCTCCCGGACCGTCTCAACCGTGAGACGTACCCGCCTGCCCCATGGGCAGTGTCAAATGATTGACCTACAGACCTAAAGTGAGGCGGGCGATGTGTCCCAACCATGTCGTCCGTCTCACCATCCCTTTCCCCCGTCAAAGGTCGATCGTGTTCACGCTGCCCGTTGCCAATCCCTTTCGACGTCGTCGTAACTGGCAGACCATGTTCCTGCTGTTCGGCATCGTCGAGTTGCAGAACGACCACCGCCGCCACATGCTGGTCTGTCGACGGGTGCGGCGTCGCTATTCCGCGACGCGCCGCCAATGGTTCTGGACCGTCCCGACCCGTCGCCATGCCGATCCATCCTCGTCTTTCCGGCCCTAGATCGCCCGGGGATGACCGGGCGATGCTGGACCGGACGGCCGGGGCACTGGCCGAGGCGTTCGGCCTGGTCGGGACCGCGCAAGCGTCCTGGGGCAACTGGACGCGCCTGGGCGAATTGCGGGCCGGTCAGCCCGCCTTCGTGCTGCGCCGGACACCCGAAGGCCTGAGCCTGGACACCCAGCGCTGGGACATCAGCGGGGGCGAGGGGTGCTGGCCGACGACCCGGATCCTCAGCGTGTCGCTGCCCTGGTGGCGGCGCTTGGCCGAGCGTCCGGCGCAACGCTGCCTGATCCCGGTCACCGCCTGCACCGCGCCCTTGCCGCCCAAAGGCGGTCGGGACGGACGATCCGCCTGGTTCACCATGGCCGACGAACCCGTCTTCACCATCGCCGGGCTGTGGCGCGACAGCGGCGATGGGCGCCGTTTCGCGATGCTGGGCTGTCCGGCGGAAGCCGTCTTTCCCATCCTGCCGGTGGTGATCGCGGCGCCGGATCGCGAGCGCTGGCTGCACGGATCGATCGAGGACATTACCGCGCTGCAACGGCCTTGCCCGCCCGAGACGCTGCAGATCGGGCTCCCCCGGCCTGCCGCCCCATATGATCCGGCGTCACACGCCCCGTTCTGAGGCCCTGTTTCCCCCCTCTCCTCTCTGAGCGGAAAGGGTTGCGCAGACTTGGTCTTTGCGACAGCAAAGGCCTGGTGGCAGCGGGGTGAGGGGTGAGCGCACGGCGCGCGAGCCCCAGAGCTCGCTCAACCCCTCAACCCAAGCGGCGCTGACCCTCTCCCCCTGTCCAGGGGACAGGGATATATGGAAAGGAACCCCAGTGCCGCTTTTGCCCCCGGTTCCGGGTTATCGCATCGCGGTGTTGATGGCGCTGGCGCATATGCTGGCGGTGGGCGATCGTTTCCTGCTGTCGATCCTGATCGAGCCGATCAAGGCCGATCTGGGGCTGGGCGATGCCGCGATCGGGGTGTTGCAGGGGCCCGCCTTCGCCTTCATGGGCGGCGCGGCCGTGGTGCCGATGATCCTGCTGGCGCGGGTCTGGCCGCTCGCCCGGCTGCTCGCGCTGGCGATGCTGGGGTCGAGCGTGGCGACGAGCGCCTGTGCGCTGGCCGGATCGGTCGCCACGCTGATCCCCGCGCGGATGCTGCTGGGGCTGGCGCAAGGGGCGATCGGGCCTGCGGCGATCGGGCTGATCGTCGCGGCCATAGTGCCCAGCCATCGCGGGCGCGGGATCAGCCTGTTCACCGGGGGCGCGTCGCTGGGGCGCGGGCTGGCGATGGTCGGGGGCGGGGGGCTGCTGGCGCTCTTTGGTGCGCTGGCCTGGCCGGTCGCGCCGTGGCGGCTGACCTTTGCGAGCGCCGGGCTGCTCGGCCTGCCGGTCGCGCTCGTCATCTGGCGGATGGCCGAGCCGGTGGCGCTGCGCGAGGACCGGCGCGGGCGGATGGAGGCGGCGCTGCGCCACATGGTCGCCGACCGGGCGATGCTGGTGCCGCATATCCTGGCGGCGCTGTGCGCGGTGCTGGTTCTGCAATCGCTGACCAGCTGGTCGGCCAGTCTGCTCATCCGCATGCACGCGCTGACCCCGCCCCAGGCGGGCTATCGGGTCGGGATCGCGATGATGCTGGCGGGGGCAGGGGGCCATGCGCTGGGCGGCGCGCTCGCCGATCGGCGGGGCGCGGGGTCCGGGCTGATGCTGGTCGGGCTGGCGCTCTGTGCGCTGGCGCTGTGGCCGCTGACCCGGACGGACAGTCTGGCGGTCGCCGTCGCGGCGCTGGTCGTGGCGGTGGCCGGGCTGTCGATCGCGCTCGCCAACGGCATGATCGGGCTGCAGGCGCGCATCCCGCCCGCGCTCCGGGTCGAGGGGACGGCGATCTTCCTGACCATCGTCACCCTGTTCGGCACCGCGCTCGGCCCCTGGTTGGTCGGGCTGGCGAGCCAGGCGATCGCCGGGCCGACCGGCCTTGCCGAGGCGATCGGACGGGTGCTGGGGGGGACGTGCCTGCTGGGCTGCGGCGCGGCGTGGGTGGCGGGGCGGCGGGCGTAATCAGCCCCTCCCCTGAAGGGGAGGGGAGCATTCGCGTCAATCCAACTCCTGCATCCAGCCATTCCACCGGCGCGTGCCCGTCTCGACCGCGTCGCCGCGATCCTGGCGGACGCGGGCGCGATAGGCGAGGGGGGGCAGGCCCTGATCCGCCTCGAACGCCCGGACCAGCGCGCCTGCGCTGCCCAGCCCATAGGCCTTGGCCAATGCCCCCAGATCGGGCTCCTCGGGTCGTTCCAGCGCACGGCGGACCGCATCGATGCGGCGACGCCGGACATGGCCGGCGATCCCGCCGCTGCGCTCGTACAGACGGTACAGGGTCGCGCGCGATACGCCGACGCCTTCGGCGATCGCCGCGCCGGTCAGCTGGCGGTTGGCGATCTCGCGGTCGATCAGCTGCTCGACCGCCTCGCGCCGCAAATGGTCCTGCCGTCGCGCCTCCACCCCCAGGTCGCGCGGGCCGCCCAGCGCGGTCGGCAGCAGCTCGATCAGCGCGCGCGCGAACGCCCCGTCATGCCGGTCGTCCAGCGTCGGGGCATGGCGGACCAGCATCTGCAGGAACTCGCCCAGCATCGCCGTCTCGGGCGCATGGACGACCAGTCCGTGCAGCGCGCCCAGGCTGCCCAGCGCCGCCAGCATCAGGTCGCGCGCGATGCTGACGGTGATGAGGTGCAGGTCGTGCGCCTCGGTCCGGTGGCCGCGCCGCGTGTCGAGGAAGACGATGTCGCCCGGGCCCGCCCGCTCGAACCCGCTGCGCCCCTGGCCGATCAGCGTGCCCGCCAGGACATGGTGGAGCACGATATGGTCGAACCCGTCCGCCGTCACCCGCTCCTCTCGCGCATGCGCCATGCCCGACAGATGCCGGTCGAACAGCAGCATGTGGCGAAACCGCCAGCCGGTGACGCGCGCCCGGAACGGCTCGTCCACCCGCTCGACATCGGCACCCTGCGCATAGAGCTGGCGATAGCGCGCAAAGGCGAGGTCCGGGTCCAGGCCCTCGCTGGAAAAGCCGATCGCTTCCTTCAATCCCTGCTCCCGGTCATGCGTCCCCCCACGTCGGTCGTGCGGAGGAGGCGATAATATTACCTGGATCAATCCGCCATGGGCCTAATCGCTCCCTGACGTGGACGATATCCGCAATCCCGATGGCGGGCTGAACCGGTTGCATGAGGGGCCGGACGCGGCGCTATATTTGCCTTAACAAAGCATAAATGCGCCATGGCAAATGGTTAGGCGGATCATGGCCTTGCCCACATGACACCTGTCATGATGACGATCCGGTCATGACGCGCATCGCATGATCCCGCGCTTTGTCTGTATTTTGCCATGACAGGGCCGTCATGATTTCCCGTGACGTGAAAGCAATTTCATCATAGATGTCGCCGCTCAATAGGGGGGATGTCCGAAATGGTGAAGGCGTTGTCGCGTGGCCGGCAGGTAAAGGCACGTGCGTTGCAGTCGAGTGCGATCCTGGTCGCGATCCTGGTGGCGGAACCCGCCTTCGCCCAGTGCACCCCCGACCCGACCCAGGCGAACACGACGACGACCTGCACCGGTACCGACAGCAACGGGCTGGTCGTCACGACCTCGGGCAGCACGGTCGCCGTCTCGGCGGGCGCCAGCGTGACGAACATCGGCGCAGCGGCGATCCGCTATGCCATCCCGGTATCGAACAGCAGCTATGCCTATTCGACGCTGACCGTGGGCGGCCGCGTCGATGGCGGTACCCAGGCGGGTGTCCAGCTGCTCCGCCAGTCGAGCACCAACGGCTATGGCAGCCTCAACCTGACCATGACGGTCGCATCCGGCGGCAGCGTGACCGGCGCGAACGGCGTCGTCATCGGCCAGACCGGCACCGACTATGGCCAGACGACCGCGACGATCGACAATAGCGGCACGATCAGCGGGACGGGCACGGGCGCGAACGGCTATGCGCTTCTGTCGACCAGTTCCTATGCGGGGTTCCAGTCGATCACCAACCGCACGGGCGGCACGATCGGCGCGATCAGCGGCGCGGTCGGCACGCTGACCAATGCGGGCACCATCGATGGCGGCAGCCGCAGCGCGATCGACAGCGGCGCGACCTACAACTCGGCGGTCTATGGCTATGGCTGGACCAACAGCGGCACGATCAGCAATGCGGGCACAGGTGCGGTCATCGTCGCCCCCTCGGGCTACAGCCTGTCGCTGGTCAACCAGATCGGTGGCCGGATCACGACGGCAGGCACTACGGCGATCGAAGCAGGCGTCGGATTCAATCTAATCAATGCCGGTACGATCATCGGCAATGTCGTTGCCGCACCCAATCCGGTGACGTTTGGCAATACCGTCATCGATAACAGCGCGGGCACGATCGTCGGCAATGTCAGCTTCGGCAGGAACAACATCACCTACGGTTCCGGCAATGACACGCTGGTCGTCGGCTACGCGAATGGCGCTATTCGCACCGGGATCACGGGTACGATCGATGGCAGCAGCGGCATAGACACGTTGCGCGTACGCTTCATGAGCGACGCGACCCTGTCCTCGACAATATCCCTTCCCACCAGTTTTGAACGGTTGTCGCTGGCACCGGATGCAAAGACCACCGCCACGCTAGCGGACGGCTTTGCCGTGGCGGGCTCTGTTCGCATCGCGGGAAGCGGGACGGTAATCAACCGCACTGCCCTGAGCGGCGCTGGCACCGAACCTGTGCTGGCCGACGAATATACCTCGTCCGGCTCGCCCAGCTTCACCAATGCGGGAAGCATCACCGGCACAAACACGCAGAGCGGCGTCTATGCCGTCTCGTTCAACTCCGTGAATCGTTTCGAGAATAGCGGCATCATCGCCGCCAGCCAGAACGGCGTCTCGTTCAGCACGCAAGGCGCCTTCGTCAATTCGGGCACGATCACTGCGACCGGCACCGCCGTATCGCTGTTCGGGCCGAACTTCACCAATTCGGGCGTGATCCGCTCGACTGGCGGGATCGGTGCGATCCTGTCGGGTTCGTCGGGCTCGACCTGGACCAATAGCGGCCGGATCGAGGGCACGACCGCCGGGCTTCGGCTGTCGAGCAGCCTGACCAACAGCGGCACGATCACCGCGACCGGCACCGGCGTGTTCATCGACTCCTACGGCAATCTGACCAATGCGGCAGGTGGCGTCATCACCGGGGGCACGCGCGGCATCGGGACGAGCAGCAATTCCACCGTCTTCAACGCCCGCATTGGCAATGCGGGCACGATCAACGGCGACGTGACCTTCGGCACGTCCTCGTACGAGAGCTATTACGGTAACAACAATGCCTATTACGCGCTGGCAGGCGGTGTCCTGAACGGCAATCTGACCCTGTCGAAGGGCGACATGCTCGTCGCCGAAATGGCAGGGTCGAGCGGTGACCGCTTTGCGGGCATCATCGGTACGGTATCGGGCGCGCAGGCGAACCTGCGACTGCGCGTGCGGAGCGACGCAACCGCGACGCTGCCGTCCGCGACCCCGTTCGCCACGGTTGGTTACGAGCTGTTCGACAAGGCGGCGCTGACGCTGACCGGCACGGGCGCCAGCCGTCCGTTGACGCTCGCCGGGCAGGGGACGGTCGACCTGACCGCCGACATCGCCGCCACGACCGGTTCGGCGATCTCGGTCACTTCGCGCAGCGTCGCGCCGGGCGAGACCTATGCCGCCAATGCGCTGACCGTCACCAGCCGCGGCGCGCTGTCGCTCGCGGTGTCGAGCAGCGATTTCTACGGCGCCTATGCCGTCTCGCTGGGCAGCGACGACAGCTTCACCAATGCGGGCACGATCAACGTCACCGACACGCGATCGAACAATTATTACACGCTCGCCGCGATTTCGGGCGGCAAGACGGTCACCAATGACGGCACGATCGCGCTGAACGGCGCGACCGGTATTCAATTCGCCCGGGCCGTCACTAACACCGGCCGCATCGTCCAGACGACCGGCGGGCGGGCCGCAACCGGTGTCTCGGGCTTCACCTCGCTGGTGAACAGCGGTACGATCAAGGTCGCGGGCAACGCCGTCGTCATGGATTATTCCAGCGGCACGATCGACAATAGCGGCCGCATCGCCAGCACCGGCGGCATCGCGATCAGCCAGAATTACAGCTATGGCACCGTGATCCGCAATCTGGCGGGGGGCACGATCGCGGGCGCGACCGGGCAGAACGCGATCCGCATCAGCGGTGGCCAGGTCACCAATGCAGGCACGATCACCGGCGATGTCGACCTGGGCTATGCCAGCTATGGCGGCCGTTCCTACAGCAGCACCATCTATACCAATAGCGGCGGCACGCTGACCGGCAATCTGAGCTTCGGCGATGGCAACGACGTGTTCGTCGAGACCGATGGCCAGACCGGCGTGACCGGCACGATCGACGGGGGGGCGGGTACCGACACCTATCGCCGCGCCTTCACCGCGTCGGGCACGGCGACGCTGGGCACGCTGACCGCCCTCAACTTCGAGCGCGAGGACGTCCAGGCGATCGGCGCCGACACCGTCGTGACCGTGCAGTCGGGCACCGCACTGGCCTCGCTGGGCGTGCTGGGTGATGGCCAGGTGGTCAACACCGCCAATGTCGACGGCGACATCACCATCGGCGACTCATTCTACTACTATCTGCAGCCGCAACAGACGACCGTGCTCGCCGCACTGACCAACCAGGCGATCGTCAAGGGCTCCGTCTCGGGCCTGGTCCGGAGCTTCACCAACAGCGGCACGATCGGCGACGCCGCGCTGAAGCGGACGGCGGTGTCGCTCTACGGCACCGGCGACATGAGCTTCGCCAACTCCGGCACCATCCTGAACGACGAGAGCCGTCGCGGCGTCTCGCTGTCGGTCACCGAGGGGACGATTAGCGCCACCAACAGCGGCACGATCGCCCAGGGGTTGATCGCGTCGGGCAACGACTATTATTATTCCGGCTCGGACGCGACGGTCACGCCGCAGCCCATGACGATCGCCCTGACCAACAGCGGCACCATCGCCAGCACCGGCCCGGGCCGCTCGGCCGTCGTGCTCCAGATCAACGACCAGCGCGGCGTCGGCGGGTCGATCCGGTTCGACAATAGCGGATCGGTCACCCAGGGCGTCAACGCCTATGCCGGCAGCTATCGCTACTACGACACGCCGCTGCCTGACGCCCCCCAGGCGTTGAGCATCGTCGTGAACAACAGTGGGACACTGTCCGCCAGCCTTCAGGGGCGTTCGGCCGCGCTGCTGACGATCGACGACAACCGCGATGTCGGAGGGTCGATCAGCCTGACCAACAGCGGCACGATCGATGGCAGCGGCCTGTCCGCCTACGGCGTGCGTGCCACCGTCTATCGCGGCTACAACACGGTCGACGCCGGTACCACGGCCAAGACCATCGCCATCACCAACAGCGGTACGATCCGCGCCAATGGCGGTGGCCAGACGATCGTCGATCCCTATGCGGGCGCCAGCGTCCCGACCGATCTGACCGCCCCCACCACCATCATCGCGGCGGGCGTCTCGCTCTATGCCGACGACACCGCGACCGCGATGATCACCAACGCGGCGACCGGCGTCATCGAGGCCACCGGTGCGAAGTCGGTCGCGATCCGCGCCAATGGTGTCGGCATCGACCTGACCAATGCCGGGACCATCCGTGGCGGCATGGGTACGACGCTGGCTGACAATGACAGCTTCGCCGGAACGCTCGGCACGACCTATCTGGCCGGGGCGATTCACACGACGGGCGCCTTCGACAACCGCATCGTCAACACAGGCGCCATCATCGGTTCGATCGCGCTGGGCGACGGCAATGACCGGATCGAGAATTACGGCCAGATCCAAGGCGAAGTGTTCCTGGGCGCGGGCGACGACACCTTCCTTCACCGCGCCAGCGCGACGCTGGTCGGCACGGTCGATGGCGGTGCGGGCACCGACAGCCTGATCATCGATGCGACCGGGGGCGGCACGGTCAACGGCAACCAATTCCTGAACTTCGAACGCTTCAGCCAGGTCGGCCAGGGCAATGTCACCTATGCCGGCGCCTTCAACTTCGACACGCTGGGCGTGGCGGGCGGATCGGTGACGGTTGCGGCGGGTCAGACGCTGACCAGCACCGGCGCCACCACCATCACCGGCACCGACGCGGCCGAGACGGTGACCAACAACGGCACCATCGCCGGATCGGTCGCGCTGGGTGGCGGCGACGATCGCTTCGTCAATGCCGGGCTGGTCCAGGGCGCGGTGGCGCTGGGCGACGGCAATGACAGCTTCGTCGAGGGCGCAGGCTCGCGCGTGGTGGGCGGCGTCGATGGCGGCGCGGGCACCAACCTCTATACCGCGCTGCTGGCGGGCGACCGTGCGGGCCTCGGCCAGCGCAGTAACTTCCAGCAGCTGGCGGTGACCGGCTCCGGCACGCTGTCGCTGACCCTCGACCAGAGCTTCGACACCGTCGCGCTGGCGGGCACCGGGCTGAACGTCGCGCTGGCGGGCAACCGCATCGGCGCGGTCACCGGCACGGACGCGGCCGAGCAACTGCGCGTCGATGGCGACATCGCCAGCGTGGCGCTGGGCGGGGGCAACGACCTGCTCGCGCTGGGCACGACCAATGCGGCGGGCCGTTATGATGGCGGCGCGGGCACCGACACGCTGGCCTTTACCGCCAACGCGCCGGTGGTGCTGAACGGGCTGGCGACCGGGTTCGAGACTGTGTCGCTGACCGGCAATGCGCTGACCGTCACGGGGTCGCTGGGGTCGCAAGGTGCGCCCTTGAGCTTCGGCGACGGCGACCTGTCGCTGACCGTGGCCAAGGGCGGCACGCTCGCCGGGGTCATCGATCTGGGCGCGGGCAATGACGCCCTGCGCCTGGCGGCGGGCTCGGTCCTGCTCGGCACCGTCTCGGGCGGGGCTGGCAATGACAGCGCCACGCTGGAGCTGGCGGGCAATCAGACGCTGGCGGCGGGTATGCTGACTGGGTTCGAGACGCTGGCGACCGAAGGGACCGGCGCGCTGACCCTGACGGGCACGCAGGCCTATAATCAGGTCAACGCCGCGACCGACCTGACCATCGCTTCGGGCAGCAGCCTGACCGCAGGCCAGGTCGCCTTCACCGGCGGGAACCAGCGCTTCACCATCGCAGGCACCTTTGCAGGCACCGTCGATGGCGGGGCGGGGACCGACATGATCGCGCTGTCGGGCGGCACGGCCACGGCCCCGGTCGCCTTCACCAATGTCGCCAATGTCGAGGCGCTGGCAATGACCGGCGGTTATGCCACGGTGTCGGGCAACGCGTCCTTCGGTGCGGTCGATATGGCGAGCGGTCGCCTGGTCGGCCTGGCCGGATCGACGATGAGCGCCACCCAGTTCCTGGTCCGCCAGGGCGCGACCTTCGGCTCGGCGGGGACGGTCAACGGCAATGTGACGGTCGCGGGCATCCTCAGCCCCGGTGCGTCGCCGGGCACGATGACGGTCAACGGCAACGTCACGCTGGCCAGCGGTTCGCTATCCTATTTCGAGCTGACCCCGACCGTGTCGGACAAGCTGATCGTCAATGGCGGGCTGAGCATCGGCAGCGGATCGACGTTGCAGATCGTCTCCAGCGGTGCGCTGCGCCCCGGCACCTCCTACGACCTGATCGTCGCCAGCGGCGGGATCACGGGCAGCTATGCCAGCATCCTGAAGCCGTCCGACCTGTTCGGCTTCATCGTCCAGCGCGCCGACCGCATCCAGCTGCTCGGCCAGTTCTTGGGCGATGCGCGGTTCAGCCCGCAGGTGGCGCGCAGCATCGACTATGCCAACGCCACCCTGTCCAAGCAGCCCGCGACCAGCACGCTGTTCGCCGCGCTCCCCTCGCTGCTGACCATGTCGGGCGCGTCCAACCCGCGTGGCTTCGCGCAGATCACGCCGGAGGCCTATGCCTCGGCCGCCCAGATCGGCGTCGACAATGCGCTGGGCCTGGTCCAGGCGGCGCGCGGTCCCGCCTTCGCCACCACGCGGGAGGATGCAGGCGTCTTCACCTTCGCCCAGACGCTCGGCCAGTGGCACACGCTGGGCGCCGATATGGGGCAGGGGACCAGCGCGGCGCAGACGCGCGGTTACGGCTTCCTGGGCGGCGTCGGCTACGGCGATCGCCAGTGGATGATCGGGGCGTTCGGGGGCTGGCTCGACACCCGCCAGTCGATCGCGCCGCTTGCGGCCTCGACGAAGGCCGACGGCGTGGTCGCGGGCGTCCATGGCCGCTATTCGATGCCCAACGGCTTCGGCTTCGGCGCGTCGATCGTCTATGACGGTGCGCAGGCGCGCACGACCCGCGCGTTGCCGGGCACGGCCTCGGCGTTCGGGCGCTACGACCTGCACAGCTGGACCAGCGATCTGTCGGTCCATTACGCGGCCGAGCTGGCCGAGGGTTGGTCGCTGACCCCGCGTGCGGGCCTCACCTATCTGCGTACCCGCCGTCAGGGCGTGGGCGAGACGGGCGGCAGCCCCTTCGCGCTGACCGTGGCGCGGCGCGATCTGGTCGCGGGCTTTGCCGATGCCGGTATCACCTTCGGCCGCAGCGATGCGTCGGACGCCCCGTTCCGCCCCTTCGTGACGCTGGGCGCGCGCTACCAGATCGAGGGCAACCGCGCCGTCGCACTGGGCGGCTATGCGGGCGGCGGCCAGGGCCTGGTCGCACTGGGCGCCGCGCGCGCCCCGCTGGTCGGCACCGCCACGGGCGGCGTCGCCTATCGCTTCGCGAACGGCGTCGACCTCTATGCGACCGGCAGCGCCCAGACCCGCCGCGACGACCATCAGGAAACGATCGCGGCAGGCCTGCGCCTGCGCTTCTGATCGACCGGGGGTGGAGCGGTCATGCCGTTCCACCCCATGATGACATCGATGTCATCATAAAAACCACATCATCCCCCCATAACGTCATCAAGGCGCAATGATCCGGCACCAAGGGACGGCCGCATAATCCTTTGGGGGGAATCCACATCATGATCTCGTTCAACCCGCGTTTCGCGGGGCGGCTGTTTGCGTCCAGCGCACTCGCCCTTCTGCTCGCCACGCCCGCCCTTGCGGCCGATCCCGAACCCACGGCCGGACCGGCCAAGGCGACCGCGCCCGACGATCAGAAGACCAATGCCGACGGTTCGCTGAACGAGGTCATCGTCACCGCGCAGAAGCGGCCCGAGAGCCTGCAAAAGACCCCGATCGCGATCTCGGTGCTGACCGCCGACGACCTGAAGAACCGCCATGTCCAGTCGCTGGTCGACCTGCAGGACGGCGCGATCCCGAGCCTCCGGGTGGCGCCCTTCTATTCGCGCAACTCGGCGCTGATCATGAACATCCGCGGCATCGGCGTGCTGGCCGACAGCAACCAGCCCGCGCGCGACCAGGGCGTCGGCGTCTATATCGACGGCGTGTATCTCGGCCGCGCCCAGGGGCTGGGCACCGCGCTCTACGATATCGAGAGCATCGAGGTGCTGAAGGGCCCGCAGGGCACGCTGTTCGGCCGCAATACCGAGGGCGGCGCGGTCAGCATCGTCACCCGCAAGCCGACCGGCGCGTTCGGCCTGACCGCGACCGCGGGCATCGGCAATTACGGAAGCCACAAGGCCGAGGCGCATCTCAACCTGCCCGAATGGCATAATTTCAGCGTCAAGCTGGACGGCATCGTCACCAAGCGCGACGGGCTGGTCGTCAACCCGCTGCCCGGACAGGCGGACTTCAACGGCTTCGACCGGCACGGCGCGCATGTCGAAGTGCTGTGGAAGCCGGAAAGCGGCGTGAGCGCCGACTATGCGTTCGACACCTCGTACGACGCCTCGACGCCGCTCTATCTCCAAACGATCACCGCCGGGACGCTGGCCCGTGCGCCAGCCCTGCCGCTCCAGCCGAACCGGGTGCGCCGCGCCAGCATCGGGGTGCCGCAGCAGGAGAGCATCGGCAAGACCCACGGCCACCGCCTGACCCTGGGCCTCGACCTGGCGCCCGGCCTTCAGCTCAAGTCGATCACCGCGTATCGCGAGCTGGACCAGAGCCAGTATGACAATGGCGGCCAGAACAGCACCACCTTCAAGCCGAACGGCAGCTTCAGTCGCTACAGCCTAGCAGGCTTCGCGCAGAACCAGTTCAGTCAGGAAATCCAGCTGATCGGCGACACCCCGCGCCTGAAATATGTCGCGGGCGCGATGGCGTATCGCGAGCATAGCGAGGACAATGCCCAGGCGTTCAACACGATGGTGTGGAACGCCAACGGCACCGCCGCGACCGTGGCGACCTATAACATCGCCACCATCCCCTTCGACCGCGCCAGCCGGATCACCACGCGCAGCATCGGCGCGTTCGGCCAGGCGACCTGGACCCCGGCGATCCTGGACGACCGGCTGCACGTCACGGGCGGCGCGCGCTATACCCGCGACAGGAAGCGGGGCGAGCTGTTCATCGTCAACGGCAAGACGCCCAGCGTCGACGGCGTCACCGCCCCGCGCCAGCTGGACGCCGCCTGGTCGCGCGTCGATCCGCTGCTGACGCTGGCCTATGACGTGACCGGCGACGTGCATGTCTATGGCAAATGGTCGGAGGGGTATAAGTCGGGCGGCGCCAATTCGCGCTCGCTGCGCTATGCGCCGTTCAACCCGGAAACGCTGTCGATGTTCGAGATCGGCGCCAAGAGCGAGTTCCTCGACCACCGCGCCCGCCTGAACCTGGCCGCCTATACCGGTGCGTATAAGGCGATCCAGATCGACTTCCAGGCCAATTACCTGCAGGTCGATGCGCAGGGCAATCTGCTCCAGACCAACCGTACCACCATCGAGACGACCAACGCGCCGGGCACCGGCCGCGCCAAGGGGGTCGAGGCGGAGCTGACCTTCGCGGCCGGAGCCGGGCTGACGCTAAGTGCCAGCTATGCCTATAACGACGTGACCATCCCAGCGACGGTGAACCCCTTCCCGCAAGGGGCGAGCGGCGTGATCGTGACGACGCCGATCAAGATCTATCCAGTCTATACCCCGGCGCATGCCGCCAGCGGCGCTGTCGATTATGAACGGCCGATGGGCGATTACAGCTTGGTCGCGCATCTCGACGGCAATTACGACAGCGGCTTCTATGCCAATTACAACGACCCCGCACCCGGCGTCAGCCAGCCCAAGGGCGATCCGGGCTTCGTCGTGAACGGCCGGATCGGCATCACCGACATTGCTCTGAACGCCACCGGCGCGCGGCTGAGCGTGTCGGCGTGGAGCCGCAACCTCTTCAACGAGCAGCACATGTTCTACAAGTCGCTGAACACGCTGACTGGCCTGTCGGGCTTCTTCAACGAACCGCGCACGTACGGCGTGGAAGCGACGGTGAAGTTCTGATGCGCAGCCTCATCATGCTCGCCGCGCTGGTCGCGGTTCCGGCGGGGGTGGGGGCTGCGGCCTCCGCCCCCATGGCCGTGGCCGCCCACACCCGCGTCCTGCCGCTCCAGGGCGGGCGTAATTTCCGCGATCTGGGCGGCTATCGCACCGCCGATGGCCAGACGGTGAAATGGGGGCAGCTCTATCGCTCGGGGCAGATGCACGACCTGACCCCGGCCGATTACGTCACGCTGCAGAAGCTGGGCATCCGCACCGTCTGCGACTTCCGCGACACGCGCGAACGCACGACCGAGCCGACGCTCTGGCCCGCCGGGCAGAGGCCCAAGGTGCTGAGCGACGATTATGCGCTCGACATGAGCAGCCTGAGGCTGCCCGGCGATCCGTCGACCTGGACGCACGAACAGGTAGTCACGGCGATGACCGCGACCTATCCGAAGCTGCTCGACCAGTTCAACGGCCAGTACGCCCGCATGTTCGCCGAGTTGCTGGCGGGCGACGTGCCGCTCGCCTTCCACTGCACGGCGGGCAAGGACCGCACCGGCGTCGCGGCCGCGCTGCTGCTGACGGCGCTGGGCGTGCCGAGGGCGACGATCATCGAGGATTACCTTCTGTCCAACCGGCACATGGCCCCGATGCCTGCCCATCCGATCGGCTTCTGGGCCAAGCTGTCGCCCGAGGCCGCCCGCACCTTCGCCGGGGTCGACCGCCGCTATATCGACGCGGTCTTCGCCGTGACCGACCGCCATCCCGGCGGGACGATGGGGTATTTGCGCGACGAGCTGGGTCTGGATGCGGACAAGATCACGAAGTTGCGGGGGATGTATCTGACGAAGGGGTGATCGCTCACCCCAGCCGCCTGTCCCCCTTGCGCCGTTCGCCCAGCGGCAGCAGCGCGGGGGTATCCGCGATCGCGGTCAGGATCGCGCGGCCATAGGCGGTCTTGGCCAGCGCCTGCCCCCTTGCCTCGGCCTGCTCGCGCGAGATGAAGCCCTGGAGATAGGCGATCTCCTCCAAGCATGCGATCTGGATGCCCTGGCGGTGCTGGATCGTGCGGACAAACTCGGCCGCCTCCAACAGGCTGTCATGCGTGCCGGTGTCGAGCCAGGCAAAACCGCGCCCCATCGCTTCGACACGCAGCGCCCCGGCGTCCATGTAGCGCCGCGCGAGATCGGTGATCTCCAGCTCGCCGCGCGCCGAAGGGGTCAGCGTCGCGGCATGATCGCACACCGTCCCATCGAACAGATAAAGTCCTGTCATCGCATAGGGGGACAAAGGCTGATCGGGCTTTTCCTCGATCGAGCCGGCACGCCCCTGTTCGTCAAAGGCGATGACGCCGTAACGCCGGGGATCGTCGACGCGGTAGGAAAAGACGGTCGCCCCGCCCCCCGCCTCGACCCCGGCGACCGCGCGGCGCAGCATCGGGCCCAGGCCGTTGCCGAAAAAGATATTGTCGCCCAGCACCAGCATGGCGGGCGCCCCGGCCAACCAGTCGCGCCCGATGGTGAACGCCTGGGGCAAGCCCTCCGGGCGCGGCTGCTCGGCATAGGCGATGGCCAGGCCCAGCGCGCGGCCGTCGCCGAACAGGGTGCGGTAATGCGTCAGGCAATCCGGGCTGGAGACGATCAGGATGTCCCGGATACCCGACAGCATCAGCGTCGACAGCGGGTAATAGATCATCGGCTTGTCATAGACGGGCAGGAGCTGCTTGTTGACGACCAGCGTCGCCGGATGAAGCCGCGTGCCGGTGCCGCCCGCCAGGATGATGCCTTTCATGGAGTCGACCTTAACCTATCTGCGCTAAAGAATGGATTAGGCGATATTGCGAACGAACAGCTCCGGTCGCCGCAAGCGCAGTGCCTGGAGAAGCATGAACAGCTTGGCGTCGCCGACACGCCCGCTGACGGCCTCGTCCCACAGGTCGGCGAGGGGTTCCTCGCGCGCGTCGATCGTCTCGATCTCGTCCGCCGCGCCGCCCCCCGCACCGATGCGATCCTCCGCCCGGTATTCGGCCAAGAACAGGTGGACGCGCTCGGTCGTGCTCGACGGCGTCATCCAGACCTGGGCGACCGCCCCCACCGAACGCAGCGCCAGTCCGGTTTCCTCGAACGCCTCGCGCCGCGCGGTATCGACCGGCGCTTCGCTTTCCGTCACCCCCGCGATCGCTTCGGCAAAGGGCTCGCCGCCCAGATAGAGGACAGCGTCGCGGGTCTGCCGCACCGTCATGGCGACGCGGCGGTCGGGATCATAGGCCAGCACGGTCGCGCCCGAGACATGCTCGACGATCGCCCGGTCGCATTCGATGTCGCCCAGGCGCAGCGTCAGCAGCTGAAGGCTGAGCCAATCGCGATAGAGAGGGCGGACGGCAAGAACGGTATCGGTCATGCCCCTGCGCTAGGCGTCGAGGGCCGGGGCGCCAAGCCCCGCCGCTGGTCGGCGTCACCTTGCGCGACCAGCGGCCGCCACCAATGCTCGTTGGCGAGATACCAGCGCACCGTCTTCTCCAAGCCGCTTTCGAAGCTCTCCTGCGGTGCCCAGCCCAGTTCCGTGCGGATGCGCGTCGCATCGATCGCATAGCGCAGGTCGTGGCCGGGGCGGTCGGCGACGAAGCCGATCTGCGTGGCATAGGATCGGCCGTCGGCGCGCGGATGGAGGCGGTCGAGGATCGTGCAGATCGTGCGCACCACATCGATATTCCGCCGTTCGGCATCGCCCCCAATATTGTAGCGCCGCCCCGCCTCGCCGCGCTCGAACACCGCCTGGAGCGCGCGGACATGATCCTCGACGAACAGCCAGTCGCGCACATTCTCGCCGCGTCCATAGACGGGCAGGGTCTCTCCGCCGAGCGCCTTGACGATCATCAGCGGGATCATCTTTTCCGGAAAGTGACAGGGGCCGTAATTGTTCGAGCAGTTGGTGACGATCACCGGCAGGCCATAGGTGTGACCCCAGGCGCTGACGAGATGATCCGACGCCGCCTTGCTGGCGGAATAGGGCGAGCGGGGGTCGTAGGATGTGGTTTCGGTGAAACGTCCGGCCTCGCCCAGCGAGCCGAACACCTCATCGGTCGAGATGTGATGGAAGCGGAACGCCGTGCGCTCGGCTGCGCTCAGATCGCGCCAATAGGCGAGGGCCGCGTCCAACATCGTAAAGGTGCCGACGACATTGGTCTCGACAAAGGCGGCAGGCCCGTCGATCGAGCGGTCGACATGGCTCTCCGCCGCCAGATGGGTGATGACCTGGGGCCGAAAGTCGCGGATCGCACGGGCCACCGCGACCGGATCGCGCACGTCCGCCTGTATGAAGCGATAGCGCGGGTCGTCCGCCACGGGCGCCAGTGCGCTCAAGGTCCCGGCATAGGTTAGGGCATCGAGCGTGAGCACCTCATGCGCGGTGTCGCGGATCAGATGGCGGACCAGCGCCGACCCGATGAACCCCGCCCCGCCGGTCACGAGAATGCGCATAAAGGGCTGAAATCCGGCTGGGGTGGAGGGGCGGACAGAAATGCCGCCTATTGCCGTGCATCGCTACCCGAATTTTAGGGTGGCCAGCATCCCCACTCATAGAAATCAATTGTGAAGTCCGCGTCACAAACCCGTCATCGCAATCACATCGCGTCGTAACAAACCCCGGCCACGGGGGCGGGAACGACCGGCGCCGGGGGGTGTCGGCACGATCCAGCGCCCAGGGGGACCATCATGCCTATCGTCCGTTCCGGCTTCCGCGGTCTCGCGGGGGCTTCGCTTATCGCAGTGGCTCTGGCCAGCGTGCCTGCTTGGGCGATGGCGGAGGACGCGACCGCGACGGCGGGGGTGCCCGTAGCGGGGCCGATCCTGTCGGGGCGCATCTATGACGCGAACGGTGTGGCGCTGCCCGGTGCGCGCGTGGTCGTCGAGGGAACGGGCGCGCAGGCGACGACTAATCTCCAGGGCGAATTCAGCGTCATCACCCCCGATGCGTCGGGCGATGTCACGCTGCTGATCGACTATCTCGGCCGCCCCTCGGTCACCCATGTCGTGCCCGCGGCCGATCGCGGTCGCCCGGTCTCGCTGACCCTGCCCGCCGCCAGCGATGTGGGCGGCGATATCGTCGTCACTGGCGCCTCGCTGCTCGACAATACCGCGCGCGCTCAACCAGCAGCGGACCGCCGACAACACCGTCACCATCATCTCGTCCGACGCGATCGGCCGCTTCCCCGATCCCAACATCGCCGAGGCGCTCCAGCGCGCGCCCGGCGTCGGGATCGAGCGCGACCAGGGCGAGGGGCGCTATATCAACGTGCGCGGCGCGCCCAGCGAATGGTCGGCGGTGTCGGTCGACGGCATCCAGATCCCCTCGGTCGACCCGAACACCCGCGCCGTCGACCTGGACACGCTGCCGTCGGACATCGTCGCCAATCTGGAAGTCACCAAGTCCCTGCTGCCGTACCAGGATGCGGACTCGATCGCGGGGGCGGTCAACATCACCACCCGCTCCCCCTTCGATCGCCGGGGCTTTGCGCTGACCGGCATGGCGGGGGCCAGCTACAACCAATATGGGGTCATCGCAGAATCTTTTCACCGGCGTACGCTAAGGCTGCTCGACGTTGGGCACGCGAGGCCACGTCAGTAAAACTCCCGCAGCGTGATCGGGAGGGTGCGACCATCGCACATCGTCAGCGAAATCACCTTGCCCGCCGGCCCCAAGCTCCATTTTCTCAGCGGCGACCGTTCATCTGCGGTGATCTTTGTTCCGTCGATCGAGCAGATGCGATCGCCCGCGCGCAATCTCAATGCTTCGGCAGGTGACCCCTTCATCACATGCACGATCTGCAAGCCGGCGTCCGACCATGCTCCCTGAATACCCGACATCGTGACAGGGTCGGGTGTTGGGGGGACTGATCGAGGCGACAGGATCATCACTCTCTGCCCCATGTCCAGGAACACGTTAAAGCGGTCCAGCAGCTTCATACCGATGCGGGCTTCGTCTCCGAGAACAAGAGGCTCCGGCTCGAACATCACCGGCACCTTGTCGAACGACTTGCTCCCGAACCGAACACCGTCGACGCGGCCCAAGTCGGACAGGAGCATATCGCCGCTCAATCCCATGGATGCGATATCTGTCAGACGCAGCGGCGCACCCAATTTTTGCCACGCGCCCTTGGTGATTGCCACACTGGAGTCATCTCCGGTGTCGATCATAACGGGCGACAGCAGGCGATTTCCGACAAAGAGCTTCGTGCTTAGCCCGCGTCCGTTGTCGCGCAGTTCGACCGGGACGACTTCCCCCGAAGGACGCGGCGATCCGCTTGGCTAGAAACGGACGCGATGGTTGTCGAAGTCCAGCGTGATTGCATATGCCGACAGGAAATCCGCACCGATCAGAGCGTCGATCGGTGTATCCGCTACCGAGGACAAGGATTTAAGGTCGGCAACCTCAACAGCGCCCCCAACTTGGTGAAAGCCCGCGATCTGGAGCGAGTTTATGGGCGCTATGTCGGTTTGTACCGACTTGCCGCCCATCGCCCTGACCTTCTGATATGACTGAAATCGAAGGCCGTGACGCGTCGCCCAATCGGTATCTACCATCACCGTCGGCGCACCGGTGTCGACCATTGCCATAAGACGCTGCCCGTTCAGCATGATCGGAATGATGACGAGTCCGTCTGTGTCCGCTTGCAGATCGATCCACTTATTCTGAAGCTGTGGGTCGACCGATGCCGCGCCCCGCACAAACGATAGCGGCGGAGAAGCGCTCTGTTGGCGCTGAGCCCGAGCTGGCATCGTGGCCAATGCTGCCAGTATGGCGATCCAACGGTATGCGGACCCTAATTTCGGCATTCCTGTGTCGCTCCCTTATGCCGGCGCTCGTGATTTGCGCGTCAACAGCTTCTCGCCGTCCGATCTGATCTCGCCCTTCGGCCCGACGAAACGGTAGAGCGTCTGGCGGGTAATCCCGAGTTCGGCGCACAGCTCGGCGACCTTGGTTTCGGGCTTGCCCATCGCGGCCTGGGCGAGGCGCAGCTTGGCGGGCGTCATCTTGAACGGGCGACCGCCGCTTCGCCCACGGGCACGCGCCGCGGCGAGGCCCGCCTTGGTCCGTTCGACGATCAGCTCGCGCTCGAACTCCGCGAGGCCGGCGAAGATCGCGAACACGAGCCGGCCGTTGGCGGTGGTGGTGTCAATCGATGCGCCCTCGCCGGCGAGGACCTTCAGCCCGATGCCACGCTTCGTCAGGTCGCCGACCAGGTTGACGAGGTGGCGCAGGTCGCGCCCCAACCGGTCGAGCTTCCAGACGACCAGCGTGTCGCCGTGGCGCAGCGCCTTGATGCAGGCGTCCAGCCCGGGCCGGTCGTCGCGTTTGCCCGATGCGGCATCGGTATAGAGATGATGGCCCAGATCGACGCCGGCCTTCGCCAGCGCGTCGCGCTGCAGGTCGATGACCTGGCTGCCATCGGCCTTCGACACGCGCGCATAGCCGATCAGCGCCGTCACTTTAACGTGCGTCTGTGTGACAGATGACGCCAGCACCGCAGAGCGCGGCCTTCTTGTCACTTAACCAGTCACTCCGGCTATGTCGCATCAACGTCATCACGGCATGATTGTGTGACAGCAGAAGAAGCAGGGTCAAGATGGTCGCGCAAATCCTGTCGCCGGCGCAGCGCGCCGCATTGTTCGATCCGCCATCGGACCCTGCCACGATCGAGCGGCTGTACACGCTTGGCCCCGACGATCTGGTCGAGGTGTTCCGACGAAGGCGTCCCGCCAACCGCATCGGCTATGCGGTGCAGCTCGGCTACCTCCGCCATCCCGGCCGTGCGATCGAACCCGATGAGGTGCCACCTGCGGCGATGCTCACCGTGCTGGCCGCCCAGATCGGTTGCTTGCCCGACGCCTTCGCCGACTATGCCACGCGCGACACGACGCTGCGAGAGCATCGCGCCGCGATCGAACGCAGGCTCGGCCTCCGCACCTTCGAGCGAGCCGACCGCGGGATGGCCTTCGCGACCGCCAGCGAGGTAGCCGCATCCACCGACCGCTGCGATGCCATCGTCGCAGTCATGGTCGAGCGGTTGCGCGGGGCGGGTGTCGTTCTGCCGCTGCCCGCGGTCCTCGAACGGATCGCGCTGGTCGCCCGCGCGGAAGCGAGACGGCAGGCGTTCGCCCGTCTCGGCCGCGACCTGACGCCGGACCAGGTGGAGCGGCTCGATGCACTGCTGCGGATCGGGGGAACACCCACCCGTTCGCCCCTGGCGTGGATACGCGACTGGCCGGAAGCGCCGGGTGCCGCCAATCTCAAGGTGATCGTCGAACGGCTCGATCACGTCCGCGGCCTCGGCATCAAGGCAGCACGGGCGCGGCGCATCCATGCCAGTCGCTATGCGGTGATCGCGCGCGAGGCCGCGATCATGACCGCCCAGCACCTGAGCCGGCTCGAAGACCGGCGTCGCCTCGCCACGCTGGTCGCCTTCGCGATCGAGATGGAGGTGGCGCTGACCGATGCCGCCATCCTGATGGTGGAAAAGATGGTGGGGGCGATGTTCCGGCGCGCCGATCGCACCCGGTCGGAGCGGCTGATCGAACAGGCACGACTGTTCCGCGACACTGCCCGGCTGCATATCCGCCTCGGACGCACGCTACTCGACGCGCGCAGCACCGGGCGGAACGCGCTGGCGCTTATCGACGAGCGGATCGGATGGCCGGCGCTCGAACAGAGCCTGCGCGCGGCCGAGGAACTGACCCGTCCAGGTGAGGATGGGCTCGACGAGGTGGTGGAACGCTATGCGGCGGTTCGCCGCTTTCTGCCGACCTTCCTCGCCGCGTTCCGCTTCCGGACGGCCCGTGCCGGCGATCCGCTGCTCGGCGCGGTCGAACTGCTTCGCACCTTCTACGCGGACGGCCGCACGATCCTGCCGCGCAAGGCACCCATGTCGTTCCTCAAACCCAAATGGCGTCGCATCGTCTTGCCGCCCGATGGCGCGTTCAACCGGCGCGCCTGGGAGATCGCCGTGCTGGTTCATCTGCGCGACCGGCTCGCCTCGGGCGCGATCTGGGTGGACGGCAGCCGTGCCTATCGCACGCTCGACGACTATCTCCTGCCCGCCCCGGCCTTCGCGACGATGCGGATCGAAGGGCAACTCGGTCTCGCGGTGAGCGGCAGTGCGGCCGACTGGATCGCCGCGCATCGCGACAGGCTGCGTCAGCGGATGGACGAAGTCGAAGCAGCTGCCGCCCGAGGCACGCTGCCCGATGCTGCGATCGAGGACAGCCGCCTGACCATCTCGCCGCTGCGGCGCTCAACACCCGACGAGGCGGAGGAACTGAAGGCCCGCCTCTATGGCCTGCTGCCGCGCATCCGCATCACCGATCTGCTCGCCGAGGTTTCGACCTGGACCGGCTTCGCCGATCGCTTCGTTCATGCCCGCACCGGCATGGCGGCGAGCGACCAGCCCGCACTGATGGGAGCGATCCTCGCCGATGGCACCAATCTCG
>Ga0308159_1001927_pt1 | contig 26208 bp, 27 predicted proteins | sample PhyCR1_FD_201040 | JGI IMG/M metagenome (GOLD analysis project Ga0308159, IMG submission 201040) | Phyllosphere microbial communities from UC Gill Tract Community Farm, Albany, California, United States - DLSLC.R1 | ecosystem: Host-associated > Plants > Phyllosphere > Unclassified | place: USA...
ACCCATTCCTGCTGATGCTGCTGGGCACGGTGGCGCTGGCGACGGTGCTGCCGGCGCAGGGCGTGTGGGCGCGGATCGCGGGCGGGGTGGCGGATGCGGGCATCGCGCTGCTGTTCTTCCTGCACGGTGCCAAGCTCTCGCGCGAGGCGATCCTGGACGGCGCCAAGGCGTGGAAGCTGCACCTGACCGTCGGCGCGACGACTTTCTTGCTGTTCCCGATCATCGGCCTTGGCGTGCGGGCGATCCCCGGTATCGAGCCCTCGCTGGCGACGGGGGTGCTGTTCCTGACGCTGTTGCCCTCCACCGTGCAGTCCTCGATCGCCTTCACCGCGATCGCCGGGGGCAATGTCGCGGCGGCGGTGGTGAGCGCATCGTTCTCGAACCTCGCGGGGATCTTCATCACGCCGCTGCTGACGGCACTGTTCATCACCGGCCGGAGCCAGGGGTTCTCGACCGATCCGATCATCGACATCTCGGTGCAGTTGCTGCTGCCGTTCCTGGCGGGGCATTTCCTGCGCCCGTGGATCGGCGGCTTCGTCACCCGCAACAAGAAGGTGCTGGGCTACGTCGACCGCAGCTCGATCCTGCTGGTGGTCTACACCGCGTTCGGCGCGGCGGTGCTCGAAGGGCTGTGGCACAAGGTGACGGTGGGCGAACTGGCGCTGATCGCGGCGATTTCGCTGGGCGTGCTGGCGGTGGTGATGGTGGTGTCGAGCTTCGTTGGGAATGCCATGGGCTTCTCGCGCGAGGACAGGATCGTGCTGCTGTTCTGCGGCTCGAAGAAGAGCCTCGCGACCGGCGTGCCGCTGGCGGGCGTGCTGTTCCCGGCGGCGCAGGTGGGTGCGATCATCCTGCCGCTGATGTTCTTCCACCAGATCCAGCTGATGGTCTGCGCCGTACTGGCGCGCCGCTTCGCGGCGGCGGAGGAAAAGGCGGCAGGCTGATCCGGCTGCCGCTTTTCGTCCCGTCACCTCTCGTCATTGCGAGCGTAGCGAAGCAATCCAGGGCCGCGTAAACCGCCCTGGATTGCTTCGCTACGCTCGCAATGACGAAGTAAGGGTGGCTGAATTCGCCCGGGCGATGGGCCGCATCTCGTCAATCTAGATAGTGCGTACTATCAAATCGGCAGGGAGAGCCTGCCATGCACATCGAACCTGCCATCCTGCCCTATCTTGCCGACCTCGAAGGTGCGGTCGCGAACCTTGCGGATACCTGGCAGCCTGACGATCCGGCCTACCGTGCCGACGTCTATCGCCAGACCATGGCGAGCCTGTCCTATTCCTACTTCATGTACTTCCACGCCGATGCCGAGCACCCGGACTGGGCGCCGCTGTGGAACCCGGTCTACACGCTCCAGCCCAACCCGGACGACATCTACACGCAGTCGCCGATCCGGGGCGACCTGACCTACCGCGTTTCGGGCAACCGGGGCACGTGTCGCATCCTGTCGTTCACCACGCAGGCCGCGCTGTCGGGCACGGTGGGCGCAATGCCGCGCCCCAATGGCCACAACGAGTGCGACACCAACGACCTCGGCATCGCTCTGGGCGAGGACTTCTCCATCGTGTTCAGCGCCGAGCGGCCCGCCGGATACGAGGGTCACTGGGCACCGATCGACCGCTCCGCGCGCGGCATGTTCACCCGCTTTCGCATGTACGACTGGGAGCGCGAGGTGGACCCGGTGCTGTCGATCGAATGCCTCGACCCGGTGCCGCCCAAACCGCGCCTCGCGCCCGAGGAAATCCTGCGCCGCATCGGCGAGATGGCGAAGCTGCCGCGCCGCAAGACCGACCTCTACTACCCCATGCAGAACGGGGTGAAGGAGCGTGTCGGCTTCAACGTGTTCGAGCCGGTGCGCTATCCCGGCGCGCTGGTGAAGCAGACCTACTGGCCCGCCTGCTTCCAACTGGAAGACGACGAGGCGCTGATCATCGAGACCGAGATTCCCGCCCGCGCGCCCTACTGGAACGTGCAGCTCAACGACCCGTACTTCAACGCGCTGGAATATGTGTACCGCCTCAGCAGCACCAACGGCGCGATGGCGCGGCTGTCGAGCGACGGGAAGTTCCGCGCCGTCATCGCGCTGACCGATCCGGGGGTGCCCAACTGGCTCGACCCCGCAGGCTACAACGAAGGCGGCATCTACGGCCGCTGGTACGATTGCGACAGCGAGCCGGTGCCCACGATCACCCGCGTCAGGCTGGCGGACCTCCGCGCGCATCTGCCCGAGGACACGCCCGTCGTCACGCCCGCCGAGCGCTCCGAGGAGATCCGCCGCCGCGTCGCCGCGTGCCAGCGGCGGCGGCGCTGGTGAGAGGCTGAGCGATGGACCTCGGCTACGATCCGCCCGAAACCTTCCGCCATGCCCTCGGCCAGTTGCACGATACCGTCATCGCCGAGACCGGCAGTGACGATTTCGGTCCGGCCGACTACCTGCCGGGCCTCACCGTGCTGTTGCAGTCGATGGACTACGACCCGCGCTTTTCCGAACAGGGCAAGCGCGCTGCATGGGGCATGGTCGTCGGCGTGCTGCGCGGGCGGGCGCAGGCCGTGGCGGCGATGAAGGCGAATCCCGGCTTCGATGCGGCACCGGTGCTGTCGCCGGTGGTCATCACCGGGGTGCCGCGCACAGGGACGACGGCTCTGCACCGGCTGCTCGCGGTCGATCCGCGCTTTCAGGGCTTGCAGACGTGGCTGCTCGACAGCCCGATGCCGCGCCCGCCGATGGCGCGCTGGGCGGAGTATCCGCAGTATCGCAAGACCCTCGCCGGGCTGGATGCGCAGTATACGGCGCTGCCCGATGCCAGGGCCGCGCATTTCCGCGCTGCCGAGGAAGTCCACGAATGCTGCATGCTGCTACGGCAGTCGTTCGTCTCGAACTTGTGGTCGTGCGGCTGGTCGGCGGCGACTTACGATGCGTGGTGGCAGTGCCAGAGCGAGGCGGCAGCCTATTCCCACTTCGCGCGGTGCGTCCGGCTGATCGGCATGAATGATGCGGGCAAGCGCTGGCTGCTCAAGAACCCCGGCCATATCGCGCATCTCGATTTGCTGCTGGCGGTGTTCCCCGACGCCCGCGTGATCCAGACTCACCGCGATCCGGGCAAGGCGGTGCCGAGCCTCGTCTCTCTGCTGATGAACATGAACGGGCTGATGGAGCCCGACCGCAAGCAGCAGCGCGCGGAAAACCTGCTGCGCCGCGAAGTCGCCAAGTGGGCCAATGCGGTGGAGAAGTGCGAGGCGATGCGCGCGCGGCATCCGGGGCAGGTGCTCGATGTGGTCCACGCCGATTTCCACGCCCGCCCGATGGAGACGGTGGAGGCGATCTATCGCTTCATCGGCATGGACATTCCCGAAGAAACCCGCGCCGCCTTGCAGCGCCGGATCGAGGATAAGCCCGAACTCAGCCACGGCGTCCACCGCTATTCCATCACCGACTACGGTATGACCGCCGATGAGGCGCGCGAGCCGTTTCGCGCTTACATAGAGCGCTACGACCTGCTGGAGGCGCGGGCATGAAGGCAGCGATCTATCCCGGCAGCGGCCAGCCGATCGTGATCGAGACTATCGCCGCCCCCGAGCCCGCCCCCGGCGACCTGCTGATCCGCGTGGACCGCTGCGGCATCTGCGGCACCGACCTCGCCATGACCAGGGGCGGCGCGTGGGACTTCGGCGCCGGTGTCCAGTTCGGGCACGAGTTCGCCGGAACCGTGGTCGAGGTCGGCCGCGGGGTCGAGGGCTGGAAGGTCGGCGATCCGCTGGCGGTGCTGCCCTCGGTCGCCTGCGGGCAGTGCGAGACCTGCCGCGCGCACGGCAACAACGTGCTGTGTCGGAAAAGTCCCGCGCGTGCCTCGGTCGGCTTCGCGCAATACGCGCGGATACCGGCTAGCGTGGGCACTCCGCTGCCGAACACGCTCTCCATGGCCGACGGGGCGTTGATCGAGCCCCTCGCGATCAGCCTCTACGGCACGAAAATGGCGCGAATCCGGCCGGGCGAGCGAGTGCTGGTGCTCGGCGGCGGGACGGTGGCGCTCTATGCGATCTGGTGGGCGCGGCGGCTGGGAGCGGGGCGGGTGACCGCGATGTCGCGCTCGTCGCGGCGGCGGGACTTGTGCCTGCAGATGGGGGCGGACGCCTTCGTCGCCTTCGGGGACAACGAGGCGGGCGAAGTCGTCGAGGCGCTGGGCGGTGCACCGCAGGTGGTGCTGGAAGGCGTGGGGGCGCCGGGGATGCTTGGCCGCGCGGTCCAGCACGCGGCGCCGTTTGGGCGGATCGTCAGCCTGGGGTTCTGCACCGCGCCCGACCCGGTGATCCCGGCGATTGCGAGCTACAAGTGCGTGTCGATGCACTTCGCCGTCGGCTATTCCATGCGGGAGTTTCTCTTCATCGCCGACCTTCTGGGACGCGGCCATGTCCATGCCGATCCCAAGGCGATCGTCACCGACACCATCGCCTTGGAGCAGTTGCCTGCGATGTTCGAGACCCTACGCGGCCCGAATGCGGAAACCAAGGTCCACGTGCGCTGCTGATACCCAGCTTCGTCATTGCGAGCGTAGCGAAGCAATCCAGGGCCGAGCAAACCGCCCTGGATTGCTTCGCTACGCTCGCAATGACGAAGCGGGATGCGGCCGCTAGGCCGGCACCGGTTCCCCCAACGCTTCCTCCACCTGCGGCCCCTTGCGCAGCATGAGCAGCAGCAGCGCGCCTGCGAGTACCGATACGCCCACCGTCACCAGGAACGTGTCGAAACTGCCGGTCCGCGCCAGCGTCCAGCTCAGCAGTGCTGCTCCCGAAGCGGCCGCCAGCGAGCACACCCCCGTCAGCAGCCCGAGCACGCTGGAATAGATTCGCGTCCGGAAGTGCCGCGCGACGAGGAAGGCGAGGATATCTCCTTCCGCCCCCACCGCGAAGCCGAGGCTGAAGATCGCGGCGGTCACCACCGCCGGCGCGTCCCAGTTGCTCGCCAGCACGAACAGCCCGAGCCCCGGCAGCGCCAGCATGATGAACGAGACCACCTGCGGCGCGAAGCGGTCGAGCGCCACGCCGGTCACGAAGCGGCCCAGCAGCATGCCCACCGCCAGCGCGGTGAACATGATCGAGGCGCCTTCGCCGCTGATCCCCTGGTCGAGAACCAGCATCTTGAGCTGCACCAGGATCAGCGTCAGCGGCAGGTTGCACAAGTACATCGCGCCGAACAGGATCCAGAACGCCCGCTCGCCGAAGATCTCGGGGTAGTCGTCGCGCGCGCGGCGCTTGGGCGCGGTGACGAGGGCCGCATGCGCTCGCCCGCTGGGGATGAGCAGGAACACGACGATGCCGGTGAGCACCGTGAACAGCGCCAGCATCCGATACGTCGCCGACCAGCCGTGCGCCTCGACGAACTCGTTGATGACCGGCCCGCCGATCGCGGCGAACAGGGCCGGGCCGCAGGCGACGATCGCAAGGCCGAGGCCGCGCGCGTGCTCGACATGCTGCACCACGAGGCGGGTGTAGACCGTCGCGGTCGTCGTCACGCAAATGATGCTCTGGAAGATGAAGATCGCCAGATAGGCCTCGAACGAGCCGCCGATGAGGCTGAAGCCCAGCATCGTCAGCGGCATGGCGACGATCCCGATCAGCGCGGTCAGCTTGACCCCGAAGAGGTCGGCGAGGCGGCCGATGAAGGGCATCGACAGCGCCGTCAACATGCCCAGCATGCCGGTCATCGCGAACTGCGCCTTGGACCACCCGGCATCGGCGACGAGCGAGGGCGCGATCGCGCTGGTGACGGTGCCGATGATCGACATGCCCGTACCCATGCCCAGCGTCGCCGCCAGCAGCGGGCGCCATGCGGCACCGATTTCCGATAGATAGCGCAAGGTCAGGTCTCTCCGGGGCGATTTTCGTTATGCCCGCCAGCTTGCCACCGGACCGGCCGGGGCAAAAGTGCAGGGCCGATGGGCATGGGCGATTTCACGCCGGGGCAATCGGAAATCGCCCGAGCGTTGGTTGTCGGTGCAGTCGTCATTGCGAGCGCAGCGAAGCAATCCAGCGCGGTTTACGCAGCCCTGGATTGCTTCGCTGCGCTCGCAATGACGAGCCTGAGGGAATTGACCAAGCGATTGCTTCAAATATATCTCGCAGCTATCTTCAGCCTCGCAGATGAAAGGGAGAAGAGGATGTTCGCGACGCAGGTATTCAAGGGTGTGCGGGTGCTGGAGCTGGCGCAGTTCGTCTTCGTACCGGCCGCAGGCGCGGTGATGGCGGACCTTGGCGCGGACGTGATCAAGGTCGAGATGACCGAGGGCGACCCGTACCGCCGCCTAAAGATCACCGACGGGCGCCAGACCGCTTCGGCCAACCTCGCGATGGAGCTGAACAACCGGAACAAACGCTCGGTGGCAATCGACCTCAAGACCGCGGAAGGGCGCGAATTGCTGCTGCGGCTGGTCGAGACCGCCGACGTGTTCCTCACCTCGATCCGCCCGGCGGCGCTGCGGCGGCTGGGGCTGACGCTCGACGTGCTGCGCGCGCGCAACCCGCGTATCATCTACGCTCACGGCAACGGGCTCGGCTTCCGGGGCGAGCAGGCGGACCGTGCGGGCTACGATGCCTCGTGCTTCTGGGCACGGGGTGGTTTCGGGCACATGCTTTCGGTGCCGGGGCAGCGGCCGACGCGCCCGCGCCCGGCGCTGGGCGATCATGCGGGCGCGATGAATGTCGCCTTCGGCATCGCCAGCGCCCTGTTCCATCGCGAGCGCACCGGGGAGGCGACGAGCGTGGAAGTCTCGCTGTTGTCCTCGGCGATGTGGATCCTCTCGGCCGACGTGACGATGGGGGCGGCCCTATCGGACGAGCAACTGGCGAAGCTGGCGAACCCCGGCCGCCATGCCCTGACCAGTGCCTACCAGACGGCCGATGGGCGCTACCTGCAACTCATGTTCCTCGATCCCGAGCGCTACTGGCCCGAACTGTGCCGCCGCCTCGACCGCGAAGTGCTGCTGCAGGACGCCCGCTTCGCTTCGGCCGACAGCCGGGTGGAGCATGGCGAAGCGCTGCTCGAGGCATTGGACGAGGCCTTCGCCGCGAGGACTCTCGACGAATGGCGCGGCGTGTTCGCGGGCTGGGATGCGCCGTGGGAGGTCGTGCAGAACTTGCGCGAACTCGTCACCGATCCGCAGGGGGCGGCGAACGATTCGCTTTTCGATGTGGTGGTGGAGGACGGCACTCCGGTCACCGTGGTCTCTGGGCCGGTGTCGTTCGGGGGTAGCCCGCTGCCGCCCGCGCCGCGCCGTGCGCCGACGATGGGGCAGGATACCGCGCAAATCCTTGCCGAACTGGGCCTGTCCGATGCGCAGATCGAGGGCTGGGCGCAGAGCGGTGTGGTGGCCGGAATCGGCCGAGGCTGAAGGCCGCTTTGCCGCCCTCCTAGGTGAATCACCGGGGAGGGCGTTGGAAGGCTGGGCAACCCTGTCTTGGTAAACGATTGCCATGAGCAACGTTCACCATGCCCGCGGCGCTCGCCGCCTCCGCCCGCTTGCCGCAGGGGTCGCCCTTGCCGCAGGTATCGTCCTCGCGCCCCAGGCCGCGTCCGCCGCGACCGTGACCGACACCATCACGGTGACGGCCAACGTGCAGTCGGCCTGCGTCGTCGCCGCCAGCCCGCTGGCTTTCGGCAACTACAACCCGACGTCGTCCTCGAACGTCGATGCGACCACCACCGTCAACGTCACCTGCACGCAGGGCACCCCCTACAACGTCGGCCTCAATGCGGGCACGACGACCGGCGGCACGACCACCGTGCGCAAGCTCAATTCCTCCGGGCATACCCTCAACTACGCGCTCTATTCCGATTCCGGCCGCACCACGAACTGGGGCAACACCGTCAATACCGACACCGTCGCGGGCACTGCCGGGACTTCCGCCACCGCCTACACCGTCTACGGCCGCATCCCCGGCAGCCAGAACACCACGGCGGGCGCCTACACCGACTCGGTGACCGTCACGGTGACCTACTGATGACCTTTCGGCGCGCTCCGGTACTGCTGGCGGCCCTGTTCGTTGCCATGTGGGGCGGCTTTGCCGCCCCGGCGCGGGCGGGTTCGCTCAGCGTGATGCCGGTGCGCGTCGATGTACCTTCGGGCCGCCGCTTCTGCTCGCTGACGCTGGGCAACGATTCCAACCGCGCGGTGACCGTGCAGGTGCGCGGCTTCGCATGGAGCCGCGACGAGGGCGGCGCCGACATTCTCGATCCCGATACCGACTTCGTCGTCAATCCGCCGATCGCGACGATTGCGCCGCACGGCACGCGGCTGGTGCGCTGCAGCCTGCCCGCCGATGCAGGGGCGCAGGCGGAAAGGCAGTGGCGCCTGATCGTCGACGAACTTCCCGATCCCACGCAGGCCCAGCCGGGCGTCGTGCAGACGCTGCTGCGCCTCTCGGTCCCGGTGTTCCGGGGCGCCGAGGGCGTGGCACCGCAGTTCACCGCCTCCACCTCGCCGCTGGGGCTGCGCCTTGCCAATACGGGCAGCGGGCACGCCCGGATCGTGGCGCTTACTCTGCAAGGGGCGAGCGAGACGGTAACGCTGGGCAAGCCCTTCTACCTCCTCGCCGGAGGGGCGCAGCTGATCCCGGCCGAGCGCCTGCCGCGCGGTCTGTCCTCCATCCACGTGCGTGCCGAGGAGGGCGAGTATACCGTCGCCCTCCCTGCGCCGTGAGCTGATGGTCGCCTCCGGTGAAGCGCCTCTCCCGCCGCCTTGCGGCAGCCCTTTCGGCTGCGCTTGCCCTGTCGCCTGCGATCGGCGCCGGAACTGCCCGCGCGCAGTCTGCGGCCGAGGCGGCGCCCATGCCGGTCGGCGTCGTCCTCAACGGGCAGGCGATCGCCGAGCCCGGCCTGCTCATCGTGCATGACGGCCACCTCCTTGCGCGGCGCAGCGACATCGAGGGTTGGGGCCTCGCCGCCCATTCCATGACCGCGGCCGAGACGCTGGGCGGCGAAAGCTATGTTGCGCTGGACCGTGTGAAGGGTCTTGTCGCGCGGCTCGACGCGGACGGGGCGACGCTGCTGGTCGATGCCGACGTCAGCCTGTTTCCGCGCTACACGTTCGATCCCGGCCGCCATGTCGTGCCGCTGGCGCAGACGATCCCGGCGCAGTTCCTCGATTACGACCTGACGCTGTCCGACTGGAACGGTCACGCGCGGCTTGGCGGGTTCGTCGATGCAGGCGTTTCCGGACCTTGGGGCGTCGCCGACTCCAGCTTTCTCGTCGACAGCGACCGGGGAGGCGTCGTGCGGCTGGATACCGCGCTGCGCCGGGACTTTCCTCAGCAGCGGATGCGGCTGGTGCTGGGCGACACCGTCGGCATCGGCGCGCCGTGGAGCCGTCCGGTGCGGTATGGCGGGGTGTTCCTCGGCACCGATTTCTCGCTCGACCCGCAGAGCATCAACTTCCCGCTTCCGGTGATCTCCGGGAGCGCGCTGACGGCTTCGACCGTTGAACTTATGGCGCAATCGTCGCGCCAGTCGATGGACGTCGGGCCGGGCGCCTTCGACCTCACCCTCCAGCCGCGCCTCACCGGGGCGGGGCAAGTGACGATGAGCGTGCGTGACCTTGCGGGCAATACCCGGCAGGTGACGCGCAGCTTCTATGCGAGCCCGAGCCTGCTGCGCCCCGGCCTCTCCGAATTCGCGATCGAGGCGGGCGCGCTGCGGAGGCGCTTCGGCTTCGACAGCTTCGCCTATGGCCCTCTGTTCGCGGCGGCTGGACTGCGGCGCGGGATCACCAATGCGCTGACCCTCGAAGGGCGCGTGGAGGTCAGCGGCCGCACGCGCATGGCGGGCCTTGGCGCGGCGATGGTGCTGGGCGCGGTGGGCGAGGTCTCGCTCGCGGGGGCGGTGTCGCAGGGAACGGCGGGGACCGGGGCGCTGGTGCGCGCGCAAATGCAGCGCGTCACGCCGGTCTATACCTTCACCGCCAGCTACGAGCGCGCCGACGCGCAGTTCCGGCAGGTGGGCGAGGGCCGCTTCAACGGCGGCGGGCGCAGCGAGTTGGCGGTTGCGGGAGGGCTTTCGCTCGGACGGATCGGCAGCCTCAACGCCAGCTATGCGCGGCTGACGCAGGGTATCGGCGGGGAAGGACAAACCCGCTACGATCTCGCCTCGGCCTACTACACGGCGAACCTGCGCGGCGGCTATCTCTCGGCGGGCGTGCAGTACACCGCCTATCGCGCGGGGCGGCGCGACGCGGGGCTGTTCGGCTCGCTGACCATTCCGCTGGGGCCGCGCCGCAATGTCTCGGTGATCGCCGAGCCGGGCCGTGCGGCCGCGACTTTCACGCAGAACCTGCCCGACCGCAGCGGCTTCGGCGCGCGGGCGCTGGCCGGGCGCGATAGCGGCGCGGCATGGCTGGAGGGCGGGCTCGGCTATCGCAGCGGCGCAGGCGACATCCGCCTCGACGCGGCGCAGCGGCGTGGGCAGCAGGGCGTGCAGCTCAACGTGCGCGGCGGCCTGCTCAGGGTGGACGGAACGCTCGTCGCCAGCCAGCACATCGACGACGGCTTCGCGCTGGTCGACGTGGCCAGCGACGCCCCGGTCACCGTCACCGTCGAGAACCGCCCGAGGCCGACCAAGGCCGGGCGCGGGCGCGGGGTGATCGTCACCGGCCTCCAGCCTTATGCCGAGAACCACATCGGCATCGACGCCGCCGAAGTGCCGATCGCGGACGACCTCGACACCGCGCAGCAGGTCGTCGCGCCGGGCTGGCGGCAGGCGGTGCGGGTGCGCTTCGGCACCGTGGGCGGGCAGGGCGTGCGGCTGCGGGTGCTCGATACGCAGGGAATTCCGCTCCAGACCGGATCGAGCATCGCTTGGGCAGGCGGGGTGGGCGTCGTAGGCTACGACGGGGAAGTCTGGCTCGAAGGCTATCGCGGCGGTGCGGGCACGCTCAGCGTCTCGGGTGCGGGCGGGACGTGCCTGGCGCCGATCCCGGCGCTGGGCGAGGACGCGCGGCTTGCGGCAACGCCGGTCACTTGCGTGCGCGGGAACGAAAGGACGTGACGATGCGGCTTGCCACTCGGTCCATCGCGGCGCTGGGGGGACTGGCGTGCGGGCTCGCGCCCACGGCGGCGGCGGACGCGGCGGGGTGCCTCGTGTGCATCTGCTCGGTCTCGACCACCAATCTCAGCTTCGGGACGTACAACCCGGCCAATACCTCGCCGACCACGGCGACGGCGACGGTCACCGCCAACTGCATCTCGGTCAGCGTGCCGATGAACGCGACGGTCGATCTTGCGCTGAGTGCGGGCACGTCGGGCAACGCGGCGGCGCGGCAGATGGCGAACGGGGCCGCGCGGCTGAACTACAACATCTATCAGGATGCAGGCTATGCGACGGTCTGGGGGAACAACAGCAATGGCGGCTCCTCGCAGTCGATGCTGATCAACAACCTGCTGAATTTCAACGCGACCAAGACGGCCTATGGGCGGATTCCGGCGGGGCAGTACGCGAAGACGGGGGGCTATTCGGACCCGGTCGTGGTGACGTTCACGTTTTGACGTGAGGCCTTGGTCGTCATTGCGAGCGCAGCGAAGCAATCCAGGGCAGTCTTAGGCCGCCCTGGATTGCTTCGCTGCGCTCGCAATGACGAATGTGTAGGGCGCCAGGCGATCCTCAGAAGATCGGCCAAGACTTCCAGATGCTGAACACGCTGGTGGCGATCAGCACCACCGAGACGGCCGCGAGCAGCGTGCGCGGCTTGATGCGCTTGGCAAAGAGGGCGCCAAAGGGTGCCGCCACGACGCCGCCGATGATCAGGCCTACCGTCGCCACCGTGAAGGCCGAAAGCCCGATGGTGGAGATGAACGCGATCGAGATCGAGGTGGTCAGCAGGAATTCGGCGGTGTTGACGGTGCCGATGGTCTTGGCCGGTTCGCCGCCCTGCACCAGCAGGTTGGAGGTGACCACCGGACCCCAGCCGCCGCCGCCCGCCGCGTCGAGGAAGCCGCCCGCCAGCGCCAGAGGGGCGGTGTACTTGGGGTCCGCGAAGCTCGGCTTGCGCATGCGGATGGCGCGGAACATCAGGTAGATGCCGATGCCGGTGAGGTAGATCATGACGTAGGGCTTGGCCACCGAGGCGTCGATGCTCGACAGCAGGTAGGCACCGGCGACGCCGCCGATGATGCCGGTCGGCACCAGCCGCAGGAACAGGCCCCAGTTCACGTTGCGGTGCAGGATATGGCTGATGCCCGAGGTGCCGGTGGTGAACAGCTCGACCAGGTGGACGCTGGCCGAGGCCGCTGCCGGAGGAACACCGACCACGCTGACCAGCAGCGTCTGGGTGATCACTCCGAAGGCCATGCCGAGCGCGCCATCGACGATCTGCGCGGCGAAACCGATGGCGATGAAGGGAGCGATTTCGGCCAGTGTCGGCAGCGAATCGAGCATTCTTACTCCTCCTGGGGTGCAGGTTGGATCTGGTCGCGGCCTGTTGGCCCCATTTACTGGCCCATCTACTGGCTAGGCGAATGCCGCGCGGATGGGAACCGCGCGGATCAATCTCCAGGCAGAAGCCGCCCGGTCGTCCGGTGTGCTCGGCTTCGCCAGGTCGGGTCGATCAGTGGTTGAAGCGGCGGCGCTCGGTGACGTCGACCTGCATCAGCTTGCCGTCGTGGACGGTCAGCTGGATCACGCCGAAGCGCAGGCGCTGCAGCGCCTCGATCACGTGCTGGACGCCTTCGTTGAGCAGCGGGTGTTCGGTTGCGGTTGCATCGGCGGGCTTGGCAATTCGCATGCGCATCTCCTCTCGCAGCGGGGCGGATGCGGGCTTGGTATTCTCTATCGTAAAAGTTGACAATGGGGTCGCGGGAGAAGGTTTGCTTTCAGTCGCTAAAGCTCAGACGTCCTCGACCGCTTCCAGCCCTTCGGCGGCGGGCACGGGGTCGATCTTGTCCGACAGCCGCATCCCGTCGAGGAGGCCCGCCGTGGCGTCGCGGACCTGCAGCATCAGCGCGCGGGTGCGGCAGTCCTTTTCCTCGACGCAGTTCTTGCAGGTCTCGTGCGCGAAGCGGCTGGCGCAGGGCACCAGAGCCAGCGAGCCGCGCATCACGCGGATGAGGTCGCCATAGGTGATGTCGATCGGCGGCACGCCCAGCCAGTAGCCGCCGTCCTTGCCGCGCTGCGAGGCGACGATGCCGTAGCGCGACAGTTCGGACAGGATGACGGTGAGAAACTTGGCCGGGATGTTCTGGGTCTCGGCGATGTCGGTCAGCGGGATCGGACCCTGGCCGTACTTGTCCGCGAGGTGCTGCATGGCCCGGATCGCATAGCGTGTTTTTTGCGAAAGCATCGGTGCAATTCTCGCGAGGACTTCGAAGGGTTGTCTTGGCTCCATTGGCGTGGGTGCGTCAACCCGTGGCGTCCTTGCGGCGGCTCCGACACGGTGGATTACTGATACAATGCACGGCGCGCGCGAATGTTTGGCGCGTCAGGGTGTGTCCTCCGGCGGAAAATACCACCCGTGGGTCTCGACCATGATTGCAGCCACCGGCTCTCCCGCCCGGTTGCGCGAGGGCTTGAAACGGAACCGTTCGGTGATCAGCCGACATGTCGTCGCGTCAAGGTCGGGGCGGCCGCTGGAAGTGAGGATGCGGCAGTCGCTGACCCGCCCGTCCACGCCGATGCGGTACTGCAGCTTGAGTTCGCCGCCGGTCTTGGCCTCGCGCAGGTCCGGGGGCAGGTCAGAGAAGTGCAGGCGTCCGCGGATCTGGCGTGGGCGGGTGAGGGCATCGTCATCGCCTTCGCCCGCGCCATCGCCGTTGCCGCCGCCTCCATCACCATCGCCGATACCGCCCGCACCTTGTCCGGGGCCAAGGCGATCCGAGGCGCCGCTTTGCGCGGCCGAACCGATACCGGCCTTCGGCGCGGTGACAATCGGCGGCGGCACGATCAGCGGGGGCAGCTTCGGCGGCGGGGCGACCACCTGCGTCGCCTTGTTGCGCAAGTTGGGAGGTGAGGGACGGCCCTTCGCGGCAGTGGAATCCGCCTTGGCCGGGATTTCCTTCGGCCGGGGTTTCTCCGGCTCCTCGCGCAGGGGAATGATCGCGGCGAGCGTCTCGCGGCGTTCCTGCGGTGTCATGCGCGCAGCAAGTCCCGCCATCATCGCCGCCAGCCCGCCCGCCACGATCAGCAGCGAGGCGAGGGCGGACGCCGCGCGGTTCCGGGCCGAAGTATACACGTGTCGCGCCTCCTTGCTGGCCAGAACCCGGCGGGCGCGCGGTTGGTTGCGGCAAAGTTCACGTTGCGACGAGGCGTTCGTATTGTTGCGGAACCTTGCGCGCTACTGCCCGTTATTAGGGTCAGCAAACTCAATTCGGAGACGGAAACCATGACCCTCCTTCTTATCCTCCTCGTCGGTGGCATCATCGGCTGGCTCGCTTCCATCCTGATGCGCACCGATGCGCAGCAGGGCATTTTCCTGAACATCGTCGTCGGCGTCGTCGGCGCGGTGATCGCCGGCTTCATCATCACCCCGCTCATCGGCGGTGCGCCGATCACCAGCGGTGCCTTCGACATCATGTCGCTGTTCGCCTCGTTCCTGGGCGCGGTCGTCCTGCTGGCGATCGTCAACCTCTTCCGTCGCGGCTCGGTTCGCTAAGAACCGCACGGTCCCGACGACCTCGAAGTGAGGCCCGCTTCGGCGGGCCTTGCGGCGGGAGGTGGCGCGTCCTCCCCTCGGCATCTTCAACGCGCCCGATACCATAAACAGGGAAAAGGATTCCTCGCCATGAAAGCCACTGCCACTTCGCGTCTTGCCATGATTGCCGTCGCTGCCGCTTCGCTGGGCCTTGCCGCCTGCAACAGCCCGCAGCAGGAAGCGACCGAGAAGGCGGCCGACGCCGTTGAGGCCCAGTCCGACGCCGCCGCCGACGCGATCGACGCGCAGGCCGATGCGACCACCGGAGCCGCCGAAGATGCGCTGGAAAACAAGGCCGACGCGGTCAAGAAGGCAGGCGACGCCAAGTCCGACGCGATGAAGGACGCTGCCGACAAGCAGAACTGACGAACCTGACGGCCGGATCACACGGCCGGTATGGGTTGGCTCGCCGGCGTTTGCTCCCCTTGCAGGACGACGGCGACCACGGGAGAGGATGGCGGCAACCCCGCCATCCTTTTTCGCATGAGAAATTCAAAATGCCGCGATTGCGCGCTTGAATTGTTGCGCTGCACGTCAGACATAGGCCGCGATCTTTTCTGCGCTTTTTCGGTTTCCCGCTGAAGTGCAGGCCAGCTTCAATAACCTGAAAAAGGACATGACCATGACCATCGCCCTCATGCCGCTGCCCTATGCGCAGGACGCGCTCGAACCGCACATCTCGAGCAAGACGCTGGAAATCCACCACGGCGCCCACCACAAGACTTACGTGGACAAGCTGAACGCCGCGATCGCCGGCACCGAGAACGAAGGCAAGTCGGTCGAAGAGATCGCCAAGTCGGCTTCCGGTCCGCTGTTCAACAACTCGGCCCAGACCTGGAACCACGGCTTCTACTGGCACTCGCTGTCGGGTGAGAAGACCGCGCCGAGCGAGAGCCTGGCCGCTGCCATCACCGCCGACTTCGGTTCGATCGACGCGCTGCTCGAAGCGCTCTCGAACGAAGCGGTGAACCACTTCTCGAACGGCTGGGCCTGGCTCGTCGTCGAAGGCGGCAAGCTCAAGGTGATCTCGACCCACGACGCCGACAGCGCGCTCGTCAAGGACGTCGTGCCGCTCCTGACCGTCGACGTCTGGGAGCACGCCTACTACATCGACCAGATGAACAAGCGTCCGGCCTACGTGAAGGCGGTCCTCGAGAACATCCTCAACTGGAAGTTCGCCTCGGACAACTTCGACCGCGGCACCGCCTGGACCTACCCGGCGTAAGCCGAAGGCCAGACAGGCTTTTCAAGGCCCCCGCATCCGGCAAGGGATGCGGGGGTTTTGTTTTTTGTGGAGCCGTTTCATGCGGTCTTCCTCGCACCATCTCGTCATTGCGAGCGTAGCGAAGCAATCCAGGGCGGCGTAGGACTGCTCTGGATTGCTTCGCTACGCTCGCAATGACGATTGCGTTGATCGTGACCCGCTGCAACAAACCCGTCTTCCGACAAGGGGGACGGCTTCGATGAATCGCGCCTGGTTGACGCTGGCACTGGTCCTGTGCGGCACCATCATCGGCATGATGGGCGTCGATCTCGTCCTGCCCGCCGTGCCGCTGCTGCCCGAGGCGCTGGGCGGCGATCCGTCGCAGGCACAACTGGTGCTGGCAGCTTACGTCGGAGGCACCTGTATCGGCCTGCTCGGCTACGGCGCGCTGGGAGACCGGGTGGCGACGTCGCGGCTGATCGTGGGCTCGCTGCTGGCGACCGCCGCCGTCTCTCTGGCCTGTGCGATGGCCCCGAATATCGAGGCGCTCATCGGGCTGCGCGCGCTGCAGGGCATGGTCGCGGCAGGTCCCGCCGTCTTTGCGCCGGGCATCGTCAAGGCCATGTTCGACGAGACCCGCGCGGTCCGGGCGATCGGCCTGCTGGGCAGCATCGAGGCGCTGGGGCCGGCCCTTGCCCCCGTGGCGGGCGCAGGGCTGCTGGCGCTCGGCGGCTGGTCGCTGAATTTCGAAGTCATGGCCGCCGGAGCCTTCACGGCGGCGGTGCTGGTCATGCTCACCGGCGGCTTGCCGCAAGTGGGACGGCGCGGGCAGGGCAGCTTCGTGGTGTTGCTGCGCGACCCGACGTTCCTGCGCTATACGCTCAGCCAGGCGAGCGTGCTGGGCGGATTGCTGGTATTCGTGTTCGGAATGCCCACCGTCTTCGTGCGCGTGCACGGCGGGACGCTGGCGGACTTCATCACGATGCAGATGAGCGGCGTCGTCACCTTCATCATCGCCGCCAACACCGCCGCGCACTGGGGCGACAGGCTGGGCGCCGAGCGCGTCATCGCCTTCGGCACCGGTCTCTCCGCACTCGGAGCGGCAGGGCAGTTCGCCTATGCGCTCTCGGGCGGGACTTCGGCGCTGGTGATCACGGCGCTGTTCATCCCCGTCAACACCGGCCTCGGCCTGCGCGGTCCGGCGGGGTTCTTCCGCGCGATCCTGGCGAGCCGCGGCGACGATGCCCGCGCCAGCGCTCTGGTGATCCTGTGCATCCTGACCGCCGCAGCGCTGGGCACGAGTATCGTCTCGCCGTGGATCGAGCGCGGCACCGTGCCGCTGACGGCAGCGGCGCTCGCGTTTCATCTGGCGGCTTTGGCATGCCTGGTCGTACTGCCGCCGTTGCGGCAGCCGGTCAGCCCGTCTTGCGCGCCTTGACCTCGACCTGCTGCGGCTGATCGCCGTCGAGCATCCGGGCAAGATCGGCGCGGGCACGGGCGACACGGCTCTTCATCGTGCCGATCGGGCAACCGGCGATCTCGGCCGCTTCCTCGTAGCTGAAGCCCGAGGCACCGACGAGCAGCACCGCCTCGCGCCTTTCGGGGGCCAGCTTCTGCAGCGCGGCCTCCATGTCGTCGAGGTGAAGCGGGCCTTCCTGATCCGCTTCCATCACCAGCATCTTCTCGACCACGCCTTCGTCGAGGTCGGTCTGGCGGCGGGAGCGGCGCAGCTCGGACAGATAGTGGTTGCGCAGGATCGCGAAAGTCCAGGCGCGCATGTTGGTGCCGGCCTGATAGCGCTCGCGCGCGGTCCACGCCTTGATCGCGGCTTCCTGTACGAGATCGTCGGCAAAGTCCGGCCGTCCCGACAGGCCTCGGGCAAATGCGCGGAGATGGGGGAGGACGGAGAGCAGTTCCTTGCGGAAGCCTTCGTCCGCGGCGCTGGGCGCTATCCGGTCAGGCATCGCCGTCGTCGTCCAGCTTCTTAAGGAGATCCTTGAAGCTGTCCGGCAGCGGCTCTTCCACCACGGAGTTGTAGAGCTTCCTCAACCCCCCGGCCCAGCCGGGTTCTCCGTCTCGACGGACTTCGGGCGGCAAGCCGGGCACAGGGCCGGAGTCACCACGTCCATTGGGCTGATTCAACACGAACTCCCTTTCACCGAAAGCACACTTGCGGCGAGACCGGGGAGCGGTCAAGCCCGGCGCGCGGCCCAATGTCTTCGCGCGCAAGGCTGGCGGAAGGCGGGGCGCTGTCTCGGGCATCGTCCGGTCTGCAAGCCGAGCGGACGTCGTTTGCAGATGGAACAATCGATGCCGAGCATGGTTCCCCTCGGCGTAAAGTGTTGGCATAGCATGATGCTTGCGGTCATAAGTGAACGCAACGCGACGGAGTTTATGGTGCAGGACGTTGCCGGGTGATTGACCAGGCTCTGCTCGACAGGGTTCAGAAGCAGGCGTGGTTCCACAGGTATCCGCGCGGCTGGCCGTTCCTGCTGTTCCTCATCGCCAGCATGACCACGGCGGTCTCCGTCATGGCGATCGAGCGCGCGGACAAGCAGACGCGCGCCATCGAACTCGATCGCCAGCTGACCGAGATTTCCTCCGCCCTCCAGCGCCGCGTGACCGAGAATATCGCGCTCCTGCGGGCGGGCAGCGCACTGTTCGCGACGCAGGACGTCGTGTCGCCCGAGCAGTTCGCGGAGTTTTCGCGCGACCTGCAGGGCGACGGGACGCTCTATGGCTCGCTCGGCATGGGCTGGGCGCCGCTGATCCCGGTGGACAAGCTGGCCGCCTTCGAGGTCGCCGTGCAGGGCGGCGGTCGGCTGGACTTCAGTGTCGACCCGCGCCCCGCGCCGGGTCAGAAGTACGCCGTTCCGGTCTATTATCTGGAGCCCCAATCGCCGGGCAACAAGCGCGCGCTGGCCTTCGACATGTATTCCGAGCCCGTGCGCCGTCAGGCGATGGAGCGGGCGATGGCGCGGCGCGGACCGGCGGCGACCGGGGTTGTCCAACTCGCGCAGGACGGGTTCCGCTACCCGGCGCGAGATCAGCAGGCCGACGCGGCATTCCTCATCTACATGCCGGTCACGATCGATCGCGGCGGTCGGCGCTGGGTCAAGGGATTCGTGTATAGTCCGTTCAAGGCGCAGACTTTTCTCGGTTCCGCCAGCGAACTGTACCGCAACGACGCCATCGACGTCGCCATCTACGATGATCACGTCGCGCCGGAGACGCTGCTGGCCGAGCAGCGCGGTGCCGACGGGCTGACCGGCCCCACCATCGAGCGCCGGATCGACGTCGCCGGGCAGGCCTGGATCGTCGAGGTCAGCGATCGCCAAGCCAATGCGCTCTCGCCGCTCTCGCGCCTGACGCTGTTCTTCGGGGCGCTCGCCTCGCTGATGGTCATGGCGATCGGGCGGCTGATCACCAAGCGCGCGGCGGAAGACCGCGTGGTGCTGGAGTGGCTGACCAACCAGGCGTCGATCCGCAATTCGCTGACTCGCGAGCTGAACCACCGCGTCAAGAACACGCTGGCCAACGTGCTCTCGATCGCGGCGCTGACGCGGCGGCGCTCGAAGGGCATCGACGATTTCACCGAAAGCCTGACCGCGCGTATCCGGGCGCTCTCGGCGACGCACGACCTGCTCTCGCAGTCCGACTGGGGCCATGCGGCGCTGGGCGACATCGTGCGCTCGGAACTGGCGCCCTACATGGAGGGTAACGAGAGCCACGTTGTCATGGCCGGGCCGGGGATCAAGCTGGCGCCCAACGATGCCATGTCGCTGGGCCTCGCCATCCACGAACTGGCGACCAATGCCGCCAAGTACGGGGCGCTCAGCACGATCGAGGGGCGCATCCACGTGCAATGGACGCTGGCCGCGCCCGACCTCGCGGAAATCCATTGGCGCGAGGAGGGTGGGCCGCCGGTGACCGAGCCGACCAAGCGGGGCTTCGGGCGCGATCTGATCGAGAAGATCGTCGCGCACGAACTCAAGTCGGAAGTGGACTTGCGGTTCGAGCCGGGCGGCGTTGAATGCCGCCTCAAGGTGCCGGTGCGCGCTTCGCGCGAATTCGTGTTGCGCAACCAGCAGAGGTAAGGCGCTCCACAAGACGAAGCAGGGGCTATTATCGATTATTTAAGCCGTGTCGCAGTAATGCCCTTGCCACATCATCGGGGGCAATTGCGATGGAAGCGCGTAACTGGAGCCGTCATATCGTCGAGCAGGACGTGACCTGCCTGGTCGACGAAGCGCGGGAGCAGGTCTTTCTCTACGACCTCTCGGTCGGCGGCTGCATGTTCGAGATGGCGTGCGAGCGCGACATGCGCGAGCGGTCGGCGACGCTGGAACTGCAGGGGCAGGGCATCGTTCAGGGTCAGGTGGTGTGGCAGGTCGGCCGCTGCATCGGCATGCGATTCGACACGCTGATCCCCGAGGCCGTCGTACGGCGGCTGGGGTTTACGCCGCCGATCGAGGATTTTCTCTTCCAGCCAAGGCGGGAGCCCAGCGGCCACGCCCCCCAGCCGCCGCTCTGATCCGGCAAAAACCCAGGTCGTCATTCCCGCGACCCGAAGGGCAGCGCGAAGCGCTAATGCGGGAACCCATATGATGGTCTCTCGTGTGGATCGGTCATCAGTTGGGTCCCCGCCTTCGCGGGGATGACAGACAGTTTTCTATGCAGACGGATGGCGCTTCAGGCCTGCGGGCGCGTCGAGTTGAAGAACAGCGCCTGGCTTATCGTCGCGCGCACGGTGGTTTCCTGGAACGGCTTGGTGACGAGATAGGTCGGCTCCGGCCGCTCGCCGGTGAGCAGGCGTTCCGGATAGGCGGTGATGAAGATCACCGGCACTTCGCCGAACTTGAGCAGGTCTTCCACCGCATCGATGCCCGAGCTGCCGTCGGCCAGCTGGATGTCGGCAAGGACGAGGCCGGCGGGGTGCTTCTCGAAGATTTCGATCGCCTGCTTGTGCGTGGCGGCGGTGCCGACGACGGTATGGCCAAGGTCCGTTACGAGACCTTCCAGCTGCATCGAGATCAGCGGCTCGTCCTCGATGATGAGGACGCGGGTTGCGCTTTCCCCTTCGATCTCTGCAATCGCCTGGGAAACCAGCGCATCGACTTCCTCGACCTCGAGGCCGAGGATCGTCGCGGTTTCCTCACGCGTGAATTCCTCCACCGAGGTCAGCAGCAGGGCCTGGCGGTGCGTCGGCGCGACGGCGGCGAGGCGCTCCTGCGCGGCCTGCTCGTGCCCGCCGCCGATGTCGCCCGCGGGTTCCTCGACATGGCCGGTCGACCAGATGCGCGTGAAGGCCTCATACAGCGCGGCGCGGCTGCGGGCGATGGCATCGCGCAGCGAGCGGTCGGCGAGGGCCGCTTCCAGCGTCGCGCGGACATAGGCGTCGCCCGAATGCTGCGAGCCGGTGAGGGCGCGCGCGTAGCGGCGCAGGTAAGGCAGCTGGATCGCAATCTGATCAGAGACGGACATTCAAGTTCCTCAAGGCCTATGGGGGAAGTTGGCTTCCCGATTGCACGTCGATGGGCGCCCTTTGCGCCGGAAGGCCGGTGTCGTTTGTCTGACTCCGCCGGGCGTATAGGGCAACCGGAAAATTTTTTGCGGTGAGACGCTTTTCCGGGAACCAACGAAGGGGCGCTACGTTCCCACAATATCACCACTGGCTCCCCCACCCCCCCCGCAAACCGGTGGTGATCCGATCCCGGAGGCCCTCGCCCACTCAAGTGGACGGGGGCCTCAATTTTTATGGGCCATGATTGTTCCGCCGATCCTGCGGAAATACGGCAAAGTTTTTCGGGAAGTTTTTCGGTCTGGCGCTGATTTCTTTCGCTTCCGCAACGAAATGGGCGATTTCAGGACATTGCCGGGAACTATTTTCGCCGCACCGCCGTTAGCTATCCGACTGGTTTTCTCAGAGGAGGGTAACGCAATGTCGACTGTTGTCGAAGCAGGCGTCGAAGGGGTCCAGCCCGAAAAGGTCGCGCTCAGCGACCGTGATTTCCGCCGCGCGCTGGCAGAGGTAGCGCCGCACCTGCGTGCATTCGCGCGCGGCCTGTGCGGCTGCCGCGACCGCGCCGACGATCTGGCGCAGGAAGCCATGCTGCGGGCATGGGCGGCGCGCGAGCGTTATGCCGCGGGCACCAACTTCAAGGCGTGGACCTTCACCATCCTGCGCAACCATTTCTACTCCGAAGCCCGCCGCGCCCGCTTCCATGGCGAGTACGACGAACTGGCTGCAGAGCGCATCCTGCGCGCCGAAGCCAGCCAGGAGAGCGCCGTCGAGCTGGCGGACGTCCTGCGCGCGCTGACCGCCATCCCCGAAACCTATCGCGAGGCCCTCGTGCTCGTAGCGGCGGGCAACCTCTCCTACGAGGAAATCGCCGATATCTGCGGTATCGCGCTTGGCACCGTTAAGAGCCGCATCTGCCGCGCCCGCGCGATGCTCTCCAAGATCATCGAGTCCGGCCAGCTGCCGGACTTCCGCCACAACTTCGTGCTTGGCGGCGAGGCGATCGACGCCTTCTTCGGCGAACTGGTGAAGATCGCCAACGTCAATGCCGACACCGCTCGCCTCGCCCAGCGCGTGGCTGCCTGAACCGGGACCACGTACCTTGGATGCGATGGTGGCCAACTCCGGGAAAATCCTCATCGTCGAGGACGAGTTCCTGGTAGCGCTGCAACTGGAAGATATCCTTGCCGATGGCGGCCATGCCGTCGTCGGCACGGTTCCGGACATGGCTTCGCTGGGCATGCTGGGTGATATTCCTGATGTGGCGCTCGTCGATCTCAATTTGCGCGACGGGCTCACCGGCCCGGCCATCGCACGCGATCTCTCCGGCCGTTACGGCGTGCGGGTGATCTACGTCACCGCCAATCCCGGCCAGATCGACACCCCGGCGCCTACCGCGATCGGTGTAGTCCAGAAACCCTTTACACGACAGGCGATCCTCGCGGCGATCTCCTATGCCCTTGCCGGATGCCCCGACAGTGCCCGGCCACAGGAACTGGAGCCGCTGCAACTGCGCACCTGACGTTTCACGAGTAGGAGAGGGGCCGCAAGAGCCCGGGCCTGATGACAAACACAACAGGGCCTGAGAAGAAGGCGAGAGGATGAGCCAAGTCGTCCTGCAATGCCTGCAATACTATGGCGCCGCTGCGGGAACCGTGGCGGCGCTTATCGTATCGCTCGACCTCGGCCGCAAATGGACCGGCTGGGGCTTCGTCATTTTCATCACCAGTTCGATCGCCCTGGTGGCCTGGGGATTCCTCGACGACAAGGCCGAGGGGATCGGGCTGCAGAACGTGGCGCTGTTCGCGATCAACTGCGTGGGCGTGTGGAGGTATCTGCTGCGGCGAAAAAGGCCCGGCTGACCCTTATCCTCCCTGTCGCGCAGCGATGGGGAGGTGGCGCCGACGAAGTCGGTGACGGAGGGGGTTTTGTATTCCCCAAGCCCCTCCACCACCCGCTGCGCGGGCGGTCCCCCTCCCCATCGCTGCGCGACAGGGAGGACAAGCGCGAAGGGCGTGGCAGCCTGAACCGCCACGCCCCCGCTGCTCAGGCATCGGTCCTAGAGGGTCTCAGACCGCGCCGAGCGCGTGCTCTCCGGCCTCGCCCTGCTTGATGGGCTTGCCGGTCAGGAGCTTGAAGGCGCCCTTGAGGCCCATTTCCGAAGTCCAGACTTCGGCATCCTCGATCTCGAAACGCAGCATGACGACCGAAGCGTCGGCCTTGCCGCCGGGAAACCACGCCTCCACGGCGTTGTTCCAGTGCTTGTCGCGCACGGCCGGATCGGTTTCCTCGACCAGCGTACCGTCGATGCAGGCGAAGACCTCGTGCCCCCGCGTCATCACCTGACCCATCGCCTTGCCGCCGCCGCCGATGCGGTTGTCACGCTTGGTGAAGAACCAGATCGCGTGATGGGCGTCCTTGTCGAGCTGTGCCGTCATCGGCTCGGCGTGGGCATGTCCGGCCTGAAGGCTCATCATGATGAACGGGCTGGTCTGGAACGCTTTCCAGAAATGCTCGCGGATGTCCTTGTCCATGGTCCTTCTCCGTTATGGTTGATCGAGAAGGCAACGCGCCGCCGGGGCCGGGCGTTCCCCCGCGTTCGCCGCAGGGGAGGCCCGAGCCGGCGTATTGCCGGCTTTATTCGCGCGCATCGCCGGGCAGTTCCTTTTCGGCCGTCGCCAGTTCCTTCGGCTTGCGCTTCTCGAACACTTCGGCGAGTTCCTTCTCGGTTTCGGCCGAGAGCTTTTCTGCCGCTTCGGGGAACATCTCCTCCTCTTCCTCGTCGATGTGGTGGAGGTAGCGGTGGCGCATTTCCTTGAACTTGGTCAGCCACGCGGACGAACTCATGTCGATCTCGAACAGTTCGCCGAGGAAGTCGTCGATTTCCTTGTGCTCGGACACCGAGTGGCGCGCCTCGTCGCGGAGGTCCGGGTTGCCCAGCATCGTCGCGTAGAGCGATTCCTCCTCGGCGGCGGCGTGGGCCTGGAGTTCCTTGCGCAAGGCTTCGAACAGGTCCTTGCGCTCGTCGCTGGCGCCTTGGGTCTCGCCAAGCTGTTCGAGCAGCTTGCGGTGCTTGTCGTGGTCGGCCTTGAGATCGCGGAAGATGCGTGCGTCTGCCATGGGTGTCTCCTGTGGTTTGTCTTTGCAGGAAGGAACGGCGGGATCGCGTTCCGGTTTCCGACAACCCGTTTGCCCCTCCGTGCGTTCTCGAAAGGGAGAGACAACGGACAAGACCCCATGCTGATGACGCGCCAGACGATTTCGCGCCTGAAATTCGCCGATGACGGCGCCCCCGGAATCACCCGCAAGCCGGTGCGCGGCAGCAAGTGGGCCTACTTCGACGCGGACGGAGCGCGGATAAAGGATCGCGTCGAGATCGACCGGCTCAACGCCATCGCCCTGCCGCCCGCCTACGAGCGGTGCTGGTTCTCCGCCGACCCCGAGGTACATCTGCTGGCGACCGGCTACGATGCGCGCGGGCGCAAGCAGTATCGCTATCATCCCGACTGGCGCCAGTCGCGCGAGACGATGAAGTTCGACCGCTGCGCCCTGTTCGGCGAGGCGCTGCCGATGCTGCGGGCGCGGGTGGACGCGGACATCGCTTCACGCAAGCTGACGCGCGAGCGGGCGATCGCCTCGGTCGTGGCGCTGCTCGATACCGGGGCGATCCGGGTGGGGAACGAGTGCTACGCCAAGGCCAACAAGAGCTTCGGCGCGACCACCCTGCGCAACCGGCACGCGAAGATAGAGCGCGGCGCGCTGATGCTGCGCTTCAAGGGCAAGTCGGGCAAGCTGCAGCAGATCACCTGCGACGATCCCGGCCTCGTGCGCTGTGTGCGCAAGATGCAGGACCTGCCCGGCCAGCACTTGTTCCAGTACGTCGACGAGGAGGGCGAGGCGATTCCCGTCCACAGCCACGACGTCAACGCATACCTTGCCGAGACGATGGGCGAGGGCTTCACCGCCAAGCACTTCCGGACATGGGCGGCGAGTACGATGGCCTTCGCGATGCTGGTCGGGAACCCCGGCGTGTCATTGCGGGCGATGCTGGACGAGGTTGCGCAGTGCCTCGGCAATACGCCCGCGATCGCGCGCAAGTCCTACGTCCACCCGGACGTGATCGCGGCGGCCAAGGGGGATCGGGGCGCACCCGAGGTGCCCGAAAGCCTGCCGCGCAAGACCCGCTGGATGAGCCGTGAGGAGCGCGGGTTGCTGGCGTTTCTCACTTCGTCGTCCCGGACCTGATCCGGGACGACGTCCTGTAAGCCCCAAGCGTCGCGATCAACACCAGCACGCCGATGAGCGCCAAGCCCGAGCAGGCGAGGGCGAGATCGGAATTCCCGGTCGCGTCCACCATCCACCCGAACAGCGGCGGACCGAACGCGGCGCCGAGGCTGAACAGGCCAAGGATGGCGCCGTAGGTCGCTCCGTAGTTCTCCAGTGCGGCGTAGCGGCTGGTGAAATAGGCAAGCATGTCCACTTCCGCCCCGGCCGCGAGGCCGAGCAGCAGCGCGGCCGGGATCGCGGGGCCGTCGAGCCACAGGATCACGCAGGCGATCACCGGCGAAGTCAGGAACAGCACGGCTACGCGCGGGGCGTGGAAGCGGTCGAACAGCCAGCCGACGAAAGCGCGGGCGAAGACCACCGCGATGCCGATGAAGGCGGCCACTCCGGCGGCCTGCGCGGGCGGCACCCCCCGGTCCACCAGCATCGGCACGAGATGGACGATCAGAGCCGCGACGATGACGCCCAGCAGGAAGCCGATCAGGGCGATTTGCAGCGTCTTGCGGGTGATCTCGATGCTGCCGCGCTCGCGC
>Ga0308159_1001930_pt1 | contig 26161 bp, 28 predicted proteins | sample PhyCR1_FD_201040 | JGI IMG/M metagenome (GOLD analysis project Ga0308159, IMG submission 201040) | Phyllosphere microbial communities from UC Gill Tract Community Farm, Albany, California, United States - DLSLC.R1 | ecosystem: Host-associated > Plants > Phyllosphere > Unclassified | place: USA...
TTTGGAGCTGCATGACGGTTTTGCGACGATCAAGGCCCTGGTTTGGAGTGGAGGAAAACCGCCATGGCAAGAGTGATCGTTCTGCAGGCGACGGGCACAGCCCGACAGGTGCATCTGAGCAAACTGCCTTTCAGCGTCGGGCGAGCCCATGGTTGCGACCTCGTGCTCGACAACCCGCAGGTCAGCCGGCTGCATGCGTGCTTCCATGCGACCGGCGACGGCATCGAGGTGGTCGATGCGGGAAGCAACAACGGCACCTGGGTCAATGGGCGACGGGTCAAGCGCAGCCCCCTGTTCAGCGGCGACGAACTGCGCCTGGGCAGCTGCATGCTGCGATTCCTGGCCGACGGTGGTGACCTCAGCGACACGCAGGCCCTGCGGCTGGTGACGGCACCGGGGCGGCTCGACGAACTCGACCTTCGCAAGCTGGCGCCTCGCCAGAGCGCCTGAAGACGCCCCCGTTCCGCAAAAAATAACGCCCGCCCCGTCTGCACGGTGCGGGCGTTGCGGTGGGCCGCAGCGGCGCACTGGCGCCGCGTGCCGGCTGCCTACTTGCCGTAGGCCGCGATGCCGTCGACGATTTCCTTGTGCGCGGCTTCCACGCCTTCCCAGCCGAGCACCTTGACCCACTTGCCGGCTTCGAGGTCCTTGTAATGCTCGAAGAAGTGGCTGATGGCCTTCAGGCGCATCGGGTTGACGTCGTCGACCTTCTTCCAGTGGCTGTAGATGGGCAGGATCTTGTCGGTCGGCACGGCCAGCACCTTGCCGTCGACGCCGGCTTCGTCTTCCATCTTCAGGATGCCCAGCGCACGGCAGGTCACGACCACGCCGGGGTGCAGCGGGTAGGGCGTGACGACCAGCACGTCGACCGGGTCGCCGTCGCCCGACAGGGTCTGCGGCACGTAGCCGTAATTGGTCGGGTAATACATGGCGGTGGTCATGAAGCGGTCGACGAAGATCGCGCCGGACTCCTTGTCCACCTCGTACTTGATCGGGTCCGAGTTCATCGGGATCTCGATCACCACGTTGAACTCTTCGGGGGCTTTCTTGCCAGGGGAGACTTTGTCGAAGGACATGTGTTGTCTTTGGTTGGAATGAGCGGCTGCCCCGGATTGGGACAAACCCGGAGTTTAGCGAGCGTGTCACGCAGCCATCACACGGCCCGTGACTTTTGCCTGTAAATTGACCCCGTTGGCCAATCGGCCTTTCTCCCCCAGGGCCTTCGCGGCGGGTGGAAGAAAGTCATCGAGGAAGCAACGCGACGGCAGCACGGCCTTCTCGCGTTGCAGACCTGCAGCGTTGGCCCGTGCTGGCGTCTCCGTCACTTTCAAACTGGAGACCGATGCATGACAGGTAACACCCCTCTCGTCCTCGCCATCGTCTGCGGCCTGGTGGCCGTGGCCTACGGCATCTGGGCCCGCAGCTGGATCCTTTCCAAGGACCCCGGCAACGCGCGAATGCAGGAGATCGCCGCGGCCATCCAGGCCGGCGCCTCGGCCTACCTGGCCAAGCAGTACACCACCATCGCCGTCGTCGGCGTGGTGCTGGCGGTGCTGATCGCCCTCTTCCTCGACCTCACCACGGCCATCGGCTTCGTGGTGGGCGCGGTGCTCTCGGGCGCCTGCGGCTTCATCGGCATGAACGTCTCGGTGCGGGCCAACGTGCGCACGGCGCAGGCGGCCACGCAGGGCATCGGCCCGGCGCTCGACGTCGCGTTCCGCGGCGGCGCCATCACCGGCATGCTGGTGGTGGGCCTGGGCCTGCTGGGCGTCGCGGCCTTCTACTGGTTCCTGGGCGGCACCGCGGCGGTCACCTCGCACGCGCTCAACCCGCTGATCGGCTTCGCCTTCGGCTCCTCGCTGATCTCGATCTTCGCGCGGCTGGGCGGCGGCATCTTCACCAAGGGCGCCGACGTGGGCGCCGACCTGGTGGGCAAGGTCGAGGCCGGCATCCCCGAGGACGACCCGCGCAACCCCGCCGTGATCGCCGACAACGTGGGCGACAACGTGGGCGACTGCGCCGGCATGGCGGCCGACCTGTTCGAGACCTACGCCGTGACGCTGATCGCGACCATGGTGCTGGGCGCGCTGATGGTCACGGCGGCACCGGTCAACGCGGTGCTCTACCCCCTGGCGCTGGGTGGCGTGTCGATCATCGCGTCGATCATCGGCTGCTTCTTCGTCAAGGCCTCGCCGGGCATGACCAACGTGATGCCGGCGCTCTACAAGGGGCTGGCGGTGGCCGGCGTGCTGTCGCTCATCGCCTTCTGGTTCGTCACGGCCTGGCTGATTCCCGACAACGCGATCCGCGAGAGCGGCAGCCAGATGCGCCTCTTCGGCGCCTGCGCCGTGGGCCTGGTGCTGACGGCCGCGCTGGTGTGGATCACCGAGTACTACACCGGCACGCAATACAAGCCGGTGCGCCACATCGCACAGGCCTCGACCACGGGCCACGGCACCAACATCATCGCGGGCCTGGGCGTGTCGATGCGCTCCACCGCCTGGCCGGTGATCTTCGTTTGCATCGCCATCATCGCGTCGTACATGCTGGCCGGCCTCTTCGGCATCGCGGTCGCTGCCACGGCCATGCTGAGCATGGCGGGCATCGTGGTCGCGCTCGACGCCTACGGGCCCATCACCGACAACGCCGGCGGCATCGCCGAGATGAGCGAACTGCCCTCCTCCGTGCGCGACATCACCGACCCGCTCGACGCCGTGGGCAACACCACCAAGGCGGTGACCAAGGGCTACGCGATCGGCTCGGCGGGCCTGGCATCGCTGGTGCTCTTTGCCGACTACACGCACAAGCTCGAGAGCTACGGCCGCGCGATCGACTTCAACCTCTCCGACCCGATGGTGATCGTCGGCCTGTTCATCGGCGGGCTGATCCCCTACCTCTTCGGCGCCATGGCCATGGAGGCCGTGGGCCGCGCCGCGGGCGCGGTGGTCGAGGAAGTGCGCCGCCAGTTCCGCGACATCAAGGGCATCATGGACGGCACCGGCAAGCCCGAGTACGGCAAGGCCGTCGGCATGCTGACCGGTGCAGCCATCAAGGAAATGATGATCCCCTCGCTGCTGCCGGTGGTGGTGCCGGTGCTGGTCGGCCTGCTGCTGGGCCCCAAGGCATTGGGCGGCCTGCTGATGGGCACCATCGTCACCGGCCTGTTCGTCGCCATCAGCATGTGCACCGGCGGCGGCGCCTGGGACAACGCCAAGAAGTACATCGAGGACGGGCACCACGGCGGCAAGGGCAGCGAGGCCCACAAGGCGGCCGTGACCGGCGACACCGTGGGCGACCCCTACAAGGACACGGCCGGCCCGGCGGTGAATCCGCTGATCAAGATCATCAACATCGTGGCGCTGCTCATCGTGCCGCTGGTGGTGAAGTTCCACACGGGCGACGTGGCAGCCGCACCGGCGGCCGTGACCACGCCCGGCGCGGTTGTTGCCGGTGCTGCCCTCGGCGCGGCCGAGGCGGCCTCGGTCAAGGTCGAGAACGGCATCGTCAAGTTCTACTTCGAGAGCGGCAAGGCCGAGGTGGCGCCGAACGCCGGTGCCGCGCTGGCCGACGTGGTGAAGGCCGTGCAGAGCGGCAGCACCGTGCTGGTGAGCGGCTACCACGACGCCACCGGCGACCCGGCGAAGAACGCCGAACTCGCCAGGCAGCGGGCCGTGAACGTGGCCGCCGCGCTCAAGATGGCCGGCGTGCCCGAGGACAAGGTCGAACTCGCCAAGCCGGCGCAGACGCAGGCCGGCGGCCCGGCCGCGGAAGCGCGCCGTGTCGAGGTGAAGGCCAAATAACGCGACGTGCGCGACCCGGCCGGAGACGCCGGGTGCGACGCGCTCAGTTGAGCACGCGCTGCGCCGCCACGGCGCCGATCGGGTCGGGGTGGCGCAGCGGCACGGGCGAGCCGGGCAGGGTGTCGAAGTCGGTCACCGCCTCGTGCGCATGCGGCGCGTCGCCCGGGTGCAACGATGCCGCCCAGCGGCCTGCCGAGGAGTTGGCCGGCTCGTCGTTGGTGAAGATGCCGTTGCGCAGGAAGAAGACCTCGCCGTCCGCACGCTCGGCATGCAGCTCGATGAGCCGCGCGATCGGGAACGTGTAGGTCACGAGCTTCTCGCGCGAGCCGCGCTTCTTGCCGCCGCAGTTGAAGAACCCCTCGGCCGCGATGACGATCGAGGAGCCGTCCACCTCGGTGGCGGCTTCGCCCGCACCATCGCAGCGCCAGATCGCCGAGGGCAGGCGCACCCGCACCTTGTCGATCACTAGGTCCCGGTTTCGGTTGAGGCCGTTCAGCGGCGGGACCAGCGTGCGCAATTGCCGCAGCCGCTCCGCAAAGCTGTCGTCGAGCGTGAACTCGACATGGTTCCATTCCTCACCCGCCCGGGTCAGGACCTGCATCACCACCTGTCGTGTCTTGCTCACCACATTCACCCCTGAAAACAAAATGGCACCTTGGTTGCCAACTGTTTCCTACTTTAGGCATGATTTGTGGCAATAGCTAGACAGCCAAAGGTTTGCATTCGGGCCTGCGAACGAATGCTCAGACAACGAAATGTGGACCTTCGTTTGCGGCGTGCGCCGAATTCGCAGACCAGCGGCATGTGCAGCGGCTCCCGTGACCCTGCGCCTAGAGCAACATCTCCGGAACAACCGGCGCCACCAGTGTGTTGTAGAAGCGCTGCCAGAACCCTGCTTCCGGCTCGGTGGTCAGCACCATCTCCTTCTCGCCGTCGCTGGTCAGCCACTCGAGCGTCCCGCCGGGCTGCGCGAGGCGCAGGCGGTATGAGTTCTGCAGCTTGCTCAGGTTGATGACGCGCAGCATCTCGCGCGCCAGTTGCGGGCTGTCGACCACTACGCCCATCTCTGTGTTCTGCGTCGCCGAGCGTGGGTCGAGGTTCATCGAGCCGATGAAGATGCGCCGCCGATCGATGGCCGCGGTCTTGGCATGCAGCCGGCCCAGCGACGCCCCGAAGGCGCCGAAGCGCTTGTTGGCCATGGTGCGCTCGGGACTCAGTTCATAGAGATCGGCGCCGCCCTTGAGCAGGCGCTCGCGGTAGCGCACATAGCCGGTGTGGACCAGCGGCTCATCGTTCGCGGCCAGCGAGTTGGTCAACAGGGTGAGCTTGACCTTGCGCCGCGCCAGGTCGTCGAAGGCGGCCATGCCCTTCTCGCCGGGCACGAGGTAGGGCGAGGTCAGATCGACCTCGCTCTTCGCGTCCATCAGCAAGCCCCAGACCTTCATCGTCACGCTGGTGGCCAGCGCCTCGTCGGCGCTCATGGTCGCCGGCTTGGTCGGCGGGTCGGCGATGGCCTGTGCCTCGCCCCACAGCAGGCCGAGGCGGCCCTCGTCGAGCTCCTCACCGATGGGGCCGTAGCCCAGCACGTCGACCGGCGGCAGCACGATCTGCGGCGGCGGCGCGGCCATGCCCACCCAATCGTCGAACTGTGCGGCCATCGGGCGAACGCCGCGCTCGCCGGTGACCACGTCTTCCACCGGACGCACCTGCTCGCTGTTCCAGTAGGCGTCGAAGATGCGCTCCAGCTGCGGCACGACCTTGCCGACCGCCAGTGCATCCATGTCGATGAAGTTCTGCGATGGGCTCAGCACGAAGTACTCGTCGGCGATATTGCGCCCGCCCACCACGGCCATCGTGCCGTCGGCGACGAACAGCTTGTTGTGCATGCGGTGGTTCAGCCGCGGGATCTCGTGCGGCGAGGCCGCGAAGCGCGAGAGCAAACCGCCGCGGCCGCAGCAGAAGGGGTTGAACAGGCGCACCTGCAGATTGGGCGTATCGGCGAGCGCCAGCAGCAGCTGCTGGCTGTGGACGGTGTACAGGTCGTCGACCAGCAACCGCACCTTGACGCCACGCAGCGCCGCCTCGCGCAGGGTGCGCATCAGCAGGCGGCCGGTGGCGTCGTTCTCGAGCTGGTAGTACTGCACCACCAGGGAATGCTGCGCGCGCCGCGCAAGCTGGATGCGTGCGTCGAGCGAGTACACGCCCAGCGGCATGAGGCGGAAGCCGGAGTGCTCGCCCGGCGGCGTCGACGCGGCGCCGATGCGCGCCAGCGGGCTCGCCGGATCGGGCACGGCCGCGTGCTCGGCCGGGCGTTCCCTGGGCGGCGGCAAGGTGCCGCAGGCGGCAAGCAGTGCGCCCGCGACCAGCAGCACCAGCCAGCGGAACAGGCGGCGGGTGCGTGGCGGGAAGGCGGTCATCGGTCGGTCCTCCATTCGTTCTTCTCCTCGGATGGGCCGGGGTGGCTCATCATGGATCAAATACGGACGGCGCGGCCGCAAGGTTTCAACCCGTCTTCGGCCGGCCGCCCGTCGGCCCCCGGATCGGCCGCGCAGCGGCAGGCCTCCCTAGAATCCCTGTGCCCACCCAGGAGCTTGCGCATGGCCTTCGTCTCACCCTCATGGCGCCTTGCGGCCACGCTGTCGATCGCGCTGGCCGGCGGCAGCGCGCAGGCTGCGCTCGACATCGGCGACCCCGCGCCGGCCTTCACCGCGCAGGCGGCCTTGGGCGGGCAGGTCTTCCGCTACTCGCTCAAGGACGAACTGGCCAAGGGGCCGGTGGTGTTGTACTTCTTCCCGGCCGCCGACTCGGCGGACTGCTCCCTCGAGGCGCACGCTTTCGCCGAGGCGATCGACCAGTTCAAGGCGCTGGGCGCCTCGGTCATCGGCGTCTCGGCCGACGACATCGGCACCCTCACCAAGTTCTCGGTCAAGTCTTGCCAGAGCCGCTTTCCCGTGGCGTCGGACGAAGGCAAGGGCGTGATCCGCAGCTTCGACGCGCTGATGCAGACGCGGCCCGATTTCGCCAACCGGCTCTCGTACGTGATCGCGCCCGACGGCAAGGTCGCGGCTTACTACCAGAACCTCAATCCCGGCCGGCATGTGGAACGCATGCTCGGCGCCTTGCGCAGCCTGCCTGCGGCGGCCAAAGCACCATCACGCTGAGGGCGAGCGCTGTCGATCCGTTGACTTCGGCCGCCAGACCGCCGGGCGTCGAGAGCGCCTCGGCGTGACGACTCAGCGGGCAGCGGCCGCTGCCACGGCGTAGACCAGTTGCGTTGCGGGCGCGACCAGGGCGCGCAGATCGGCTTCGCGGCCCTGCTCCACCGCCTCAAGCACCAGCTCGTTGATGCCGCCCACCACCGTCAACGCCAGCGCTCTGGACAGCACCGGCGGCTGCGCGACATCGCCTGCCGGCCCCGCATGCAGGGTGCCACGGATGAAGGTCGCGATCTCGTCATTGACGCGCCGCCGCGCAGCCAGGCCGGGCAGGCCCAGGCCGAGGATTTCGACGAAGAGCGTGCGCAGCAGCACCGGGTTCTGGGCCAGGCAGTCGAAGTACGCCGTGACCGCCCGCTCCACCTGGGCCCGCCAGGGTTGGGCCGGGTCGACCGCGTCGGCCAGCACCTTCAGCGCCTCCCGGCTGGCCGCCTCGTAGAGGGCGATCAGACACTCCTCCTTGGTCGAGAAGTGCTCGTAGAAGGTGCGCCGGGAGACGGCCGCCTCGCGCACGATGTCGGCGATGGAGGTCTGGGCATAGCCCTTGGCGGCGACGGCCTGCGCCATGCCTTCGAGCAAGCGGCTGCGATGCTCGCGCGCGGCGGGGCTCAGGTCGGCCAGGGATGCATCGGGAGACATGCGAAAGAGATACTGGGACGGAACGACCGCGCGGCCGGAGCTGCGAGCGTAGCGCGTCGCGGTTCACGCGCGCCCCAACGGTTGCTCACGATTTGGTACTTGACAGTACCAACTGCCACAGCGACGATGGCGCAAACGGTACGCATCCGTACCAACACGCCCACAGGATCGCCATGTCGCAACTCGTCGTCCGTCGCCTTCTTATCGACCTCGAAACGCCTTTCGCCCGCGACTGGTGCGCAGGCGATGCATTCCGCACCGCCTTCTTCAACGCCCTGTCGATGAGCTTCCCCTTCGGGGAACAGTTCTTCATCGACGCCGTGCGCGCCGCGCTGCCCTTGCTGCCGGCGGATGAGCAGGCGCGCCGGCAGGTCGAGGTGCGCGGCTTCATCGGCCAGGAGGCGACGCACCGGCGCATCCACGCCCTCTTCAACGCCCAGTTGGAGAAGCAGGGCCTGGTCGACCGCTGGACGCCGCGCGCCATGAAGCGCATGGAACTGCTGAAGGACGCCGACCCGCGCCATGCGCTCGCGATCACCGCCGCCACCGAGCATTTCACCGCCATGTTCGCGCATTGGCTGCTGGCGCACCCCGAGGTGCTGGCGGGTGCCGAGCAGCGCTTGCAGACCCTCTGGCTGTGGCACAGCGCCGAGGAATCGGAGCACAAGACCACGGCCTTCGACCTGTACCGCGCAACCGAAGGCTCCGAGGCCTGGCGCGCCCGCTGGATGCGCCGCGTGACCACCCTCTTCCTCGGCGACCTGGCGCGCCAGACGGTCGCCAACCTGCGCCACGAAGGCCAGTTGTGGAAGTGGTCGACCTGGAAGAGCGCCTGGCGCATCCTGGGCGCGCACGGTGGCCTGCTGCGCGGCAACTGGGCGGCCTGGCGGCGCTACTTCCGCGCCGACTTCCATCCCTCGCAGGACGACAGTCGCCTCGCCGAGCAATGGCTGGCCAGCCATTCAGACCGCTTCGTTCCGGTCGGCGGCTGAGAAGGGACCTAGCGTTTTTTTCAGCCTGGCGCGTGCGAGCGCGCCCAGCGCACGATGTCCGCTGCGCCCATGGCGCCCGGCTGGCGCGCCACCTCCCGCCCGCCCGCAAACAGGGCCAGCGTGGGGATGCTGCGGATGTTGAAGCGCGCACCGAGGCGCTGCTGTGCCTCGGTGTCGACCTTGACGAGCTGGAACTGCGGCTCCAGCGTCTTCGCGGCCTGGGCGAAGTGCGGTGCCATCTGCAGGCAGGGGCCGCACCAGGGCGCCCAGAAATCCACCAGCACCGGAACGTCGCTGCGCGCGACATGGCGGTCGAACTGGGCCTCGTCGAGCGCCACGGGGGCGCCCGCGAAGAGCGGCTGGTGGCAATTCCCGCAATCCGGCGCGCTCGACAGGTCGGCGGCCTTCACACGGTTGGTGGTGTGGCAGTGCGGGCACACCACATGGAGCGATGCCGGGGCCTCGCCGCTCATGACCTACCTCATCCCTTGAGCGATTCGTCCAGTTCCTTGCAGGACGGCGCGCAGACGGGCTGGGCCTTGCCCAGCACGCGCTTGGTCTGCATCAGCGAACGCGGCCGATGCTTGCCGCACAGGAAGCAGGACATCGTGGCACCGCTGAACGAGGACGAGGCCTTGAAGGGCGAACCCGGCGTCTTGGACTTGTAGCGCAGGCCGCCTTCGTTGACGGTGGTTTTGACATCGGCGTTGGACATCGGTCCCTTTCTTCAGATTCAGACAATCGATCCGGGCGGCGTGGCGCTGCCGGCGCGGGCGCGCTCGATGGCTTGGCGCGCCGCCAGTTCGGCACTCATGGCCGGTTCCAGCGCGCTGCGGCACAGGCCCGCGTGCTGGTAGTGCAGGTTCTCGTAGAGCTCGGCGGCCGCGGGGAAGCGGTCCAGCAGGGGCCCGAGCTCGGCGCCGGCGGCGACGTCCTCGAACTCGTGCACCAGGTGCAGCACGACGGAGCGGTATTGCTCTGCGCCGATGGGGGTGGGGCTGTGTTCGAGCCGCTCGAGCAACTGTGCCAGCGTCGCCGTCACGGCCAGGTCGCGCCCGGCTTGGGGTGTGGAGGTGGCTTTCATGCGTGGCATATGGCGATTTTCGGCGTTTTTTCCAGTGCCGACGCCCAAAGGGCCTTCGCGTACCGCAAATGGGGGTCGAAACAGCCGCCAGCCGCCCTCGCGAGGGCCGCCTGCAGCGGCGGTCCGGCTCACGCACAATCCGGGCCCATGCAGCTCAACTTCATCGCCAACACCAACGTTCCCTCGGCCTCGGGCCGTCTCCTGCCGGTCCTCGATCCCTCCGACGGGCAGGTCTTCGACGAGCTGCAGCGCAGCAATGCGGACGACATCGACGCAGCGGTGCGTGCGGCGCGCGACTGCTTCGACAACGTGTGGCACAAAGTGAGCGCAGCCGAGCGCGGGCGGCTCCTGTACAAGCTGTCACAAAAAATCGCGGCGCATGCCGACGAACTGACGGCCTTGGAGCAGCGCGATTGCGGCAAGCCCACCAAACAGGCCCGCGCCGACGCGCTGGCGCTGGTGCGCTACTTCGAGTTCTACGCCGGTGCCTGCGACAAGTTCCACGGCGAGACCATTCCCTACCAGGACGGCTACAGCGTCTTCACCTGGCGCGAGCCGCACGGCGTGACGGGCCACGTCATCCCCTGGAACTACCCGATGCAGATCTTCGGGCGCAGCGTGGGGGGTGCGCTGGCCGCGGGCAACGTGTGCGTGGTCAAGCCGGCCGAGGACGCCTGCCTGTCGCTGATCCGCGTGGCGCAACTGGCGGCCGAGGTCGGCTTTCCGCCCGGCGCCATCAACATCGTGACCGGCTACGGCCACGAGGTGGGCGACGCACTGGCGCGCCACCCTGGCATCGACCACATCAGCTTCACCGGCAGCCCCAAGGTCGGCACGCTCATCCAGCAGGTGGCGGCCGAACGGCACTGCCCGGTCACGCTGGAGCTGGGCGGCAAGAGCCCGCAGATCATCTTCGCCGACGCCGACTTGGGCGCGGCCGTGCCGGTGATCATCAACGCCATCGTGCAGAACGCCGGCCAGACCTGCTCGGCCGGCTCGCGCGTGCTGATCGAGCGCGAGATCTACGAACTGCTGCTAGAGCGCCTGGGCCAAGCCTTCGAGGCCCTGCGCGTCGGCCCCGCGGCGATGGACCTCGACGTCGGCCCGCTGATCCGCCAGTCGCAACAGCAGCGCGTGTGGGATTTCCTGTCCGACGCCCATGCCGCCGACATCCCGATGGTGGCGCAGGGCCAGATCGTCGAGGAGGCGCCCGACACCGGCTTCTACCAGGCCCCCACCCTGCTGCGCGACGTGCCGGTGCACCACCGGCTGGCGCAGGAGGAAGTGTTCGGCCCGGTTCTGTGCGCCATGCCCTTCGCCGATGAAGACGAGGCCGTCGCCCTGGCCAACGCCACGCAGTTCGGGCTGGTGGCCGGCGTCTGGACGAGCAACGGCGCGCGCCAGTTCCGCATGGCCAAGCGCGTGCGAAGCGGCCAGGTCTTCATCAACAACTACGGCGCCGGCGGCGGCGTGGAACTGCCCTTCGGCGGCGTGAAGTCCTCGGGCTACGGCCGCGAGAAGGGCTTCGAGGCGATGTACGGCTTCACCACGCTCAAGACGGTCGCGGTGCGCCACGGCTGAAGGCGATTCGAACGGGACAACCCCACCGACCGCCGGGCGCGGCAGCGGTCGATAAACTGCGCTCTCACCCCCTCGACACCGCCCCGACGATGAGCGTACGCGTGATTCCCCTGGTCGACGAACGCCATGCGTTCGCCGCGCCCGTGCACGCGCCACCGGTCGACGCGACCGGCACGCTGCTCGACCGCCTGGGCCGCCCGCTCACCGACCTGCGCATCAGCGTGACCGACCGCTGCAACTTCCGCTGCAGCTATTGCATGCCCAAGGAGGTGTTCGACAAGGACTACCGGTACCTGCCGCATGCCGACCTGCTGAGCTTCGAGGAGATCGCGCGCGTCGCCCGCCTGTTCGTGCAGCACGGCGTGCGCAAGATCCGGCTCACGGGCGGCGAGCCGCTGCTGCGCAAGAACATCGAAGGATTGATCGAGCAACTCGCGCAGCTGCGCACATCGGATGGCGAGGCGCTGGACCTCACGCTCACCACCAACGGCTCGCTGCTCGCACGCAAGGCCAAGGCGCTGAAATCCGCCGGCCTGCAGCGCGTGACGGTGAGCCTGGACGGGCTGGACGACGCGGTGTTCCGCGCCATGAACGACGTCGACTTCCCGGTCGCCGAGGTGCTGGCCGGCATCGAGGCGGCACAGGCGGCAGGCCTCGGGCCCATCAAGGTCAACATGGTGGTCAAGCGCGGCACCAACGAGCAGGAAATCCTGCCGATGGCGCGGCGCTTTCGAGGCACCGGTGTCGTGCTTCGCTTCATCGAGTACATGGACGTGGGCGCCACCAACGGCTGGCGCATGGACGAGGTGTTGCCCTCGGCCGAGGTGGTGGCGCGCATCGCGGCCGAATTTCCGTTGGTCCCCCTCGAAGCCAGCGCGCCCGGCGAGACGGCGCAGCGCTGGGCGTATGCCGACGGCGGCGGCGAGATCGGCGTCATCAGCAGCGTGACGCAGGCCTTCTGCCAGGACTGCAGCCGCGCGCGCCTGTCGACCGAGGGGCAGCTGTACCTGTGCCTCTTCGCCAGCCGCGGCCACGATCTCAAGCCGCTGTTGCGCGGCGAAGCCGACGACGCGCAGATCCTCTCGGCCATCGGCCACATCTGGCAGGGCCGCGCCGACCGCTACTCGGAGTTGCGCGCGCTGCGCGAGCCCGATGTCGGCGACCACGGCCCGCGCCGGGTCGAGATGAGCTACATCGGCGGATGACGCCGGTCCGCCCCGACCTCGACATCACCGGCCTCGTGCTGGCCGGCGGTCGTGGCAGCCGCATGGGCGGACTCGACAAGGGCCTGCAGGACTTTGCCGGCGAGCCCTTGGCGCTGCGCGCGCTGCAGCGGCTCGCGCCCCAGGTGCACCGCGTGATGCTGAGCGCCAACCGCAACCTGCTGAGCTACGAGTTCTTCGGCGCGCCTGTGGTGACCGATGCGCAACCCGACCATCCAGGGCCCCTGGCAGGCTTCCTGGCCGGCCTGCAGCACTGCGAGACGCCGTGTCTGCTCACCGTGCCCTGCGATGCGCCGAACTTCCCGCTCGACCTCGCACAGCGGCTGGCCGAGGCGATGAATGCCCAGGGCGCGGACATCGCCATGGCCAGTGCGCCAGAGGGGCAGCCCGACGGCACCAGCCGCCTGCGCCCGCAGCCGGTGTTCTGCCTGCTGCGCAGCACGCTGCAAGGGAGCCTGGCGGACTTTCTTGAGGCCGGCGGGCGCAAGGTCTCGGCCTGGACGGCGCAGCACGCGGTGGCGGTGATGCCCTTCGACCGGCCGGGCGACGCGCCCGGGGCCTTCTTCAACGCCAACACGCTGGCCGAGCTTCAGTCCGTCGCGCCCTCGCGCTGATCGCTCTTTTCGAGCGGCCGGCGCCGGGCGCTCGCCCGAGGCCGGCAGCTACCGCAGGAAGGACAGCAGACCGGCCGCAGCTCTCAGAGCCGCCCCTGCGCACGCAGCACGCCCTTGTTGGCCAGTGCATCGGCCCGCTCGTTGCCGGGGTCGCCCGAGTGGCCCTTCACCCAGCGCCACTCGATCTGGTGGCCGCCGTTCTGCACCAGCGCGTCGAGCCGCTTCCAGAGTTCGACGTTCTTCACCGGCTGCTTGGTCGAGGTCACCCAGCCCTTGGCCTTCCAGCCGCGAATCCATTCGGTGATGCCCTGGCGCACGTACTGGCTGTCCAGGTAAAGCACGACCTTGCAGGGCCGCTTGAGCGCGGCCAGCCCCTCGATCACGGCCGTGAGCTCCATGCGGTTGTTGGTGGTGTTCAGCTCCCCGCCGAACAGCTCCTTCTCGCTCGTGCCGGACTTCAGCCAGGCACCCCAGCCGCCCGGGCCGGGGTTGCCCTTGCAGGCGCCGTCCGTGTAGATCGTGACTTCGTTCAATCTCTTTTCTTTCTTTCGGAATGGGCAGCACGCACCGGCCCGGCCTCGCGGCGCATGCGGCCCGCGACCGGCATCGGCGCGGTGGCGATCGCCGGACGGCGCTTCCAGTCCGCCGGCAGCAGGCGCATGCCGCGCACGCGCTTGACGGCAACGATGAAGTACACCGCGCCGAAGATCGGCCACCAGCGCTCGCCCACGGCATCGAACCACCGGCAACGCTCGAGCCAGGCCTCGCTGCGCACCGCGGGCCGGTAAAGGCCGAAGCGGCCCGACTCGACCTCGAAGCCCAGCAGCCGCAGCCAGTCGCGCATGCGCCAGTAATTGATGAACTCGCCCTCGGCGGGCAGGTAGAGCTCGCCGAAGCCCAGGCGCCTGTACAGCCGCGCCCGACGCTGCCGCATGCCCCACAGGCTGACCGGGTTGAGGCCGCAGACGACCACCCGGCCCTCGGGCACCAGCACGCGCTCCACCTCGCGCAAGGTGGCGTGCGGGTCGGGGCTCAGCTCGAGCGCGTGCGGCAGCGCGAGCAGATCGAGGCTGTTGGCCGCAAACGGAAGCGCCGCGAAATCGGTGACCAGCGCCGCCGATGCACCGCCGCAGTGCGGCGATGCCACCCAGCGGTGCGGCATGCGGTTGGCGCGCAAGGCATCGATCGACGGCAGGCCGAGCTGCAGCGCGTGGTAGCCGAACAGGTCGGCCACCGCGTCGTCGAACTGCGCCTGTTCCCAGTGGTGCAGGTAACGCCCGGCCGGGGTCTCGAACCAATCCTGCAAACCTATAATTTGACCGGTCATGACCCTCGTTCCGTTGCCCGCTTTCGCCGACAACTACATCTGGATGTTGCAGGTCGGGGCGCATGCGGTCGTGGTCGATCCGGGCGATGCGAGGCCGGTGCTCGACGCGCTGGCGACGAGGCCCGACCTGACGCTGGCGGCGATTCTAGTCACGCACCACCACGCCGATCACACCGGCGGCGTGGCCGCGCTGCGCGAGGCCACCGGCGCCCGGGTCTACGGGCCGGCGCGCGAGACGATTCCCGAACCCTTCACGCCGCTGTCGCAAGGCGACCGCGTGCAGGTGCTCGGCCTCGAGTTCACCGTCATCGACGTGCCGGGCCACACGGCCGGGCACATCGCCTACTTCCTGCCGGCCCAGCCGGGCGAGGCGCCGCTGCTCTTCTGTGGCGACACCCTGTTCTCGGGCGGGTGCGGACGCCTCTTCGAAGGCACGCCGGGGCAGATGCTGCACTCGCTCGATGCGCTGGCCGCGCTGCCCGACGACGCCCGCGTGTGCTGCGCCCATGAGTACACGCTGTCGAACCTGCGTTTCGCGAGCGCCGTCGAACCGGCCAATGCGAGACTGATTGAATACACCGCGCAGTGCGAGTCGCTGCGCGCCCAGGGGCAGCCCACGCTGCCCGCCCGCCTGGCCACCGAGCGCCAGGTCAACCCCTTCCTTCGCAGCCGCGAAGCCACTGTCACCGCCGCCGTGCAAGAGCACGTAGGCCTGTCCGCCGATGCGGGCGAGGTCGACGTCTTCGCCGCGCTGCGCCAATGGAAAAACGACTTCCGATGAAGATCCTCCTAGCTGCCGTCGTGGCCAGCGCCCTGCTGCTCGCAGGCTGCGCCACCGGCACCGGTCCCAACGGTTCCTCCTCCTCCCCCTCCTCGTCTTCGTCAGCCTCCGGCGGCAGCGCGTCGCCGATCTATCCCGATGGCTCGCTCTCGCCGATCGCACCGGGCCGCACCGGCGGCAGCCAGCGCAGCGTGGTCACGCTCGCACCGCCGGTGGACATGTGGGACCGCATCCGCCGCGGCTTCAAGATGCCCAACCTCGAGAGCGACCTGGTGCGCGACCGCGAGCAGTGGTATGCCACCCGGCCCGACTACATCCAGCGCATGACGGAGCGCTCGAACAAGTACATCTTCCACATCGTCGAGGAGCTCGAGCGCCGCAACATGCCGACCGAGCTGGCGCTGCTGCCCTACATCGAGAGCGCGTTCAACCCGCAGGCCGTCTCCAGCGCGCGCGCTGCCGGCATGTGGCAGTTCATGCCGGCCACCGGCACCGACTACGACCTCAAGCAGAACATCTTCCGCGACGACCGGCGCGACGTCATCGCGTCCACGCGCGCCGCGCTCGACTACCTGCAGCGCCTCTACACCATGTTCGGCGACTGGCAGCTCGCGCTGGCCGCCTACAACTGGGGCGAAGGCAACGTGGGCCGCGCGGTCGCGCGCAACCAGAAGGCAGGCCTGCCGGCCGGCTACACCGACATCAACATGCCGGCCGAGACGCGCCTGTACGTGCCCAAGCTGCAGGCCGTGAAGAACATCGTGGCCAACCCGCAGCAGTTCAACGTCGACCTGCCGGTGATCGCCAACCACCCCTATTTCCAGACCGTCACGCTCACGCGCGACCTGGACGTGACGCTGGCCGCCAAGCTGGCCGACGTGCGCATCGAGGACTTCCGTGCACTCAATCCTGCGGCCCACAAGCCGGTGCTGCTGGCCGCTGCCGGCAACACGCAGATCCTGCTGCCCTGGGACAACGCGGCCGTCTTCCAGCGCAACTTCGAGGCCTACAGCCAGGGCCAGTACGCCAGCTGGACGGCCTGGACCGTGCCCGGCACCATGACCGTGGCCGATGCCGCGCAGCGCTCGGGCATGAGCGAGGCCGACCTGCGCGCGATGAACAACATCCCGCCGCGCATGCTCATCAAGGCCGGCTCGACGCTGATCGTGCCCCGCAGCGCGCGGGTGCAGGAAGACGTGGCCGCCGCCGTGGCCGACACCGGCCACCTGAGCTTCGAGCCCGAGATCGTCACGCGACGCACCGTCGTCAAGGCCGGCCGCAACGACAACGTGGCCAGCATCGCGCGCCGCTACAAGCTCAGCCCCGCCAGCGTCGCACAGTGGAACGACGTCGGTGCCGGCCACACCTTCAAGCGCGGCTACCAGGTGGTGGTGTACCTGCCGGTGCGGGCTGCCGCCGCGGCGCGGGTGGGCACGGGCGTGCGCGAACCGGCTGCCGGCGGCAAGCACGCCGTGGTGACCAGCAAGCGCGGCGGTGGCGTCGTGAAGACCAGCACGGCGCCGGTGCGCGCGGCGGCGCCGGCCAAGGCCGCTGCCTCCAGCAAGCAGGTGGTGAAGGAAAAGCGCGGCGGCACGCCCGCCAAGAAAAAGCGCTGATCCGTGGCGCCCGACGGCGCCCATGACGGAACCAGGCCCGGCCGCCGACGGGGCGCAGGGCGTGCACGGCGCGCGAGACGCCTTCAACCCATACACGGAGGATGTCGGCCATGGCGGCAGAAGGCAGCGCGGGGGACCTGATCAAGGTCGTGACCCTGCTCGGGGCGGCGGTGGTGGCCGTGCCCCTGTTCAAGCGCATCGGGCTCGGCTCGGTGCTGGGCTACCTGGCGGCGGGTCTGGCCATCGGGCCCTTCGGCCTCGAGCTCTTCAGCGACCCGCAGGCCATCCTCCACACGGCCGAGTTGGGCGTCGTGATGTTCCTGTTCGTCATCGGGCTGGAGATGCGTCCCTCGCACCTGTGGAGCCTGCGACGCGAGATCTTCGGCCTGGGCAGCCTGCAGGTCGTGGTGTGCGGCCTGCTGCTCACCGGAGTGGGCGTGGCCTTCGGCTTTTCGCTGGCCGTCTCCTTCGTGAGCGCGATGGGCTTCGTGCTCACGTCCACGGCCATCGTCATGCAGTTGCTGGGCGAGCGCGGCGACCTCGCGGCGCCGCGCGGGCAGAAGATCGTGGCCATCCTGCTCTTCGAGGACCTCCTCATCGTGCCGCTGCTGGCCATCGTGGCCTTCATGGCGCCGGTCGATGCGAGTGCGCCCGTCGCCCACGGGGCGGCCGAATCGCGCTGGCTCGGCGTCGCGGTGGCCGTGGGCGCACTGGCCGCGCTGGTGGCCGCCGGCCTGTGGCTGCTCAACCCGCTCTTCCGCGTCCTCGCCAACGCCAAGGCGCGCGAGGTGATGACGGCGGCGGCCCTGCTGGTGGTGCTCGGCGCCGCGCTGCTGATGCAACTGGGCGGCCTGTCGATGGCGATGGGCGCCTTCCTGGCCGGCGTGCTGTTGTCCGAATCGACCTTCCGCCACCAGCTCGAGGCCGACGTCGAACCCTTCCGCGGGCTGCTGCTGGGCCTGTTCTTCCTGGGCGTCGGCATGTCGCTGGACCTGGCCGTGGTGGCGCAGAACTGGCCGATCATCGTCGCCGGCGTGCTGTCGATGATGGTGGTCAAGGCGCTGTGCATCTACGGTGTCGCACGCCTGGCCAGGAGTTCGCACGCCGACGCGCTGGACCGCGCGGTGCTCATGGCGCAGGGGGGCGAGTTCGCCTTCGTGCTCTTCTCGGCCGCGCTGGGCGCGAAGGTGATCGATCCGGTGGTCAATGCCAACATGACGGCGATCGTGGTGCTGTCGATGGCGCTCACGCCGCTGGTGGTGCTGGCGCACGGCCGCCTCGCGCCCAAAACGAAGGCCTCGATGGAAGGCATCGAGACGGCCCACGACCTCATGGGCAGCGTGCTCGTCATCGGCTTCGGCCGGTTCGGCCAGATCGCCAGCCAAGGCGTGCTGGCACGCGGTGCCAGCATCTCGATCATCGACAGCGACACCGAGGTCATCCGCACCGCCGGCTCCTTCGGCTTCAAGGTCTACTACGGCGACGGCGGACGCGCCGACGTGCTCCACGCCGCAGGTGCCCACCGGGCGCGGGCAATCCTGGTGTGCATCGACGACCGGGCTGCCGCCACGCGCATCGCCGAACTGGTGAAGGCGGAGTTTCCGCATGCGCAACTGCTGGTGCGTGCCTACGACCGCGAGCATGCGATGGCACTGCTCAAGGCCAACGTGGACTACCAGATCCGCGAAACCTTCGAATCCGCCATGCTCTTCAGCCGGGAGGCGATCCTGGCGCTGGGCGCCACGCCCGACGAGGCGGACGAGGCCGTCGCCGAAGTCCGCCGCCGCGACACCGAACGCTTCAGCCTCGAGGCGGCAGGCGGCCTGTTCGCCGGCACGGCGGTGCTGTTCAGCAATGCCGGCAGGAAGGACAACGCATGAACCGCGCGGCCTGGGACGACGTCGTCCACTTCTGGCGCGATGCCGGACCGTCGGCCTGGTTCAAGAAGAATCCGGAGTTCGACCGTCGTTTTGGCGACCGCTTCCGCGACGCGCACTTCGCCGCGGCCCGGCGCGAGCACGATGCGTGGGTCACGCAGGAGCCGCACAGCGCGCTGGCGCTCGTGCTGCTGCTCGACCAGTACCCGCGCAACGCCTTTCGTGGCACCGGCCACATGTACGCCACCGACCCCCTCGCCCGCCATTACGCGGACCGCCTGGTTACGCAGGGCTTCGACCAACGGATCGAGGAGTCGCTGCGCCAGTTCTGCTACCTGCCCTTCGCGCACGCCGAAGACATGGCCGACCAGCAGCGGTCGCTCGCACTGAACCGCGCCCTGAGCGTCGAATCGGGCAAGCATGCCGAGGGCCACCTCGACATCATCCGCCGCTTCGGCCGCTTCCCGCACCGCAACCACCTGCTCGGCCGTGCAACCACGCCCGAGGAACAGGCCTTCCTGGACGCGGGCGGCTTCGCCGGCTGAGCCGGCCCTCGCCACTCAGTGGCCGACCTGGCGCGTCGCGTGCTCGCGGCGTCGCGCCACGGAATCCCAGAGCGCGACGACGATCACCACCACCGTCGTGCAGGTGCCAGCGACCGCGATGCTCATGTGGCCCACCACGGGAATCAACAACGCCAACAGCAGCAGGCCCACTCCATGCGAGGCCGGGAAGCGGCCATGCACCACCCGTTTGAACAGCGCGTTGCCCAGCAGGTAGATCGCCGGGCCGCCGAGCAGCACGGCAAGGTATTTGGGCTCGACATGGTGGCCGCCATGGCCGATCACGAGGTCGTCGGCCACCGCCGAGGCGATGATCCCCGCGATGAGGATCACGTGGATGTAGTGGAACTGCGCGCCGATGCGGCCCGGGTCCTCGGCGTGTTCGATCACATGGCTGGCGGCCTTGCTGCTGGTGTCGAAGTAGATCCACCACATCGCGATGCTGCCGAGGAAGGTCACGGCCATCTCGAAGACCGCCTCCACGTCCCATTCCTTGGCCAGCGCAAACGACGCGCCGCTGGCCAGCACCGATTCGCCCAGCGCGACGATCACGAAGAGCTGGCAGCGCTCCGCCAGGTGTCCGCCATCGATGGTCCATTCGCTGGTCGACGAACGACCCAGCCCGGGAAACGCGAAGCCCGTCATCGGCGAGAAGTACTCGCAGGCCACCGCGACGGCCCACAGGCCCAGGCGCAGCATGCCGTCGTTGGCCAGGCCGCCCGCGATCCAGAACGCTGCCGATACGCACAGCCAGGCCAGCATGCGGCGGAAGTTGGGCGCCATGGGACTGCCGCGCTCCAGGGCCAGCAACACCCACGCCGTCCGGCCGACCTGGATCAGCGCATAGCAGGCGGCGAAGATGAGGCCCCGGTCCGCAAAGGCCTGCGGCAGGGCGGCCGACATCACCAGGGCGACCACCATGATGGCGAACAGCACCAGCCGGATCGGCAGCGCGCCCGGGTTGAACCAGTTCGTCATCCACGACGTGTACTGCCAGCCGAGCCAGACCGCGAACCACATCAGCAGCGTCTGCGCCGCGCCGAGCACGGTGAGGTGCTCGAGCAGGTAGTGGGACAGCTGCGTGACGGCGAAGACGTAGACCAGGTCGAAGAAGAGCTCTTCGTTGAGGACCTTCGCCTCGTGCGTCCGCGAACGCAGCAGCGGCTGCCGTGGAAGGCTGTTGTTGTGCATCTGTGCCCCTTCGCGCTCCCTTGGCGCGCGGCGCGATCATCGCATGGGGGCACGGTGGAACCGGCCGCTGCAAGCCTCTCGAATGCGGGCTCCTCGACGCGGCCTCAGAGCTTCTCGGTCTCGCCGCTGCGCGGCTGCCACTTCATGAGGCGGCGCTCGATCACGCCGACCAGGCCATCGAGCACCAGCGCGAAGGCGGTGAGCACGACGATGCCGGCGAACACGGTGTTCACGTCGAAGGTGCCTTCAGCCTGCAGGATGAGGTAGCCCACCCCGCGCGCGGAACCCAGGTACTCGCCCACCACGGCGCCGACGAAGGCGAGGCCCACCGAGGTGTGCAGGCTCGAGAAGACCCAGCTCGTGGCGCTGGGCAGGTACACCGTGCGCAGCAACTGCCGCTGGTTGGCACCCAGCATCCGCGCATTGGCCAGCACCACCGGGCTGACTTCGCGCACGCCTTGGTAGACGTTGAAGAAGACGATGAAGAACACCAGCGTGACGGCCAGCGCCACCTTGCTCCAGATGCCCAGGCCGAACCACAGGGCGAAGATGGGCGCGAGGATCACGCGCGGCATCGAATTGGCCGCCTTGATGTAGGGATCGAGGATGAGGCTGGCCGTGGGCGCCAATGCCAGCCACAGGCCACAGGCCAGGCCGAGCACGGTGCCGATGGCGAAGGCCAGCACGGTCTCGAGCAAGGTCACGCCCAGGTGCACGTAGATGTCGGCGTTGCCCTTGAGGCCGTCGGGAAAGAGCGCGTTGGCCGGCACGTCCATCGGCAGGAACCAGCTCCAGATGCGACCCGCCACCTGGATCGGCTCGCCGAGGAAGAAGGCGATCTTCTGGTCGCGCGAAGCCACGTGCCAGAGCACCAGCAGCAGGACGAGCAGCGCGAGCTGCCACGCACGCGCATTGCGTTCGTTGGGGCGCAGCATCAGGCGGCCTTCTTCAGCTGCTGCGCGTAGCCCTTGAGGACCTCCTCGCGCAGCACGTCCCAGATCTGCGTATGCAGTTCGACGAAGCGCGGCTGCATGCGGACCTCGGCCACGTCGCGTGGCCGCGGCAGGTCGACCACGAACTCACCGATCGGGTGGGTGGCGGGTCCCGCCGACAGCACCACCACGCGGTCGCTCATGGCAATGGCCTCGTCGAGATCGTGCGTGATGAAGAGCACGGCCTTTCGGCGGGCTGCCCACAGGTCGAGCACCTCGTTCTCCATGAGCTGCCGCGTCTGGATGTCGAGTGCACTGAAAGGCTCGTCCATGAGGATGATGTCCGGGTCCAGCGCCAGCGTTTGCGCGAGGGCCGTGAGCTTGCGCATGCCACCCGACAGCTGGTGCGGGTAGCGGTCGCCGAAGCCCGCAAGGCCCACACGCGCCAGCCACTGCTCGGCCTGCGCCCTCGCCTCGCCGTCGGGCACGCCCCGGTACTGCAGGCCGACCATCACGTTGTCGACCGCGCTGCGCCAGGGCATCAGCGCCTCGGTCTGGAACATGTAGCCGGCCCGCGCGTTGATGCCGGCCAGCGGTTGCCCGAAGACGCGCACCGTGCCCGACGAGGGCGCCAGCAGCCCCGCCGCGACGTTCAGCAGCGTGGACTTGCCGCAGCCGGTGGGCCCGACGACCGAGACGAATTCACCGGCGCCGATGCGCAGCGTGGTGTCGGCCACCGCGGTGTAGCGCTGGCGCGCGTCGTCCTTGGCGCGGAAGGTGCATGTGATGTCGAGCAGTTCGAGGGCTTGGTCGGACATGTCAGTGGCGCCCGGCCGCCCGAAGGCACTGACGCACCCCCTCGGGGGGCAGCGGACCGTGCGCAGCGGGGAAGCGTGGGGGCATCTTCATTTCTCAGAAAAGGAAATCCCGGCGCGGGGCCGGGACGCTGCGGGACCGATGGCCTGGCTCAGGCCTTGAAACGCTCCTTGGCGCGCCGGGCGAAATCGTTGGTGAAGATCCTGTCGAGGTCGATCTTGTCGCCCTTGACCGTGGTGTCGAAGCTGGTGATCGCGGCCAGCGCGGTCTTCGGTCCTTCGGCAGGCACGATGCCATCCGGCGAGATCGACTCGCGCACCTTGTCGAACGACGCCAGGTACAGCGCGCGGTCGCCGAGCAGGTAGGTCTCGGGCACGGTCTTGATGATGTCGCCGGGGCCGGCCGTCTGCAGCCACTTGAGCCCATGCACGATCGCATTGGCCAGCGCCTGGCAGGTGTTGGGATTCTTCTGCACGAACTCGGCCGGCGCGTACAGGCAGGCCGCGGGCATGGGGCCGCCGAAGACCTCCTGCGTGCCCTTGAGCGTCCGGGTGTCGCTGATGATCTTCACGTCGCCCTTCTGCTCGAGCATGGTCATCACCGGGTCGGTGTTGCTGATGGCATCGATCTGGCCCGAGCGCAGCGCGGTGAGCGCGCCGGCCGCCACGCCCACGCCGATGTAGCTCACGTCGCTGGCCTTGAGGCCCCCGCGCGAGAGCACGAGGTTGGCCACCATGTTGGTGGACGAGCCCGGCGCCGAGACGCCGATCTTCTTGCCCTTGAGGTCGGCGATGCCGCGGTAGCTCGCCAGGTTCTTGGTCGACACGCCCACCGCGATCTGCGGTGCGCGGCCCTGCAGCACGAAGGCCTGGAAGAACTGGTTCTTGGCCTGCAGGTTGATGGTGTGCTCGAAGGCGCCCGAGCACACGTCGGCCGAGCCGCCCACCACCGCCTGCAGCGCTCGCGCGCCGCCGGCGAAATCGGATATCTCGACCTCCAGCCCCTCGGCCTTGAAATAACCGAGCTGTTCGGAGATCGTGAGCGGCAGGTAGTAGAACGCGGCCTTGCCGCCGACGGCGATCGAGACCTTCGCCTTCTCGAGCTTGGGCTGCGCACGCAGCGCGGGCGCGGCGATCAATGCGGCGCCGGCCATGGCCAGCGAGTGGAAGGAGCGTCGGTTGAGCATGAGAGGCGGGCGAATCGTTCTTGGAAGACCCGATCGAGCTTAGGTGGCACCCCTGCCGAAGGCATCCGGAACATCCCGACGCGGGTTTCCACGGTAAGCCGAAAACGCTCAGCGCCCGGCCACGCCGCGTCTCAGGCAGGCGTCAGCGCGCGACGAAGAAGATCGCGATGTTGACCAGCATCGCCGCGGCCCACACCAGGCTGCGCAGCGTGCTTTTGCCACGCACGTACAGCGAGATGTAGGTGACGCGCAGCAGCACGTAGGCCAGCGCCAATGCATCGAGCCGGCCCTGTGCGGCGCCGAACTGATGCGCCGCCACCACGGCGCCGATGAAAAACGGCAGGCCTTCGAAGCTGTTGGCCTGGGCCGCGTTGGCGCGTGCGCGCCAGCCGCCCTGGCGCGCCGCCCAGTCGCGCGGCGCATCGTTGTCGCCCGGGCCGAAGGCACCGGCCTTGGCCAGCCAGGCCGCGACGTAGGGCAGCGCCGCGGCCACGAGGACGCACCAGTAGGCCAGGGTCAGGTGGCTGAAACTCATCGTGTCTCCGAATGAAATGGATGATCGGCTCGGGCTGCGACGCCTATCAGACGGCGCCGGCCGGCTGTTAAAAAAAGTGGTATCGGCGTGCTTCGGGCTCAGCGCCGGTCGACCAGCGCGTGGGCGATGGTGCCGAGGTCCACGTACTCCAGCTCGCTGCCCGCGGGCACGCCGCGCGCAAGGCGCGTCACGGTGAGGCCGCGCGCGCGCAGGGCTTCGCCGATCACATGCGCCGTGGCCTCGCCCTCTGCCGTGAAGTTGGTGGCAAGGATGACCTCGCTCACCTGCCCGTCGAGCGCACGCTCCATCAACCGGTGCAGGCCGATGTCGCGCACGCCGATGCCGTCGAGCGGGCTGAGCTTGCCCATGAGCACGAAGTAATAGCCGCGGAAGGCGTTGGTGCGTTCCAGTGCGGCCTGGTCGGCCGGCGTTTCGACCACCGCGAGCTTGCTCGCATCGCGGCGCGGATCGCGGCACACGTTGCAGATCTCGGCCTCGGTGAAGGTGTTGCAGCGATCGCAGTGGCGCACCGTGCCGGCAGCGGTCTGCAGGGCGCGGGCCAGCAGCTGCGCGCCCTCGCGGTCGTGCTGCAGCATGTGGAAGGCCATGCGCGAGGCCGACTTGGCGCCCACGCCCGGCAGGCGGCGCAGTGCGTCGACCAGGGCATCGAGCGAACTCGCGTCGGACACCTCAGCGCTCCTTCTCGACCCGTGCGCGGTACAGCGGCAGCCAGTCGCCCGGCGCACCCGCGCAGCGGCGCTGGTAGTCGTAGCTCGCGGGCACGAAGGCCTTGCCATCGAAGGCCCACTGCACCGCGTAACCGCAGTCGCCCACGCCGCGCCCCTTGGACGCGCTGGAGAGGATGGCCGTGTCGGGCGCGTAATCGCCTTCGGACACGACGGCCGCATCGTCCGCGCGTTCCGGCGCCGGTGCGCCGGGCGCACGCGGCAGCGCCACCGGCACGGCACGGGCCGGGGCGTTGCGCGGCACCCGCAGGACGATCTGGCCCTGCTGGTAGGCGCCGCGCCAGCAGCTCAGCAGCACCAGCGCCTCGTCGGCCGTGAGCGGGTCGGCCTCGTCGCCATCGAAGTCCTTGAGCTGCGGGTCGCAACGCTGCTTGAGCAGCGGGCCCTGCGCCGCCCGCACCGCCTTGGCCAGCGCCGCGGCATCGGCCAACGGCGGCGGCGTGGGCGCGGCGCGCACCACCGGCGCCATGGGCCCGTTGGGCACCGCACCGGCGCCACCGCCACCGGCCTTGCCGAGCGCCGTGCTGTTGCCCACGCGCCCCTGCACGTCGTCGACGAACAGCAGCGCCGCCGCCAGGCCGTCGAGCGGCACCGACGGGCCCTTCGCATCGCCCGTGAGCTGGAGCACGCGGCCGTTGGCGATCGTGCGCACGAAACGCAGCGCATCGTCCTGCTTGAGCCCGTGGCTCTCGCCATCGGCCTTGCCGGCCCAGGCGGCCTTGAGTGCCAGCGGCTTGCCGTCCAGGCGCATCTGCGCGGGGTCGAAGTCGGAGGCCAGCCAGAGCGTGGCCTGCAGCTCGCCCGTGCCGCCGGACTCGCGCCAGATCTCGAGCGTGGCCGGGGCCTCGCCTTCCTTTTCCGGCGCGGACTTGGCGGTGCAGGCGCGCACGTTGTCGCAGCCGACGATCCAGTCCTTGAACTCGCGGTAGGCCGGCACCCCGGGCGCGGCCGTGGCCGTGCCGAAGGCCAGAGCGCCGCAGGCAGCCGCGATCCAGCGCCAGGCGGTGCGCATCAGAACGGCAGCTTCATGCCCGGAGGCAGGCCCGGCATGCCGGAGGCGATCTTGCCCATCTTCTGCTCGCTCGTTTCCTCGGCCTTGCGCACGGCGGCGTTGAAGGCCGCGGCGACCAGGTCTTCGAGCATGTCCTTGTCGTCGGCCAGCAGGCTGGGGTCGATGGTGACGCGCTTGACGTCGTGCTTGCAGGTCATGACGACCTTCACCAGGCCGGCACCGGACTCGCCCTCGACTTCGATCGTGGCGAGCTCTTCCTGGGCCTTCTTGAGGTTGTCCTGCATCGCTTGCGCCTGCTTCATGAGGCCGGCGAGTTGTCCTTTGTTGAACATGCTTGGGTTTCCTTGTGGTCGAAAAGTAGGAGGGATAGGTCGTCGGCTTCAGGCCGGCTTGAGCGTGCCGGGCACGATGCGCGCGTCCCACTGGCGCAT
>Ga0308159_1001931_pt1 | contig 26159 bp, 21 predicted proteins | sample PhyCR1_FD_201040 | JGI IMG/M metagenome (GOLD analysis project Ga0308159, IMG submission 201040) | Phyllosphere microbial communities from UC Gill Tract Community Farm, Albany, California, United States - DLSLC.R1 | ecosystem: Host-associated > Plants > Phyllosphere > Unclassified | place: USA...
CCAGACAAGCACACAAGAGTCATGCACAAAATCTTATTGAAGTTCTTCATCATCGGTTTTGCCCTCTCGCTCACCGCCTGCGGCCTCTTGCCGGAGCAAAAGGATGAGACGGTCGGCTGGTCTGCCTCGAAATTATACTCGGAAGCCAAGGACGAACTGAATGCCGGTGGCTACGAGAAGGCCATCAAGTACTTCGAGAAGCTGGAGTCGCGCTACCCCTTCGGTACCTATGCGCAGCAGGCACAGATGGACATCGCCTACGCCTACTACCGCCAGAACGAGCAGGCGCAGGGCCTGGCGGCGGTGGACCGCTTCATCAAGCTGCACCCCAACCATCCCAACGTCGACTACATGTACTACCTGCGTGGCCTGATCAATTTCAATGATCGCACCAGCATCTTCGACACCTTCACCGACCAGGACAACACCGAGCGCGATCCCAAGGCCATGCGTGACGCCTTCGACTCGTTCAAGCTGCTGGCAGAACGTTTCCCGGACAGCAAGTACACCCCGGACGCCATTGCACGCATGAAATACCTGGTCAATGCCATGTCGCAATACGACGTCCACGTGGCCAACTACTACTACCGCCGTGGCGCCTACGTATCGGCGGCCAACCGCGCGCAGGCCGCCATCAAGCAGTATCCGGACTCGCCTGCCAACGAAGAGGCGCTGTTCATCCTGATGCGCTCCTACGAAGCCCTGGGACAGACCAAGCTGAAGGAAGATACCGAACGCATCATCCAGGCCACCTATCCCAACAGCCCCTGGTACACCGGTGGCCCCAAGCAGAAGGCCAAGCCCTGGTGGAAGGTCTGGTAAGCCAGCTTCACCCCATATAAAAACCCTCGCCATGCGGATGGCGAGGGTTTTTTGTTTGTTTGACATTTCCATCAGGCAAGGCGTTGAGCCCTGCCCGGCCGCAGTTCAGCCCTCCAGGCGACGGCGGAAGACCCAGTTCTTCTCGTTGGAAGCCTCGGGCGCGAAGGCATAGCCTTCCAGGTCGAAGGCCTTGAGCTTCTCCGGCTGGTTGATATTCTTCTGCGCCGCATAGCGCGCCATGAGCCCGCGTGCGCGCTTGGCGTAGAAGGAAATGATCTTGTACTTGCCGCCCTTCCAGTCCTCGAACACCGGCGCGATCACCTGTGCCTTGAGCAGCTTGGGCTTGACCGACTTGAAGTATTCGTCCGAAGCCAGGTTCACCAGCACCGGCGTCTTCTGCGCGGCCAGTTCCTCGTTGAGGGCATCGGTGATCTCGCTGCCCCAGAAGGCGTAGAGGTCCTTGCCGTTGGGATTGGCCAGCCTGGTCCCCATTTCCAGGCGATACGGCTGCATCAGGTCCAGCGGACGCAGCATCCCGTACAGGCCCGAGAGAATGCGCACATGGTTCTGCAGGTAATCCAGCTGCTTGCCATTGAGCGATGCCGCATCCAGGCCCTCGTAGACGTCACCATTGAAGGCCAGCACGGCCTGCTTGGCATTCTTCGTGGTGAACTTGCGCGACCAGCTTGCATAGCGGTTCACATTGAGCACGGACAACTGATCGGAAATTCCCATCAGGCTGCCGATCTCAGCCGGCGAGAGCTTCTTGAGCAATTCGATCAGCTCGGCCGAGCGCGGCACAAAAGCCGGCGTGGTATGCACATCGGTGGTCGGAGGCGTGTCGTAGTCCAGCGACTTGGCGGGAGACAAAACAATCAGCATGAGGCGGTTATCCAATGATCAGGTTGGGACAAGATGGCCGCCATGATACCGAAAGCGCGGCCCTTGCGCCCGCACCCTCCTCCAAGTTCCGCCGAAGCGGCAATATGCGCCGCAAAACACTGGTTATTGCCGCTTTGATCTGACAAGGCGGGCTCCTAAACTGCATGAGCCAACCCTGCAGGCAAGGGTCGATCCGTCACCCGCATCCGGTGCTCCACCACCGCCATTCCAAGACCAAGGACACGCCATGAAATGGTTCTACGATCTGCGCATCGCCCGCAAGCTGATGCTGACCTTTGCCGCCATCCTGCTCCTGACCGCCGTGCTGGGGGTGTTTTCCATCGTGCAGCTCTCACGGGTCAACGACGCCTCCACCGAAATCGCCACCAATTCCCTGCCCAGCGTGCGTTACCCGCTGGAGGCCAAGGTCGCCCTGGCGCGCATCCGCACGATACAGTTGCAACACATGCTGCCGGGCAACGAAGGCAACGTGGAGAGCAATGAAAAAACCATCGGCGGCCTCTTCACCGACCTGTCCAGGATCCTGGACAAGTACGCGCCCCTGGTCAATTCGCCCGAAGAGAAAACCAACTTCGATGCGATCAAGGCCGATCAGGCCATCTTCACCAAGATGCACCAGGAGATCGCCACCCAGGTGCGCGCACAAAAGATCGACGACGCCCGTGAACTGCTGATCAAGCAAGCGACCCCGGTCTACCTGCGCCTGTTTGCCGCCCTGGACAACGCGGTCAACATCAATGTCAAAGGCAGCGAGGAGACTGATCAGGAAGCCCAGGATCGCTATGAAAGCTCGCGCATCATGATCGGCGCCCTGCTGGCTGCCTGCATCGGCCTGGGGATGCTGCTGGCGACCTGGGTGGCGCGCATCGTCTCGCGCCCGCTGCAGGATGCCATGCACGTGGCCGAACGCGTGGCCGAGGGCGACCTGACGGTCGAAATCAAACCCGCCGGAGCCGACGAGACCGGCCACCTGATGCGCTCGCTCAAGGCCATGAACGACAGCCTGCTGCGCATCGTCACCCAGGTCCGCGAAGGCACCGACACCATCAACACCGCCTCCCGCGAGATCGCCACCGGCAACCTGGACCTGTCCACCCGTACCGAGCAGCAGGCCAGTTCACTGGAAGAAACCGCCTCGGCCATGGAAGAGCTGACCTCGACCGTCAAGCAGAACGCCGACAACGCCCGCCAGGCAAACCAGCTGGCGCACTCGGCGTCCGACGTGGCCACCCAGGGTGGCAGCGTGGTGTCGCAGGTGGTCGATACGATGGGCGCCATCAACGATTCCTCGCGCAAGATCGTGGAAATCATCAGCGTGATCGACGGCATCGCCTTCCAGACCAATATCCTGGCCCTGAACGCCGCCGTGGAAGCGGCCCGTGCCGGTGAGCAAGGGCGCGGCTTCGCCGTGGTGGCCTCGGAAGTGCGCTCCCTGGCGCAGCGATCGGCCGCCGCAGCCAAGGAAATCAAGATGCTCATCGACGATTCGGTGGCCAAGGTCGATACCGGCAGCAAGCTGGTCGAAACCGCCGGCAGCACCATGACCGAAGTGGTGGCCAGCGTGCGCCGTGTCACCGACATCGTGGGGGAGATCACTGCCGCCAGTTCCGAGCAGAGCGACGGCATCGAACAGGTCAACATCGCCATCACCCAGATGGACGAAGTGACCCAGCAGAATGCCGCGCTGGTCGAACAAGCCGCCGCCGCGGCCGGCTCGCTGCAGGAACAGGCCGTCCGCCTGACCGAACTGGTCAGCGTGTTCAAGCTCAAGCCTGACCTCTCCGGTCATGCGCCTCGCCCCACCCGTGCAGCCGGCGCGGTCAGCCGTGCGGCTGCACCTGTCACGGCAAAATCGCCGCCAGCCGCCCGCCCTGCCCCCTCCCCGGCAATCGCGCGCGCGCCTGCGGCCACTGCTGCACCGGCCCTGCCGGCGCGCAAGAGCGAAGCTGCCGCCTCGCGCAGCAACAAGGTGGAGACCGGCAACGATTCAGATTGGGAACAGTTCTGAGTGGCAGCACGATGGCGGCCGGGCCGCCATTCAAGTTCTGCAACATTCTTGCCGTAGATCAATGGAGTCGCCGCAGCAGGTAACGGCGGCAAGGACCAGCAAGGTGCATTACGCCGGCACTTCGGCAGCGAATCGCTGTCCATGTTGACAGTGGCGGCGGCCTGCGCATGCGCTGCTGGCCGGCACTGCAGGCCAGCACTGTAGGCCACTACGCATTGATCACCGGCAAGGAGGACGACATGAAACGAGACAAAGCCCTGATGGGCGAAATCCTGAAGCAGCTGGCATCCTTCGGCACCCTCTACGGCGACGTCGAGAAGATACAGAGCGCCCTCCCCGGCCAGGTGGCGCCCGAGGTCATCCTGCATCATCTGCGCCTGCTCTATGACCGCGGGCTGGCAGCGGTGGACATGCATAATTTCTGGCGCGTCACCGATCAGGGGTATGATGCGCTCGAATCTGGCGGCGAGCTCTTCAGCAAGCAGGAAGCGCCGCTCCCCGGCCAGCGTGGCATCGACAACTAGCTTTTCCATTCAATGAGCAATCCGGCAACACGCCCTCTCCCTTCTCCGCTTTCTTCCGAACCCGCTGCCGCCCTGGCTACCGCCTCCCCCGACGGGCGCCAGCGGCTGGTGCTGGACACCAATGTCTGCCTGGACCTGTTCGTGTTCCGCGACCCGCGCTGGGCGCCCCTGCTGCAGGCACTCGAAGACGGCAGCGTGGAGGCCTACACCCGCGAGGACTGCCGCAACGAATGGCTGGCGGTGCTGGACTATCCCCACCTGCCGGTCACGCCCGAGAACAAGCCGGCCATCTGCGCCCAATTCGACCGGCTGCTGCAGTGCCTGCCGCTGGCCGAGGTCAATACCTTCGGCCTGCCCGTCTGCACCGACCGCGACGACCAGAAATTCCTGGAACTGGCCCTGCAGTGCCGCGCCCACGTGCTGGTGAGCAAGGACAAGGCCGTGCTCAAGCTGGGCAAGCGCACCCTCAAGCGTGGCATGTTCGCCATCGTGCAGCCCCAGCACTGGCGGCCGGATGCCTTCCTTGCGATGCCTGCCTGAACCGGCCGGCGAATGCGGCTAGAATAACGGGCTTGCGATCATCACAAGAACGAGCCCGCTGCAATGAGCACCCCCACTATCGTCACCAAGCTGCCCAAGGTCGGCACCACCATCTTCACCGTCATGTCCGCACTGGCCTCCGAAAAGGGCGCAGTCAACCTGGGACAAGGCTTCCCCGACTTCCATTGCGACCCGACGCTGGTCAACGCGGTCACCCAGGCCATGCAGGAAGGCCTGAACCAGTACCCGCCCATGGCCGGTGTACTGCCGCTGCGCGAAGCCATTGCCGACAAGGTCGAACAGCTCTACGGGCATCGCTACGATCCGGTCTCCGAGATCACCGTCACCGCCGGTGCCACCCAGGGCATCCTGACCTCGGTACTGTGCGCGGTACATGCCGGCGATGAAGTCATCGTCATCGAACCGGTCTACGACTGCTATGTACCGGCCATCGAACTGGCCGGCGGCGTGCCGGTGTTCGTGCAGATGGAAGTGGGCGCGGCCGGCTACAGCATCCCCTGGGACAAGGTCAAGGCCGCAGTCACCCCCAAGACCCGCATGATCATGGTCAACACGCCCCACAACCCGACCGGCAGCGTCATGCGCGCCGCCGACGTGGCGGCCCTGGCCGATATCGTGCGCGGCACCGACATCCTGATCCTCTCCGACGAAGTCTACGAGCACATGGTCTACGACGGCCAGCCCCATGAGTCCCTGGCGCGTCACCCCGAACTGGCCGAGCGCAGCTTCATCAATTCCAGCTTTGGCAAGACCTACCACGTCACCGGCTGGAAGGTCGGCTATGTGGCCGCACCCGCCGCCCTCACGGCCGAATTCCGCAAGGTGCACCAGTTCAACGTGTTCACCGTCAATACCCCGGTGCAATACGGGCTGGCGGCCTACATGAAGGACCCGGCCCCCTACCTGGACCTGCCGGCCTTCTACCAGAAGAAGCGCGACCTGTTCCGCGCCGGCCTGGCCGCGACCCGTTTCGAACTGCTGCCCTCGCAGGGCACCTATTTCCAGTGCGTGAAGTACGGCGCCATTTCGGACCTGCCCGAAGCCGAGTTCTGCAAGTGGCTCACCACCGAGATCGGCGTAGCCGCCATCCCGGTCTCGGCCTTCTACAACACGCCGCGCGAATCAGGCATCGTGCGCTTCTGCTTCGCCAAGAAGGACGAGACCCTGCAACTGGCGCTGGATCGCCTGGCCAGTCTGTAAATCCTTTATCTCTTTTATAGCGTTAGCGCATCGCCCGGCATTGCCCGGGCTCCACCCGACACCTACAGAGGACATCCATGATCGACGTATACAGCTGGGCCACCCCCAACGGCCACAAGGTCCACATCATGCTGGAAGAATGTGGCCTGCCCTACACCGCGCACGCCATCGATATCGGCGCCGGCGACCAGTTCACGCCGCAGTTCCTGAAGATTTCGCCCAACAACAAGATCCCCGCCATCGTCGATCCCGATGGCCCGGACGGCCAGCCGATCTCGCTGTTCGAATCGGGCGCCATCCTGATCTACCTGGCCGGCAAGACCGGTCGCTTCCTCGGCGAAACCGATCGCGAAAAGTATGAAGTGCTGCAATGGGTGATGTTCCAGATGGGTGGCCTGGGGCCGATGCTGGGACAGGCGCACCACTTCCGCCTCTATGCGCCCGAACAGATCGAATACGCCGTCAATCGCTACACCAATGAAGCGCGTCGCCTGTACCAGGTGATGGAAAAGCAACTGGGCCAGCACGCCTACCTGGCTGGCGAGCAGTACACCATTGCCGATATCGCCTGCTTCCCCTGGACCCGTTCGCACAAGAACCAGGGCATCGATCTGGCGGACTTCCCCAACGTCAAGCGCTGGTTCGATGCCATCAGCGCCCGTCCGGCCGTGCAACGCGGCGTGACCGTGCTGGCCGACAAGCGCAAGCCGCTGCAGGATGACAAGGCCCGGGAACTGCTCTTCGGCGCCAGCCAGTACCAGAAACGCTGAACACCGGGCACTGGGCCCTCAGCACCACGGAGCTGTTGCGCTCAGCCCCGTGGTACGCTGGCCAAGGGCGCGAATTCGAAGCGGTTGCGCCCTTTTTCCTTGGCGCGATAGAGAGCATCGTCACTGGCCCGCAAGACCTGCTCCTGGCCGGCGCTGTCTGCCTGCATCAGGGCGATCCCGATGGACAGCGTCACCTCCACCTTATGCCCGTCATGCCATAGCGGCTGGCCGGCAAAGCAGTTTTGCAGACGCGTCGCGAATTCGGCTGCCGCCTGCAGGTCCACCCCGGACAGGATCACGGCAAACTCTTCCCCACCCAGCCGCCCGGCGGCATCGGTCTTGCGCAACTGGCTCATGAGCACGTCGGCAAAGTGCTTGAGCACCTGATCCCCCACGGCATGCCCCAGGCTGTCATTGATGCGCTTGAAATGATCCAGATCGCACATCAGCACCGCCGCCGTGCCGGCGATGCCGCGCTGTATGCGGTTGTACTCTTCCTGTAGCCGCTGCATGAAGTGACGACGGTTGGGCAACTGCGTGAGGTAGTCGGTCAGGGCGAATTCCTGCAGTTCGAGCTCGATGGCCTTGCTCTGGCTGATGTCGCTGATGAAGCCATGCCACAGGATGGTGCCATCGGCCAGCCGCCGTGGCCGGGCCTCACCGCGCAGCCAGCGTACGCACTGGCCCGGTGGCATGACCCGGAACTCCAGTATCCAGTGAGAGGCACCGGCCAGCACCGCCTGGCGCGCCGCTTCGTAGAGCGGCATGTCTTCCGGATGGATCACGCTCTTGATCACCGCCGGCGACTCCAGCAACTGCTGGGGCGCCAGGCCATAAGTCTCGCGCGCACCTTCGCTGACATAGGTGAAGTATCCGCGCCCGTCCGGTGGCACCTTGAACTGGAACACCATCCCCGGAATCTCGTGGGTCAGGTAGTCCAGCATGCGGCTGCTCTTGGTCAGCTTTTCGGTGAGCCGCTTGATCTCGGTGATGTCGGTAGTGGTACCGATCATGCGTAGTGCATTGCCCTCGGCATCGCGTGCCACCACCTTGCCGCGACTGCAGATCCACTTGTAGCTGCCATCGCGGCAGCGGATGCGATGCTCGACCTGGTAACTGTCGGAGCGCGACTCGAAGTGCTGGCGCACGGTCTCCTGGACATAGGCCAGGTCATCCGGGTGGATGCGCTGGTAGGCGTCCTCCAGGTGACTGGAGAGCTCCCAGTCCTCGTATCCGAGGATGGCTTTCCAGCCGCGCGAATAATACATCTCGCCAGTGACGGCATTGCGGTCCCAGATGCCGGTACCGCTGCCTTCGATGGCCAGCGCCATGCGCTCGTCAGCCACCCCGGGCGGCTCGCCCTTGACCCTCACATGGACCGGTACCAGCGAGCGCTCGATGGCCAGCATGGCCATCGATACTGCCGCCCCGACACTGCCGCGGTAGCCCTGATCGCGCTCCACACTGTCATCGATCGCCGCCTGCCCGTCGGCGCATACCACCAGCACCCCCGCCACTTCCCCGGCGAAGGAGCGCAGCGGCAGCATCTCCCGCAGGCGCAGGCCGTATGCTGCGCCCAGCGCAGACAATCCACTCCAGAAACCGGGGGTGTCAGGATCATCTACCTCCAGTGCCGTCACCTCGGCCAGGAAGGCCGGCGCCATGCGTGGTGCGGCGCCTATGCGCATGCGGCGCGCCTGGGCGTCGAACAGGAAGATCGCCAACATGCGCTGTGGGGTGGCGCAAGAAAAACCGCTGGCGATACGATCAAGCAACTGATCCAGCGGAGCGCCGCGAGCGATATAGGAGAGCGTGAGGTTATTGAAAGCGAGTGCCTTGCGCGCGAAGTCGCAATCGCGGTTATGCTCGGCGGCAACAGCGGCCAAGGGGGCCGCGTCCATTTTTGGCGCTTGTTCTGACATCATGAAAGCATGTTCGGCTATGACTTGGCGGTTCGAGCAAGGGCCGCGCTGGCCACCGTGGAAGGCCGCCTTATCGGGCCTTTACCTTAGCACCATACGCGAGCACATTGCACGCAAATCAATCCTGCCCGGACCCTGCGATGCGTCCAGGCGACAAAGTAGGTGAGCTTCTGCGAGAAAGCAGATGGCCCGCCCCGTGGAAAGCGAGCCAGAGCGGATCGTTGACCCTGCGCTCAGTAGCAGCGCACGAGAAATTCAGCCACGCACACCGGCTTTTCCAGCCCCTCGCACTGCACCGTGATTTGCCAGGTGAGCTGCAGGCCACCCGGGACTTCCTCCACCGCCTGCAGCGTGATGAGGCCGCGCACCTGGCGTCCCACCGGCAGCGGTGCCGGGAAACGTACCCGGTTCAGGCCATAGTTGAGCAGCATGCGCACCTCGGGGCCCATGCTGATGGATTCAGACAGCATCCGCGGCAACAAGGCCAACGTCAGGAAACCATGCGCGACCGTGCCGCCAGAGGGCAATTCCCGCGCCGCGCGCGCCGCGTCGACGTGAATCCATTGGTGGTCACCGGTGGCGTCGGCGAACCGGTCGACCTGCTCCTGGGTGATGGTGATCCACGCGCTGGTGGCCACTTCCTGGCCGGCCAGCGATTTCAGTTCTTCCAGGCTGGCGATGCTGCGCATGCTGGTCTTCTCCTTGTTGTCGTCATCGGGGCACTACGTCGGCGCTCGCTCAGCCATCCTGCCAGACCACCCGGTTGCGCCCCTGCTGCTTGGCCAGGTAAAGGCGGCGATCGGCCATCTCGATCAGTTCACTGATGTCCTGCGCCTGGCCCGGGACCACGCAGGCCGCACCCACACTGACGGTGAGCCAGGAGCTGACATTGGAGCGTTCATGCGCGATCTGGTTCGCCTCGATCAGCTGACACACCTTATGGGCGATGGTCTGCGCGCCTGCCAGCGGCGTGCGCGGCAGGATCATGGCGAATTCCTCGCCACCAAAACGGGCCGACAGATCGGCCGGCCGCTGGATGCTGTTGTCCAGCGTGTGCGCCACCCGGCGCAGGACGGCATCCCCGGCCACGTGACCGTAGGTATCGTTGAAGAGCTTGAAGAAATCCACGTCGATCAACAGCAGCGACAAGTCCAGACCGTCGCGCCGCGCACGCCGCCATTCGGCGCCCAGATAATCATCGAAATAGCGGCGGTTGGCGATGCCGGTCAGGCCATCGGTATTGGTCAGGCGCTGCAGTTCGAAATTGGTCTTCTGCAACTGCTGCTGACTCTCGCGCAGTGCACGATAGGCGGCGTCCCGCTGCAGCAGGTTGATGTAGGAGCGCGAGTGGTAGCGCAGGCGCGCCACCAGTTCGATCACATCCGGCAGCTTGACCATGTAGTCATTGGCCCCCCCGGCAAAGGCATCGCGCTTGATCTCCGGATCGTCTCGCGAGGACAGCACGATGATCGGCACATTGGCCAGGGCGGCGCTGGCGCGATACTGACGCACCAGGGTCATGCCATCCACGCCCGGCATCACCAGATCCTGCAGGATCACGGTGGGCCGGGTCTTCTCCGCCACCGCCAGCGCCTCCTCGGCGCGGGTGCAGAAATGGAAATCGATGTGCTCTTCGTTGAGCAGGGCGCGGCGGATCGCCTCACCCACCATGGCCTGGTCATCCACCAGCAACACCATGATCTTGTATTCGTCGCTCGGTGGCACGGGGCCACCGGTCTGGATGTCGGTAGGTTGCACCGAGCTCATTGTTTCTTCCTTCTATTCTTCATGTTGACGCCACGATGGCCTGCAACCGCGCGGCGATGGCCGTCACGGACAGCACCTCGACGGCGGCGTTCAGGGCCACCGCCGCCTTGGGCATGCCATAGACCGCGCAGCTTTTCTGGTCCTGGGCGATGGTGTGGTAGCCGTTCTCACGCAAGGCCTTCAGGCCGGCTGCGCCATCGCGCCCCATGCCAGTGAGCAATACGCCGGTGGCCTTGCCTTGCCAATGCCGGACGACGCTGTGGAAAAAGGTATCCACCGACGGTCGGTAGACGTCGGCGGCAGCACCTTCGACATAGGCCAGCCGGCTGTTTTCCTTGAAGACCAGATGATGGTTGCTGCCGGCCAGCAGGACTTCGCCACGGCGTGGCAGATCCCCCTCGCCGGCCAGGCGCACCCGCAGCAGCGACTGCTGCTGCAGCCATTGCGCCATGCCGGGCGCGAAGCCGGCATCGATATGCTGCACGATCACGATGCTGCCGCCGAACTCGCGTGGCAACTGCTTGAGCAAGGTGGCCAGCGCCGCCGGACCGCCGGCCGACGCTCCTACCGCCACCAGGGGTGCCAAGTCTTCCGAGGACACCGACGGTAGTGGTCGCACGCCGGGCCGCACCGGCGCGGTCACCACTTCCGGACCGAGCCGGCCGAGGTTGTCGATCTTTTCGATCAGCGCTGCGGCGTCACGCTTGCCGGCCGCGCCGATCAGGGCCGGGGTCTGGGTGGCATCCAGCGCACCATAGCCCAGCGCCTCGTAGATCTTGGCGGCACTGGTATCCATGTCCGAGGTCACCACCAGGATCGGGCAGGGTGTCTCCTGCATGATCCGGCGGGTGGCTTCCACGCCATCGACCTTGGGCATGAGCAGATCCATCAGCACCACGTCCGGCAACTGCCAGGCGCACATCTGTACTGCCTGTTCACCGTCGCGGGCAATCCAGATCAGCTCGTGCCGGCCGCTCTCGGCGACGACCCGGCGCAGTACTTCCACCATCATGGGCGTGTCGTTGACGATCCCGATCTTCACGATGTCGCCTCTCCAATCAAATCCGTGACGGCCTGCAACAGGCTTTCGTCATGGAAACTGCTCTTGGTGAAATAGTGATCGGCGCCGGCCTCCAGGCCGCGCTGCCGGTCTTCCTCACGATCCTTGTAGGACACGATCATCACCGGTAGCGACTGCAGCTGCGGTGCGCCGCGAATCAGGCTGACCAGTTCGATGCCGTCCATGCGCGGCATGTCGATATCGGTGATGACCAGGTCGAAGTGCTCGGCGCGCACCGCATTCCAGCCATCCATGCCATCCACCGCCACGGTGACCTGATAGCCGCGATTGGCAAGCATCTTGCGTTCCAGCTCGCGCACGGTCAGCGAATCGTCGACCACCAGCACCTTCTTGCGGGCGGCCACGGCGGCCTGCGCAGCGCCGTCCTGGTCCACCGTCTGCAGGCGCCCGGACGAGGTCAGCTTCTGCACCGTGCGCAGCATGTCAGCCACATCCAGGATCAGCAGCGGCGCACCATCTTCCATCAGCGCACCGGCTTGCACATCGGGGATCTTGCCCAGGCGCGGATCCAGCGGCTGCACCACCAGCATGCGCTCGCCCAGGAAAGCATCCACCGCTACGCCATAGCTGTGTTCCTGTTCGCCGATGACCACCACGCAGACGCTGCCGTCACGGGCGCGCCACTGGCCCTTCTGCAAGACCTGATGCGCACTGACCAGGCCGATCTGGCGGCCCTCGTGGCTGAAGTGCTGGTAGCCTTCCAGCGTCTGCAAGGCTTCGGCTGGCAGGCGCAGCGTGCGGTTGACGTAGGCCAGCGGGAATGCATAGGGTTCGCCGGCAATCTCCACCAGCAGGCTGCGGATCACCGACAGGGTCAGCGGCAATTGCATCAGGAAACGGCTGCCCTGCCCCGGCCGGGTGGTGATGCGGATCGTGCCACGCACCTGCTTGAGCATGTCGGCCACCACGTCCAGCCCCACGCCGCGCCCGGAAATCTCGGTCACGGTGTCGCGCAGCGTGAAGCTGGGCAGCAGCAGGAATTCCAGCAACTCCGCCTCGGACAGACGGGCCGCCGTCTCTTCGTTGGACAGTCCGCGCGCCACCACGGCGCGCCGCAATTGTTCGATATCGATGCCGGCACCATCGTCGCTCACTTCGATGAGCAGCATGCCGGCGCTATGCCGGGCCTCCAGCAGCACCACGCCCTGCTCCGGCTTGCCAGCCGCCCGGCGGATCGCGCCGTCTTCGATGCCGTGGTCCACGGCATTGCGCAGCAGGTGACCGATGGGGGCTTCCAGCTTTTCCAGGATGTCGCGGTCGATCTGGGTGACGCTGCCGCTGATGTCCAGCCGCACCGACTTGCCCAGGGTATGGCCGACGTCGCGGACCATGCGGGCAAAACCGCCGGTGCCATCGGCGAAGGGCCGCATGCGGCATGCCAGCGCTTCGTCGTAGAGCCGCTGCGACAGGTTCACCGAGCGGCGGTCGAAGGCCTCCAGTTCATTGACCTGGTCGCCCAGCAGATGCTGGTTCTGCTGCATCAGCGTACGCAATTCGGACAAGGTAGCCTGGGTGAATTCATCCAGCTGGGTGGTGGACAGCTTTTGCTGCAGCAGGTCCAGTGCCAGCATGGCTTCGCGCTGCACGCGCTTCATGCGCAGCATGCTGGCCGCGAAGGGCTTGAGACGGCGCGATTCGACCAGGGATTCCCCGGTCAGGCTCAGCAGATGATCCAGGCTCTCGGCGCTGACCCGCACGGAACGTGTACCGGCAGGGGCCGCTACCGGCGCGGGCGTGGAGGCAGGCGCGGACAATGCCGGCGCGGACTCGGCAGCGACGGCAGCCACCAGAGGGGCGGGCGACGCCACGGTCTCGGTGGGTTCGGGCTGGGCAGCAGTGGAAGGTGCGGAAGGCGCAGAGGGCGCAGCGGCAGCTGGCGCAGCAGTGTGTGGCCACGGAGCCGCGTCGCCACCACTCATCACCGCGGGCAGGGCCAGCAGGAAGGCTTGCACCTCTGCGCTACCGGCGTGATCGGCCCAGGCTTCGTCGCCATCGGGCGGAGAAGCGATGCGTCCCAGCAGGTCGGCCCCGCGCAGCAGCACATCGATGTGCTTTTTCTCCAGCAGCAGCTTGCCCTGTTGGGCCAGCACGAAGCAGTCCTCCAGCACGTGGGCAACCTTGACCGCCGTTTCCAGCCCGACGATACGGGCTGCGCCCTTGAGCGAATGGCCGGCACGCATGCAGGCTTCCAGGTGTTCGGCCGCCGTTGGCTGCAACTCCAGCGCCAGCAGGCTGGCGTTGAGCTGGGCAATCTGGCTTTCCGCCTCGAAACGGAACAGGTCCAGCATGGACATCTGGCTCAGGTCGGGCGTACTCATGTCATGCTCCGGTTGAGTACGTAGAACAGCAATTCATGGTCCAGCAGGCCGATCTGTCGGCCACGCCACTCCACCATGCCCCGCGTATACTGGATCGTGGCGTGGGCCAGCGTAGTCGGTACCGGCGCCAGTGCATCGGGGGCATAGCGGTGCACACCCACCACCTGCTCCACCGGGAAGACCAGCGTCTGGCCTTCGTAGGCGGTCACCAGCAGATGGGAAGCGCCGTGCCCCGCCGCTGACTCCGTCTGCAATTGCAGCAACTGCGCCAGCGAGACACAGATGCGCAATGCACCCCGGATGTTGAGCACGCCGCTGATGGCCGGGTTGCGCTGGTGCGGCAGACTGTGTACGGGACGGGTCTCGGCCACTTCCTGCACCACCGTGGTGGCAATGGCCAGCCACTCGCCGCCGATGCGCACCACCAGCGCGGAAGCGTCTGCACCCTGCTGCGGTGGCTCAGTCCCCACGGCGGAATGCATCCACTGCTGCGCCACCTCGGCCGAGGCCGGAATGCGATCGAGCTGCTGCAGGGCGGCGCGGGCGAAGGTCGGACAATTCAGGCAGCGCAGGTGCTGCTGCAGCTCGGAGCAAGTGCCATCGCCCTTGGTGCCGATGCGGTTCCAGCAGTCATCGATCACGGCATCGGTTGGCATCACTTCAGCCATGTGCGTCCTCCCGTGACGGGCTCAGGCGGGCGGCACGCTGACGCATGCGGTCGGCGCCGGCGATATCGCCCTGCGCCTGCAGCAGCGCGGCCAGGTGCAAGAGTGCCGGCTGGTGCTCGGGCTCCAGGTAGAGCGCCTTGCGATAGCAGCGTTGTGCCTGCTCGTGGTCGCCACCGGCGTCGAGGATCAGGCCCTGCAGATAGAAGGCAGCCGCGCTCGGCCCCTGCTCCTGGATGGCCTCCTGGCACAAGGCCTGGGCCTGTTCGAGCTGGCCCTGGTCGGCCAGCAGCCGCGCGCGCTCCAACTGGCCGGATGGCAGCGCGACCGGCGGCGAAGCCATCGCAGACGGCGCCGGCACGGCTGGCCGGCGCTTAGCCGCGACAGCAGGCGCGCCCATCGGGATGGCAGATACGGGCGGTGGCACCGCCGCGGTTTTGGCTGGCGCGGCCCAGGCCGGCACATGGCCGCCGGCCCGCTGTACAGGGCGCTTGCGAAACCCGAAAGCCAGGGCGATGCCAGCCGACTCCAGGCGCGGACTCAACAGGATGCCGCCCTCGGCCGGACCGACGAAGATGACGGCATCCGGCTTCATGAGAGCCTCCAGCAGGTTCACCACGGTGTGCTGCACGTCGCGTTCGAAGTAGATCAGCACGTTGCGGCAGAAAATGAAATCGTAAGGGGCGGCATGCCGCAGGAAATCCGGTGCCAGCAGGTTACCGGGGGCAAAGCGCACCTGCTCGCGGATGTGTGGCTGCAAGTGCCATTGGCCGTCATGCGCAGTGAAATAGCGGTCACGAAAGCCCAGGTCGCGCCCCCGGAAGGAGTTGCGCCCATAGATGCCGGCAGCGGCGATCTCCAGCGAGCGGGTGCGGATATCGTAGGCGTCGATCACGAACTGGCCTGGCAGCAGGCCGGCATCGAGCAGGGCCATGGCCAGGGAATACGGTTCCTCGCCGGTGGAGCACGGCAGGCTGAGGATGCGCACCGGGAGCGCAGGCTGTGCGGCCAGGCGCTCGCGGGCCAGGCGGGCAGCCGCGAGTATGGCTTCGCGATCGCGGAAGAACCAGGTCTCCGGCACCACCGCCAGTTCGATCAGGGATTGCAACTCCGCGGCCGAGGTCTGCAGCAGCGCGAGGTAGAGGCTGTCATCGCTGATTTCCAAGGCCGTCATGCGCTCGCGCACCACGCGTTCGATCAGGCTGGCACCCACCGTGGCCATGTCCAGGCCCATCGCAAGCTTGAGCTTGTCGGCGATGTGCGGCAGGGCCTTCATGCCGGCTCCTGCGGAAAGAGCAGTGCGCGGGTGGCCGGGTCCAGCAGGTCCTCGACCTGCACCCGCTGCAGCAATCCACCCTGATAGGGCCGCACCGGGCCCAGATAAGGCGCGCCCTCATTACGCACGGCCGCCGGGACAAACCCGGCAGGATCACAGCGCAAGGTCTCGGTGGCCTGCTCCAGGATCAGGCCCAGCAACTGCGGCGCGGGCAGGCCAGCGTGGTAGTGCAGCAGCACCAGGCGGGTACTCACGCGTGCCGCGGCAGCACGGCCCAGCGCCAGATGCGACAGGTCGATCACCGGCACGTGGCCATCACCGTGGGGCAGCAGACCGGCCACCCAGGGGGGTGCCCCGGGCAGGGCCTTGCAAGGCGAGAGCGGCAGCACCGACGCCACCTCGGCGGTAGACAGTGCATAGCGCTCGGCGCCCAGCGAAAACAGCAGGAACAAAGACTCGCTCATGGTCAGGCGATCCGCCTTGCGGCTCAGTCCATCACCTTGAAGCGCGAAACCCCATTGCGCAATTCGTTGGAGACCACGTTCAGTTCCTCGATGGCCTGGCCCGACTGCTGCAGCGACTCCACGGTCTGCTGCGCCGCCTCGGACAGCTGTACCAGGGCCTGGTTGATCTGCTCGGCGCTGTTGGCCTGGGCCTGCATGCCTTCATTGACGGTCTGGAAGCGCGGTGCCAGCGCCTGTACCTGGGCAATGATCTGCGACAACTGGCTACCGGCGGTCTGCACGTCCTGCATGCCGCGTCGCACCTGGTCGGAGAACTTGTCCATGCCCATCACACCGGCCGCCACGGCGGACTGGATTTCCTTGACCATGACTTCGATGTCGTAGGTCGCCACGGCCGTCTGGTCGGCCAGGCGGCGGATTTCAGTGGCCACGACCGAGAAACCGCGCCCGTGTTCGCCGGCCTTCTCGGCTTCGATGGCGGCGTTCAGCGACAGCAGGTTGGTCTGGTCTGCCACTTTGGTGATGGTGGTGACGACCTGATTGATGTTGCCCGCCTTTTCGTTGAGGATGGCCAGCTTGGCGCTGACCGAACCGGCCGCGTCCATCACGTTCTGCATGGTGTCTTCCATGCGGGTCAGGCCGGCCTGGCCATTGCCGGCCAGCGACGAGGTCTGGTCCGATACCACCGAGACTTCGTTCATGGTGCGCACCAGGTCGCGCGAGGTGGCGTAGATTTCACGCGAGGTGGCGCCGATCTCGGTGGTGGTGGCAGCCGTCTCGGCGGCCGTGGCCTGTTGCTGGCGGGCGGTGGCGGCGATCTCGGTGACCGAGGTGGCCACCCGCGCCGAGGATTTCTGGGCCTGCGAGACCAGTGCGGTCAGTTCATCGGTCATGCGGTCGAAGCCGCTCCCCAAGACGCCGAACTCATCCTTGCGGTTCAAAGCCACACGGCTTGAAAAGTCACCCGAGCGCATCACGTCGAGGATGCGCATGAGCTTCTGCAAGGGCTCATTGATGGCGCGCATCAGGAAGAAGCCACATACCAGCGCCACCAGCAAGGCCGCCATGAGCGAAGTGAGCATGGCGAACTGAGCCGAGGTGACCGCATCGTTGATGCGGCTGGCGGCGTCATCGGCGATACCCTTGTTCACTTCGACCATGCGCTGGGTGAACTGATAACCCAAGCGCCACTGCGGACGGATCTGCTCATTGAACAGCTTGTCGATGGGCGGACGCTGGCTGAAGTCCATCTTCAGCACCTCGGTGACGAGGGCGCGGTATTTCTGGCGGGTTTCCTTGAATTGCTCGAAGAGCTTGCGATCGTCGTCGGCGAAGATGGTCTTTTCGTAGTCTTCCTGCAGACGGTCCAGCCGCTCGCCGTTGCGGCGCAAGAGGGCCAGATTGGCCTGGCGTTCGGCCTCGCTGGTATCGATCTGGGCGATCTGCTGGGTCATCAGCAGGTTTTCGTACCAGGCGGCATTGATCATGGTGCTGTAGTACAGGCCGGGGGTCGAATCCTGGCGCAGCGCCGTGGCACTCTTCTCGATGCGGCCCAGATTGACCGCGGAAATGCCCGCCATCAAGGCCATCAGCAGCAGGATGAGCCCAAAGCTACCCAGTATGCGTTGCTTGATCGTCCAGTTCTTCATGCGCAGGCTTTCCTTTGGATGGAAACGGCTTTCCTCCCTACTCGCTCGGGCCAGTGCCGGACGAAAGGCAGGAAAACCGCATCATGCTGTCTAGTAATAATTCGAGATTATCATTGAAACGTTTCAATATCACTATTATCCCTTGCAGCCGACAGTTTTGCTTCACTGCAATGAAAACGGCGCCCATCGCGGGCGCCGTGGCAGTGATGAGATCAGCCGGAGCGGCCGGCCGGATCACACCGGCATGGGCTTGTTGTCCTGCAGATCAAGGAAACCCTTGATGAGCCGGTAGGCCTTCCATATCCAGGCCAGGGCGAACACCAGCACCGCCAGCGGGATGCCGATCACGGTCGCCCACAGCACGCCACCGGCGATGAGCCAGAACAGGTACCACCAGAACGAGCGGATCTGCCAGCGATGATGGGTATAAAGGAAGGTATCGCGGACATCGCCGCGCTTGAGGTAATTGACGATCAGCGGCAGGCAAGACAGCATGCCCAGCGAAAACACCAGGCAGGCGGCATGGGCCAGATAAAGCCACCACACCAGGTCTCGGCCCGACTGCGTTTGCGAATCCAATACCAGTTCCTGGTTCATCGTGTCTCCTGAAGTGGGTCGGTTGGCTGGTCCTGGATTCAGGCCAGCAAGTTCAAGATGCCGTCCAGCCCGACGAAATTCAAGCCCACGCTGGCCTGGGCGCGCACCACCGGCTTGGCACGGAAGGCGACCGAGAGGCCCGAGATGCCCATCATGCGCAGGTCATTGGCGCCGTCGCCCATGACGATGGCCTGGGACGGCTCGGCGCCGATCTCGCGGCAGATGCGTTCGACCGTGGCACGCTTTTCATCCGCATTGACGATGCCGCCGACCACCTTGCCGGTCAACTTGCCGTCGGCCACTTCCAGGGTATTGGCGTGGGTGTAATCCAGGCCTAGGCGTTGCTTCATGCGGTCGGTGAAGAAAGTGAAGCCTCCTGAGACCAGCAAGGTCTTCAGGCCGGCCGCCTGCACGGCCTTCAGCATGTGTTCCGCCCCCGGCGAAAGTTGCAGGCGTTCGTCATAGACGCGTTGCAGGGCGCCAGCATCCAGGCCCTTCAACAGCGCCACGCGGCGGGTCAGGCTTTCATTGAATTCGATCTCGCCGCGCATGGCGGCCTCGGTGATCTCGGCCACCTGGGGCTTCAGGCCCTGCATGTCGGCGATCTCGTCGATGCATTCGATGGTGATGAGGGTTGAATCCATGTCCATGGCGACCAGGCGGAAATCGGCCAGCTTGCGACCTTCCTCGATGAAGGCGTAGTCCAGGCGGGCTGTCAGGCAGGCGGCATCGATGCTGGCCTTGAGCGTATCGCTCAGGCTCACGCCGGCCACACGCCAGGCGTCGGCGTCGGCCACGCGGCTGGGGTCGATGCGTTCGGCGCGACCACCGGCCAGGGCGGCAATGGCGTCGATGTCGGCAGGAGAGACAGCGTGTTGCTTGGGGGCTTGCAGGATCAGGTTCATGTTCTTCGGGTGATGTCGTTGATTCGTGATTCTATGGAGTGGGCAGCGCAAGGCCGACGCCGGATCGGTCAGCCGGTGAGCGCCTTCATGGTGGTCTTGACCTGCTGCACCCGCGCCGCCAGGTCGGGCATGCTGGCGGTGATGCGCAGCTTGTCCGGGCCATTGAGCTTGACCTGGCGGTTCTTCTGCACCAGTTCGATGATGCGCATGGCATCGATCGGCGGATTGGGGACGAACTGCAGCAAGGCCGCCTCGGAATGGGCATCGATCTTGATGATCCCCAGCGGCTTGGCGGCGATGCGCAGGCGATGCGTTTCGATCAGCGCCTTGGCCGGGTCGGGCAGCTTGCCGAAGCGGTCGATCAGTTCTTCCTGCAGGGCGTCGATGGCGTCGGACTTTTCGCAGTTGGCGAAGCGCTTGTAGAGCGACAGACGCTCGTGCACGTCGCCGCAATAATCATTGGGCAGCAAGGCGGGGGCGTGCAGGTTGATCTCGGTGGTGGTCGAGAGCGGGGCGGCCAGGTCGGGCTCGCGGCCATCCTTCAGGGCGCGCACGGCTTCGTTCAACATGTCGGAATACATCTGGAAACCGATCTCGTGGATCTCGCCCGACTGGTGGTCTCCCAGCACTTCGCCGGCACCGCGGATTTCCAGGTCGTGCATGGCCAGGTAGAAGCCGCTGCCCAGTTCCTCCATCTGCTGGATCGCTTCCAGGCGCCGCTGCGCCTGCTTGGTCAGCCCCTGCACGTCTTGCACCAGCAAATAGGCATAGGCCTGGTGGTGGGAACGGCCGACCCGACCGCGCAACTGGTGCAACTGCGCCAGGCCGAACTTGTCGGCGCGGTGCATGATGATGGTGTTGGCGGTGGGCACGTCAATGCCAGTCTCGATGATGGTGGTGCACAAGAGGATGTTGAAACGCTGCGCCACGAAGTCGCGCATCACCTTTTCCAGGTCGCGCTCGTGCATCTGGCCGTGCGCCACGGCGATGCGGGCTTCGGGCAGCAAGGCTTCCAGTGCCGCCTTGCGGTTGGCGATGGTCTCCACTTCGTTGTGCAGGAAATAGACCTGGCCACCCCGCTTCAATTCGCGCAGGCAGGCTTCACGGATCGTGGATTCGCTCTCGCCCCGCACGAAGGTCTTGATGGCCAGGCGCTTCTGCGGCGCCGTGGCGATGACCGAAAAATCACGCAGCCCTTCCAGCGCCATACCCAGCGTACGCGGGATAGGGGTGGCGGTGAGCGTCAATACATCGACCTCGGCGCGCAGGGACTTGAGCGCCTCCTTCTGGCGCACGCCGAAGCGGTGTTCCTCGTCGATGATGACCAGGCCCAGGCGCGAGAACTTCACTTCATCCGAGAGCAGCTTGTGGGTGCCGATGACGATGTCGATGGTGCCATCGCCCAGGCCCTTGATGGCTTGCGTGACTTCCTTGCCGGTGCGGAAGCGCGACAGTTCGGCAATCTTCACCGGCCAGTTGGCGAAGCGGTCGGCGAAGGTGGTCGCATGCTGTTCGGCCAGCAGCGTGGTCGGAGCCAGGATGGCCACCTGCTTGCCGCCCATCACTGCCACGAAAGCGGCCCGCAAGGCGACCTCGGTCTTGCCGAAGCCGACATCGCCGCAGATCAGGCGATCCATGGGCTTGCCGCCGGTCATGTCCTTGATGACGGCGTTGATGGCGGCGGCCTGGTCAGCCGTTTCCTCGAAACCGAAACTGTCTGCAAAGGCTTCATAGTCATGCGCCGAATACTGGAACGCATGACCCTGCCGCAGCGCCCGGCGGGCGTACAGGTTCAGCAATTCGGCGGCGGTATCGCGCACCTGCTGGGCCGCCTTGCGCTTGGCCTTTTCCCACTGGCCGGAGCCCAGCGCATGCAGCGGCGCATCTTCCGGCGAGGCGCCGGAATAGCGCGAAATGACGTGCAACTGCGAGACCGGCACGTAGAGCTTGGTCTCCTTAGCGTATTCCAGATGCAGGAATTCGGTCTCGCCCTCGCCCAGGTCCATGCTGACCAGGCCCATGTAGCGGCCGATGCCGTGACTGCTGTGGACCACCGGGTCACCGATCTTCAGTTCCGACAGGTCGCGCACCATGTATTCGACATCGGTGGCCGCCTGCTGCTTGCGGCTGCCCACGCGGCGGCCGCTGCCGGCATACAGTTCGGTCTCGGTCAGCAGTGCCAGGCCGTCGGCGGTGATGAAACCGGCCTGCAGCGGCGCTACGCCCAGCATCAGCGGTTCGTCGCTGGCCAGGAAGGCCTCCCAATCCTCACACAGCACCGGGTGCAGGTCGTATTCGGCGAAGTATTGCTGCAGGGTTTCGCGCCGGCCATTGGTCTCGGCGCAGATCAGCACGCGTTCGGCGCCCTTGAGCAAGAAGCTGCGCAGATTCACCAGCGGATCATCAGCGCGGCGGTTGACGGCGATATTGGGCAGCGGCGCGGATATCGCCGAGGGGGCATCGTCGGTCTTGAGCACCCAACGGGCATGCGGCTTGAGGAGGGTGAAGAAATCTTCATCATCCAGATAGATGGCCTTGGGCTCCAGCACCGGACGTTCACGGTCGGCATTGAGGAAGGTCCAGCGCGAGCGGGTATCGCTCCAGAAGCGCTTGATGGACTGCTCGATGTCGCCCACGGTGGCGAACATGGCGTTGGCTGGCAGGTACTGGAACAGCGTGGCCGTCTCGTCGAAGAACAGCGGCAGGTAATATTCGATGCCGGCCGAGGCGATGCCGTTGCCGATGTCCTTATAGATGGCCGAGCGCGTGGGATCGCCCTCGAACACTTCGCGCCAACGGTTGCGGAAGGCCAGGCGCGCCGCCTCGTCCATGGGGAATTCGCGGCCCGGCAGCAGGCGCACTTCCGGTACTGGATAGAGCGAGCGCTGGGTGTCGGCATCGAAGGTACGGATGGTTTCGATGGTGTCACCGAACAGGTCCAGCCGGTACGGCAGCACCGAACCCATGGGGAAGATGTCGATCAGGCCACCGCGCACCGAATACTCGCCCGGCGACATCACCTGTCCGACGTGGGTGTAACCGGCCAGGGTGAGCTGGGACTTGAGCTTGGCCTCGTCGAGTTTCTCGCCCTGCTTGAAGAAGAAGGTATAGGCGGCCAGGAACTGCGGCGGCGCCATGCGCAGCAGCGCCGTGGTAGCCGGCACGATCAGCAGGTCGCACTGGCCGGACTGCACTTCATAGAGCGTGGCCAGGCGTTCGGAGACCAGGTCCTGGTGCGGCGAGAAGGCGTCATAGGGCAGCGTCTCCCAGTCCGGCAGCAGGTGGCAGCGCAGGCGCTGGCCTTCCTTGGGCTGGAACCAGGGGATTTCGGAAAGCAGGCGCTGGGCGTCGGTAGCCCCGGCCACTACCACGGCCAGCATGCGGCCTTCGGCCTTGAGTGCCAGGGCGGCCTGGGCCAGCAGGTAGGCATCGGCCGAACCGTGCACGGCCGGCGGCTGGAAACGGACACCCGTCTTGGGCAGGGATTTTTTCGGATCGAAGGACATTCAGGATCGGGGGATCGGCTTAACTCGACTGGGTTCGGCCTGGTGCGGCCTCATTCGGTTCATTGGACAGGTGCATCAGCAGCGGCCACCGCGCGTGCGGCGCCGCAAAATGCCGGCCGTTTGCAAGGGATTGGCATTAGAATTCAGCCTCTCATTATAAACGATGGTCCCATCCCAGGCCGCCGCCAGGCGGGCCGTGAGCGGGGCCGGTCTGGCCCGCATGAACGCTCCGTCGTCTTCCCCCGCTACCTCGCAACATTACGCGCTGATCCCGGCCGCCGGCGTGGGCGCCCGCATGGGCGCGCAAATTCCCAAGCAATACATGACACTGGCCGGCAAGCCCATGCTGCTGCATGCATTGGAGACCTTTGCCGCGCATCCTCGTATCGACCACAGTTTCGTGGTGGTTAGCCCCGAGGATGGCTGGATCGACGCCCTGCTCCCCCCCGCCCTGCTGGCGCACACCACGGTGCTGCGCGTGGGTGGCGCAACGCGGCAGGACAGTGTCTTCAATGGCTTGCAGGCCATCCGCGCCCAGGCCGCCGATGGCGACTGGGTGCTGGTCCATGACGCCGCCCGCCCCGGCCTGGACGCCGTGCTGATCGACCGTCTGCTCGATGCGCTGGCCAATGATGAGGTTGGCGGCCTGCTGGCACTGCCGGTGGTGGATACCCTCAAACGCGGCGATGACCAGTCCCGCTCGCAGGACACCGTGCCGCGCGCCGGCCTGTGGGCGGCGCAGACACCGCAGATGTTCCGCTACGCCCTGCTGCAGCACGCCCTGGAACAGGCGCGCCAGCAGGATCGTCTGGCCGCCATCACGGATGACGCCAGCGCCATCGAAATGCTGGGCCTGCGCCCGCGCCTGGTCGAAGGCAGCCCCCGTAATCTCAAGGTCACGCTGGCGCAGGACGCCGCGCTGGCCGAATTCTTCCTGAAAGGTCCGCACGCATGAGCACTGCCTTCCCCTTCCGCATCGGCCAGGGTTATGACTGTCACGCCCTGGTCGAAGGCCGCCCGCTGATCCTGGGCGGCGTCACCATCCCGCACAAGAAGGGCCTCTTGGGCCACTCCGACGCTGACGCCCTGCTGCACGCCATCACCGACGCTCTCTTCGGCGCGGCCGCGCTGGGCGACATCGGTCGCCACTTCCCCGATACCGACCCGCAATTCAAGGGCGCCGACTCACGCGTGCTGCTGCGCGAAGCCGGCAAACGCCTGGCAGCGGCTGGCTATGTCGTGGGTAACGTGGATGCCACCATCATCGCCCAAGCCCCCAAGATGGCACCGCATATTCCGGCCATGGTGGTCAATGTCGCGGCCGATCTGGGGATTTCTGAGCAGCAAGTGAACATCAAGGCGAAAACCAACGAAAAAATGGGTTTTTTGGGTCGTGAAGAAGGGATTGCCACGGATGCCGTTGTGCTGATCTACCGCCAAAACGCCGAAAAAGCGCTGTAGGAAACTGCCCGACAGGACAATGTCAGACATTGTCCGACAACCGGAAAGCCGCACCAGACAAGGGATACAGGGCGACATCCTGCACCATTTGCCAGCATGTAGAGAAATCTAAAGCACCGAAAAAAACCATTAAAACTTTTAATTGAACTTTCGAGCCGAAAATGGCTTGCATTCTCGATTTAATGAGTATAATCGTCGCGTCGTTAGGATTCGAGCTGGTAGTGCGGTTCTTCGCTGTCATTCCTCCCGAGTAACGATAAAGAGCCGGGCGCAAGCCCCAATCAATTAAATTTAGGAGTCCGTAATGGCAACTGGTACCGTCAAGTGGTTCAACGATGCAAAAGGTTTTGGCTTCATCACCCCGGACGAAGGAAAACCAACGCGTTTCCTTCGAAGTGACCACCGGCCCGAAGGGCAAGCAAGCTTCGAACATCGTTCCGGCTGCTTAAGCTTTTCAAGCTAAAAAAAATCCCCGACTCGTCGGGGATTTTTTTCGTCTGTCGCTTTTGCATCTGTCCGGGATATGTCGTACGGACGAGCTGCACATTACCTCGACAGCACCCCGGCCCATGAAAAATCCCCACCACTCTTGCGAGTGGCGGGGATGTTCATTCTGCCTGAAGCGAATCTGAATCAGATTTCTTCGTACAGCGGCAGCGTCAGGAACTCGGCGAAGGTCTCGGAGGTGGACATCTCTTCGAAGATCTTGGCGGCACGGTCATAGGTAGGACCGTCGCCAGCCACCTGCTTCACCTTGGCCAGCTCTTCCGGGATCATGGCGCGCACCATGTCGGCCGTGACCTTGCGCCCATCTTCCAGATTGCCCTTGGCGCTGCGGATCCACTGCCACACCTGGGCACGGCTGATCTCGGCGGTGGCCGCATCTTCCATCAGATTGTGGATGGGCACGCAACCGTTGCCGGCCAGCCAGGCACCCAGATAGTGGATGCCGACGTTGATGTTGTAGCGCAGACCGGCTTCGGTGATCGGGGTCTCCGGCTGGAAGTTCAGCAGGTCGGCCGCCTTCACGTCCACATCAGGACGCTGCTTTTCGAACTGGTTGGGCTTGTCGCCCAGCACGGCCACGAATTCCTTCATCGATGCCTCGACCAGGCCCGGGTGCGCAACCCAGCCGCCGTCGTAGCCGTCGGTGGCGTCACGACGCTTGTCGTTGATGATGCCCTGCATGGCGACGGCGTTCTTTTCCGGATCGTTCTTGATCGGAATCAGCGCGCTCATGCCGCCGATGGCCGGGGCGCCGCGCTTGTGGCAGGTCTTCAGCAGCAGCAATGCATAGGCGCGCATGAAGGGCGACGTCATGGTGACCTTGGCGCGATCGGCCAGGCAGAAGTCCTTGTCGTTCTTGAACTTCTTGATGCAGGAGAAGATGTAGTCCCAACGACCGGCGTTCAGGCCGGCGCTGTGCTCGCGCAGCTCATAGAGGATTTCTTCCATCTCGAAGGCGGCGGTGATGGTCTCGATCAGCACGGTGGCCTTGATGGTGCCTTGCGGCAGACCGATCTCGTTCTGCGCCATGACGAAGATGTCGTTCCACAGACGCGCCTCCAGATGCGACTCCATCTTGGGCAGGTAGAAGTACGGGCCGGCGCCACGGGCCAGCTGCTCCTTGGCGTTGTGGAACAGGAACAGGGCGAAGTCGAAGATGCCGCCGGAAATGCGCTTGCCATCCAGGGTGACGTGCTTTTCATCCAGGTGCCAGCCACGCGGACGCACCACCAGGGTGGCGATCTTGTCGTTGA
>Ga0308159_1001933_pt1 | contig 26145 bp, 20 predicted proteins | sample PhyCR1_FD_201040 | JGI IMG/M metagenome (GOLD analysis project Ga0308159, IMG submission 201040) | Phyllosphere microbial communities from UC Gill Tract Community Farm, Albany, California, United States - DLSLC.R1 | ecosystem: Host-associated > Plants > Phyllosphere > Unclassified | place: USA...
GTCGAACACTCGATCGGTCTGGTCACCGCACTGAACCCGTACATCGGCTACAAAAACGCCACGCGCATCGCCGGCCTCGCCCTTGAAAGCGGCCGTGGCGTGCTGGAACTGGTACGCGAAGAAGGCCTGCTCGACGAAGCCATGCTCGCCGACATCCTGCGTCCGGAAAACATGATCGCCCCGCGTCTGGTTCCGCTCAAAGCCTGAACCGACACGTAACTTGTAGCACCGCTCACCAGGTCGAGGGACTAGACACCTCTCACCTTTTGAGGGCTTGGGGACCTGGTCCCCGAGCCCTTTTTTTTAACTGTTTGACCCTGAGACCCCGAATGTCTTGGGACTGAACAATGTGCGAGCGAGCCTGCTCGCGAACGCGCCTTGTCAGGCGCCATTGCGTTGTCTGACACAACGCTTTCGCGAGCAGGCTCGCTCCCACAGTAGCTTAGTCCCTGCATAAGCCCGGCGCCGGTAACGCCGGGTGTTTCAACGCTTCGTTTCGTCGCTTGCACCACAACCGTGCAGACGGGCGCGCCACTGATCGGTATAGTGCCGCCCCTCTTCGCGTGAGCGGTCGTCGGTAACGAGGCCATAACCCATGCGAAACCCGAACTAATAACAAAACCCGCGATATGGATCCGGGACGAAACCTTCGCCTCACCCGTTGTGCCGTGCGCACAGCGGTGTAACACGATGTTTCTCCGATCCAGCATTTGCTCTCACAAAAAACAGCGAGGAAAAATCCATGCTCGAAGTCATCAACGACTTCCTCTCAGGGAAAGTACTGATCGTGCTCATTGTCGGGCTCGGTAGCTACTTCACGATTCGCTCGCGTTTCGTTCAACTGCGCCACTTTTTCCATATGTTCGCGGTGTTCCGCGACAGCCTCAAAGGCAGCGCCGGGCAACTGAGCTCGTTCCAGGCCTTGATGCTCAGCCTCGCCGGCCGCGTTGGCGCCGGCAACATCGCTGGCGTTGGTATCGCCGTGACCCTCGGTGGTCCGGGTGCGGTGTTCTGGATGTGGGTGACCGCACTGGTCGGCATGTCCAGCAGCTTCTTCGAATGCACCCTGGCCCAGGTCTACAAGCGCGCCGATGGTGACGGTCTGTACCGTGGCGGCCCTGCGTACTACATCCAGCACGGCCTCAAGCTCAAAGGCATGGCGGTGGTGTTCTCCATCCTGCTGCTGGTCACCTATGGCTTCGCCTTCATTGGTCTGCAGTCCTACACCGTGACGCATTCGCTGCAGAACGCCTTTGATTTCAACCCACAACACACCGGTATCGTCCTGGCCGTGCTGATGGCCATCACCTTCATCGGCGGCATCAAGCGCATCGCGTCGGTGTCCGACCTGCTGGTACCGATCAAGACCCTGGCCTATATCGGCGTGACCCTGTACGTGATCGGCACCCAGATCGAACACGTGCCAGCGATGCTGGAAACCATCTTCAAGAGCGCCTTCGGTCTCGACCCGGCCTTTGGCGGCCTGCTCGGCAGCGCCATCGTCATGGGCGTGAAGCGCGGCGTCTTCGCCAACGAAGCGGGCCTGGGCAGTGCGCCGAACGTCGCCGCCGTGGCGGCCGTCAAGCACCCGGGCGCACAGGGCGTGGTCCAGGCGTTCAGCGTGTTCCTCGACACCTTCGTGATCTGCACCTGCACCGCGCTGCTGATTCTGCTGTCGGGCTTCTACACCCCGGGTTTCGAAGGTGACGGCATTGTCCTGACCCAGAACTCGCTGGCTGCCGTGGTCGGTGACTGGGGTCGCATGTTCGTCAGCGTCGCACTGTCGCTGTTCGTCTTCACGTGCATCCTCTACAACTACTACCTGGGCGAGAACAGCCTGCAATTCCTCACCCGCAACCGCGCCGCGCTGATGATTTTCCGCGGTCTGGTGCTGGCGCTGGTGGTGTGGGGTTCGATGCAGGACCTTTCGACCGTCTTCGCTTTCGCCGACATCACTATGACCTGCCTGGCGTTCGTCAACCTGCTGGCCCTGGCCATGCTTTTCAAGGTCGGCATGCGCGTCATGCGTGACTACGACGAGCAGCGCCGCGCCGGCGTCAAACAGCCCGTGTTCGACTCGAGCAAGTTCCTTGATCTGGACCTGGATCGCAACGCCTGGCCGGCCAACCCGCCGGCAGCGGCGGGCAAGACCGAAGCCGAGCCGCAAGGCGTACCTGCAGCGCAACGCTGACCGGAGAATGACGGGCGCATCCCCTGCGCCCGTCAGTTATTGTGGTGCAATAACCTGTAGGAGTGAGCCTGCTCGCGAATGCTATCCGTCAGTTGATACAAGGCTGACTGACACACCGCTTTCGCAAGCAGGCTCGCTCCCACAGGGCCCTCATCGTTTCGGAGAATCCCATGAATTCGTCGACTTACCCCGCCGCCCAACACGTCATGGTGCTCTACACCGGTGGCACCATCGGCATGCAGGCCAGCGCCAACGGTCTGGCCCCGGCGTCCGGTTTCGAAGCGCGCATGCGTGACTACCTGCACAGCCAGCCGGAGCTGGTCGTGCCGCAGTGGCGCTTTCGCGAGATGTCGCCGCTGATCGACAGCGCCAACATGACCCCGGCCTATTGGCAGCAACTGCGCGAAGCGTTGGTCGACGCCGTCGATGGGCAAGGCTGCGACAGTGTGCTGATTCTGCACGGCACTGACACATTGGCTTACAGCGCAGCGGCGATGAGCTTTCAACTGCTCGGCCTGAACGCCCGCGTGTGCTTCACCGGCTCGATGCTGCCCGCCGGCGTCACCGACAGCGATGCCTGGGAAAACCTCAGTGGCGCACTGGTCGCGCTCGGCCAGGGCCTGGCGCCTGGCGTGCATTTGTACTTCCACGGCGAACTGCTGGTGCCGACCCGTTGCGCGAAGGTGCGCAGCTTCGGCCGTCATCCGTTCAAGCGTCTGGAGCGTCAGGGCGGCGGCGTAAAGGCCTCGTCGATTCCAGCCGCGCTGAATTACAACCAGCCAAAACAACTGGCCAAGGTTGCCGTGCTGCCGTTGTTTCCGGGCATCAGCGCCGGGATCCTCGACGGTTTGCTCGACAGCGGTATTCAAGGACTGGTGCTGGAGTGCTACGGCAGCGGCACCGGGCCAAGCGATAACCCTGAGTTCCTCGCCAGCCTTGGTCGGGCACGGGATAACGGTGTGGTGGTGGTAGCGGTCACGCAATGCCATGAAGGTGGCGTCGAGCTGGATGTGTATGAGGCTGGAAGTCGTTTACGCGGTGCTGGTGTGCTGTCCGGTGGCGGCATGACTCGGGAAGCGGCGTTCGGCAAGTTGCATGGACTGCTAGGTGCAGGGCTGGACATCGCACAAGTGCGCCAGCTCATGGTGTTGGATCTTTGCGGTGAGCTGACATCACCGCAGGAATAACCGGTACCGCATCTACACTGAAACGAGCCGCTTCTGACCACCCCCGAAAGCAGCGGCTCGTGCTAACTACTGGTCTTCCCAGATTATAAAATCACCGGTAACTATATTAGGAATCCCAGCAGCATTGAATTTAGCCTGAAACGATCCATCGTAACGTCGACTTATTTCATTATAATTAACTGTCAACGTGCCACCCGATTCCCAAGGTATAGACGTACCGTCGAATTTATAGGAAACCAGCGGAAACTCACCATTTTTTAGCGAGACGATGTCCTCCAGACGCTTCTTTTTATTTCGCACACCGAACGCCGCAAAAATTTCCTTAAAATCTTCGATTATATATAAATCCAAAGCGGGATATATTCTCTCCTTTCCATCTACCATGGCTTTCAATTCACCCATTACAGCCTCGACCCTTCTCGGCCGAGAGGCTTTATTCGGCTGCTTACTTTTCATAATCGCCTCGGTTGTCATTGAAACGCCGTAAACGTTTCCCGCTCATCATTGACTTCAACGCTTAAGTACCCCCGTTACAGAATTATTGACAGCCATTGATTTCTCATTCGACGAATCAGCCATGGCGCACGCTCCATATCAATAATTAGTCAACAAAACTTCCAAAACCAAAACTAGACCCGGAAAAGCAACCGGTCAAGAAAAAACAAAACAACAAATGCGCACTTTTCCAAAGCATCACAATTCAGACCAGCGGGCAATTTTCCGTCGAAAACCTGTCAACTATTACAGTGTCACTCACAAATAAAAAAGAATAACCTGAGGTGCACAACATGCTGTGCTGCTTATAACAACCATTAACAGTTTCTTGCTCTTACTTGCACAAGCGGGCGAACAACTTGATTTAACCAACTAATCGGCACCCGCATGGCGGCACGCAACTTGCTGTGATTCCACGGTCTGGTTCCGGAAGATGCCCATGCTCCATTCCCACCTCACCACCCTCAACGCGGTCTCGTTGATCCTCAACACCTTCAAGGCCGAAGGCTTGTCGAGCGAGGCATTGCTGGCCGGCAGCGGCATCACCGCGGCGGATTTACAGCGTGCCGACACGCGCATCACCACCAATCAGGAGATGCAGGTCTGCGCCAACGCGGTCGCGCTCAAGCGTGACATTGGCCTCGAACTGGGCCGGCGCATGCATGTTTCCTGCTACGGCATCCTCGGTTACGCCTTGCTCACTTGTGCCACCTTCGGTGACGCATTGCGCCTGGCGATCCGTTATCCGGCGCTGCTGGGAACACTTTTCGAGTTGAGCCTTGAAGAGGATGGCGAGCGCATCTGGTTCGCCGCCGCCGATTACCGTGAAAGCCCGGCGATGGCCGTGTTCAACGCCGAATTTTGTCTGGTGTCGCTGAAAGTCATTTGCGATGACTTGCTCGGGCATCCATTGCCACTGCTCGCTGCACGCTTCGAACATGCCGCGCCGGACTACCGCGACAGCTACGCCGAGCATTTCGATGCGCCGCTGCACTTCAGCGCCAGTGACAACGCGTTCGCCTTCGAGCGCACGTGGCTCGAACAACCGTTGCCATTGGCCGACAGCATCACCCATCAAGCCATGGCTGAGCGCTGTCGCAAGCAGAACCTGGAATTCACCGGACGCCAAGCCTGGCTCGGGCGGATTCGTCAGTTGCTGAGCGCGCAATTGAATGCCGCGCCGGGGCTGGACGGTCTGGCGCAGCAGATGAAATGCTCGCCGCGCACCTTGCGCCGGCATCTCAAGGACATGGGCAGCAGTTATCAGGAACTGCTCGATGAACTGCGCTTCGAGCGAGCCAAGCAGATGTTGTGTGAGGATCAGTTGCCGATCTATCGGATTGCCGAAACGCTGGGCTTCAGCGAAACCGCGAGTTTCCGGCACGCGTTCGTGCGCTGGAGTGGCGTAGCGCCGAGTCAGTTCCGCCCGCACTGAGTGCCATTGTGGGAGCGAGCCTGCTCGCGAAGGCGGTCTGTCAATTGACATGAATGCTGGCTGAACCACCGCTTTCGCGAGCAGGCTCGCTCCCACAAGGGGCGATATTCGGTCAGCATTTTTGGCCAGATCCATCCCCTTTTGGCCGCTCCGGCCATTCTCCGATTCACCACACGCCGCAACACTGAAGGCCACCGAACCAGCCTTGCGGAGAACAACAAATGCTGACGATCTATTCAGACGATCACCACCTGCACCATGGCCGCTGTGAGCTCATCGATGGCCAGCTCAAGCCGTGCTTCGAGATGCCGTCACGTGCCGATCACGTACTGCAACGGGTGCAGAAGCGAAACCTCGGCGCGGTGCAAGCGCCGAAGGATTTCGGTCTGGAACCGATCGCGCGCATCCACGACCGCGACTATCTGGATTTCTTCAAGGGTGCCTGGGCGCGCTGGACCGAATTCAATACCGACGGCGACTTGCTGCCGTACACCTGGCCGGCGCGCACGCTGCGCGCAATAAAGCCGACCAGCCTGCATGGCCAGCTGGGTTATTACAGCTTCGATGGCGGCGCACCAATCACTGCCGGCACCTGGCAAGCGGCGTACAGTGCTGCGCAAGTGGCCCTGACCGCGCAAGCAGAAATCCAGCGTGGCGCACGCGCGGCCTTTGCGTTGTGCCGTCCACCGGGACACCACGCCGCCAGCGATCTGATGGGCGGATATTGCTACCTCAACAACGCCGCCATCGCCGCGCAGGCGTTCCTCGATCAGGGCCACCAGAAAATCGCGATCCTCGACGTCGATTACCATCACGGCAACGGCACGCAGTCGATTTTCTATGAACGCAGCGACGTGCTGTTCACGTCGATCCACGGCCACCCGGAAGCGGAGTTTCCATTCTTCCTCGGCTATGACGACGAACGCGGCGAAGGCGCCGGTGAAGGTTTCAACTTCAACTATCCATTACCGGCCGGTTCCGGCTGGAATGTCTGGAGCGCCGCGCTGGATCGGGCCTGCGACGAGATTGATCGCTATGGCGCGGACATCATCGTCGTGTCGCTCGGCGTCGACACCTTCAAGGACGATCCGATCTCGCAGTTCAAACTCGACAGCCCGGATTACCTGGCGATGGGCAAACGCATCGCCGCCCTCGGCAAGCCGACCCTGTTCGTCATGGAAGGTGGCTATGCCGTGGAAGAAATCGGCATCAACGCGGTGAACGTGCTGGAAGGTTTCGAGCAATAAATCCCATAGTCTTCAAGCAATAAATGACCCGCCGACGCGGGTCTTTTTTTGCCCCTCGCGTTGTTTTCTAAGCCCGCCATGCCTGTCGCAAGCGAATCAGCGCCGCTTTGATCGCAGTTTCCGGCACGGCGGCAAATCCCAGCACCAGCCCGGCGCGCTGATCCGCCAGGGTGCTGGAGTCCGGTAGCCAGTAACTGCTCAAGGCATTGATCTCTACCTCGACGCAGGCGGCTTGTTCGACCAATTGTCGCTCGCGCTCGAGGCCATCGACAGCCACCGTCAAATGCAGGCCGGCGGAGACGGCGGGCAATTCGCCCACGCCTTCAATCTCACGCGGCCAGCCGTCGAGTAGCGCATTGCGGCGGCTCAATGCGGCCCGGCGCATGCGCCGGATGTGCCGCTGGAAATGCCCGGCGGCCATGAACTCGGCCATCACCGCTTGGGTACTCACCTCGGAATGCCGGACGTCTACAGCCCGACGTTGCGAGAAGGCATCCACCAGTGCCGGCGGCAACACCAGATAACCGAGACGCAATGCCGGGAACGCTACCTTGCCGAACGTGCCGACGTACAGCACCCGGCCCTGACGATCGAGTGCCGCCAACGGTGCCAGCGGCGCACCGGTGTAACGGTACTCGCCGTCATAATCATCCTCGACGATCCAGGCCTGGCTGCGCTCGGCCCAGGCCAACAGTTCGAGGCGCCGCGCCAGACTCATCACCACGCCAGTCGGGTATTGATGCGAAGGCGTCACGTAGGCCACGCGACAATCGCCGCTGGCCGCCAACGCCGAGCAGTCCATGCCCTCGGCGTCCACCGCAACGCCCTGCAAACGAGCGCCCGCCACGGCGAAGGCGTGACCGGCTGCGCGGTAACCCGGATTTTCGATCGCAACACTGTCGCCGGGCTCCACCAGCAACTGTGCACAAAGGCTAATACCCTGTTGTGCACCGCTGGTGATCACAATTTGTTCAGCCGAACACTGCATGCCGCGCGAGCTACGCAGGTACGCAGCGATCATCGCGCGCAGACGCGGGTCACCCGAGGGATCGCCGTAGCACAACTGCTCCAGGTCGGGCTTGCGCCAGAAAGCCGCATTCAGCTTGGCCCACACGTCAAACGGGAATAGATCGAATGCCGGAACGCCGACCCGAAATGCCCGGGGCGGACCACTCGGCGGTCGCGGCAAATGATTGCTTTCAATGCGCAAAAAACCGCCGCTGTGGATAACTTTACTGGATGAAACCACAGGCAAATCCAGCCAATTTGTGGATAAGGCTGTGGATAAGCCTGTTGAAAACCCTGTGGACAGTTTTGTGGATAGTTTTTTCGCAAGCGTCCCTGCCGGCGCTAGTTGTGCGACATAAGTACCGTCCCCCACTCGTCCCTCGATAAACCCTTCGGCGTACAGCTGATCGTAAGCGCGCACTACGCTGTTGCGCGAAATCCCCAGCGCCGCCGCCAGATCACGACTGGCCGGCAACCGCGTGCCACTTGCCAGACGCCCATCCAGAACCCGCAGACGCAGTGCTTGATAAAGCTGACGGCTCAAACCCTGCCGGCGATCGAGTTCGATACCGGCCGGATTGAACGGCATGGACAACGGCGCTGAATCAGGCATGACAATGGACCTATGAAATTGGTCGGTAATGGCTCTTACAACAGACCAATAGCCTGCCTAGGATGCAGGCATTCGCCAAGGAAATTATGTCCATGTACACGCCTCGCGCTTTTGCCATCGAAGATCTGTCCCAATTGCACGAATTGATCCTCGCCACCCGCCTCGCCATTCTCGTCAGCCATGGCGAAAACGGCCTGCAGGCCAGCCATGTGCCGGTGCTGCTGCATCGCGAACAAGGTGAATACGGCTCGCTGTACGGGCATCTGGCAAAAGCCAACCCGCAGTGGAAAGACCTGCGCGACGGTGCCGAAGCCATGCTGATCTTTGCTGGCGCCGACGCGTACGTCAGCCCGGGCTTCTACCCGAGCAAGGCCGAGCACGGCAAAGTCGTGCCGACCTGGAATTACATCGCCGTCCACGCCTACGGGCATGCCGAGACCTTCAGCGATGGCGGGCGCCTGCTCGACATCGTCAGCACCCTCACCGACCGCCACGAAGCCGGGCGGGCGCAACCCTGGGCCGTCGCCGACGCACCTGCCGATTACATCGACGGCATGCTCAAGGCCATCGTCGGTTTCGCCATTCCGATCGAGCGTCTCGAGGGCAAACGCAAGCTCAGCCAGAACCGCAGTGCCGAAGACATTGCCGGGGTGCGCGACGGCCTCGCCGCCAGCCCCGACGTCAACGATCAAACCCTCGCCCGCTTGATGCGCTAAGGAAGTCACCATGAGTCAGATCGACATTCGCCCGGTCAGCGCCGCCGACCACGCTGCATGGCTGCCGCTGTGGCAGACCTACCTGCGGTTCTACAACACCGAACTGCCGGACACGGTGACGCAAAGCACCTGGCAGCGCTTTCTCGATCCGAACGAACCCACCCATGCCGCGTTGGCCTGGGCCGACGGCAAAGCGGTTGGCATGGTGCATTACATCTATCACCGTTCGAACTGGAGCATCGAAAACTCCTGCTACCTGCAGGACTTGCTGGTAGTGCCCGAGACCCGCGGCAGCGGCGTTGGTCGCCTGCTGATCGAACACGTCTACGCCACCGCCAAGGCCGACGGCTGTGGCAAAGTCCATTGGTTGACCCACGAAACCAACGCCACCGCGATCCAGCTCTACGAACGGATCGCCGAACGCCCGGGCTTCATCCAGTTTCGCAAAGCCCTTTAGGAGATGCGCCCATGACCGCTTCACTCGCAGACTGGAAAGGCGTCCCCGCCCCCACCGCCACCTTGCTCGAAGGCCGTTTCATCCGCCTGGAAAAACTGGACCCGGCACGGCATGCCGATCAGCTTTACACCGCCCTTGAAGGCCCCGGCGCCGACCCGAAACTCTGGGATTATTTGCCGTACGGCCCGTTCTCCGAGCGCAGTGCATTCAATGACTGGCTGAACAATCATGCGGCCAACAGCGACCCGTATTTCTTCAGCGTCATCGATCGTAAATCCGGTCAGGTGCAAGGCATTCTCAGCCTGATGTCAATCGTTCCGGCGCAGGGCCGTATCGAAATCGGTCACGTCACCTTCGGTGCGCCAATGCAGCGCTCACCGAAAAGCACCGAGGCGGTCTATCTGCTGGGTCAATATGCCTTTGAGCTCGGTTATCGCCGTCTCGAATGGAAATGCAACAACGGCAACGCCCGCTCCAGATACGCGGCCGAGCGTTTGGGCTTCAGCTTCGAAGGCGTGTTCCGCCAGCACATGGTGGTCAAAGGCCAGAACCGCGACACCGCCTGGTATTCGATTCTCGATTCGGAGTGGCCGGCGATTGGCGCAGGCTTTGAACGCTGGTTGAGCGATGACAATCAGACGCCGACCGGTCAGGTCAAAAGTCTGGCCGAGTGCCGAACCTAATCTTCACAGGCGCCCCTGTGGGAGCGAGCCTGCTCGCGAAGGCGGCGGATCAGTCATCTTTGCATCGACTGACCCAGCGCTTTCGAGAGCAGGCTCGCTCCTACCATTGGCCGGGTATGGCTCAACGACGCAGTTGCTGCGCCAGTACCGCGATGTGTTCCGGGCCGATCCCACAGCAACCGCCCAAATGGCTGGCGCCGCGCTGCTGCCATTCCCGCGCCCATTGCAGATAGCCCGGCGGGTCGAGGTCTTCACGCAACGGATCGAGACCGTCGTTGGCCGTCGCTTCCTTGGGCTGTGGCGGAAACGCATTGGCGTAAGCACCGATGTTGACGCTTACACCGAGACGCTCAAAGGTCGCGCGCGCCGCATCAATCGCTGCGCCGATGACTTCCGGCTGGCTGCAATTGAAGAGCAGCGTCTCCACGCCCAGTTCAGCCGCCACCGCCGCCGCTTCAGCGACCGGCTCACCGGAACGCAGGCGCGGCACCTCATCGGTGTCTTCGTCTTTCAAAGTGAATGACAGCCAGAACGCTTTGCCGTCCTTCGGCAATCCGGCGTGAATGGCCCGCGCCTCGACCGTCGAACTCTGGGTTTCCGCCAGCCACAGATCCACGTGCGGCGCCAGGCCCTGAACCAACGGCGTCAGCAATTCGCTGACGCGCGAGGCCTCGAACAGATCCGGGCGATAGGAGCCAAACAGCGGTGGCAATGAACCCGCCACGCGCACGGATTGGCCCGAGGCGTGCACCGCGCGTTGCGCCAGCTCGCCGGCCAATGCCGCCAGCGCCTGGCCTTCAGCGGCGAAGCGTGCTTCGCCGATATGGAACGGCACCACAGCGTAGCTGTTGGTGGTGATCACGTTGGCGCCACTGGCGATGTACGCGGCATGCACCGCCTCGACCGCTTGCGGTGCTTCGCTCAACGCCAGCGCCGACCACTCGGGCTGACGAAACGGCGCCCCGGCGCGCTGCAGCTCACGGCCCATGCCGCCATCGAGAATTACTGTGCTTGCTGCGCCCATATGCTTTTCACTCATATGCTTATGAAAAAAACTCACTACCAGAGTCTTTGTTATAACTATTTAATGCTCACCATTCGGTTAATGACAACCTCTTTTTTTGCTCAGGGATCGCCCGTGAAACTGCAACCATTACTGGCTCTGGGCCTGACCCTTTTCGCCGCTTCGACACAAGTTTTAGCCGGCGCCACGCTGGATCGCGTCGAACAGAAGAAAGAACTGGTCGGTGTGCTGATGGAAAGCTATCCACCGTTTTCGTTTCTCAATGAGCAGAACCAGCTCGATGGTTTCGACGTCGATGTCGCCAAAGCCGTTGCCGACAAACTGGGCGTCAAACTGCGCCTGGAAACGCCCTCCTGGGACGTCATCGCGGCCGGGCGCTGGAGTGGGCGTTACGACATCTGCATCTGCTCGATGACACCGAGCAAGGCCCGCGCCGAAGTCTTCGATTTCCCGGTCGAGTACTATGCCTCGCCAGCGGTGATCGTGGTCAACGCCAAGGATGAGCGGATTCACAGCGCCAAGGACCTGAGCGGCAAGAAAGTCGGCCTGACCAGCGCTTCCAGTTATGAAAGCTATCTGAACAAGAACCTGGTCATCGAAGGCGCTGAAGATACGCAACTGCAGTATCCGTTCGAGGATGTGCAGATCGCCCCCTACGACACTGACAACGTCGCGTTTCAGGACCTGGGACTTGGCGCTGGCGTGCGCCTTGATGCAATCCTCACCAACCTGGTCACTGCGCAGCCACGCCTGAATCAGGACAAGCGCTTCAAACTGGCCGGCGCGGCGCTGTACTCCGAGCCGAATTCGGTGGCGATCGAAAAGGGTGACGCGCAGTGGGACGCGAAAGTCCGTGAGGTATTCGCGCAGCTCAAGCAGGACGGCACCCTGAGCCAGTTGTCGCAAAAATGGATCGGCGCCGATATCAGTCAATGACTTCTTTCCCGACACCGCCACAGCCACCGCAACCGGTGGCTGAATCACGCCTGCAGCGCCTGTTCGGTTTTCGCACACGGCTGTACCTGACCTGGGCCGCGCTGTTCTGCCTGTTCGGCGGATTCTTTCTGAGCTTCGATTTGAAGTTCTCGATCATCCTCGACAAGCTGCCCAATCTCGTCGGCCTGCACCTGGCGCCCAACGGCTTTCTGCAAGGCGCGGCGCTGACGCTGTTTCTGTGTTTGTGCTCGATTGTCGCTTCGTCGCTGCTGGGCTTCGTCACGGCACTGGCACGCCTGTCGAGCAGCGCCGTGGCGTTCGGTATCGCCAGTTTCTACACCTCGTTCTTTCGCGGTACACCGCTGCTGATCCAGATCCTGCTGATCTACCTCGGCCTGCCGCAACTGGGCCTCGTCCCCGGTGCGATCGTCGCGGGTATCATCGCCCTGTCGCTGAACTATGGCGCCTACCTCAGCGAGATCTTTCGCGCGGGCATACTCGGTGTCGACCATGGCCAGCGCGAAGCATCGCTGGCGCTGGGCATGCGTGAAACGGTGATCTTCTGGCGCATCACCCTGCCCCAGGCCATGCGCACCATCATCCCGCCGACCACCAACCAGTTCATTTCGATGCTCAAGGACTCGTCGCTGATTTCGGTGATGGGCGTCTGGGAAGTGATGTTCCTCGCCCAGTCGTACGGCCGCTCAAGCTATCGCTACATCGAAATGCTCACCACCGCGGCGATCATCTACTGGCTGATGTCGATCGGGCTGGAATTGATCCAGGCGAAGATGGAGCGGCATTACGGCAAGGCGTACGTGCGGCGCGGTTGAAACAGCGAGGCCCCGCTCTGCGTACGGGGGTCAGCTGTTGTCCTGGCGAATTCGCACCACCCCCATCTTCATGCCAAACGGACGAAACACGGCATTCAACGATTTGAGGGTCTGATTGCCTTCGCCATGTTCGATATGTACCAGTGTCCGCACCGAGATCTTGCACATCCGCGCGAACTGGGTCTGATGCAAACCGGTCACTTCCACCCGCAGTCGACGCACGGCTTCGCCGATGTCCAGCGTGCCTTGGGCCAGGGCTTGCTGGATGCTTTCGATGAGCGCCGTGCGCTCAGCCACAGACAGGCTCATTTCAATCCCCAATCATTCAAGCGTTGCTGCAGATTTTTCAGCTGGACGCCGGGATGGTTCATTGTTCTGGCTGGCAGACCGCTGTCAGCCAGAATATCCGGCAGCGCCGACAGGCGTTGAGCCTCTTGGCGCAAGCGCTCAAACAGCATTGACTCGTCACTCACTGCCGACGGGTCGCCTGGCTCGGCAATATCCACCAGTGCGCAGCACACGCCTCGCCAATCGATGTCTCCCGCCCTCTCCAGCTCTCTTGGCCATTTGGTGGTACGGGTCACGCCTTCATCGTCCATGACCATCGGCGCCAGGTCATAAATCGGCGCCAGGCGAAAGGCGTTTGCCTCGCGAATGATTGCGGCATTGCGACCATGGTTATCCGAGTTACCGAGGATCTTGTTGATCAGGTCCCGACGCAAATAATCCAGGACAAGGTCAGGGATCTGGCTGGCTTGCCCCGCTGTACGCCAGAGACCGGCTAGCAGACGGATAACCTCCAGATGGTTCATTGCGCTGCCCGGTGTCGTCACCTGCGCCAGCGAATAAATCGACTCGACAGCAAAACGGCTGACTTCGCCGTCCTCGACACTACGGTCGAAGCGGTGCATCCACAAACTCGGTTTGTTCGCCTCCTCCAGTGCCAGACCTTTCTCCGCGATCGTGTCGATGCCCAGCGTCTGCAGCGCCTTGTAGTAATGGAATTCGCTACGCAGGATGTCCTGATCGGTCAGCCCACCTCGGTTGCGGGCAAACTTCACGAACCAATGCTGTGTGACGTCCTCATCACTCAATACCGCGTCGGGGTACAACAGACCCGCGTGATTTTCGACCAGCAATAATTTCGGCGCTTCCCCACCTGCCCCGGTAGCACCACCGATTGCCGCGCCCAATTCGTAGGCATACTCAAGAAAGCGCTGGTCACGGTGAATGACGTCTTCACGCTTGAAGCCGATAGGCTTGCGTTCATCCACAGCCGCAGCAGACTCCTTGATGCGCATGTTGCCGATGGGTGCCGGGGTGCTGCGCCCGAGCAGATACAGATCGGCGCTGATATCCGCCGGTTTTTCCTGTCCTAGACGTGCAAGCAGGAACCGCTTGGCTGCGCCTGCGGGGGCAATGTCGTGGACAAATGCCGGTGTCTCGGAGCGCCGACCGTTCCAGTCCAGCGGATACAGAGCACTCACCGCGTTGGAGAAAGGCGAGCCTATGGCGTCGATGTTTTCTGCGAGGTAGTCCGTCTCATAGCCGAAGCTGCAGCGACTCGCGAAACCCTTTTCAGGATCATCGAAGCTCAGAACCATCGCGTCGTGCCAGATACCGGCTGTGAAAATCTGTAATGTCAGGTTGTACATGGTTTCGCCTGTCTGCATTTAAATGCATTTACTTCAGCGTTTTTTTGGCTGTGAACGCAATATAGTGCATTTCCGAAGCAATTGGGGACGCAGAAACTGCAACAAAATGCAGATCATGACGTCGCCAGCTTAGATGGCGCGCAAAATAATGCAGATCGCCTCCGACATCATTCTGTAAAAACCCCTCGCTATACAGGACGGCCCGTCCATAAGAAAAAGGCCGTCCCTTCATGCCGTTTCCGCCACAGCGCCTGTCTCTCGCCATCGCCCTGCTGATCACCGCCACTGCTGCTCACGGTAAAACCGTGCAGATCGACACCGCCACCACCGCCTCGCAAACTTTGGGCGGCAGCGACACGCTGACGATTTCGGCGCCGGGCAGCATCACCAACAGCGGCAAGGCCGTGAGCCTGAAAGACGCCACCAGTGGTGCCGGTGTGGTGATCGATAACGCCGGCAAGATCGTTTCTAGCGGTGGCCGGGCCATCGACAGCAGTGGCGATGAGAGCAAGGCGCGCAATTATTCGATCTACAACCGCAGTGGCGGGCAGATTCTCGGGGCCAACGATGCCTTGCGCATCGACAGCAACTTCGTCAGCGGCAGCCTGTTGATCGACAACAGCGGGGTGATTCGTTCGACCACCGGCCAGGGCCTGGATCTGGACGCGCTGCGCAGCGACGCGGTGAAGACCACCATCATCAATCGCGCCGGCGGACTGATTCGCGGCGAGGCCAGCGACGGCATGAAAACCGGCGCCAACGCCACCCTGACCAACTACGGTGAGATCTCCACCGGCGATGCGCACACGGCTGACGACAAGTTCGATGGCGTCGACATCGATACCGCCAGCGGCGTGACGATCAGCAACTACGGGGTGATTTCCGGTGGCCGACACGGCATCACCACCGACCTTGGCGCGACCTTGATCAACTACGGGCAGATCACCGGACGCAACGGTTCCGGGTTTGGCTCCGATGGCGATGGCACGGTGATCAACCACGGCACCATCACCGGCGCGTATTCGGGCCTGCAAGCGAACGGCGACGGTGATGGCGTGGACATCGACAACCTCGCCCACATCGAAAACTACGGCACCATTCAAGGCGTCGGCGCCGGTGGCGTGGACAAGGGCGGTTTCGCCAACGGCAGCGAAGGCATCGCCCTGGGTGGCGGCTACATTCTCAACGCCGCAGGCGCGCTGATCAGCGGTGCCGACAGCGCGATTCTGGTCGATGACGGCAGCGGCAACTCGGGGCTGGCCGCGACCACCCTGGAAAACTTCGGCCGCATCGAAGGCCTGAACGGTTTTGGCGTGAAGTTCGTCGGCGAGTTTGCCGACAGTGTCATCAACGGCGGCACTATCAGTGGCAGCAACGGCCTGGCGCTGGACCTGGGCGGCGGCGATGACCGCCTGACCCTGCGCAACGGCAGCCGCTTCATTGGCATCGTCGACGGCGGCAGCGGCACAGATCGATTGGTCATGGACGATGCGCTCGGTGGCGATTTCGGCGCCAGCCGCAACTTCGAGTGGCTGGAGGTCCGCCAAGGCGCCTGGACACTGACCGGCAGCGGCGATTTCAGCGATGGCGGCGCAGTTCGCAATGGCGCCACCCTGATCAACCACGGCGGCATCGCCGGCACCCTGACTGTCGATGCCGGCGGCGCCTATGCCGGTGGCGGCTCGGTGGGCAGTCTCAACGTCAACGGCACCCTGCGCACCGACACCAGCCTGGGGCGCGCGACCATTGTTCGCGACTTGAACATGGCCAGCACTGCCACTCTGGCCTACGGCGTCAATGCTGACGGCAGCAGCGCGCCGGTAGTGGTCGGCGGTATCGCCAACCTCAACGGCGCGACGCTCGCGGTAAATCCCGGCAGCGGCACGTATCCCTGGCAGAGCCACTACACCGTGCTGCAAGCAGCCCAGGTCAACGGCACCTTCGGCGAAGTCACCAGTGACTACGCGTTCCTGACGCCAACCCTCGCCTACACGCCGACTCAGGTCGACCTGACCTACACCCGCAACGATGTAGCCTTCAATGAATTCGCCACCACCGCCAACGGCAACAATGCCGCCAACAGCCTGGCCTCGATCGGCAAAAACAATGCGCTGTACAACGCCTTGCTCAACACCACGCAAAGCAGTGCCGGTGCGGCAATCGAACAACTTGCTGGCACCAGCAATGCCAGTCTGACCAGCGCCACGCTCAGCGCCAGCAGTCAGGTCAGCAGCAGCATGCTCTCGGCGATGCAGCAAATGGCCGGGCCGGGCTTGCTGGTCGGTCTCGATCAGCGCGACACGCCGGTGCTGGCCGCCAGTGGCGTGCCGGCGGCGGCGCGCAATCTCAATGATCCGAACGCTCCCGGCCGCCTCTGGCTGCAAGGCATCGGCGGCTACGGCAAGCTTGATGGCGAACATGGCAGCAGCGGCCTGGAGCAACGCACCAAGGGCAGCTTGCTCGGTGCCGACTGGGCGCTGAACCCGGCGTGGCGCGTAGGCCTTCTCGGCGGTTACTCGCAGACCGATCTGAATGCCAGCGGCGTCGATGGCGAGGTCGACAGCTGGCACGCCGGGGTTTATGCGCTGCATCAGAACGGCCCGCTCGCCTTGCGCCTCGGCGCCGCTTACAGCAGTCATCAAGGCGAGAGCCAGCGCCACATTGCGTTCAACGGTTTCAGTGATCGTCCGAAAGGCGACTACGACGCCGACAGCCAACAAGCCTTCGCCGAACTCGGCTACGCCATGGGCAGCGGCAGGCTCAGCGCTGAACCGTTTGCCAGCCTTGGCTACCAGCGCTACCACCGCGACCGCTATCAGGAAAAAGGTGGCGCCGCAGCGCTGCAAATCGACAGCCAGACCCAGGACAATTTCAGCAGCACCCTCGGCCTGCGCCTGGCGCACTTGAGCAGCCTGGACAACGGCATGAGCGTCACCCCACGCATGGCCCTCGGCTGGAAACACACCTATGGCGACGTCAGTAGCTCGACGCGCCAGGCGTTTGTAACCGGCGGCACGGCGTTCAATGTCGAGGGCAGCGCGCTGGATCGTGACAGCCTGATGCTGGAAGCCGGGCTTGATGTCGGGGTCTCGGCACGGCATTCGCTGGGCTTGGGCTACACCGGCGAGATCGGCAGCAACAGCCGCAACCACGGGCTGATCGGGCAGTGGCAGATGAGCTTTTAAGCACCTCGACCGCCATGGCAGCCCAGCCTGGTTGTAGGAAAAAGCGCCCGGTAAGCCGCGTAAAAAAGGTCCGGTTTCGAAACTGCCGGACTTTTTCATCCGATACGCTCCGACGTCGCCTGCACAGGTACGAGAAGCAGCCGACAGCGGATTTTTGAGGGCCTCCATAGAGTTGAGTCTTCACTCTCTGGAAAAGGCTTTCCTTGATGCGTACTCAACACGGATTCAAACCAGAACACCTGGCGCTGGCCATTTCCCTGGCGCTAGGTTGCGTAGAGTTTGCCAACGCCGAGCAACCTTCTGAAGCCGCTGAACCGCTTGCAACCATCGCGACACCGCAGGCGAACGAAGCCAGCGCCAAGAAGAATGCTGCTGAACGACTTCAGAGTTTTATCAGTGACCCGGGGACGGTACCCATCGTTTTCGAATCCGCGCAAAAAACCTTCAAGGGCACCGCGGTCAACGATTTGATCAGCCTCAGGGACGGTGCCAGCTTCATCGGTCGACTGGACGGCGGTGACGGCGACAATGTCCTGTTTCTCGATGCCACTGAGGGAGGCGCACTGAAAGACACGCGCAACTTCAACGGTCTGGTCGTCGCCAGGGGCGACTGGACGCTGAGTTCCAGAGGTGACTTCGCTGAAGGCGTGCTGGTTCAAGGCGGCACGGCCCTGACCAATCTGGGAAGCCTCAAAGGCGATGTCTATGTCGAGAACGGTGGCCGCTTCGCTGGCAAAGGCACGGTAGCCAATCTGGAGGTCGGCGGGCTGCTTAGCGTCAACGGATTGCTGGGAGCCCCGCGGGTCAAAGGCGATCTGCGCCTGACGCCAACCGCCGAGCTGGCCTATGAAGTGACGCCTTCCGGCAGCCAGACGATCAAGGTCGACGGCACCGCCGCGCTCGCCGGCGCCACCCTCAATATCGTCGCAGCGCCAGGAGAATATCCGCCGAGCAGCCAGTACAAAGTCATCGAAGCGGGTGCGGTGGAAGGTGAGTTCGGCACCATTCGCAACAACCTCGCGTTCATGAACGCTACACCTCAATACAACAAGAAATCAGTCGGATTGACCTACGCGCGCAATGACGTAGCGCTGAAAGAGGTGGCTACGACTGACGCCGGCCGCGCGGTCGCCGAGAGCATTGTCGAACCCGTCGCGCCATCTCCCTCTGCGATATCAACATCAACACCAGCGCCAGTGGAACCCGATCCAGCCTCAGCCCCGCCATCTGCGCTCGCCGCCATACCTTCTGCAGCCCCTGAGCAGGAACGCACCGTCGTTGCACAAGCAGAGCAGGCCGCCGAGCAGCCCGCGCCCGTATTGACGAAACCAGCAAACACAGCCGTCGCCGCACTCTTGTCCAGCGACAAAACCACCGCCCCTATCGCCCTCGAACAGCTCGCCGCCGGCAGCAATGCCAACCTCGCCAAAGCCACGCTGAGCAGCATCACGCCCGTGAGCGCCAGCATGCTCTCGGCGATGCAGCAACTGAGCAATCATCCGGACTCGACGTACACATCGGCCAACTCGCCTCGCCAGGCATCCGCCGCAGCCGACGCTGGCCGGGTATGGATTCAGGCACTTGGTCATGGCGGCAAGGTCGATCGTGATGCCGACAGCACCCTCAAGCACGCTACCCAAGGCCTGGTCCTGGGCGCCGACTGGCGGTTCGATGAGCAATGGCATGTCGGGCTGATCGGCGGTAAATCGCAAACCCGACTCGACGCCCGCCACTACGACGGCGACCTCGACAGCTGGCACCTCGGCGCCTACGCCGTGCGCCAGGACGGCCCATTGGCACTGCGCCTCGGCGCGACGTATGCCAGCCACGAAGGCAGCAGCAAACGCCGCGTCGCCTTCAATGGCTTCAGTGATCGTCTGCAGGGCAACTACGACGCCAGCACCCAGCAAGCCTTCGCCGAACTCGGCTACAAACTCGGCCGCCACAACGCCAGCCTCGAACCCTTCGCCAGCCTCGGCTATCAACGCTACCAGCGCGATAGCTATCGCGAAAAAGGCGGCGACGCAGCCCTGAAAGTGTTCGGACAAACCCGCGACAACCTCAGCAGCACCTTCGGCCTACGCACCGCCCACACCACCCGCCTGGACAACGGCATGAGCCTGACCCCGCGCTTCAGCGCCGGCTGGAAACACACCTTCGGCGAAATCGACAACGACACCCACCAACAACTGATCAAAGGCGGCAAACGCTTCGAAATCGCCGGCGCCGCACTGGACCGCAACAGCCTGGCCATCGACACCGGACTCGACCTCGGCCTCGCCGCCAACCACACCGTCGGCGTCAGCCTCACAGCCGAAGCGGGCAATGACAGCCGGACTCATGGCGTGATGGGACAGTGGCGCATGGCATTTTGATTAGGTGAATTGTTAGCCTGTAATCAGTGATTCAGTAAAAGCCCCTCACCCTAGCCCTCTCCCGGAGGGAGAGGGGACTGACCGAGGTGGATGCGAAAGGTACGCTGACCTGAAATACCGAGTCGTACTCAAATTTCAAAACCAACCAAAATCGGCTCCCTCTCCAGGGGGAGAGGGCTGGGGTGAGGGGCAGCCACACCACAACCCCAAAGCCAACCACCCGCTTCTAACCACTCAACAATGAGCGTTAGCTCGAGTGCTCTTGATCTTGATCTTGCCTAACCAGCGACATCGGAAGGCTGAGCGGATCGATCCCGCAGCGAAGGGACCCGAGCCTGCGAGGGCCGAACGCAGGAGCAAAGCCTTTTGGTTCCTTTTTGGCGTCTGAAAAAGGGACTCGCCGTAAGGGCGAAACCGCCAGCCGCAACCCCCGAAACAACGGATATTCACCCAAAACCCCAAGAGCCTGGTCGGCCCACAGGCCGCCACGGCTCAAAAAAAAGGGGAGCACATGCCCCCCCGAGGTTAAAACCATCACATCAAAGCGCTAAATCACCCTTCGATCTCAATCAAAATCTCACCCGGATTCACCCGATCGCCCTTGACCACATGAATCGCCGCGACCTTCCCGGCAATCGCCGCCTGAACCTCGGTCTCCATCTTCATCGCCTCGGTAATCAGCACCGCCTGACCCGCCTTGACGGTGTCGCCCTCCTTGACCAGCACATCGACGATATTGCCCGGCATGGTCGTGCTGACATGCCCCGGCGCCGACGCCTGCTTGCGCTTGCTGCTGCCACCGCTGACAAACTCATTGAGCGGTTCAAACACCACCTCTTCCGGCATGCCATCGATCGACAGATAGAAGTGACGCTTGCCCTCAGCCTTGACACCCACACCAGTGATATCGACGCGGTAGGTTTCGCCGTGCACATCGATAACGAACTCGGTCGGCACACCCTCACCGCCCGCCGAGGCAACCGTGCCCGCCTCAGGAATCGGCAACAGCACTTCCGGCGTCAGGGTGCCGGCGGCACGTTCCTCGAGGAATTTACGACCAATGTCCGGGAACATGGCGAAGGTCAGCACGTCTTCTTCCGAGGTCGCCAGAGCGCCGATATCGGCTCGCAGCTTGGTCATTTCCGGCTTGAGCAGATCGGCCGGGCGCACGTCGATGACGTCTTCGCTGCCGATCGCCTGACGGCGCAGTTTTTCGTTGACCACGCCCGGCGCTTTGCCATAACCGCCTTGCAGGTAAAGCTTCACTTCATTGGTGATGGTCTTGTAACGCTCGCCTGCCAACACGTTGAAAAACGCCTGGGTACCAACGATCTGCGAAGTCGGCGTCACCAGCGGCGGGAAGCCGAGGTCTTCGCGCACCCGCGGAATTTCCGCCAGCACTTCGCCCATGCGGTTCAACGCGCCCTGCTCTTTCAACTGGTTGGCCAGGTTGGAAATCATCCCGCCCGGCACCTGGTTGACCTGCACACGGGTATCGACTGCGGTGAATTCGCTTTCAAACTGGTGGTACTTCTTGCGCACGGCATAGAAGTACAGGCCGATCTCTTGCAGCAGCTCCAGGTTCAGGCCGGTATCGAATTCGGTGCCCTTGAGCGCCGCGACCATCGACTCGGTGCCCGGGTGGCTGGTGCCGGAGGCGAAGCTGGAGATCGCAGTGTCGATGTGATCGGCGCCGTTTTCGATCGCCTTCAACTGACACATGGCCGCCAGGCCCGCGGTGTCATGAGAGTGGATGAACACCGGCAGCGACTGTTCGGCCTTCAACGCACGCACCAGTTCACCGGTAGCGTACGGAGTCAGCAGACCGGCCATGTCCTTGATCGCCACCGAGTCGCAACCCATGGCTTCCATTTGCTTGGCCTGGGCGACGAAAGCGTCGATGGTGTGCACCGGGCTGGTGGTGTAGGCAATGGTGCCCTGCGCATGTTTACCGGCAGCCTTCACCGCTTCAATGGCCACGCGCAGGTTACGCACGTCATTCATCGCGTCGAAGATACGGAATACGTCGATGCCGTTCTCTGCGGCTTTGGCGACGAAGGCCTGGACCACGTCGTCGCTATAATGGCGGTAGCCCAGCAGGTTCTGCCCGCGCAGGAGCATTTGCAGACGCGTGTTAGGCAGCGCCGCGCGCAGTTGGCGCAGACGCTCCCACGGATCTTCTTTCAAAAAGCGTACACAGGCGTCGAATGTCGCACCGCCCCAGCATTCCAGCGACCAGTAGCCGACTTTGTCGAGCTTGTCGCAGATCGGCAGCATGTCCTCGGTGCGCATGCGGGTGGCGAGCAGCGATTGGTGAGCGTCGCGCAGGATGGTGTCAGTAACGAAGATCTTCTTGCTCATTCTTGTATTCCTCACAGGCCTGCGTGGGCGGCAATGGCGGCGGCGATGGCCAAGGCCAGCTCTTCGGGTTTGCGCTTGATCGAGTAGTTGGTCAGTTCCGGGTGGCTTTCAACGAAGCTGGTATTGAACTGGCCGCTGCGGAATTCCGGGTTGCGCAGGATTTCCTGGTAGTAGGCAGCAGTGGTCTTCACCCCTTGCAGGCGCATGTCGTCGAGCGCGCGCAAGCCACGGTCCATTGCCTCTTCCCAGGTCAATGCCCAGACCACCAGTTTCAGGCACATCGAGTCGTAGAACGGCGGAATGGTGTAGCCGGTGTAAATCGCCGTGTCGGTGCGCACACCCGGACCACCGGGCGCGTAGTAACGGGTGATCTTGCCGAAGCTCGGCAGGAAGTTGTTCTTCGGATCTTCGGCGTTGATGCGAAACTGCAAGGCGAAACCGCGGTGCTGAATGTCTTCCTGCTTCACCGAAAGCGGCAGGCCGGAGGCGATGCGGATCTGCTCGCGAACGATATCGATGCCGGTGATTTCTTCGGTGATGGTGTGTTCCACCTGCACGCGGGTGTTCATCTCCATGAAGTACACCTCGCCCTCGGCGAGCAGGAACTCCACAGTCCCGGCGTTCTCGTAGCCCACGGCCTTGGCCGCGCGCACCGACAGATCGCCAATGTAAGCGCGCTGTTCCGGAGTCAGTTGCGGGCTGGGGGCGATCTCGATGAGCTTCTGGTTGCGGCGCTGGATCGAGCAGTCACGCTCGAACAGGTGCACGACGTTGCCGAAGCTGTCGCCGAGAATCTGCGCTTCGATGTGCTTGGGATTGACGATGCATTTTTCCAGGAACACTTCCGCCGAGCCGAAGGCCTTGGTGGCTTCGGAAATGACCCGCGGGAAATTCTGTTCGAGCTCTTCGCGGCTGTTGCAGCGCCGGATACCGCGGCCGCCACCACCGGAAGTGGCTTTGAGCATGACCGGGTAACCGATGCGGTCGCCTTCGGCCAGGGCTTCTTCGATGCCCGAGACGTTGCCTTCGGTGCCTGGCGTGACCGGCACGCCTGCCTTGATCATGCTGCGGCGCGCTTCGGTCTTGTCGCCCATGCGCCGGATGACTTCCGCCGACGGGCCGATGAATTTGATCCCGCGTTCGGCGCAGATCTCCGCCAGCTCGGCGTTTTCCGACAGGAAGCCGTAGCCAGGGTGCAGCGCATCGCAACCGGTTTCAACAGCCAGGTTCACCAGCTTGCGCGGGTTGAGGTAACCGGCCAATGGCTCGGCGCCAATGCTGTGAGCTTCGTCCGCGCGCTTCACATGCAAGGCATGACGGTCGGCGTCGGAAAAAATCGCTACCGAGCGAATGCCCATCTCGGCGCAGGCTCGTACGATTCGTACGGCAATCTCACCACGGTTGGCGATCAGGATCTTTGTTATCACTTGGAGGTTCCCTTGAGCCGGTGGCACCACGACCTGCTAGACCCAGGTCGACGCGTGACCAAATGTTTCAATTCGGTCGCAGGTCCACACTAGCGCTCGCAAGGGATTAACAAAAATGAATAAAAATTGGGTCAGGCATAAGTAAAGACTTATAGTTGAAACATCGACCGAACTTCAGAGCCTGCAAAAATGCGTAAGTCCTTGATGCGTATGACATTGCGTCAGTTGCAGATCTTCAACGAAGTGTGTGATCTGCGCTCGTATAGCCGCGCAGCCGACGAAATGTCTCTCACACAACCGGCCGTCAGCCTACAGATTCGTCAGCTTGAAGAGCTGATCGGCCAGCCCTTGTTCGATTATGTCGGCAAAAAGCTCTACATGACCGAGGCTGCCGAAGCGCTGCAACGCGCGAGCCGCGACATTTTCGGGCGCCTGGAAAACCTCGATATGCAACTGTCGGACATGCAAGGCTCGCTACAAGGTCAGTTGAAACTGGCGGTGGAATCCAGCGCCAAATATTTCGTTCCGCACTTGTTCGCCGCGTTCAAGCGCCAGCACCCCGAGGTCAATCTGCAACTGACCGTGGTCAATCGCGGCCAGGTGATCCGACGGCTGTCGGACAACCGTGATGACCTGGTGATCATGTCGATGGTGCCGCAGGACATGGGCCTGGAATTCCTGCCATTTCTCAATAATCCGATTGTTGCGGTCGCACGCCCCGATCACCCGTTGGCGCATCTGGGACCGTTGCGCCTGCAGGATCTTGAACCCTACACATTGCTGATTCGCGAGCCGGGTTCGGGCACGCGATTGGCGTGCGAAGAATATTTCAAAGAGAAACGCGTGCACTTCACCCAGACTCAGGAAGTGGCCTCGGCCGAGGCTCAGCGCGAGTGTGTGCTGGCGGGTCTGGGCGTGGCGCTGTTGACGCGTCACGCCCTGAACCTGGAGCTGGCGACCGGCGGGCTGGTCGAGCTGCCGGTCGAGGAATTGCCGCTGCTGCGTAGCTGGTGTCTGGTGCAGGCCAAAGCCAAACGCCTGTCACCGGTGGCGCACGCCTTCCTGGCGTTTATCCGCAGCGAGCGTGCGCAGATCAGCGCGCTGGTTGAGCGTTTCGACGGGAAGCTGCGGGCGCTGCCTGCCAGAGATTGATCTCGGGAAAATCGCCGATCTCGGCTTGAAGCTGGCGAAGTTCGAAGCGATCTTCGATGGCGCGGCGGAATTCCATGCGGCGCTGGTCTTCCTGCTGACGACGGGTTTTCGCGGCGCTGTTGCGTTCTTCGTAGGGCTGAGCCATTTCGATTCTCCCAAGGCGAGTACGGGAGTTTCACGATAGGCGCGAGGGATGACGGTTTGGCTGCGCAGGGGTTACAGACTGATGAAAGTTTCGGATTTTCAGTGGTGGTGAGGACGCCTTCGCGAGCAGGCTCGCTCCCACATTGGAGCCAAGTGTGATGCCTACAGGAAGTCCCTGTGGGAGCGAGCCTGCTCGCGATCAAGGTCGGAACGACCTTGGATGACTTCAGTCATCGAGGGCTTTCACCGCTTTGGGCGACAAGCGCAAGCTGCGCAAACTGCGCTTCACGCTCTTGAGGTGATTGACCAGGCTAGGCCCGCGCGCCATGGCCACGCCCATTGCCAGCACATCGATCACCACCAGGTGGGCGATGCGTGAGGTCAGCGGCGTGTAGATTTCCGTGTCTTCGTGCACATCGATCGCCAGATTGACCGTCGACAGCTCGGCCAGCGGTGTCTGGCTCGGGCACAGCGTGATCAACGAGGCGCCGCTTTCGCGAACGAGGTTGGCGGTGATCAGCAGATCCTTGGAACGCCCCGACTGGGAAATGCAGATCGCCACATCGGTCGGCTTCAGGGTCACCGCCGACATCGCCTGCATGTGCGGGTCGGAATACGCCGCCGCGGTCAGCAGCAGGCGGAAAAACTTGTGTTGAGCGTCCGCCGCCACTGCGCCAGACGCGCCAAAGCCATAGAACTCGACACGCTGCGCCTGGGACATCAACGTCACCGCGCGCTGCAACTCCACCGGATCGAGTTTCTCGCGAACCTCCATCAGCGTGTGCAGCGTGGTGTCGAAAATCTTCAGACTGTAATCGGCGACCGAGTCGTCTTCATGGATCGCGAACTGACCGAAACTGGCACCGGCAGCCAGGCTTTGCGCCAGTTTCAGTTTCAGATCCTGAAAACCGGAACAACCGATGGCGCGGCAGAAGCGCACGATGGTCGGTTCGCTGATGCCGACGCTGTGGGCCAGATCGGCCATGGAACTGTGCATCACCGCCGCAGGGTCAAGCAGCAC
>Ga0308159_1001935_pt1 | contig 26122 bp, 21 predicted proteins | sample PhyCR1_FD_201040 | JGI IMG/M metagenome (GOLD analysis project Ga0308159, IMG submission 201040) | Phyllosphere microbial communities from UC Gill Tract Community Farm, Albany, California, United States - DLSLC.R1 | ecosystem: Host-associated > Plants > Phyllosphere > Unclassified | place: USA...
CGACTGGGTCACGGCGCTTTGCAGCCCCGCGCCGGCCTGCTCGATGCTGGCGTCGTTGTTGTTGCCGTTTTGCGCAATCTGCGCGCGGTTGTGGCTGCCGGTCTGGGTGATCGAGGCGGCGTTGCCGTAGCCGTTCTGGTTGATCAGCGCCATCAGGTCGCTGCCTTGCTGCAGGATGTACGCCTCCTGATTGCTGCCCGACTGGACGATCTGCCCGAGCAGCGACTGACCGTTCTGTTGCAGCAGGGCGACGTTGGCCTGGCCGAGCTGTTCGATCAGGGCTTGCTGACCCACCGGTGGGGGCAGTTCGCCGAGGTCGCTGCTGGTCGGGGCGAGGTCGTCGTTGTCCATCAGGTCGTCGGCGCGCGCACCCGCACTGCTGCACAGCAGGAGCAGGCAAAGCAGGGCGGCGGTCGGCGTGTTCATGGCGAAATCCTGTGTCGCGTTATCCGGTTGCAAGCCTTGGCCCAGCCACTCGCAAGTGGCTGGGCGGCAGGCTCAGAGGGTGTTCACAGGCACGGTACGCACGGTGCCCTGGGACGAGCGGATCGTCGCGGTCGGGTTGGCCGACGGCACCACCAGCGTGTTGTTCAGCGTCAGCCGCCAGCGGCCGGTCACCGGCACCGTTGTGCTGCCCAGCGTTACCAGCCCGGTCGGCGTGGTGACCTGCACGGTGATGGTGTTGCCGGTGGTCACTGACGACGTGCCGGTGAAGTCCCAGTTGAAGCGTCCACCCGTGCGGGCCTGGACCGTTGACGCGGTGACGGTGAACGTTTCCGCCGCGGGTCGTGGCGACACTTGCACGGTGACCGTCGCGGGCGTCGACAGGGCGCCGAAGCTGTCCCGGGCGATGTAGGTGAAGGTCGTGGTGAATGCCGTGGTCACGCTGGCCGGCGGGGTGTAATTGATCACCGTGCCGTCAGTGCTGACCGTGCCTCGGCCGGCGGCCGGTTGGGTCAGGCTGGCGACGCCCAGCGGCACGTTGCCTTCCGGATCGGTGTCGTTGGCCAGCACGTTGATCGGGATCGCCACACCGAGGGTGGCGACGCTGTCGGCGACGGCGGTCGGTGGCCGGTTCGGCGCGACGGTAATCGTCACGGTGGCCGGGCTGGCCGAGGCCAGGCCTTTGGCGTCCTGCGCCTTGTAGGTGAAGGTGGTGGTCAGCGGCGCGTTCACTACGGCCGGCGGGGTGTAGACCACGGCGGTGGTGCCGCTGAGCGCGACGGTGCCCTGATTGGCGGCCGGCTGGGTCAACGCCGTGATGGTCAGCGGCGTGTTGCCGTCGGGGTCGCTGTCATTGGTCAGCAGGCTGAGGGTGACCGGCACGCCGAAGCTGGTGCTGCCGGTATCGGCATTACTCAGCGGCGCCTGGTTTTCCCCGGTGTCGGGTGCGGTGCCGACCACTACCACGGCTTCGGTGTCAGTGCCGCCGGCGGCGGATTTTACCGTGACGGTGGGCGGTGGTTGCGTCAGGTCGGCGACAGTGATGCGTTGCAGCGTGTCGGATTTCGACAGGCGGCCATAGCCTTCAGCGACCATGTCGGGGATTGCCACTTCATCGGTCGACGTCGCTTCGATCAGCAGGCTATGGGTGGCCCAGCTGTAGCGTGCGGTCTGTATTTTGACCACGTCGGTGAGTTTGCTTGACACGGCTGTCGGGCGCGTAGTGCCAGTTGGGTTGGTCGCGGTTACGACGATCACCGCCGGCACCGCGCCTGCGCCCAGACGCTGGCCGAAGAACGAACCGTTGTTGTCGCCCAGCAGGCTGGTCTGGCACGGTGTTGGCGGTGGACCGGGGAGCAACGCAATGGATTCCCGAAAACACAAGGACGAGCTGCTGTCAGCCTTGGCAAACACCTCCGCGCGGGTACCGGCGGCTGTCCTGCGATAGGTCGCGCGATCAATTTCAACGTGGGTCTGCTGACGGTTGTCGAGCACTTTGCCGGACAAGCTGAACAGGTTCGACTGGATGGTCCCGGCGGGGCCGGTGATGCGCACGAAGTTGGTATTGAACGGGCTGCCGGTCACCGCTTCGTTGAGGTTCGGGTCGCCGACGAAGGTTTCGGTGGCGCCGGTGTCCGGGTTCACTTCGGTATACGGGCCGTTGACGCTGCGCAGGAACGGACCGATGTCGCCGTTGACCGCCCCCGTGAAGTTGCCTGGCGCGCCGATGCCGATGTCGCGGGTGATATTGATCGCGCGCCGACCGGGCGTGGTGACATTGACCGTTTCGACGCCGTACGGGTGAGTGATGGTATAGGTGCCGGCGGTAGGCACCGAGACGCGGATGCGAATGCGCGCAAAGCTTGCCTGGTCGCCATCGACCGGATTTTCCGAGGCGAACGCCGCTTCGATACCGGCCACATACGCTTCCATTTCGTAACCGCTGTTGCCGACTTGCGGGATGGCGGTTTCGGCAAGGAACCAGAAGGCTTCCGGCGGCCAGTTATCGGGGAATATCATCGGCTGTGCATCGTCGTAGATGCCCGGCTCGGCAAGCAGTATGCACATGTACGCCGGCGGCGTGGTGGCCGCGACGCGCGAGCTGGCGGCGCGCGACTGGCACAGTTCCATCGACAGCAGATTGTTGTCCTGATACCACATCGGGAATTTCCCGGTGGCGAAGGTGTAGGGGCCGGGGTCGACGGCGGCGAGTTGCGCGTAGGCACTGCCGGTCAGCGAGAGAGCGAGCCCGAGCGCGTTGAGCGCAAAGCGTGGCCACTTGTTCATGATGCCTCCTGATGCGGATCTGGGCATGTGAGCGTTCATTGCACGATGACCACTTCTTCGGTATCGCTGCCGCCGTTGGACGACGTCACCCGAACCTTGGCCGGTGGTATCGGCGAGATCCCGGTGGCCAACGTTTTCACCGCGCCGTCACCGCCCAGAGCACCGATGGCGGCGCCGCTGACCGAACTGGCGGTGAGCACTGGCGGCGAGGTTTCGTCGCTGGTCGAGGCCACCAGAGTCAGTTGCCCGGAGCTGAGGCTGTACTCGGCGCGCTGGATCACCACCAGGTCGGTCAGCGTCATTGGCAGCGTGGTCGGCGTGCTGGTAGCGATCGCCAGGTGGTTATCGGCGGTCACTTGCAGAGTGGTCGGCAAGGTCGGGTTGGCCGACGATTGTGCGTACCAGGCACCGGTCGAATTGGCTTCGGTCATGTTGATCACCGGCGTGCTGCTGGTGATGGCCGCGGTGCCGGGGGCGGGTGGGGCGAGCACGAATACGTCCTGCTGGGCCACCGGCGCGCTGGTGCCGGCCTTGCGCGAGTAGGTGCTGCGCTGGGTGATCATTGGCGTTGGCCGTACCACCGTGGACAACTTGCCGGACACGGCAAACGTGGTTGCGCGCAGGTCCAGGCCGTTGGGGCCTTCGATGCGCACGAAATTGGTGTTGAACGGGCTGCCGGTCACCGCTTCGTTGAGGTTCGGGTCGCCGACGAACTGCTCGGCAGCCCCGCTGACCGGGTTGGTTTCGGTATACGGGCCGTTGACGCTGCGCAAGAACGGGCCAATGTCGCCCTTGAGCGCGCCGTCGTAGGTTTTCGGTGTGCCGATGCCGATGTCGCGGGTCATGTTGATCGCGCGGCGGCCGGGGGTATCGATGTTGAACACGTCGACGCCGTACGGGTGGGTGATGACATAGGTGCCGGCAGTCGGCACATCGACGCGAATGCGGATCCGCGCGAAGCTGACCTGATCGCCTTCCACCGGTTCTTCGGCGGCGAAGGCGGCCTCGATGGCGCTGACGTAACCGAGGTCGATGCCGCGAGCGGCATCGACGATGGCGGTTTCACCCGTGAACCAGAACGCTTCGTCGGGAAAGTTGCTCGGGAAGACGATCGGTTGCGCGTCGTCGAAAACGCCGGGCGTCGGCAACAACGAGCACATGTACGACGGCGCGCCGGGCGTGCTCGGAACCCGCGAACTGAGCGCCTTGGACAGGCACAAGTCCAGGGTCCGGCCGTGCGAATCCTGATACCAGCCGGCGAAACCGCCGTTGGCCGGCGTGTACGGACCGGGGTCAACAGCAAACAAAGCGGCCTGGGCAATGCCGTGGGCCAGGGCGCTCACGACCAGGACGGTCGCGGTTTTGGACAGTAAAGGGTGCATGAGTTAATCCCTCTATCAGAGTACCTGCCCCTTGGGGATGGGTCAGTTGCAACGGCCTGTACACCTTCCATGCCAAGGTGCGGTGAATGGGGCGCAGAGGGCCGGGATAGAGGCTTCGGCGGGTAGGGGGTCGAAGTTTTGGTTCGACGGGGAAAGGGCGTCAGTCCCCAGAGTTGGGGACGTTGGGGATGAATGCCGAACCACTGCCGGATGATCGACCTGTGGGAGCGAGCCTGCTCGCGAAAGGGACCTCCCGGGAGGCATAGGTCGACCGACCCTACGCCTTCGCGAGCAGGCTCGCTCCCACAGAGATTGCCCACAGGATTGATGGGTATTCGGAAAAACCGGGCCGCTGTCCCCGCATCCGGGCAAACCCCCAGCGGTGGGCTATAACCAATAGGGACGTCTCGGGAAGTCGCGGCCATGAACATGCAGTCGAAATTGCTTGCGCTTGACGAGGGCAAGCTTCGGTCGGGCTCGCGCGGGCGGCCGTTCAACCTTTTGCGCTGGTTTTCGCTGATCAGCATGGCGGTGATCGGCACCGTGGCCGTGGCCCTCGGCGCCGTGTCGACACGCTTTGTGATCGAAGAAAGCGTGCAGCGCGACGCGTTGCTGACCGCGCAGTTCATCCAGGCCATCGCTTCGGCGGAAGTGCGCCACGTCGCGATTCCCAACATCCGCACCATGGGCGAGTTGCTCGATCCGCGCCAGGACAAGGATTTCCCCGATGTTGATCCGCAAGCCCGGGCTGGTGCGCGCGGGGAATTCCTCGATCACATCGAACATTTGCCGGACGTGATCCTCGCCAATATCTATGCCCCGGACCGCATGGTGATCTGGTCGACCAACCCGGCGCTCATCGGCACCAGCATCCATGCCGACGACGATCTCGATCGCGCGTTCGATGAAAAAATCCCCGTGTCCGCCAGCTATCACAACGTCGACAAGGCCCGCGAGGAACAGAAGTTCGTCACGCCGCCGGACTACATCTTTATCGAGAACTACATTCCGCTGTTCGACGCGGAGGGCAAGAACGTCACGGCGATGGTCGAGATCTACAAGGAACCCAAGGACCTCATCGCCCGAATGGAGCGCGGCCTGGCGCTGATCTGGCTGGCCACGGCGCTCGGCGGTGGGCTGATTTATCTGGGCTTGTACTGGATCGTGCGGCGCGCAGCGAAATTGCTCGCAGCGCAGCAAAGACAACTGATCGCCAATGAAACCTTTGTCGCGCTGGGCGAAATGTCCTCGGCCGTGGCGCACAGCCTGCGCAACCCGCTGGCGACGATTCGCTCCAGTGCCGAACTGGCGCTGGAGTTCGATGCGGGCCCGGCAGAAAAGAACATCAAGGACATCATCGGCCAGGTCGACCGCATGTCGAAGTGGGTCCGCGAGCTGTTGCAGTCGCTGCGTCCCCTCAACGATGACCCGGAGCCGGTGAACCTCGTGGCCACGCTGCATGAGACCCTGGTCGCCTTCGAACAGCAGATCGCCCGAGCCGGAGTGAAGGTGGTGTTCCAGCCGCAGAGTACGCCGATGGTGCTCAGCCAGGCGGTGCAACTGACGCAGATCCTCAACAGCTTGCTGGCCAACGCGCTGGAGGCGATGGACAAGGGCGGCACGCTGACCGTCAGTCTCGAGTCGAGCAACGACCGCGACGTGTGCGTGGTGCTCAGCGACACTGGCAAAGGCATGAATGAAGAACAGCGGACCATGGCGTTCCGGCCGTTTTTCACCACCAAATCGGGCGGCCTCGGGGTCGGCCTGGTGCTGGTCAAACGCATCATGGAACGCTTCGGCGGTGGCGTAACCCTGAGCAGCCGCGAAGGCGAGGGCACTACGGTGCGTCTGGCATTTCAGCTCGTGCCGTGAGCGCAAAAGTTTTTCTGAACTTTCCCCAGCAGTGGGTGTCAAGCCCCGGTCACCGGGGAGTGGGGAAAGCCGCAGCGCTGGCAAGTCTCTGTAACAATTGGAAATAAATTCTTGGCGCACTAGTTGCAAAACACCATCACCCCTTCCTGAATGAGGCGGCTGGTGATGGACACAACAATGCGTGACCCAAGCAATATCTTCCTGCTGACGCCGCTGAGCCTGTTTGTGCTCGCAACCTTCGGCACCGTGGCCGTGGTTCAAGCGAGCCCGATCGACGACGAAAGCCAGCCCGAAACCTCCGATCCGTCGGCCTACTATGACGAACCGGCCGACCGTGCCGGGGCGCTCAACGGCATTCTGACCATGCCCGAGGCCAACGAAGATTCCTTCGACCTGCCCGACGGCATCAAAGGCACCCGCGCCACGATGCGTTTGGAAAACGTCCTGCCGCCGGCGATCCAGACCAGTTTCAACTACCCCACCAATGGCAAGCCGAGCCCGCTCTACGGCGCGCAGCCATTCACTCAGCAACTGCTGCTGTTCGAAGAATTCGGCCCGGAAAAACTTGATCCGACCACGCCGGCCGCACCCTTGCCATTCCCGCCGGCGGCCATCGGCCCGGCACCGGCGCAAGACCCCAACAACATTGCCCGCAGCGCACCGCCTGGCAGCGCCCTCGATGCGTTTCTGCGGCAACCGGGGCTGACCCCGTTCCCCAGCCAGTTCGCCAATATCGTCGACCGCAACCCGTGGCAGGCGCAGATCGAGGTGTTCCTCAACCGGCACATCGGTTCGTCCGCCGAGGGCCGGCCACCGGGAAAAGGCTGGGCTCACCAGCGCTGGAACGAGTTTTACCCGCAAGCGGCCTACAAGACCGTGCAGACCGGAGCCCGGCTCAACGGTGGCCTGCGTGACAGTCGGCAGATGCACGGCTATGCCATGGGCGAATTCGGCCCTGGAGGCCTGTACCACAACGTTGCCGGCATCCCGGCGACCGACGGCACCGCCAAAGGCGTCGACACGCGTTTCCACCCGAACATGCCGGTGCAGAATCACAACGCCGTGTGGACATTCGACGGCACGCTGCCGCCGAAACTGTTGATGGTGCGCTACGGCCAACCGGTGATGATGCGCCACTACAACGGCTTGCCGATCGATCCTTCGGCCAATCGCGGTTTTGGTTTGCACACCATCAGTACCCACGAGCACAACGGCCACGCGCCGGCGGAAAGCGACGGCTTTGCCAACGCGTTCTTCTTCCCGGGGCAGTTCTACGACTATCGCTGGCCGATCCAGCTGGCCGGTTACGACAGCATCAACACCAAGGCTGAAGATCCGCGCGCTGCGTTTCCTTGTGCAGCGGGCGAAACCCTCTGGGTCAACGACGTCGTGCCGAGCAAGAAGACCTGCGATCACGGCACCATCAAGATCCGCGGCGACTGGCGCGAAACCATGAGCACTCACTGGTTCCACGACCACATGCTCGATTTCACCGCGCAGAACGTCTACAAGGGCAACGCGGCGATGATGAATTACTACAGCGCCCTGGATCGTGGCAACGAGGCGGTGGACGACGGCGTCAACCTGCGCTTGCCCAGCGGCAGCGCCTTGCCGTGGGGCAACCGTGACTACGACGTCAACCTGGTGTTCGCCGACAAGGCCTGGGATCAGGAAGGCCAGTTGTGGTTCAACCCGTTCAACACCGACGGCTTCCTCGGCGATCAGGTGCTGGTCAACTGGCAGTGGAAACCGACCCTCGATGTGCGTGCGCGCAGCTATCGCTTCCGCATGCTCAACGGTTCGGTGTCGCGCTACTTCAAACTGGCGCTGGTGCGGGAAATCAAAGGCACCGGCGGCGAGTTTCAGGGGCCGAAAAACTCCGGCGTGTCCTATAGTCGTGTGCCGTTTCACATGATTGCCAACGACGGCAACATCATGGAACACAGCGTCCCGTTCGACGGCAGCATGGACCTCGACGCCGACGGCGATAAGCAGAACCACAACGCGATCCTGCCGACCCAAGGCATCGCCGAGCGCTTCGACATCATCGTCAATTTCTCGAAAAACGGCATCAAACCGGGCGACAAGCTGTTCTTCGTCAACCTGCAGGCCCACGACGACGGCAAAGGCCCGAAAGAGCCGATTCCGTTGGGTGACGTCCTGTCAGAGAAATACCTCGCAGTGCTCAAACCGACCAGCAAGGGGCCGCAGTGGGACCGTGGCGATCCAGCGGTGGGCAAGGTCCTGCAGCTCAACGTCAAGGCCTACACCGGACAGGATCTGGCGATGAACCCGGCAGCCTACGAACCGGCCAAACCGGGCAAGGCCGAAGGGCTGGTGATGATCCCGCTCAAACTGCACCGCGACAACGTTGCCGACAAGGCGCTGCTGGCCAAGGCCCGGCACCGGACCTTCACGTTCGGCCGCTCGGACGGCACCGATGAAGCACCCTGGACGGTCAAGACCGATGGCGGCTTCGGCTTCCACATGGATCCGCGCCGGCTGAATGCCTCGACGCAGTTGTCCAGCGGCCCGACCGATGCCGGCGTGGCCGGGTTCGGCACCCTTGAGGTATGGAACATCAAGGCCGGCGGTACAGGCTGGAGTCATCCGGTCCACGTGCACTTCGAGGAGGGGATCATCCTCAGCCGTGGCGGCAAGGCTCCGCCGGAATGGGAAAAATGGGCGCGCAAGGACGTCTATCGCATCGGCTCGGAAAAGGACGGTCTGGATAATGTCGAGATGGCGATCAACTTCCGCGAGTTCGCCGGGACCTACATGGAGCACTGTCACAACACCCAGCATGAAGACAACTCGATGCTGCTGCGCTGGGACCTGGAGAAACCCGGCCAGTTGCAACTGATGCCGACGCCGCTCCCCAGTTGGGACGGGGTGCGCTACGTCAACTCCGCCGCGCTGCCAACCTTCCGCAGTGGTGACGGTTTCGGCCCGCAAGTGGTGGTCAAGCCATGAACCGCCGGCACGGTGACCGTCCTGTGCAGACCCCGCGCTCCCGGGCGCTGGGCTTGCACCTGGTGTTGGTGCTGGTGGTCTGTGTGCTGGCCAGCCGGGTGCTGCTGGCTCATCAGGTCAGCAGCGCCGAGCCGGCCGCCGCCAGCGAATCCGCCACCCCGTGGGGTGGCGACTATTTCCCCAACACCCTGCTGACCGACCAGGACGGTCGGCAGGTGCGTTTCTTCGATGACCTGATCAAGAACAAAGTGGTGGTGATCAATTTCATCTTCACCTCGTGCAGCGACTCCTGTCCGCTGGAGACCGCACGCTTGCGCCAGGTGCAGAAATTGCTCGGCGATCGGGTCGGGCAGGACATTTTCTTCTACTCGATCAGCATCGATCCGCTCAGCGACACCCCCGAAGTGCTCAAGGCCTATGCGCAGCGCTTCAAGGTCGGCCCCGGCTGGAAATTCCTCACTGGCGAGTTCGCGGACGTCACCGACCTGCGCAAGAAGCTCGGCCTGTTCATCGACGGCGTCGACAACGGCCGCACCAAGGATCACAACCTCAGCCTGATCGTCGGCAACCAGAGCACCGGGCGCTGGATGAAAGCGTCGCCGTTCGAAAATCCGTGGATTCTCGCCGATCAGCTAGCCAACACCCTGCAAAACTGGAAACAGCCCAGCAGCGGAGAAAGCTACGCCGATGCCCCGCAAATCCGCCCGCCGAGCAATGGCGAGGAGCTGTTTCGTACCCGCTGCGCCTCCTGTCACAGCCTCGGTCCGCAGGACGGCCAGGGCATCGGCATGCGCAGCATCGGCCCGGACCTGATCGGTGTTACGCAGCACCGTGCCCCGACGTGGCTGAACCGCTGGATTCGCGAACCGGATCGGCTGCTGGCGGAAAAGGACCCGATTGCCCTGCAGCTGTACGAACAATTCGAGCGAATCCCGATGCCCAACCTGCGCCTTGACGAGCACTCGGCGCAGGCGATCATCGATTTCCTCAGCGCCGAAACCGAGCGTCAGCAAGCGTCGAACAAGGCCTTGGCCGACGGTGCGCTGGCGCCAAAAACACCGGGCGACAGCGCCGCGACGGTCAGTCGTATGCAATAGCGGCGAAATAACATTATTGAAGCGTGTGTCGCGGTCAGAGCCACCTACACTGATGGCTGTGACCGGCCCGATTCCCCCATCCAGGGCATTGCCATGCAGCGACTGGAAAAACAAAAAACCACTGCGCCGCACGCATCGGCAGCAGGCAAGGGCTGGCGCGAACAGTTCAATCTGCTGCGCTGGTTTTCCCTCGCCAGTTTTTTCATCATCGCCGCCGTCGCACTGGGGCTCGGTTACGTCTCGACGCGTTTTGTCGTCACCGAAAGCGTCGAACGCGACGCCTTGCTCACCGCGCAATTCGTCCAGGCCATTGGCGCTGCGGAAATGCGCCACGCCAACATCAGCCCGGCGCGCACCATGGGGGAAATGCTCGATCCGCGTCAGGACGGTAACTATGCCGACGTTGAGCCGGGAGCGCATGCGGCAGCCCGCGCCGAGTTTCTTGATCACGTTGCGCACCTGCCGGACATGTTGCTGGCCACTGTCTATGCGCTGGATCGTACGGTGATCTGGTCGACCAACCCGGATCTGATTGGCGAGCGGATCGAAGATGACGACGAACTCGACGAGTCGTTCGAAATGAAGGTGCCGGTGTCTTCGAGCTACCACAAGATCGACGAGGAAAAACCCGAGCAGCGCCTGCTGCGCGAACCGAAATACCTGTTCATCGAGAACTACATTCCGATGTTCAACGCCGACCAGAGCAAGGTCATCGCCATGGTCGAGGTGTACAAGGAGCCGGCGGATCTGGTCGATCGCATCGACCGCGGTTTCGCCTCGATCTGGGCGGCGACGTGTTTTGGCGGTGCGGCGATCTTTCTGGCGCTGTTCTGGATCGTGCGGCGGGCGGCGAAACTGCTGCAGAGCCAGCAACGGCAACTGATCAGCAACGAAACGTTCGTCGCCCTCGGCGAGATGTCGTCGGCAGTGGCGCACAGCCTGCGCAATCCGTTGGCGACCATCCGTTCCAGCGCCGAACTGGCCCAGGAAATTGCCAGCCCCGGCGCGCAGCGCAACATCGGCGACATCATCAGCCAGGTCGATCGCATGTCGCGCTGGGTGCGCGAACTGCTGGTGTCGCTGCGGCCCATGAGTGATGACGGCGAGGCGGTGGATCTGCTGATGGCCGTCGAGGACACCATTGGCGCTTTCGATGCCTTGATCAAGCGCAGCAACGTCGAGGTGCGCTTCCAGGCGCAGAGCTGCCTGCCGGTGCTCAGCCAGAAAGTCCTGCTCACGCAAATCCTCAACAGTCTGTTTGCCAATGCGCTGGAGGCCATGCCCAAGGGCGGGGTGCTCAGCGTCGACTTTGAATCACCGCAACCGGACCGTGTGCGCATGACCCTCAGCGACACCGGCAAGGGCATGAGCGAGCAGCAGCAACTGTTGGTGTTCAAACCGTTTTTCACCACCAAACAGGGCGGCCTCGGCGTCGGTCTGGCGTTGGTCAAACGCATCATGGAGCGTTTTCAGGGCTCGGTCGTGCTGACCAGCCGCGAGCAGGAGGGAACCCGCGTCAGTCTCAACTTCAAAGTGGCATCGGGAGGGGAATATGGAACACAGCATTCTGCTGGTCGAGGATGACGAACTGCTGGCCGAAAATATTCAGACCTACCTGGAGCGCAAGGACTTCGAGGTGACTGTCTGCCATTCGGCTGAAGACGCGCTGGAGCAATTGAACAGTTACATGCCGGACATCGTGCTCACCGACAACTCGCTGCCGGGCATGAGCGGTCACGATCTGATCCAGAAGCTGCGCATCAGCGCGCCGGATCTGAAAGTGATCATGATGACCGGTTACGGCAATGTCGAAGATGCCGTGGTGGCGATGAAGGAGGGCGCCTTTCATTACGTCACCAAACCGGTCGCGTTGCCGGAGCTCAAACTGCTGCTCGACAAGGCGCTGGCCACCGAGCGGCTGGAGCGCACGCTGTCGTTCTATCAGGAACGTGAAGCGCAGAAATCCGGAGTGCAGGCACTGATCGGTGACTCGCCACCCATGCAGTACTTGAAGAACACCATCGGTCAATTGCTCGACGCCGAGCGGCGCATGGCCAACACCGATCTGCCGCCGGTGCTGGTCGAGGGCGAAACCGGCACCGGCAAGGAACTGGTGGCCCGCGCGCTGCACTTCGACGGCCCGCGCAGCAAAGGCCCGTTCATCGAATTCAACTGCGCCTCGATCCCGTCGAATCTGGTCGAGTCTGAGTTGTTCGGCCATGAAAAAGGCGCGTTCACCGACGCCAAGGATCGCCGGGTCGGTTTGGTGGAAGCGGCGGACGGCGGCACGCTGTTTCTCGACGAGATCGGCGAAATGGATTTGCTGTTACAGGCCAAGATCCTGAAGTTGCTGGAGGACCGCACCATTCGCCGGGTCGGTTCGGTGAAGGAGCGCAAGGTCAATCTGCGGGTGATCAGCGCGACCAACTGCAACCTTGAGCAGATGGTCCAGCAGGGTAAATTCCGCCGTGATCTGTTTTTCCGCCTGCGGATCATCTCGATCAAGGTGCCGCGCCTGTATGCCCGTGGTGACGACATTCTGCAACTGGCGCGGCATTTCCTCGCCAGCCACGGCAAGCGCTATGGCAAACCTGATCTGCACTTCAGCCAGCAAGCCGAGGAGCTACTGCTCAGTTACACCTGGCCGGGCAACGTGCGCGAGCTGCGCAACATGCTTGAACAAACCGTGCTGCTGGCGCCGAGCGACACCATCGCCGCGCATCAGCTCAACGTCTGCATGAGCCTGGTCGACGAGCCGCCCATGCATCTGCATGAAGTGCCAACTCATTACGAGCCACGGCCGGCGAGCAATACCGAATCGATGAACCTGCCGGAAGTCGAACGTGACATGGTGCGCAAGATGCTCGACAAGACCGACTGGAACGTCACCAAGTCCGCACGCCTGCTGGGCCTGAGCCGCGACATGCTGCGCTACCGCATCGAAAAGCTCGGCCTCGCCCGGCCGGACAAGCGGCAGTGGTGAAATGAAGATTGCATTGCAGATGCAAAACTCTGTGGGAGCGGGCTTGCCCGCGATGGCGTCCGGTCATCCAATGTCGATGGCGACTGACACTTTGTCATCGCGGGCAAGCCCGCTCCCACAGGGTAATTCTGTGCCTGCAGTAGATTTGGAATCAGGTTCAATGTTGCTGGCGGCTCAAACACTCCAGCACACAAGTCGGATCCAGCACCTCGTCATTCACATAAATCCCGCGCTCGGCATCGTAGGTGCGGATAAACACCCGCACCGTCGCATCCGCCACGGTCGGCAATTGCGAATCGGTAAACTCCTGGCCTCCCGGCAGCACAATGAAGTCTGCCGGCGCGGTGTCTTCGTAAGGCCTGGGCGGCGTCGCGTTCAGCGAATACGGGGCAGGGTGGGCAAAGGGCTGGTTGGGCCCGTAGTAAATGAAATTGCTGTCCAGCGCTTGCGCCTCAGTGGCAGCGAGCAGACAGCCAATCAACAGCAGCCGATCGTACTTTTGCATGGCGGCACCTGCGAATGCGGTTTTCCCCAAGGCTGTTAACTATAGCCGTGATACCGCTTACAAGTTTGCAACACGGCCGATTGCCAGGCTGATCTAGACTCTGCCCCGCTCAATCACGAGCATTGTCTGGAGAGCGCCATGGAAGTGCCCGAAAACAAAAGAGCCATCGAGAGCAATCGACAGGCCTGGAATGATTCCGCTGATCACCATCAGAATTCGCCGGACTGGCAGGCCTTGCTCAGCGACGTCGCGCAGGCGGACTTTTCCTGTCTCGACGCCACCCTGAGCGGTTTGCTGGACGTCAACGGCAAGGATGTAATTCAACTGGGCTGCAATAACGGCCGCGAAAGCCTGTCGCTGTTTGCCCTGGGAGCGCGCAGTGTGGTCGGCGTCGATCAGTCGGCAGCCTTCCTCGAACAGGCCCGCACGCTGAATACTCGCTCACCGCATCATGCCGAGTTTGTCGAAAGCGATATCCATCATTTGCCCGCGTCATTGCATAACCGGTTTGACGTCGCCCTGATCACTATCGGCGTGCTCAACTGGATGCCCGACATTGGTGAGTTTTTTCGTCATGTCGCACAGGTGCTCAAACCGGGTGGCAAGCTGGTGATCTACGAGTCCCATCCGTTTCTGGAAATGGTCGATCCGGCCGGCGAAGACCCTTACCGCCTCGCCAGCTCGTACTTTCGCGCCGCGCCGTTTGTGCAGGAAGAGCCGATTGTCTACGTCGGCAAGATTGAACAGCAGGCGGCGAAGTCGTACTGGTTCGTGCACACCCTCGGCGCGATATTCAGCGGGGTGATCGGGGCAGGGTTGAACGTTGCGCACTTCAGGGAATATGCGCATTCGAATCGGGAAGAGGTGTATGACCGCTATCTGAATCGAGAGGCGCAGATGCCGATGTGTTTTACCCTGGTGGCGAGCAAGGTCTGAGCATCTTTATTGCGGGGACTGGGCTCTTCGCGAGCAGGCTCGCTCCCACAAAGAACTGGCGCTGTGCGCGAGACCAATGTGGGAGTCTGCTCGCCAAGAGATCCAGGGTCGCATCAGAACTCAGGAAGCCGAGTGATTGATCACATGCCCCGGTTGTGCGCAAAGGTCCATGCCGAGGGCATGAATCACTTTCAGAACTGTATCGAAGCGCGGTTTTGCACCCGGCGCGAACGCCTTGTACAGACTCTCGCGGCCCATGCCTGAGCTTTTGGCTATCTGCGTCATTCCACGGGCCTTGAGCACATGGCCGATCGCGCGAAGGAACTCTTCGTTATCTCCGTCAGCGAGTACCTGAGACAGGTATTCGCTGATGGCTTCGTCACTGTCCAGCAGTGATGCCATGTCGAAATTGGTTAAAGCCTGACTCATGGTCATACCTCCTTGGCCATTTTTTGTGCGCGGAGGATGTCTGCGCTTTGTGAAGATTTGTCGCCTCCGGCCAGCAATATGATCACTGCACCGTTGCGTATCGTGAAATACACCCGGTAGCCTGGGCCGACATCCAGGCGCATTTCAGAGACTCCGTCACCTACCGACTTGGCATCGCCGAGATTGCCGGTTGACGCCCGATCGATACGCCGGGCGATGGCCACTTTGGCCCGAAGGTCTCGTATCGAGCGGTGCCAAGCCTGGAAGGTTGCGGTTTGCTGAATAAGATAAGTCATAACTTGACTGTATCCAAGTGGATACGGTTAAGCAGTCAGTCAGGTCTGTAGTGAATGTTGGAGATTTCGTCGGTGAATGTAGGCAAGAAAGCAATGGCTTGTGGGAGCAGCGAGTGTGGCTACAGGCTTCATCACGAGCGGGCTTGATGGCCCAGCTAGCCCTGTGGATGTACTCGGTTGCGCTGTGGGCCTCCTGGCGATGGCTTTTTTTCAGGCGCTGAATTTTGGTTGCTGTGTACATATCCGTTGCTTCGGGTGCTGCGGCTGGCGGTTTCGCCTGACGGCGACTCACTTTTTTTCAAACGCCAAAAAAAGTAAGCAAAAAACGCTTGCTCCTACGTACGGCCCTCGCAGGCTCGGGTTCCTTCGCTGCGGGATCGATCCGGGCGCAGCGGCTACGGTTTGCTGCGCTGCACCTCCTTCCGCTGTGTCTGGCTGCGCCAGACGGTCGCTGCGCTCCCACGCCCGGATCAATCCCTCCACTCAGCCTTCCGACGTCGCCGGTGACGCAAGATCAAGATCAAGAGCACGCGAGCTAACGCTCATTGTTGAGTGGTTAGAAGCGGGTGGTTGGCTTGGGATTTTCGGTGGATTCGCCCCTCACCCCAGCCCTCTCCCGAGGGAGAGGGAGCCGGTTTGTGGGCCGTTCAAATCTGCATTCGACTCGGTATCTCAGGCGGGCGTACCCCGCTCGAACACCACGGTCAGTCCCCTCTCCCTCCGGGAGAGGGCTAGGGTGAGGGGCTTTTGATTTTCATGCGGATTTCAAACATCCCGAGATGAATTACGCCTGCGCCGCCGCACTCACCACGGGCTGCCGGGGTTTGCGCAAGGGTTCCAGGCGTGACCCTTCGTAGCGCGTTTCGCGGAAAAACTTCCAGCGGCCGAACAGGCAGTAAACGTGTTGTACGCGCCCTTGTTCGTGATACCCCATGCGGATGTGCAGTTTCAGCGCGGGGATATTATGGGTTTCGCACACATCCACCACCTTGTTGCAACCCTGCGCCGCCATGGCTTCCCACAGCGCAACCTGCACGTCCACCGACAAGCTGCTGCCGAAATAGGCGCGGGTCATCTCGCCGCCGAATTCGAAGAATTCACCCGGTTTGACCGGGAAGGTGCAGCCGTAATAGTGCCGGTCGTGGTAGTCGCGGGTGCTGCCCCAGATGAAACCCACTGCATGCCCCTCAGCGTCCAGGTACATGTGCCCGGTGTGGCCCTCGGCGGCGAGTTCGGCCATGGTGCCGACGCGATCGCCGAAGTGTTTGCTGAACGCGATGGCGTTCTGCGGGGTGATGTCGACTTTGCGCAGCCCGTTGTAAGGGCGCAGCTTGTGCGGCGGCACCGGGCTGACCAGGTCCCGCTCCATCCACAACAGTTCCCAATGGAAGAACACGTAGCGTTTCCACAACGTGCCGAAGGTCCGGCCCAGGCCTTTTTGTCTGATGCGTTCTTGCAGTTTTTCAATCATGCTCATGTTGCCCCTCCTGGGTCTAAGCCCGGGTGTTGTGGTGGGTGCCCTGCGTTGTTGTTTCAGTACCGCGGTGATTCATTCCGGCGCCAAGGTCGGCGTAAGAGATGCGCGCAACCCCTTTCAAGCCTTGTTCCAGGACCTGACTCAGGGACTCCCCGGCGTCGAGATAGGCATCGCCGAAATCGATGCCGAGCCGGGTCGGGTGAGCGACGATTTCCAGCACGCCGTCCGCCGGCATCGCGCCCTGGCGCAAATCCACCGGTGTGCAGACGTAGTCGGCGGTGACGCCGGCGAGGCCGCGCAAACGCCTGTTGAGCAAGCCCTTGAATACGCGTTTGGGCAGGTTGAGGTTTTGCCCCAGGTTGCGCGCCAGGCGAATCGGCACGCCGTGTTGCGCGGCGAAGCGCGCGACGATTTCGCCAATCGGCCAGATGTTGTGTACGTGCTGATGCGAGTCGATATGGCTGGGGCGCAGGCCGTGGTCGACACAGTGCTGCCACTGCGCCTGCAATTCCTGGCGCACTGCCGCGCGATCCTCTCGCCCAAGCCACAGGCTGTGGCGCGGCAGGCTCAGGTCGAACACGCCGAAGTCGTCACAAAAGGTGCGCCGAGCCAAAATCGCCTGGCTCAAGGGCCGTCCGTAAGTCAGGTTGAAATGCAAACCGATCCGCCCTTCGAGCCGCGGATTGCGCGCCATGGCACACGCGGCTGCGAACGCCGGCATGTTGGCCATCGCCGTGGCCGAGCTGATGAGACCGGCCTGAAACGCGGCGAAGATCACCGCGTTTTCGTTGGGGCTGAGACCGAAGTCATCAGCGTTGACTATGACTTGGCGAGGCATGTCCGCCCTCCGTGGTGATCGCGACAGGTTGGACGACAGGTGCAGGTTTGCGCGCGCGTTTGGCGCGCCACTGCTGCACCAAGGGTTTGCACCGATACCACAGGCGCAGCGCCAGCCCGAGCGCCAGGCCACTGGGGCGCCACGAGTAGAAACTCCAGCGCCAGTGTTCCAGTTGCCCGGTCATGCGTTCGTGCAGTTGATGGCTGGAATTTTCCAGGCTGACGCGCGAGGCGTCGATCCAGCGCCAATGCTCGTCCAGGCCCCAGCGAATCCATTCTTCGAGCAACACTCGACCGCTGCCCAGATCGGCGTACTGCGGCAGGAACGCGAGATTGTAATCGTAGAGCCGGCCCTGTTCGAGCAGGCCGAGGCGATAGCTGATGCAGCGGCCGTTCAATTCCAGCATCACCACCCGCACCAGACCCTGGCCGGCGAGGGCGGTGAAGGCGCGTTCGATCCATTGGCGGCTCAGCGGCGTGGCGAAAATCCCCACGCCTTCGTCACCTTTCCAGCTCACCGCTTCAACTTCGCTGATGATCCGTAGCAGCGGCCCCATGCTCATCGCGTCCGGAGTGATCCGGCGCACCTCGGCGCCACACGCGGCAATCCGCTTGCGCGCCCGGCGCAGCTTGTAGCGCGGATCGCCGGATACTTCCTGATGATCGGCCTCGCTGATCAGGTGCACCGGCACCCGGCAGCTCAAGCGCCGCTCGGCGGTGGAACTGTGTGCCATCCATTCGGTGAGGGCGCTTTCGGCGCCGACCGGCTCCGACAATTCGTTGAGTTGCAGCAAGGCATGGGGCAGTCGCTGGCGAATCAGCTCCAACGCCTGACGCATGTCATCGCCGCCGAGCAACGACAGCAAGGCCAGGCGATCGGCCAACGGATAACCCAAGTGATGCAGCACGCGAAAGGGTAGCCCGGCAAATCGCTCGCGACCCGCCACCAGCGGCAGGCACAGGCGCAATTGGTCCGCGTCCCAACCGAGCAGAACATGCAGGCGCTGATTCTCGCCCAAAGCCTGCTCGGCCGCGCACAACCAGCCGAGATGGTTGAACGGCGTGTGGTCGGTCACACGCAGGCGCAGCGCTTCGTACGCGGTGGCCGGGAAGTCGGCGGCGCACAGCGAAGTGCGCCATTCGAATCGCATCACCATAGGTTCAGGTCGCCGTGGCAGTGACAGGTGGACGGGAGGGTTTACGCAGCGCGTCCAGGCGCGAGCCGCTGTAGCGGGTTTCGCGGTAGAAGCGCCAGCGGCCGAACAGCGTGTAGATATTCATGATCCGCTGCTGTTCGGTATAGCCCATGCGCAGATGCAGCTTGAGCGCCGGGATGTTGTGGAACTCGCAGACGTCGACGACTTTGTTGCAACCTTGTGCGGCCATGGCTTTCCACAGCTCCAGTTGCAGGTCGACCGACAGCTCGGTGCCCCAGTAGGCGCGAGTCAGTTCGCCGCCGAATTCGAAGAATTCGCCGGGCTTTACCGGGAACAGGCAGCCGTAGTAATGCCGATCAAAATAATCGCGCGGCGTACCCCAGATGAACGCCACTGCATCGCCTTGGTCGTCGACGTGCATGTGCCCGGTGTGACCTTCCCGGGCCAGTTCGGCCATGGTCCCGACACGGTCGCCGAAGTAGCGCGCGAAGGCGCTGGCGTTGTCTGCGGTGATCTTCTTCACCCGCAGCGGCGGGTAGGGTTTGAGGCTGTGCGGCGGGACCGGGCTGACCAGGTCGCGCTCCATCCACAGCAGTTCCTGATGGGCAAAAAAGTAGTGTTTGCCGATTTTGCCCAGCGTGTTACGCAGGCCTTTGCGGCGAATATGAGCGGTGAGTTTTTGCCAGACATCCATGATTGTTTCTCCAGATGAGGTCGCCTTGCGCGGCGCAAGGCTCGCGGGGCAGAGCATCAAAGGGCGGCTCATGAAGCGCTCCAGTTCAGGGCAAACAGGGTCTGCCCCGGCAATTCGAAACGCACGCGCCCGTTTTCACAGGCAAACGGTGCGTCGCGGCTGCGATTGTCGGCGCCGAAATAACGCAGGGCGCCCTTGTTCAGCGGGCACCTGGCGCCGCTCAGATCGACACGTTGCAGGCGCGTGCCTTTGTTCACGCCAAGCAGGCCACGCTGCGCGTCATCGGCCATCGCCAGCACATCGACTTCAAAGGCGTCGTTGTCCAGTTGCAGCACTTGCCGCAGCCAGTGCTGTGCAATGAATTGTTGCGCCAGGCCCACCGGTTTCAACTCGACGCGATCGTCGCCGAGTACGCGCAGCATGCCTTTGGGGTACTGCGGTTCATCAGCAGCCTGGAACCAGTTGAGCATGGTCAGCAAGCCATCCTGCGAGGCGTTGATCACCACCGAGGCCCACCACAGCGAGGCGTAGTGGGTTTCCTGATCGTAAGGGCTGAGGCTGGAGCCGCTGGACAGGTTGGTCTGGTCGAGCAGCAAGGCCTTGCGCGGCTGACCCTTGGCGTCAAGCCCGACCAGTTCAGCGGCGCGGCGCACGCTGTCGCGGTAGACACGGGTGGCGAGCAGGTCGCGGATCATCCATTCGTGCCAGGCCAGTGCGTCGACCTTATCGGCGGATTCGCTGAGCAAGCGCCGCGCCCAGTCGATGCCGCGCTTGTCTGCGGCGTTGTCGGCAAACGGCCCGTTGATCAGCCGCGAACTGGCCGGCATGGCAATGCGCACGCCGGCTGCGGCATTCGCCGGATCGCTGCGCACCTGGCGCGCCATGCTGGCGAAAATCGCCTGATACTGCGCGTAGTTCGAATAGTTGAGGTTTGGCTCGTCGGCAAAACCGATGTAGTGCGTGCCGTTGCCGCCGAGCGCGCGAGTCGCGGTCAGCCATGCATCGAGGCCGCTGTTGCTTTGCCCATCGGCGCGCAAATCGGCCTGGCGCTGACTGCCCGCCAGCAGGGTGATGTCCTGACGGATGCCGAAACGCTCCTGATACACCCGGCGGAAGGCATTTTCGAACTGCGGATTTTTCGCCGTGACGTCGACGAAACTGTAGTAACTCGCTGCTGTTGGTTTCAGTGCATCGAGGGCGGCGTGGCTAGCGGTCGGCGGCATCACGTAGGGCAGGGCGATGCCCAGATCCGGCGTGCGCCCGAGAATCTTGTCGTGCAGCACCAGCCGCGTCTGCCCCGCGTTTTCGCGCAGCGGTTGCAGTTGTTGCGGGTTCTGCGCAAACAGATTGGCCGTGCCATCGAGCCAGAACGCCGCTTTGCCGCTGCCTTGCAGGCTCAGGCGCCAGACCTGTTCGCGGCTGCTGACCGGCAATGCCAGTTGATCGAACTGCCAATAGGCACGATAGGGTTTGAGCGCCAGTGTCAGGGTCTGCTGGTCGCCGATACGCTGCGCCTGCAAGCTGCTGACGCCACCGTGAAACTTGCCAGCGAGCACCGCGCGCTCACCCGCGGCGACTTTGAAATACAACACATCGCCGCCATGGGTTTCGGCACTGAAATGCACCTTGGCCGGGGCGAACAGCGCGACGGTACGTTCGTCGTGCTCGACGCGATAATGGCGGAAGCTGTAGCCGGGGATCTCCAGCCGATAACTCGCCGCGCCGGGCACTAACGGCCAGCTCTGCGTGCCGCGCACCTCGCTGGCCTTGATCAAACGATCGGCCTGCAACTTACCCTGACCGTCCAGCAGATACAGATGTTCTTCGTTGGCGTCAGCCTGCCACCCCGGCGTCCAGCGTACGGTCAACGTGTCGGGGCGATCGGTTTGCAAATAGAGACTGCCGTCGCGGATTTCGCCCCAGCGCATCGACGCAGCAAACGCGTCCAGCGACAGACCGAGGCCGAACAGTAGGGCCAGATGCCTCATGCCGTCCTCCGTTGCAGCATCAGCCACATGGGCAGAACGTCGCGCGGCAGGATGATCAGGGTCTGCCAGACCGGCACGCCGCTCAACCGGCAGTACAACACCAGCATCGCCACGGTCACCGCCAGATAGGCGATCGACGAGGCGGCTGCCGCGCCGACGATGCCGTACGCCGGAATCAACACCAGGTTCAGCGCCAGATTCAGCAGCGCGCCCAAGCCCATCAGCAACGACACCGTGCCGGGGCGGTTTTTGCCCAGCAGGTCCAGGCGCAGAATGCTTGCGTAGCACAGGCCCAGCAGCCCCGGCAGCAGCGCCAACAGCGCCGGATAAGCCGGTTGATACGCCGCGCCGAACAGGCTGACGATCAGCCATTCGCCGATCAGCGCCATGCTCAGGCAGGCGCCGAGCATCACCGTCGCGGTCAGCCGCAGCGCCAGCGGCGTGACCTTGTCCATGCCTTCGTCCTGTTGCAGCAGGCGTTTCATCAGCGGCGTGGTGACCGCTTCGGGAACGATCAACAGCAATTCGGCGGCCGCGCTGGCCATGGCGTAATGACCCAGTGCGGTACTGCCGAGCAGGGCGCCGATGAACAGATAATCCGAACGCAGGATCACCTGCTGGAACAGCAGATCAGGATGGCTGCGCGCGCTGTAGCGCAGCAGTTCGTTCTGGCTGGCGCGATCCCATTGCAACTGCAGCGGTTGTGCGCGCTTGAGCCAGACCCAGCCGGCCAGCACCACCAGACTGATCCCGGCCAGCCAACTGATCAGCGCCGCCTCCAGCGCCGCGCTTTGCCACATCCAGAACAGCGCGACGAACAACAGCAGCGGCGCCAGCGACTCGATCAGCCGCAAGACGTTGAACGCGACCACGCCGCCCGAAGCGTTGTGCAGGGTCAGCAGGCCGCTTTTCAGAACCGTCAGCGGCACGGCCAACAGCAGCAGCCAGGCGAGCAAGCCGAGCTGCATCGTCACGTCCAGTTCGCTGCCGAATTCACGCACCAGCGCCACCACCAGCAAGGTCAATAACCCCGCCAACAGGCAACCGAACACCAACACCTGACTGAGCAACAGGCCCATCGGCCGTTGCTTGGCCGCCTGATAACCGACCGCCGAATTCAGCCCGCCACTGGTCGCCGCGCTGATCAGGTCGGGCAAGGTACTGAGCAAGGCGAACAGGCCGCGCTCGCTCGGTCCGAGAATCCGCGCCAGCAGTACGTTGCGCAGCAAACGCAGGGCAATCATCGCCAGTTTGGTGCCCATGCTCAGCGCCAGGTGCTTGAGGTAGTGGCCGCGACTCATGGCCGCGTCCCGCGAAAGATCCGCCACGACAACAATTGCGGGTTGCGCGCGCTGCGCTGGCTGACGCCGAAACGCGGCAGATTGAGCGGCTCGCCTTCGCCGCGATAAATGCCGGTGCCGGTGCCGAGCGCAAACGGATAATCGTGATTGGCGACCTGTTCGCGCACGCGTTCATCATTATCGCCGTTGGGGTAGCAATACACCGGCAGCGGCCGGTTGCAGCCATTGTGCAAGGCATCGCGGCTGCGGCTGATTTCTTCGCTCAGGCGCACATCGTCAAGGCCGGTGAGGATCGCGTGGCTGGCGCCGTGCGGGCCGAAGCGCACCAGGCCACTGGCCTCCAGCGCCCGCACCTGATGCCAGTCCAGTGCCTGCGGTTGCGATTCTTGCGGGCATTGGTCAGTCAGGCGTTCGAGTTCTTGCGGCGCAAGCGCCTTCAACCCTTGCAGGTAATGCAACAGCGTCAGGCTGCGGCGCTCGACGTCGATGTCATCGAGCAGCACCGGCAGCGGATGGTGCGTGGCATGCAGGCATTCGATCAGGTGCATCCGCGCCTTGTCGCCATGGCTGCCCCACAAGGTTTCACCGACGGCTTCCCACCAGAAACGCTGACGGCTGCCGATGAAATCGGTGGAGAGGAAAATACTCGCCGGCACTTGATGTTTTTGCAGCAGCGGGAACGCATTGACGGCGTTGTCGCGCCAACCGTCGTCGAAGGTCAGCGCCACGCGCGGGCGCTCGGTGCGCAGCGAGTTGGGCTGGAGGATTTCCATCAGTGGCACACAATCGAAATGCTTGCGCAGCCACACCAGCAAATGCTCGAAGGCTTTCGGCCCGACGCACAATTCGTTGCGATGCGGCAGGTCGGCGGCGCGGTCGTTGCCCAGCACCCGGTGCAACATCAGAATCACCCCGGCCCCCTGCAACTGGTTGCGGCCCACCGGCGAATGCAGATAGAGCCAGCCACTGGTGCGTTTGAGCAGTTGTTTGATCGCCATCGCCTCAGCCCTCTCTTAACGGTTCTGTTCCGGATTCCACTGCGCATACCGCTGACCGCGCAGGAACTGCCACAGGCCCAGACTCATCCCGGCAAGGGTGACCAGCAGAAACGCGGCGAGACGAAAGGGTTTCGGTAAACGGTGCTGCGCATCGAGCAACCCGGCAATCGCTATCGCGTAGCCGAACAGTTGTGCGATCAGGCTCAGGCGATAAAAGCCGTGCTCCTGCCACAGCCAGAAATTGCTCAACAGCAACGGCAGCAGGAGGATCGGTGCCAGGCGGCGGATCAGTTTGTGGCTGATCAGCGCCAGCGAATACAGGCCATGCTTGAACGGATTGAGCAATTCGCTGCGCTGCGCCAGGCTTTGCAGGCCACCGACGGTGACGCGCTGGCGCCGACGGAATTGCTTGTCCGCTTCATCCACGCCGTGGTCGATCACCTGCGCTTCGGGCACATAGACGATGCGCTTGCGCGCCACCGGTGCACAGGTGCTGATAAAGAAGTCGTCGTTGACCTCGGCCGGCACGTTCTGGAACAACTCCCGGCGCAGGGCGAGCAGGGCGCCGTCGGCGGAGACCATGCAACCGGTGCGGTTCTCCACCCGGCGCAACCAGCCTTCGTAATGCCGATACAGGCTGTCGCCCACGCTCAAGCCACCGCCAGTGACCGGAATCACCATGTGCCCGGCACACGCGCCAACTTGCGGATCGCTCAGCGGCGCAAGCAAATGGCCGAGGGTGTCGCGTGACCACTGGTTGTCGGCATCAGTGAACACCAGAATATCGCCCGTGCTCAGCGCCGCGCCGGCGTTCAGCGTCGCGGCTTTGCCCTGGCGCGGCAGGTCGAGCACGGTAATGCGTGGATCGACCACCTTTTGCGCGCAGGCCACGGTGTCGTCGGTCGAGCCGTCGCTGGCCAGAATGATCTGCAACGCAGCCGGCTGATAATCCTGGGCCAGCAGCGTGCGCAACTTGTGCTCGATGTGCCGCGCCTCGTTGTGCGCAGCAATCACGATGCTGACATTCAGTGGCGGGGCCGGCGCATGTCGCCACGCCGGAAACAGCGGGGCGAGCAGCGTCAGCAGCAACGGATAGCCAAGGTAGGCGTACGCCGGCAGCAACAGGCACATCCAGAAAATGACTTCAGCCACGGGCAGGCCTCCTTGCGTTCCACTGACACAGACTGAGAATGAAAGCGGCGCCGGCCAGGTGCAGGCGCAGCCAATGCAAACCCCACAATTGCAAGGTCAGGACGGGATCGCGGTGCTTGAGGCTTTGCCGCACGCTGAGGACCAGACCCGGCATCACCGTCAGTGCGATCATCACTGCGGCATGGTGCGGGAAACCGTCAAACAGGGCCGAGATCGCCAGAAAGTCCAGCAGCCAGACCAGCAGCGACAACGCTGGAAAACGCAGCAGGCGCACACTCATGCCATGGCTGCGCAGCAGTTGCAGATGGCTGCCCTGACGCCACATTTCCTTGCCCATCCATTCGCGCCAATTCATTTCGTAACCCCAATGCAGGGCCACCTTGTCGTTGACTGACAGCAAGCGTGCGCCCTGTTTGTGCAGGCGCAGGGTGAACTCCTTGTCCTCGCCGGTGCGCAGGGTTTCGCTGAAGCCACCGACCTTGTCGAACCACGCGCGACGCATCAGCAAATTGGAGCTGGGCAGCCAGTCGACGCCGTGCCAGGCCTGATGCGCAGGCGCCGAAGCACGACGCTGCCACGCCGTCGCGAACCACGGTGCCTCGGCCGGTGTGTGCAGACTCAGGCCGAAAACGTCAGCCTGGCCGCTGGCTTCGATATCGAACAAGGGTGCCAGCCAGTTCTCCGGCATCTCCACGTCGGCATCGATGAACGCCAGCCATTCACCGCTGGCAACCGCCGTGCCGCGATTGCGCAAGGCGCCGATCAGCAGCCCCGGCAGGCTCAGCACGGTCGCGCCGAACTGGCGGGCGATGTGCGGGCCCTGATCGGTCGAGCCGTTGTCGACCACGATCAGCTCGCACTCGACATTGGCCGCGTGCGCGGCTTTTTGTGCCGCCAGCAAGGTGCGACCAATGTGCCGCGCCTCGTTGTACATCGGAATGACGATACTGATGCGGCTCATGCGCGGGCCTCCGGATTCAAGGGTGCCTGCTCGGCCTTGAGGCGCAGCACGCTGCTCAGCGCGAGCATGATCCACACGTATTTCTGGTTTGGCGCGCTGAGAAACATCAGGAACAAGGTCAGCGACAGAAAGCTCACGCCCAGGTGCGTCATCAGGTCAGCCTGTCGCCAGTCCCTGCGCAGCAGCCAGGCCGCCCGCGCCCGGACGAGGTTGTAGACACCGAGGCCGAGCATGCCGACGAAAAACAGCCCGGCAGGCACGCCCAGCTCACTGAAGATTTCCAGATAGGTGTTGTGCGCGCGGCGGTACAGGTCGCCGATCTTGCGATTGGCGGAAAACGCCTTGGCATAACCG